>JADMIO011260198.1_pt1 | contig 113510 bp, 98 predicted proteins | sample 8958161 | NCBI WGS metagenome assembly JADMIO01 (sample SAMN16585339, study PRJNA669376) | soil metagenome | isolation source: Crop rotation soil | place: USA: Cullars Rotation, Alabama | collected 2011
CGCGACAACTTGTCCACGTGGAATTCTAAGCTTAGGATCCCAATGTGCTGGAAAGCTCCATGTGACTCCTCAGGATAGTGCTACCAACTGCCGGGCTCGGGGCGCCCTGCCTGGAACAGCCAGACGTCGAAGAAGTGGTCCAGCTGCAGGCCGCTCACGCGCTCGGCCGTGGCGATGAACTGCCCCGTGGTGACATTCGAGTGCTGGTGCTCGGCGTACCAGGTGCGCAGGATGTTGAAGAACGTCGTGTCACCCACCTTCTGTCGCAGCGCCTGAAGCGTCAGGGCGCCGCGGTCGTACACCGGGGTGCCGAACAGGTCCGGCGGACCCGGCAGCGCGTCGGGCGCCGGGAACCACAGGTCCTGGCCGCGGGTCGAGTCCTCGGTGACGGCGTAGAGCTGATTGAAGCGCTGCTGAGCCGTCTGGCCGCCGTGGCGCTCGGTCCAGATCCACTCGCTCCAGGTGGCGAAGCCCTCATTCAGCCACATGTCCGACCAGTGGTCGAGCACGAGCGTGTCGCCGAACCACTGATGCGCCAGCTCGTGCACGATCGTGAGCTCGTCGGGCAGCACGTCGTAGTTGGGCTTCGTCTGGGTCTCGAGCGCGAAGAACACGTTCGGCGCCCAGTCGACGATGCCACCGACGCTGTCGTGCGAATACGCGCCGTACAGGCCCGATAGGAAGTCGATCGCCTCGGGCTCGACAGCGAGGTTGTCCCAGGCGTCCTGCGGGCGCGGCGTCTTCTCGCCGTAGAAGCGCGTCTGCGGGTCCACCGCGTCATAGCGCTTCAGCCCGTTGGCGAGCGTGCCCGTGCGGAGCTCGAAGAAGCCGTTTGTGACGGTTGCGAGGTACGACACCATCGGCGAGCTCTCGCGCCAGTGCCACGTGGTCGTGCTCGCGCCGTCGGTCTTCGACCCCAGCACTCCGTTCGCCATCACGGTCCTGCCCTTCGGCACCGTGACCGTGAAGTCCCACGTGGCGAAGTCCTTCAGGCTGTCGTTCACCGGCATCCAGCTCGGCGTGCCCTGCGGCTCGCTCACGACGAACGCGCCGTCCTCGGTCGGGATCCAGCCGTCGCGCGCGTGGTCGGGGTCGCGCACGTTGTTCACGTGGCCGCCGTAGACCACGCGGACGGTGAAGTCGCGGTTGCGTCGCAGGCCGCCCGACGGAGTGATCGTCAGCTCCTGATCCTTCCGCGCGAACTTCGCGGCGGTCCCGTTCACGGTCACGCTGCTCACGGTGAACCCGCGCAGGTCGAGGTTGAAGCTCGACAGGTCCTGGGTGGCGCGCGCGCCGATCGTCACGTCGCCGTCCAGCTGCTCGTTCTGAGGCTGCGAGTTGAGCTTCACGTCATAGTTCTTCACGTCATAGCCGCCGTTGCCGGCGCTCGGGAAGAACGGATCGCCGCCGCCGGCGGCTCCCGGCGTGAACTGGGCCGCGGCGGGCGCGGCTGAGACGGCGAGGACGAGAAGCGCCGCGGCGAGCGCGCGAGTAAGGGCCATGGGCTGAGCCTACGCCCGCCGCCCGGGCTGCGCTACTTCAGCCGGAAGGCCTTGATGCGGTCCGAATAGGCGGACTCGTCGAGCGCGTAAACCCCGTAGGCAAGCGCTTGGATGAGCGCGAGGAGCGACGCGTGCGAGCGCACGAAGGCGGGGCTGTTGGACGAGTAGTAGAGCTTGTGATCCGCAAGTTTGGCCACCTCGGACAGCGTGGCGTCGGCGATCGCGATCGTCGCCGCGCGGCGGTTGCGCGCGAGCTTGATCGCGCGCACCACGAGCGGATGCGGACGGCCGGCCGAGAAGCCCACCATGACGGTCTTCTCGTCCACCCGGCCGAGCTTCGCGAGGCCCTCCTGGCTCGGCGAGGCCACCACCTCCGCGCGCAGGTCGAGCAGCATCAGGAGGTGGCGCAGGTAGCTGGCGAAGAAGGCCATCTGGTCCGTGCCGCACAGGACGATGCGCTCCGCGCGCGAGATGAGGTCGATGGCGGCGGCCACCTCGTCGCGGTCGACCTTCCTGGCGGTCTCGGCCATGTTCGCGTGGTCGGCCGCGAGCGCGGTCTCGAACTCCGTCTGGTCGATCGGGAAGAGCGGCTGTGTGGTGAGGTCGGTGGCGGCGGCGCCGTTCTCACGCGCGCGCCTGTACTCGTCGCGCGCGGACGCCTGAAGCTCGGGGAATCCCTCGAAGCCGAGCGCCTGCGCGAAGCGGACGACCGTCGAGCTCGAGGTGTTCGCGCGCCGGGCCAGCTCCTCGGCCGTGTGGAAGGCGGCCTCCTCCAGGTGATCGACGATGTACTGGCCCACGTCCTTCTGCGAGCGACTGAACTCGTCGAAGCGCTGGCGGATCTCCTCGGACAGGGTGAGGGCGGTCGTTCCGGTACGCGTCACGCACGCGGTTTTCGCCGCAACCTATGCAGATTCCTTCCAGGGCGCCCGCCCAGCCTCCCACAGGTCGTTGAGCAGAATGGCGTCCTTGTAGGTGTCCATGCAGTCCCAGAAGCCGGTGTGCCGGAAGGCCCGAAGCTGGCCGTCGCCGGCGAGCTGCTCGAGCGGCTCGCGCTCGAGGACGTCGTCCTCGTGTATGTAGTCGAGCGCGCCCGGCTCGAACACGAAGAAGCCGCCGTTGATCCAGCCGTCGAACTGCGGCTTCTCCTCGAATCCCTGGACGACGCCCTCGCCGTTCAGCCGGGCGACGCCGAACTGGAGCTCGGGCTGGATGACGGTCATGGTGGCCAGCGCGCCGTGACCCGCGTGGAAGTCCACGAGCGCGTGGAGGTCGATGTCGGCCACGCCGTCGGCGTAGGTGGCGCAAAAGCGGGCGTCCTCGATCCGGTCGCGCACTCGGGCGATGCGGCCGCCGGTTGGCGTCTCCTCGCCGGTCGGGACGCACTCGACCGAGATGTTCTCCGGGAGCCCGTCGTTCCGGACGAACTCCTCGATCAGCTCGCCCTTGTGGCCGAGGCAGAGCACGAACCGGTGGAAGCCCTGGGCGGCATAGATGCGGATCACGTGCCACAGGATCGGGCGTCCGCCGATCTCGACCAGGGGCTTCGGGATCGTCTGGGTGTGCTCGCGCAGCCGCGTGCCGCGGCCCCCGCAGAGGATCACGACGGGCTCGTCCATCGGCCGGAACGCTATAGACCCGCGGGCGCCGCTCCGACGGGTGCGCAGGTCACCCGGCTGCGGTCGAGCACATGGCCGCGCAGGCCTCGGAACTCGAGGAGCGCGCTCCCCGGCTTGAGCACGATCCGGAGCGCGGCGTTCACGTCGTCGCGGCCCCAGACCATGGTGGACGGTCCGCCGTGCAGGGCGTAGCGGCCGCGGCCGCCCGCGCCCACGACGTACTGCGCGATGCCCTTCTGCGGCCGGTGGCGCTGCAGGTTGTGGTCGTGACCGCTGATCACGATCCGGGCGCGCCCGCTCAGCCGGTTCCAGAGCGGCTGGAGGTCCGGCGCCCCGCCGTAGGCGCCCTCGCTGTAGCGCGGCCGGTGCCAGAACGCGATGCGGCAGTCGCCACGAGCGCCGGCAAGCGTGCGCTCCAGCCACGTGACCTGCGGCGATCCCGCGGCGTGCGGCGCCTGTGAGTTCAGGTCGAGGATCTGCCAGCCGGCGACCGTGCGCTGTGACCACGGCGGCTGCTTGTGCCCCTTCCGCGCGGCCCAGTACCTGTAGTAGCCGCCGAAGCGGTTGTCCCACTCGTGGTTGCCGATCGTCGGCATGGTGATTCCCGCGAGGCGGCCGAAGCGCGGGTGGTACCAGCGCCGGAACTCGGCGAGGGTGCCGGTCTCGTAGACATCGCCCAGGTATAGGAAGAGATCCGGCCTGCCGCGCCGTACGAGCCCGGCGAGCCGGTCGGGAACCGGACCGGGGGTGGCGGCGTCCCCCGCGGCCCAGACGACGGCGCGCTCGGCATTCGCGCCCGGGATGCGGGCAGCCGGCTCGCTCTCGCCTGGCACCGCCTGGCTGCCACAGCCCGCAAACGAGAGCAGGAGGAGACAGGTGCACGTGCGGCGCCTCATGGCATCACGAACAGGCCGTCGCTCACGCGGCGCTCGACTCCGTCGGACGGACGGTTCACCACCTCGCCGTGCACCGTCATCGTCGAGGAGCCGCCGCCGTCGAGGTTGATCGCCTCGCGCGCGCCGAGCGACCGCATCAGGCGGGCCGCCTCAGGCAGCGTCATGCCGGCGCTCCATCCCGGGGCCCTGCCGTCAACGGTCACCAGAAGCAGAGTGCCATCAGCTCGCACGCCGGCCAGGGTACGAGGCTGGCGGCCCGCGACGAAGGCCTGAAAGAACGACCGCAGCGGCGCGAACCCCTCCGCCCGCGCCGCCACCGCGACGCGGCCGCCGCGAAGGATGCGCGGCCCGCCCCCGACGACCGTGAGCCCGAGAAGATCGATGCGCCTTCCTCCGACGAGCAGATCGCTGCGGACCTCCACCCTGCTCCTCGGGAGCGCCGCGTTCCGCAGGAAGCGGGCCGCGTCGCCCGTCCCGGTGAGCAGCATTCCACGCCGCGGCACGCCGCCGGTGCCGGGCGGCCGCAGACGGGTGACCACTCCGTCGCGAACGAGGGCCTCCACGCCGCCCTCCGCGGGAGGCCGGGCGCCGTAGCGGGGTGAGAGCACCACGAGCTCGCTCGAGTCGGTGCACGTGAGGAGCGAGTTCGGGCGAATCGTGGGCACGTCCCCCCCGCGCCCGCCGCACGCGGGAATCAGGCCGCGCGTGCGGTCGATGCCGTCGATCGCACGCGACCGTCCGTTGACTGTGACGCGGCCCCGGTACCGAACAGGCGCGATCAGAGGACCGGCGGGCGCGGGTGCGGTCGGCGGCGGGAGCAGCAGCGCCGAGCGCCCGTCCACCGGCTCGCTCACGAGCTCGCCGTCGAGCGCCAGGACGCCGACCGGGTCGCCGCTGGTCGCGAAGAAGCCTCCGTTCACGCCGGCCACGGCGCCGACCCGCTCGCCCATCGAGCTGACTCGCTCGCGGCGGGCGATCCGGTCGTTCGAGAGGACCGCGTGAGTGCGGCCGGGCTCGACGGTCAGCACGTTGATGCGCTCCGCCGGGCGGTGGCGGACGATCGTGGTCCACTCGACGCCCCGCTCGACCTCCACCCCGTCGGCTGTGGGCACGCCGCCCACCAGCGCGGCCACAAGGGTGGCCGCAGTTGCCATTCCTCTCCGCACATCCGACAGGCTAGGTTGGCCGCGTGATCCTGTACGACCATCCCGCCTCCGGGAACTGCATGAAGGCGCGGATCCTCCTGCGGCAGCTCGAGCTCCCCTTCGAGCGCGTCACGGTCGACCTCTTCACCGGCGAGACCCGTACGCCCGAGCACTTCGGGCGCAACCCGGACGGCAGGATCCCGGTCCTGGAGCTGGACGACGGGGACACGATCCCCGAGTCCGGCGCCATCCTGGCGTACCTAGCCGACGGCACGGACCACCTCCCCACGGACCGCCTCGCCCGCGCCCGTGTGGCCCAATGGATGCTGTTCGAGCAGAACCGGATCGAGGCGGAGCTGGCGTACGCGCGCTTCCTGAAGCTGTCCGGGCGCGCCGATCAGATCCCGGAGGTCTTCCAGAACCGGCTCGACCGCGGGAGCGACGCGCTGGTGGCGCTCGACCGCGGGCTCTCCGACGGCCGCGAGTTCATAGCGGGCGACTACTCCATCGCCGACATCGCGCTGTACGCCTACGTGCACTGCGCCGAGGAGGCCGGCGCGGACCTGGGCCCTCACGATGCGATTGCCGCCTGGCTACGGCGAGTTGAGGCGACTCCGAGGTTCGTGAACGACCTCGAGCCGCTGCCGGAGCACGCGCTCCAGCGGCCGGTCTAGTCGCTCTCGGCGCGAACGCGCACTTCGCCGACGGTCACCTCGGGCTCGCCGTCCACGAGGTCGGCGGCGTTCTCGCGCACCCACGTGCCGGCGAGCCGCACCGAGTCCGCCACGGCGGCGGCGTTCTCGCCCACGGTCACCGACGCGGCGGTGCCGTCGCCCCCGTCGATCACGTAGTAGCCGACGAAGCCGTCGATCTCCTTGATCTGCTCGACGAACTCGTCCTCGACCTTGCTGACGAGGGCGTCGATGTCACGGACGCGATAGCGGCGGACCGACGCGTGCATTCAATCGTCCTTCCGCCAGGGAAGCGTGTCCGTCATGGCGGTCAGGTCGAAGATCCGCTGGACCGCGGGCGGTCCGGGATCGAGTTCGAACTGGAAGCCGTCCTTCGATGCCTCGTTCACCCACCTCGTGACCAGGTGGAGCCCCGAGGAGTCCATGAACGTGAGACCGCCGAGGTCCAGGACGATCCGGCCGACGCCCGCCTCGCGAAGTCCCTTCAGCTCGAGGTCGACGGCCCCCGCGGTCGCCATGTCGAGCTCACCCCGCGGCGAGACGACCGCCTGACCATCCTCCCGGCTGACCTGGCAGGTGAATGGTCCAATGTGCTGTGACAACACTTGCCCTCCGATCGGCTGATGAAGAACAAGCACGACGCCACAGAAAACATCGTGCCTCGCTCCTTTACGAGTCCTGGCGACTCAGCGCTCCCTTGGGGGAAGCGCTCAGCCGTGCCGCGATCCTACAACCGTCATGCGCGTGCGGCCACCCCTAACGAACCGCCCGCGGATATCCCGGGCTGCGCGGGGTACGGGACCTGCACGTTGATCTCCGCGAAGGCCGTTGTTCAGCAGTTCCTCGATGCCGCGCGGCGCCACGATCTCGACGGCATGCTCGCCGTCCTCGCCGAAGACGCCTACTTCGTCCCGAGCGGGCATGGCTCACGTTCGGCCTACGGGGACTTCTCCGGCCACGAGGGCTGGCGAGAGTGGTGGGCCTTCACGAACGGCCACAGGATCTCGGTGGACACCCTCGCGCTCGAGCCGTTGAACGACAACCGTGTGGTCGCGGAGCTCCTGATCGGCGAATCCACCAGGGACGGCTTCGAGAGCACCGTGCGCGTGGGCGTCTACACCGTGAGCGACGACAGGATCGCGGCCGTCGAGATCTTCACGAACCGGGACGTCGCGTACGAGCGCTTGTGGGCGCGCAGTCCCGAAGGCGCTGGCTCCTGAATAGCTGGCCGGCGGTCGCACGGGCGCCGAAAGGCGCCCCGTCTTTGGCGCCTTCGGCAGAGCTCTCCTAGTCTGGGCCAGTGACGCTCGCTGGGCCTGTTGCCGGGGCCGCCATATGCGCGGTGATGACGTTCGCGGTACCCGCCGCCGAAGCCGACGAGGCCGCCCTGATGCTCGACCCGTCCACCGTCGTCGAAATCGATCTCGGGTTGCCCCCGGCCTCCATGGATGCCCTGGCAGCTGATCCAGGCACGTACGTCGACGCCACCTTCTCCCTGAAGGGGCCGAACGGCGACTACGGCCCCCTGGCCATTGGTGCGCGTCTCAAGGGCTCGGCCTCTTTCAGGCCCCTGTCTGGCAAGGCCGCGTTCAAGCTGAAGTTCGCTCATAGCGTGCCGGGCCAGCGATTCCTCGGGTTGAAGACGCTGACGCTGAACAACATGGTGCAGGACCCGTCGATGGTGCACGAGGTACTCGCCTACGAGGCATTTCGCGCCGCCGGCATTGCGGCTCCGCGCACCGGCTACGCCTATGTCCGGGTGAACGGAGCCGACTACGGCCTCTATCTGAACGTCGAGACACCCGACAAGCTGTTCCTCTCCCGGTGGTTCGCGTCGACTCAGCATCTCTACGAGGGCGAGGCCGTCGATATCGCACCGGGCACCCTCGAGCGCTTCGAGGTAGACGAGGGCGACGACTCGGACCGGGCCGACCTGGAGGGCCTGATCGCAGCGGTCAGCGATGAGGCCGATGGGTGGAGCGAGCGCATGGCGCCGTTGGCCGACCTCGACCAGATGACGCGGATGTGGGCGGTCGAGAAGTACATCGGTCACCGCGACGGCTACGTCGGTAACCGCAACAACTACTACCTCCACAGTGACGCGACCGGGCGCTTCTCGATGCTGCCGTGGGGCACCGACCAGACCTGGGTCCTTCACATGCCCTTCGGCAGCGACGCCGTCCACGGCCGAATGTTCACCAGATGCCTGGCCGATTCCGGCTGCGAGGCGATGTACCGGGACGCTCTGGACGACGTGCGGACGATCCTTGCCGGGCTCGACCTCGACGAGCTGATTACGAGCACTGCGGAGATGCTCCACCCGTGGCAGATCGCTGATCCGCGCCGTGAGCAATCGCTCGCGCGGATCGAGGCGGCCGTGACGAGCACATCGGAGTTCGTTCGCACGCGGCCATTCGACACGAACTGGCTGTACCCGCCGGCCGAGGTGACTCCCGACGATACGCACACGGCCCAGCCCGCGGCGCCGACACCGCTGGTCTCCGGCGCCATGCCCTCGCTCGGTCCATGGGTCCGCGCCACCGCCGACCGGGTCCGGACGCTGGTCCGGCGCCAGGGTCTCCGGGGGCTGTCCAACGGCTTCAGCCACATGCTCTCGCCCGACCGGGGCGGGGTCGCGATCGAGGAGGTCCTCGCGCCGGCTCGCGAGCCCGAGGGTCGCACGAGCTCGGCTGCCCACGGGCGAGTGGTCATGGCGCGGGGCGTCAGGCGCTTCCGCGCTTCCGGCCGGCGCCGGATCTACCTCCGGCCTACCAGGGCGGCCGAGCAGGCTCTGCGTGGCGAGACGACTCTCAGGCTGGTCGTGCGCATCACCTTCAACCCGGTCGGAAGCGAAGGGCCGACGCGCAGATCAGCCACGATCCCGGTTGGAATCGTCACGAAGTCGTCACGCCCGTAACGCGGGGCGATGTGGCGCCCTCCAGTGGGCCGGCCTGGATTCGAACCAGGGACCGACGGATTATGAGTCCGCTGCTCTGACCACTGAGCTACCGGCCCGCAGAGCGGAATCTCGCCCCTTCCGTCCCACTCGATGGTCTACGGATGGTCTACGAGCTTCCATATCGGCCCCATCCTAGGGCCGCCGGACGCCACGGCATCGCTCGCATGGGTATCCGGATGAAGTGTCGAGTTCACGCGAAAGCGATAGCGAGGATCTGTTCTAGGCATCGGTCTACGGAGCCGAGGGTTTCTGCCTTTGCCCCGCTCCGAACGCGTACCGCAACCTACGGCGATGCTAGGGAGCCCTACGGCGGGCGCTAGACCTCGACCTTGGTGCCGCTCTCCCAGTGCTTACCCGTCACTGGGCCGAGCGTGCGTGCCTCGTCAAGCAATCCCCGCCTAACTCCGCGTCGCCTCGATGGTCGACCCACCCCGTCTCAAATCAGACACCAACCCACCGATCACACCTGCCCCTGCCCGTTGCCGCCGCCCCGCCCCCGGCCCACCAGCACCCGCCTGGGCAACCCGCACCACATTTACCTGGCACGTCGAGGAAGGGGGGTCCGGCGCGAAAGCGCCGGACCCCCCTTCCTCCAAAGCCCAGGCGGGAAGCCAAGGAAACACCCGGGGGCGGGGCGGCGGCCTGTTGCGCTCAGGGCCGAAACCCATAGAGCGAAACAGATGGAGCGAAACAGATGGAGCGAAACACGCGCAGCTGTATTGAGGGACTCGTCTGTGCTCGCCGTAGCCCCACATGAGCTGCTTCGTCCCTTGTCGTTGACCAGCTTTTCACGTGACCGCCGCTCCGGCAGGATCAGGCAGCGGCGGCCGGGGCGCCCCTAAGAGGTCAGCGCCGTGGATCGACCGCCCGCGCCTGAAATGCGATCGTCCGTTTATCCAGCCACCTTGCATCACCGGAGGCCACTGTGAAGCACTATCGAGCCCTGCTCTCAATCCCCGTCGAAGCACGTTCGGATGACGACGCGGTCCGCGCTGCGGACGAGCATGCAGCATCGCTGCTCCACCCGGGTGGCGGTGCCGCCGTGGGGCACGTCGAGTTCGTCGGCGAAGTCGCCGAGGGGCAGATGGAGGTCACGCGCGTAATCACCGCGGACCCCTTGTTCCTGCGCCAGCTTCCGCCCGATTGGAAGCCGTAGGCGATGGGCCGAGAGCCGTGGCGGATGCCCGCCCGCGCCAGCGCCGTATGGCAGGCCAAGCGTGCGGCGATTGCACGACTCCCAGCTAGGGGAATCGACGACGAGGAGCTGCGCCGCCGCATGCAGCTCCGACAGGTGGGGCGCCTGCGCCTCTGCTACGCGCCGCTCGAACACCTCCGCAGTGACGCCCGCATCGCGGTGGTGGGGCTCACTCCGGGCCGGGACACGTTCAGGGCGTCGGTGACGATCGCGCAGGAGGCGTTGCGGGCGGGCAAGAGCGACGCCACAGCCCTCCGGCGTGCCAAGGAGGCGGCGCCCTTCAGTAACCCCGGGACCCGCCGCCGCTTGATCCGCTGGCTCGACGATCTCGGCGTGGCGGCGGAACTCGACCTCGACTCATGCGCGGACCTCTACGAGAGTGCCCGGGCGCTCGTCCACTGGACCTCGCTCGTCCGGTACCCGGTCTTTCGCTGGAGTGAGCGCAGGCAGGCCTGGGTCAACTACAGCGGCAGCCCTGACGCGCTCCGGCACTTCGGCGACGTGATCCGCGGCGCGTTCGTTCCTGAGGTCCGCCGCTTGCGCGCCGACATTGTGTTCACACTCGGCGATAAGGTCCGTGATACAGCGAGCCGACTAGCCCGGGACGGCGCGATCGAAGGGAGCCGGTTCGTTGCGCTTCCCCATCCGTCGGGGCAGAACGTCGGCAACGACGAGGTCTTCGCCCGCCGCCGTCGGCAGCTGCGAAGGCAGGTCCGGTGGCTGTTCAGGCACAGCTGACCGCGCCACCGCCGTTTACCATTGGCCCGAGAGGGCCGCCAGTCGTAGCGTGACGAGAACGAGAGGAGGCCTGATGGGCGAGTACGACCGTAAGGACCGAGGCAAAACGAACACTGACTACCGCGGGCACGACCCGCACCTAGCCGATGACGGCACGGTATTCGCAGGATCCAATCCATATGGGGACGCTCTCCCTGAGGGCGTCTACGAGCGCGACGATGGCGGCGTCGTCGACACGCGCTACCGAGACCGAAGGACCGACCTCGCCGAGGACGGCACGCTCTTCGCCGGCCCCGAGGACGACGAGTAGACATGCCTGGCCGCGGACGACCGGTCCGCAGCGCGCACACCCAAGTCCGCCGTTCCCGTCATGGTCGCGCTCGAGGGAAGTCGTTGACGGCCATTACCCCCGACGGGTCTCGAGGCTCACCCATCCGGTGCATTGCGCGGTAGGTTGACGGCCTGATGTCTTTGCGCGCGGCGCGGGAGCACCGTGGGGATGCCAAACGAATAGCCGAGTCCCATCCGGAGGCGAACCTCCAGCTGATCGCATGCGCCGGAGCCGGCAAGACCGAAACGGTGTCACTCCGGATCGTCGAGCAGCTGAAGCTGCCGGACGTCGGCGCCGCGAACATCGTCGCCTTCACTTTCACCGAGCGCGCCGCCGCGGAACTGAAGGACCGGATCGCCCAGCGATATGAGGATGAGTTCGGCACGCGCGAGGGCATCGCGGATCTCTTCGTAGGGACGATCCACGGGTTTTGCCTCGAGATGCTCCAGCAGTTCAGCTTCGACCTGCTCTCGTACGGCGTCCTAAATGATGTCCAGCAACGACTGTTCATCAGCCGGAGCTCGCGCAAGAGCGGCCTAGCCGACCTCGGCTGGCACCGCTATCACGACCCGGGGAAGTACGGGGAACTGATGTCGGTTCTGCGCGAGGCAGACGTCGACGACTCAAGGCTCGCAGGGTCGGATGCCGAAGCCTGCCTGCAGAAGTATCTGAATCTCCTCGCCGACAAGCGCTACCTGGACTTCACGGCAATCCTTTACGAGGCTGTCACCCTCCTCGAGACGGGCATCGGTGACTTCCGCGAACGCGTACTCGAGCGCACACGGCACGTCACGGTCGACGAGTACCAAGACGTCAATCCCATCCAGGAGCGCCTGCTGCGCGCGCTGGCGGCGCTCGGCAGCAAAGTCTGCGTGGTCGGTGACGACGATCAGCTCCTGTACAGCTGGCGCGGAAGCCGGGTAGCCAACATCCAGACTTTCGCCGACCGCTATGACGATGTCGAGGTCGAGCGCTTGGAGCGAAACCACCGTTCGAGCGCCGGAGTGGTCGATCTCGCCCGCGACCTGGCGGAGCGGATCTCCACCGGTCGCCTGCCAAAGAGCATGTTCTCAGCGGGGAACCAAGATTACGAGGACGGTGACATCGTCGTCCGCGAGTTCGAGGATCCGGAGGACGAGGCCGACTTCATTGCCGTGCGCATCGACGAGCTGCTCGGCAGCCCCTTTCGCGAGCGTCCCGACGCCGAGGCCCGTGGGCTAAGCCTGAGCGACATGGCCGTACTCGTGCGCAAGCGCTCGCTGATCGAGCGGATCGCCGGGGCGCTCGAGCGGCGCGGGCGCCAGTACATCGTCGGAGGGGTGTCTGGGCTCTTTCGGGCGCGCGAGGCGGAGGCGTCCCGCCAGCTCTTCTACTACCTTGCGGGTCAGCAGGATCAGAATGTCGTTCGCCGGGCCTGGCGAAGCGCGGATATCGGCATATCCGACAATGAGCTGAAGGCCGGGCTCGACAGCGCCGAGGCCGATCGTGCCTCGATTGCGCTGGGCGAGGGTCGCTTCGGGATCTACAACCTTCAGCGGTCGTTCCTCAGCTTCCTCGAAGCCATCGAGCTGCGCGAGGAGAAGATTGAGGGTGCCTCGCCGGCCGCGGGCCACACGCGGGCCGAGGTCGTGTTCTACAACCTCGGCAAGTTCTCCCAGATCATCTCGGACTTCGAGCAGATCAACTTCCAGAGCGCCCCGAAAGACAAGTACGACTCGTTCGCGGGGTTCCTTCGCTACCAGGCCGAGAACATCTATCCGGAGGGCTGGCTCGAGGCGCGCTACGTCATCCCCGACGCGGTGCAGATCATGACCATCCATCAGGCCAAGGGCCTTCAATGGCCGGTCGTGTTCGTCCCCGGCCTGACCAAGTGCATCTTCCCGCCGCGTGGGCCGGGCGGTCGCTCAATCTGGAACGTGATTCCGGACGGCGCCATCCGGAACAAGGCCGACTACATGGACAGCGACGACGACGAGCGGCGTGTCCTCTACGTCGGCTGCACCCGGGCGAAGAAGTACCTCCATGTGACACGTGCCGAATACCCTGCCGGGAAGGTCACGTACCGCCACCCCTCGTTCCTGTGGGACGAGGTGTCGGAGGCCTTCGATCGGCTTGATGCGCCTGACCCGGCGCCTAAGCAAAAGAAGCTCGCACCCCGGCCCGACCGTCAGGTCGCGGACGTCGCGCTTTCGTTCTCAGAGCTGAAGTACGGCTTCGAGTGTCCTTACTCGTTCAAGCTCCGCTTCCTCTACGGGTTTAACCCGCCGATCGCCGAGGCACTTGGCTACGGCAAGTCACTCCACGACATGCTCTTCGAGCTCCACGACCGGGCGATCCACGGCGGCGACACGTCCCAGGCCGCAGTGGACGAGCTGGTCGATCGTCACATGTTCGTCCCCTTCGCCTTCACCGACCTACGCAGAACGCTGACCGATCAAGCGGAGAAGCGCCTTCGCGAGTACATCGAGGTCCGCGGGGCCACCTTCGACGACATAGAGCATGCGGAGCGACCCGTCGAGCTCGATCTCGGCGGCGGGGTACGCGTGGCCGGACGGATCGACCTGATCCGACGCCGGTCGACGGGAGAGGTGGTGATCATCGACTTCAAGTCGACGCGGATCGCCCAGCAGGAGGTCGTGACCGATCTCCAGCTCCGCGTCTACGCGCTTGGCTACCGCCAGGCGACCGGCGAGGACGCGGACGCGGTCGTGGTCGAGAACCTCGACGACCTCAAGCATCCCCGCGTGGAGCCCGTTACCCCGTCCACTCTCGGCGAGGCCAGCGAGGCGATCCGTGCGTTCGGCGAGCGGATCCGAGGGAACGAGCTTCCCCGCCATCCACGGGGTGAAGATCGCAAGACGCGGCGTGGGACGTGTGAGCGGTGCGACATGCGCGGCATCTGCGGAACCGCCGGCGACTGACGGCGACTGACGGCGACTGACGGCGACAGCCTCAGTCCACGTCGTAGGTCTTTAGAACCTCGTCGCCGTAATGGTTGATCACCTTCACAGCGATCCGTCCGGTCTCCGGGACAGCAAACGGCCGGCTCCGCGTGCGGTAGAGAGACTGCCAGGCCTCGGCGTCGATGTCGGCCTTGAGCGCCGTCTTCAGCGCCTTGTACGGATCCCCCGCGCCGGTGAAGTAAGCGTCCCGAACGAAGAAGCTCTCGCCGTTGTAGTTGGTGTCGATGAACCAACAGGCGATGTCGTCGGTCGAGTTTGAGCGAAGGGCGCCCGTGGTGGGGTCGTAGACGTCCACGCCCGAGATCTCGACCACGAGCTGGTCGCCCTCCCGCTCGATGTCGATGTCCGGCTCGCCAAAGACGGTGAACAGGTTCCCCGCACCCGTCTTCTCGAGCAGCTCGTCGCCCATCGCGAGGTCGGGGTTGGTCTTCACGAGGAGGACCGGCAGCTTGCCGACCTTTTTCTCCTCCGCCGTGACTGCCCAACCGCTCCGATCGCCCGGTTGGAACTCGGCGGCTGTCTCGCCAGCATGGGAGTCGAACGCGAACGCGCATACGAGCAGCAGGTCAAAGCCGACGCCCTTCAGCGCTTCCTTTGCCGCCTCCTTGACCGCCTCCCCTCCGACGGTCCCGTGCTCCGGCCCAATCGTGATGGCCACCCGCCGCGTCTTGCTGCCCTTATCGGTGAACTCGCCGTGGGCGTTCACCCACTCTCCCGCGAACGGCTCGATCCAGTCGAAGTCGAGGTGTTCTTCCCGAATCGTGTTCTCGACCCCTGCTTCCCGCAGGTTGGCGAGCACCATCTCGGTGAAAGAGCCATCAACGTGGCCTGTCGTCTCGGTCGCCGGCGCCGCCTCGTCCTCGGGCATCACGCGATGCGGCGAGAGGCTTTCGCAGGTGAAGCGTCCGGTGACGCGCACACGCTTCTTATCCTCGTAGGGCTGGTCGTACAACACCTCCTGCTCGGCAGAGCGGGCTATCGCCGCGTCGATCTCGTCCCGGCTCATGCCTTCCTTGATGTCCGAGTTGGTCGAGATCGACTTGAGCATGATGTGCGGGACCGTGCGCCAGACGAATCCCTTGCGCACGTCCCGCGTCACCGCCGCAGGCTCGTAGGTCCGGCGCGCAAGCTCCGCCTCCTTGCGTTGCCCCTCCGGTGAGTCCGACAGGAGGAACATCGGATAGCGGGCGGCCATCAGACGGCTGCGCGCGAGCGTCACGGCAACGCGCGAGGTATCAATCGCGATCCAGCGCCGTCCCCAACGCTCAGCAACGACAGCTGTTGTCCCGCTGCCACAGGTCGGGTCGAGGACCAGGTCGCCGGGATCGGTGGTCATGAGCAGGCAGCGCTCGACCACCTTCGCGTTCGTCTGAACCACGTACGTTTTTGGATCCCCGAACCCGGCGACGCCGGTGTCCTCCCAGGAATTTGTGATGGCGAACGCGGGAAAGTCGTCGATAAAGCGGACGTAAGAGAGCGTATTCCCAGCAGCACCAACCCGCCTGGCGGCGAGCAGACGCTTCATGCCTTCTTCGTTCGTCTTCCACCGCTCCTTCATGGTGGGCGTGAACGGACGACCATCGAAGCGGACCTCGAACCACGACGACGCACCGGGCCCCTTCTCTCGGCCGGCGCTCTGACTGGTCAAGGGGCTGAGTCGGTACGCCCGCGCACCAGTCGGAAGCGAAGCAGGATCTGCTTTCTCCGCAGGAGTCATTGGTCGCCGGTTGCCGTCGGGTAGCTCGACGCGGGTGTACGCCCCGCCGCCAGTTCCGCCCACCGCCTTCTCCCGAAACAGCTGACGGTACTTCGCCTGAGTCCGATCCTTCGCGTACCACAGGATGAAATCAGTGGTGCCTGGGAGAAACTCGCTCGTAGCCCCGGCCGTCTTACTAAACGTAATGAGGCTAATGAAGTTCTCGCTGCCGAACACCTCGTCGAGCACGCCCCGCACCAGGTGCACATTCTGGTCACCGATCTGAGCGAAGACGCTGCCCGTGTCGGTCAGCAGATCGCGGGCCACGGTCAGACGGTCACGAAGGTAGGAAAGGTAGGAATGGACCCCGAGTTCCCAGGTATCGCGGAAGGCACGAATCTGCTCGGGCTGCCGAGTTGCGTCCTGGACCTTGCCGTCCGCGACGTCGCGCTTACGCGTCGAGACCTGCCAGTTCGACCCGAACTTGATTCCGTACGGTGGATCGAAGTAGATCGTTTGCACGCTCCCACGGAGACCTTCCTTCTCGGCGAGCGATGTCATGACGAGGAGGGAGTCCCCAAGAATCAGACGGTTGGACCAGTTCTGCTGGTGCGAGTAGAAGTCGACTAGATCCTCGAACTCGAGGCCGTCGAAGTCGTCGAACAGCGCGAGTTCGGGCTCGGGCTCACCCTCCGCGGCCGTGTCTCGCAGGTTCTCGACGATCACCCGCGGGTCGATCTTCTCCTGGATGTAGACCGGGATGATCGGAACCTTGAGCGCTTCGGCGTCCTGCTCATCCTTACCCTTCCATACGAGCTGCGGGTCGAGCGATGGGTCGCGCGGGTAGAGCAACGCTCGCGGCTCGCCTCCGTCAGCGCCGGCGAAGTCGCGCAGCTCGTCGGTCGGGATGTTGGTCCGGCCGTCACCGTGCTCAATCGCCTCCACGGGAGTGGGACCTGTCTTGCGCCGCCCCTTTCGCTGCTTGGTCTTGGCCGTCCGGTCGCTCACGCCGTCACGGGTTCCTTCGTCTCGATGACCGAGCGGATGGTGCGCTCGGCGTCAAGCGGATCGGTGCATTCCACGAAAGCCCACCTGCCGAGCTCACGAAGGTTGTTCACCGCGGGCACCCACAGGTTCCGGGCGGTGGCTACCTTTGCCTGCTTGTCGCGCAGCTTCGCTCCGGTGACCTCGACGACGAGGTTCAGCAGGTCGTCGTGCGCGCGGCCGTCGTCGAGGCGCACGATGAAGTCCGGCCAGTAGCCGCGCTCGATGCCGTCGATGGTGTAGGGGATCGTGAAGCCGAGGCCCTGGTTCTTCACGTATGCGACGACGACGTCGTTCATCGACTCGAGCGTACGCGCCAAGTCCGCCTCCCAGGTGCTGTCCTCGACGACGTGGTCGACGTGACAGAAGCGCTCGCTGGTCACGTACGCGGGCTTGATCGTGTCGAAATCCACGTCCATCGTGGATCCCACCGGGTCGTATGGCGCTAGTGCCGCGATTAGCGTTTGCTCCCCGGGGTCAGCCTGGACGATTGCCTGGTAGATCCGGTCCACCGCGTCATCGGCCCGCTGGTGTAGCAAAAGCATCTGCGGAAACGCGTGACCCTTAAGCGTCACGCACTCATGAATCCACGCGCGCGTGATCCGTATGAGCTGCGGGAACAGCCATGGCTCATCGGGGAAGTAGCGCTGGACAAGCCGACGGGCTAAGAAGAAGACGACCTCCTGGTCGCGCCTACGGCGGAGGTCGTCGAGCGTGTGTATCTCGGCCGCGCCGACGGCGGGCGCCAGCTCGGTCTCCGTCGGCACGTCTTCGGTGGTCAGCTCGAGTCGCTGGTCGTCCCCGAAGCGGTGGTGGAGTGAGCCACCGGACAGTTCGTAGCGGTACCCCACCACCCGCGGGAAGGTGATCAAGAGGTGCGCCCGCTCCGGGACGGCCCGGACGTGCGTGACCGGGGGCGGCGCAGGAGGCGGCCCGTCGGCGCCGGCAGCGGGTATGAAGGCGAACGGCACGCCGTAGACCTCGGCGTACTCCGGCTCGAGTAGGCCGGTCTCGTTCGTCGCGTAGCTTCGCCTGCGCAGGCCGCGGCCGACTACCTGCTCGCAGAGGAGCTGGCTGCCGAAGGCCCGCACGCCGAGGATGTGCGTGACCGTGTTCGCATCCCAGCCCTCGGTGAGCATCGAGACCGAGACGACGCAACGCACGTGCTCGCCCAGCTTCCCCGGCTTGCCCACCGTGTTCATGACCTCGCGCAGCAGGTCCTCGTTGGTGAGCTTCTCCGCGTCGCGGCCGGGGTAACGCGCCCTGTACTCGGCCTTGAACTCCTCGATCTCATGCCGCGCGACGGCCTTGAACTCGGCGCTCATGGCCTCGCCCGACTCCAGCTGCTCGGAGTCCACCAGGATCGTGTAGGGCCGCTCGCGCCATCGATCGCCCTCCACGTTCGAGAAGAGCGGCAGCTCGCCGGGCACGGGGACGTTCGTCTCGGCGTCGATTTCCTTCTCCCAGCCCGCGATGTAGTCAAAGACGAGCTTCGAGACGCTCGTGTTGTTGCACACCACGATGAATACCGGCGGGGTTGCGACGGTCCCGTTCACGGCGCGCTGCGCCTCCCACGCCTCGAAGGCGCGGCAATAGTGCTCGTAAAGGCTGTGCAGCGCCCCCTGCAGCTCGGGCGGAAGGTTGGGCTCGCCCGTCAGCACGGTCGCCTTGCGGCCCTTCTTAGGAAGCTTGTCTCGGATGCGGCCCCAGATGTCACGGTAGGTCGGCTGATCGGCCGCCTTCGCGTCGTCGGCGACCGGGACTCGCGGGATCTTCACAATCCCGGACTCGATCGCGTCGATCAGCGCGAAGTCGGACAGCACCCACGGGAACAGGACCCCTTCGCGATAGCCGGAGCCGCGTAGAAAGAAGGGGGTGGCCGACAGGTCGTAGACGGCCTTGACCCCCAAACGGTCCTTCACGGCGTCGAGCCCGTCCATCCAGACTCGGGCCGCCCGCTCGCTGCGCTCCAGCTCCTGTTTCTCCTCGGGAGTCAGCTCCTCGTCTGCCTCGCGCGGCTTGGGCCGGTAGCAGTGGTGGGCCTCGTCATTCATGACGACGATCCCGCGCGCGCCGAGGCCGCGGCAGACGCGCTCCACCATCTGGTCTGGCGTCTCGAGGAACGGATTGCTCGCCCCGCGCGCGAGGATCGACTTGGTGATCCTGCCGGCGTCTGAGGTGTCGCGCAGCTGGAAGGAGTGGAAGTTGGTGATTTTGACCTTGGCGCGCTGAAGGCGGATGCGGTACTCGATCGGAACGAGGTCACGCTCCTGGTAGTAGTTGTTGGGGTCGCTCGGCAGCAGCACGCGCAGCCGGTCGCGGATGGTGATGCCCGGGGTGACCACCAGGAACGCGTCTGAGAAGCGCGTGTCCTTGGGGCTCGCGACCTTGTTCAGGGTCTGCCAGACGACGATCATCGCCATGACCACCGTCTTGCCGCTTCCGGTCGCCATCTTGAACGCGATCCGGAGCAAGCCGGGGTTGTGCTCAAGGGCGTGGGCGCGTAGCTGGTCAGCGATCGCCTTCTCGCCGAGCTTGGGTGCCGCCTCCGTCAGATAGATCGCCGTCTCGACCGCCTCCAGCTGACAGAAGAAGAGCGGCCTTTCCCGGTCCTCGGCCGTCCAGTACTCGAGTAGCCGGCGCGTCGTCGGAGTCACGTGGGGCCAGCCGCCGGTTCGCCACTGACCGATGCGCCGCCGCACGAGGTTGATGAACTCGTTGTCGTGGCGCTCGCTGTCGGTCTCGAGCGACAACTGCGGATCCCGCCTCGGCCTGGCGATCGGCACCAGGTATGCGCTCGACCGCCGCTGCTCCACGATCTCACTCGTGATGCCGTTGCCCGAGTAGGCGAAGTGGCGACTCGGTTCTTCGTACGGTGAGTTGAGGATGGGGTTCTCGATGACGGCGTCAGCCATACCTACTCCGTGTCGCGCCGCGACTGCAAGCCGCGTCTAACCCCTTCAAGGTCACCATCCTAAATCGGGTCGACTTCCCGTGGCTGTCGTCGACCCTGGCGAGCATTTCCAGACGTGTGAGGCAAGTGACGGGACGGGCGTCTTAGGGTGCGTGGTCGCCCGGTGCCCGCAGCGCGCGATTTGCGTGCTCGCCCCACAGCGAACGCACTTTCCCAGTCGTGGGTTGACTCGAACACCGTCGTCGCGCGACAGTGGCGGTCAGATGGAGGCTCCGAGCTGTGCCGCGTGTGCGCTCCCGAGATTCGATCGCATGCACGCGAATCCGATGAACGGAGGGCTCCCCACGCGCCGAGAGACTGGCGCTTGCTGACGCAGTCAGACGCTGGAGCGAGGGGGCTTACGACCATCGCCTCAGTGGCTGCGAGCGCGGTTAGCTGCGTGAGCTGCGGCAAGACCAAGAGACAGGTTCGTGCGATCCGGCTCAGACAGCTCGTTGAGCTGCCACGCATCGATCGATTCGGGGAGCCGTGCGGGGCGGACGATCGGTCGGCACACCCAGACGAGGTCCCACTCGCAGCTACCCGGATGCCCGTGTGCCACGGATGAGCGCGCGTCCGCCCATAGCGGAAAAGTGGCCGTAACAGTCAGACCAGCGGCTGCGACCGCCTCGGTGAGAGCGCTCCAGGCTGGCTCGTGCACGGAGTGATACGTGAAAGCGATGACTCCGTCATTCGCAAGCGCGCGGCTTGAGTTCCGTAGTGCTCTGCCCAAACGCCGGGTGAAGTTCTCATGACCGTCGTCCCCCAACGGATAGATCGGCGCACCGGCGAGACCATCGTCATTGTCGGCCTGCAGCCACGCGCGGTGGAGAAGCGAGAGGTCGGAGTACGCGATGAAGTCGTAGTACGGCGGATCGGTGACGATCGCACTGCAGGACCCGAGCTCCCCGGGGAATGGCCGATCCGCAGATCGACAACTTACGTGATGATCAACCGTGCGCCGCCCGGTCATCTCAACGGCCACAAACTCGCCCTTGCGTCGCACAACACGACGCACTGTGGCGGCCGCACTGCGCTCGACGCGACGCAAGGTGGCCGCCAGGGTGCCCCGGCCGGCCGTCGGGTGGAGCGGGTTCAGCTCGACTGAGAGGATCGGAAACGAATAGCTCCGCACGCCTGTGAAGGCCGGCGCGAGGCGCCCGTAGTCAGTGGCATAACCGCACAACCGGTTGTTGGACGAGACGGCATTGGACACCGCGAGCTCGAGCCGCGCACGCAGACCGCCAACAAGCTCGGCTTCTCGAAGCCATTCAAACGCGGTAACCAGCACGACCGCTTGGCGATCAGCGAACAGGTCCGCGACGGTCTGGAAGCCGTAGGCCTGTGCGCGACCGCCGTCGACGCCGTCGAGCGAGTCGTCCGGTAGGCGATCGGCAACCCGCTCGCGACGTCCCGCCGCCTCCGCCAGCGCGGCAAGGTCCTCCTCGTTAGGGGCACGCAGGCGGCGCCGACCGCCCTCTACGGTGTCTTCGACCGCGACCAGCAGATCGGGCAACCGTCCGACGAGGAGTTGTCGCAGCGTACGGCGGGCCCCACATGCAGCGCAGACGAAGCCCGACCGGGAGAAGGTTCCGTCCGTGAGCCTCCACCGGCGCCGACAGCACGAAAAGCTCTTGGCATTCGCGCTCACGCCACGGACGCAACGGCAGGCTGGGCAGAACACCGTCTGCTTGCCGTCGCGCACAACCGCCCCTGAACGCCCCTCGTCACGCGCTAGTACCGGCGTGCGGTGAAGCAACGACTCGTGTCTGCACGACGGACAGGTCACGGACCGCATGCGGAAGTAGTGCAGAGGCGTAGTCCCATCCTCTGTGGACGGGTACAGCGGCTCCAGTTCGTTCCGTAGGTGGTCGAGCAGCTCGCGAGCGGCCGCCTCGACCTGCTCCCGCGTTGTCGGGGCGAGTTCGTCCCGCGTGATGCGCACCGCGAGCGGGTCGACGTCAGTGCCGCTGGCGGCGGCGCCGAGGCGCGCCGCCTCCACCATCGTCGTGCCCCCACCGTGGAACGGGTCACCGACGTGTCGGCCCTTGAGAATGGGCGCGTCGCTCCCAAACAACTCCCAGAAGTCCTCCGCCGCAGTGCTGCTAGGCAGGTGCGCCGCCAGGACGAGTGCTCGGATCGCTGAGCGTGGCCGGCGCGCCCACCACTTGTGCGCGGCGTACACAGGGTCGGGCAGCGCATGGTCGGCACGGGCGAGCTCGGAGAGCTCGCGGAACGGGAAGGCACCCTCCAATAGGCAGCGTGCTGGTTGACTTGACAGCGAAGGGGAGGCGGCGGAGGCCGACACCGGGTCAACCGACGGCGGGCGCGATGGTGAGCGAGCCCGCCCCGAGCCTACGGCCGCCACAGCCTTCGGCCCGAAACGGCCGATCCAGCTTGCGCGCTGCGGTACGGGATGGTGGCGGGCGCCTCCGCCGTGCAGAAGGACGTGGCGAACTGCTTGAGGAGTCGGGAGTCGTGGAGGACGTCGACCTCACCCGAGAGGTGGGAGATGACCTGCTGGGAGACGAGCACGATCAGCTTCGCGCGCGCGCGCGAGGCGGCCACGTTGAAGCGGTTGAAGTTCATCAGGAACTCGTCCTCCTCGGCAATGGCGTCCGGATCGCCGAGCGCGTAGGAGACGATAATCACGTCCCGCTGCTGGCCCTGGAAGCGCTCTACGGTGTCGACCGTTCCGCGAAGCAGCTCAGGCGCTACCGCGGGGAAGGCGCGCTGAAGTTCGGCGAGCACCAGCGCCTGCTGTGCTCGGTGCGGCGTGACGACGCCTACGCCGCGCTGCCAGAACTCGTCGGCGCCGATGGGTGCGCGCGGCCCCCGCGGCACCGGGTTGCCGTTGCCGTCGAGCTCGTTCAGCAGGTCGGCCTGCATGCGCGGGTGCAGCGCGGCGAGCAGCGCCGCGACTGCCTGCGCCTCGAAGCCGTTCCACTGACTTGACCAGTTCTCGTCGTCGTACACGAACGCGGCCACCGGGTGTTGCGGGTCGAGCAAGGCGTTGAGCTCGGGGCTGAAGCGCAGTTCCGACGGCCAGTCGGCAGGCGCGGAGAGCGGCGCCGGCTCGAGGTCGAGCATGAGGTCTGGCGAGGCCGGTCGCAGCGCGGGGTCGTAGCCGGCCACGTGGGCGAGGGCGACGATCGCCTCGTTCGAGCGGTAGTTGATGTCGAGTGCGATCGGCGTGATGCCGTAGACGTTTTCGAGCAGACCGAGGAAGGGGCCGACGAGGCCCTCGAGGTTCATGGGCGCCTGAGCCTGCGTGATGGGCGGGAGCTGCCGGGTGTCGCCGGCGGCGACGACGCTGCATCCTGTGGCCATCCCGGCTGCGAAGAGCGTGCCGTGCGCCACGTCCGTCTGCGAGGCCTCGTCGAGCAGCATGAGGTCAAAGGCCTCGGCCATCGGGCTGCCGGTCCCCGCGTCTAGGAGGTTGTGCAGCTGCTCAGGTGTGGCGCCGACGACGGTGATCCCGGTGCGGTCCATCAGGCGGGTGACGAGGTCGGCCGCCGACTGGTTGAGCTGGCCTCCGACCTCGATGTCGCGGGCGGCGCTCGCCTGGTTCGGCTCGCGGGTTGAGGACCGTATGCGGTGAACCTGGACATTCGCGCCGGAGCCGAGGAGCTTCGGCATCTCGAGCGCGACGGTCGTCAGCACGTTGTCGAGCGCGGTGTAGTTGGAGGCGCCGATGAGCACGCGGAGCGGCTGACCGTTGTCGTGCGCTTCCACGGCGGCGCCGAGCGCTATCGCGCGCACGGTCTCGGACTTGCCGGTGCCGGGCGGCCCCCAGATCGGCTGCAGCCGACGGGTCAGGGCGGCGTTGAATGCCGACCACTGCGACTGGTTGAGGCGGATGCCGTGCGCCTCGAGCCGCTTTCGGGCGCCCAAGGCGTCACGCGCGACCGTCGTCGTGTTCATCTTGGCCGGCTCCCAGAGAAGGTCGGCGGCTGGGACGTGCGCGGTCCGCCGCGGGCCTCGCGGGCGGTTGTCGCCAAGGGCGTTCGCGAGCTCGGCGGTCGAGGCGGATGCCGCGGCGGGCGGGTTCTTGATCTCCTTCAGCGTCTTGTCGAGCTTGCGGACGAAGAAGTCCTTGTGGACCGGGTCCAGAACACAGTCGACGCCCAGGTCGATCGGCGTGTGCTGCTCGAGCTGGTCGAGGAGGTCGGAAACCCCAAGCCGGCTGGGCCAGTAGTCGTTCGGGCGCAGGACGATGAGCAGGGCGTCCCGGTCGATTGCAACCACGGTGACGCCGAGGACATCCTCCATGCGGGGGTTGGTGTCCCAGCTGGTGATGCCATCGAGGCGCGTGCCGTCGACGATGCGGGAGAGCTTCTGGTCGAGTAGCTCGGGCATCGCCTCGGGCGCCACGGCCACCCCGAAGTCGCCCTCGCGCAGCTTGACCTCGCGCGACTCGCTTCGCATGCGGTAGACCAGGTCGCCGGGGCGCACGCCCGAGGCCGAGATCCCGCTCAGTGCCTGCGTGCGAGCGGCGCCGGTCAGGCGGCGCTCGAGACGGGCGGACCGGAACTTGCTCTCGCGCTCGTGCGGCGGCATGGCGCGCACCTGGGCGACGTCGAGCTCGCGGAAGGCGGCGTCGATCTTCGCGTGCGCGAGCCACAGCTGCGACATCTGCGAGATGCCTGCGACCGGCTGCATCCCGCCGATGCGGATCCTCGGCGCCGTGCTGTTGAGCTCGCCCCTGAGGTCATCCTCCAGGCGCCGGCGGACCTGCTCCGCAGCCATGATCCGGGTCTTGACGGTCCGCTCGAGGGTCTGCATCTGTCGCATCCACGGGCGGTTGGGGTTTGCCGAGCGTGACCAGACCTCATGTGCGCGCTCGGAAGGGATCTGGTCGCTCAAGGGATCCTCGAACAGCGGATGCACCGAGAAGTCCGCGAGGTTGGGGGCGAGGCCGGCGGGGTGGTACTGGCGGGCGAGCTCGAGCAGCGAGTAGTAGTGCTCGACGGGCGCGGCGACCATGGCGCGCACGACGTCCCGCAGCACCGTCAGCGGCGAGCGCCGGGAGACGGCGGTGGGGTCCGGCACCAGGTCGTCGCTTGGGAACAGCCAGGCCAGTTCGCGCACGGAGGGGTCGTTGAGGATCGCGGGCAGGTGCCGGCCGATCACGCGCGCGAGGTGCTTGAGCTGCAGCTGATCCCAGATGTAGATCTGGTAGGTGGTGTCCGCGTTCAGCGTGCGGGCCGTGTCGAAGATGTTCTCGAGATGCGCGAGGAAGGCCAGCAACTCGCGCTGCTCGACGGCCACGGAGCGGTGGTCGATGATGAACACCCGCGTCTGCCAGGCCTGATGCGCTCGCTGCGGCGCGGCCGGCGCGCCGCCGTAGGGTACGGGCTCGAGCCAGAACGCGCTGACCGCGAAGGCCGAGGTGATCGCGCTCGAGGCGTCGAAGTCGACCGAGACGTGGACTCTGAGGTCGGCCCACTTCGGCATGACCGCGGAGGTCCCGCTCTCCGGCGCGATGCCGGCGGGGCGCTGGCTGTGAAGCACGCTCGCGCGCTCGTGGACGACGGTTCGCGAGCCTCTGAGTACGTGATGCTGGCCGAGGGCGGGGTCCGCCGGGCTCCGCCCGGCCAGCGTGCCAACATCGCCGACGCCGGCGCGCTCGAGCGCGATGCGGGCCCCGCGGCTCACGTAGGCGACCTTCGACAAATGTCCGTTCGACTCGGCCACCTTCATGCAGTGCCCCGGCTCGGCCGTCGGATTGCCCTGGGCGTCGATCCAGGGCGCTCCCAAGAATGGGCAGCTTCTGCAGCGGTTGTCGACGTGGTACTCGGTGTCCGCCCAGGGGACGGCGAGCACCGCCGGGACCTGATCGATGAAGAAGCGACGGACCTCGGGGACGAACACCTCGAAAGGCACGGGTTCGAGGTCCTCGGCCAGGGCCGCGCGCATCTCCTCGGCGGTGGGCTTGTTCCCGGTCGTCCGGACGCTCTCGTCAACCGCCTGGGCGAGGGCGGACGCATCGTGACTGCCGGGCCAGAGAGCAGCTTCAGAGATCACCACGAACTCATCCTCGCGCCCCCGGTCGCGTAGCCAGCCAGCGAGTGCCATCGAGTAGAGGGTCACCTCGGCGAAGTAGCCGGGCGACGGCTCGGCCGTCAGCTTGATGTCGATCACGCGCAGGCGCAGGCGCGTGTCGCTCGGTGCGAGCGGCGTGGTGTCGCCGTCTGGCGCGACCTCGAGCTCGGCGACCCCGGTCGGCGGGCGGACCTCGACGAGGTCCGGACGGAGCTCGGCGTAGCTCATCACCAGGCTGGTCCGGTGAGCAGCGATGCCGAGCGCTGCCTCGAACGCCGGGCCAATCGGGAACTCCGGCTCGACGAGGAAGATCGTCGGCGCCGTGGTCCCGATCGCCGAGCCCGCGCGGGTGAGCTCGGCGTCGGGGTCGATGGCCGAGTAGTGCACGCCCGTACGGCTCGTGGTCGGGTTGGCGATGACCGAGCGCGGCCCGAACGTGTTGACGAGGTCGGTCACCTTCTCGTGCTGCCACCGGAGGCCCTCCCGGACGGCATCCTGCAGACCCGGACGGGGAGGCTGCTCACCGGGCATGCCCTCGGCGCTGCGCTCGGCGTCGGTCGCCATCGTGAGCCGCAGCTGCCGCTCGCATCCGGTGCGGATGAAACGGGAGAGCGCGAGCTTGGTGACCTTGGGCATAGCTAGATGAGAATAGGCGCCGCAGCGGTCGCCGGCCGCCGCGCGTGCGAGCCGGCGATTATGCGGTGACGTACGAGGATTTCGCTCGCTGCCCGCATTGGGCGGCAGACGCTCAGAAGCCCGCGATACGAAGCAACTCGACCGCCTCGTCGGGCGGTTCGGTTCCGGCAACCCAGTCGGCCACGGGGTCGGGCAGGTTGTCGTGCAGGTTGGAGCCGAAGCTCCAGCCGGCCACGGTACTGGCGGGCGTTCCGTGCGTCAGGCGGTAGAGGCGCCCGGTGGTGCCGTTTGGCGTTTCGCGTGCGAGCAGGAGGTCGGGCGCCCGCCACACGCAAACCGCTCGTCGCTCGCCCGCCAGGGTCCCGCGCACGACGACGGGCTCGACGTCGCGGACGAGTCCCGCCGCGCGCAGCAGGTCGCGTTCTGGTAGGGCCGGCAGCGGATCCTCGATCACCAGCACCGCCCCCTCGGCGCTGGCCCGCGTCCCGAAGTCCGCGCTCAGGGCCGTAATCGCCGCCTCGAGACCGCCGGTGGGCCGCTTGAGCTCGGCCATCGCGTTCGCGACGCGCTCATAGCCGACGGTCGTGCCGAAGCCTTCCTCCAGGGACGCCGCCAAGCGCTCGAGCACCTCCTCGTCCACCTCGTCGAGCCCGCGCCGGGCGGCCGCCGCGGCCGCGGCCCTGTAACGAAGCGTCGGCTCGTCGTTTCGCGAGAGCCGGGTCGCGCGCGAGCGCAGGACCGCGAGCGCGACGCCGATGTAGGTCGTGATCGCACGCTCCTCGGCCTCGATCGGCTCGTCGCCGGGCGCGGCGAGCATCTCGACGAGCTCGACGACGAGCCTGTCGCGGTCGTCGTCGTCCGGCCACAGGTCGAGCGCCGCGCCGGTGAGGACGAAGCGCGCGAGCAGCGCGCGCATCGAGTTCGGCCACCCAGCCGCGCGGTCCAAGGCGACCTCGCAGAACCGCCGCAGCTGACGGCGCCGGTGCTCGGTCGCATGGCGCAGCGCGGTCTCGAAGTCCGGTGGCGGCGCCTTCTCGTCCTGGTCGTCCTCCTGCTGGCCCGAGTCGGCCGCCTCGTCGTCCGTCTCGCTCGTCAGGAAGCCTGTGCGCTCGGCCATCTGGTCGGCGACCCCGAGCGAGGGAAGGGTCGGCAGGACGAGCGCCCACTCGATGAGCTGCTCGTTGGCGACCGCGGCGCAGGCCGCGATGTAGTCCTCCAGCGTCTGGCCGCCGCGCGGCCGCAGCGGCGGCTCGGGGCGCGTGCCGTCCTCGCTCTCGGGGTGGGGCTGCGGCGCCGGGCCCGGCACGAGCGCGTTCATCCGCATCAGCTCCGGCCGCATGAGCTCCGCGATCTGGAACAGGACGTCCAGCCGCCCGTCCGTGAGGAGCTCGATCTGCGTACCGGCCTCCGGCCCGACGCGCCTGAACGGCCGCTTGCGTGCACGGACCGGGTCGGTCACGAAGATCGGCTTGCTGGCGCCCGCGGCGCCGTAGAGCCGAAGCGGGCGGCCGGCCGGGAACAGCAGGGCCGGGACGCGGTACTCGGGCTTGCCGGGCTCGAGCGCCGGCACTCCCTCGGCGGTGACCCAGTCGCGCTCGGGGTCGTGAACCTGGATACGCGCCGGCGCGGTGAGCGGCTCCGCGAGGCGGAGCACAAGCTCGACCCCCTCCACCAGGGTCGCGCCGAGCAGGACGATCCCCGGCCGCGCGGGCTCGTCGGGGTCGCGCCGGAAGTGCAGCGTCGCGACGCCGTTGGGTGGCGGCGGCGCTTGCGGCGGGGCGAGCGACTCGCCGAGCGCGTCGATGAGCGCGAGCTCGCAGTTGCCGCGCGGGGCCGCCGGGTCGTCGCCGGCGACCCCGTTCAGGAGGGCGCGCCCGGACAGGTTTGGGCTGCCGGTCAGGGCCGCGAGCTCGTCACCGCGCCGCCACTCGATCAGCTTCCCGTGGCGGTAGCGCTCGCCCGAGCACCAGAGGAGCTCGCCGCCGCGCTCCGACATCCAGCGCTCGAGACGGGGCCCGTCCACGCTCGTGTCCGGGTGCAGGAACACGCGCAGCCGGTCGGGGCGGAAACGCGTGTGGAGGGCAGTCAGCGCGCCGAAGCCGGCGTCGAAGAACGGCGCGTAGAGGGTGAGCTCGTCCACCGGGCCCTCGGGCAGGCGGTCGATGATCGGCCCGTCGAGCGTCGACGCGAGGTCCGGCCCCGGCTCGTCCGAGCCCATCAGGTCGAGCACCTCGCAGGCCTTCGCGATCGCCGCGGGAGCTTCCGCCGAGAGCTGAATCGGACCCTCCGATAGCTTGCGGAGGAACGCGGCGACCTGGGCGACCGTGCGCGGGCCGCGGTCGGCGCTCGCGTGGAAGTAGGTCCAGAGCTCCTCGTTGCCGTGCCAGCCGGCGAGCGTGAGGTTGCCCGAGCCGACCGCGATCGTCGAGCGGTCGCGGCCGGCGATCACCACCAGCTTCGGGTGGAACGCGGCGTAGCCAGGGCAGATCGCGCGGGCGTCGAGGTAGCGCAGGCCGGCGCCGCGCACGGTCTGCGGGTCCACCGAGACCATCCCCGCGTCCGAGATCAGCGTCGTCGCCGCCTGCAGGCCGCGCGCCTCGCCGAGGGCGAAGCGCTCGAAGAACTCGAGGTTCGCCGCGTAGGTGAGGATCAGGACCTCCTCGGCCTGCTCGGCGTCCCGCAGGAGGGCGAATGGGCTGCGCGTGCTCGTGACCGCGCCGGTCGTGGTCGCCGCGCTCACGTCGCCGCCCTCAGGCTCGCGCGAATCCTCTCGACGAGGAGCGCGCCGTCCGCCGAGACCTCGTAGTCGCCGTCCGGCCGGTCGATCGCGCCGAGCGCGGTCAGCACCTGCGCGAGCGTCCAGCCGCGCAGGGAGACCTCGGCGTCCGGCTCGGCGCCGACGACCCACAGGAATCCGTCGCGGTCGCGTAGGCGCGTGGGCAGGTACGGCTTCAGTGTCTTCCGGTCGAGCCGCATCTTCGAGTGGGCGACGCGGTGCGCGCGCCGGACCAGGGTGGTGACGAGGTCGCGCGCGAAGTCCGCGAGCGCCGCGTCGGCGTGCTCGCGCAGCTGGCTGTCGACCCAGAGCGGCCCGAGGTCGTCGCGAGACTTGCCGAGAAAGGCGGAGCGGGTGTCGTCGTCGAGGTCCTGCAGGCGCTGCGCGCCGAGCGCGAGCAGCCGCAGCGAGCGCTGCGGGACCGGCTCGTCGGACCAGCGCAGCTCCTCCTCGACCGGCAGGAGGCTCGTGCCGTCCGTGCGCAGCGGCAGGCTGTCGATCAGGTCGCTCACGCGGCTTGCCGGAACGGCATCGGCGAGGCGGTCGGCGAGCTCGTCGATCGTGAGCTGGTCGTCGACGAGCTGCTCGGAGAGCCAGCTCCAGACGTGTCGCCAGGCGCTCACGCAGGAGTTGCGCAGGATCGCCGCGCGCCAGCCGCGCCGGGCGCGCGCCTCCGCGTCGTCGCCCGGGATCGGCGGCCCGTAGCCGTGCCTGAGGCGGAACTCCCCCTCGGGGTCGCCGTGCGGCCCGCCCTCGAGCGCCTCCAGCAACATCAGCGCCGCGATCTGGCGGTTGCGGTCGCCCTCGACCGCGGGGTCCGCGCGCTCGAACATCACCTCGCGCAGCCACTCACCGTCGGTGCTGTCCGCGGCGCAACACGGGCACAAGTGCGTTGCGGAGGTGAGCGCGTCGAGCGGCACCTCGTCGTCGCGGGCGAGCTCGAGCACGTCGCCCAACCCTTCGGTGAGCGGGCCGAGCTCGGCGCGCGGCCCCTTGCGCGGCGGCCAGCCTCCCCGGAGCAGGCCGATCACGCGCTCGGAGGCGGCGTAGGTGCCCGCGAAGCCGCCGTTCGAGTAGGCGCCCGGCTCGGCCGCGGCGGCGACGCGCAGCACGCCACCGTCGATGTACCTCGGCATGTTGCCCTCGCCGTGAGCCTCGGGGACACGCCGGACATGTCCGCCGTCCTGCCCGTGGGCCCATGACGCGGCGGCCATCACCACCTCGCACCGGCGCACGAACTCCTCGGCCTCGGCGTCCCCCAGCTCGCGCCGCTCCGAGTCCGCCCACGCGAGCGCGTGCAGCCCGAAGTAACGCGCGCCGGTCGTGGTTGTGATCACGCCGGGGAGGAGCAGCTCGACGAGGCTGCCGATCGCACCCTCGACGCGCAGCGGATACAGGCCTCTGGACTCGTCGAGCCCGGAGGCGATCCACATCGGCCCCTCGACCAGCGGATTGACGGCCACGGCACGCGACCTTAGGCGGAAGACGGCTCGGATTCAAACAGTCACGGTACCGCGTGCTCGTTACCCATTTTGTTACCCGCGGATCGGCTTGGAATAGAGATTTCGCTCTATAGCTGAAGCGGGCGACGGGGATCGAACCCGTACTTAAGAGCTTGGAAGCTCTCGCCCTGGGCTGAAAGTGGCTTGCGCTCGGAGTGTCGGAGCACGGGGTGCTCCTCGTTGGCAACCGAAGGCGCCGCCGCGATGGTTGACGGATGGTCTACAGATGGTCTACGAGCCCGAGATTCCAGCAAAACGCCGCCGCCCCGGTCACTCTGCGGTTTCTTGCCGATAGCAGGCATTTTGCGGCGCTTGCCCGCGGTCGCCGACGCGCGTCGCGGCCCCTGTTTCGGATTATGAGTCCGCTGCTCTGACCGCTGAGCTACCGGCCCGTAGTTTCGGCCCATCCTAGGGCCGCCCGGACGCCACTATCTAGCTCACGCGGCTATCCGCCCGGGACTCCAGTGACCATGGGCGCCGTTGTCGCACCCGGCTACGGCGAGCCGGTTAGCCCGCCCCAGTCCGGTGCGCTGTCAGCGGCCGGTACGGCGTAGAGCGGACGCTGATTGGTGCCGTCGGCATTCATGAGCCAGATGTCGCCGTGCTCCCTGCCGTCGTTCGCCCGGGCATAGACGATCTGCCTCCCGTCGGGGGAGAACGCCGCGGAGAACACTCGCCTGTGCCCTTTGGGGAAATTCGTGAGCCGGGTGAGGCCGGTGCCGTCGGGACGGACGGTGTAGAACTGCGCCCGCTCGGCATCCGCCTCCTCCAGGGACCGGAACAGGATTCGCGAGCTGTCGGGCGCCCAATCCGGGTTGTCGCCTCCACGGAGCTTCCACGGCGTGACGCGATGGACGTTCGTGCCGTCTGCGTTCATGACGAAGATCGCCTGGCCCATGCGCGGCTTGCTCAGCGGCGAGTTGTGGCGCTCGAAGACGATGAAGCGCCCGTCCGGAGACATCTGCGCGAACCCGGCGTCGCCTGCGTAGCGCCGGAGCCGCAGGATCTCGCGTTCGCCCGTGCCGTCGATTCCGATGATCGCCACGGCGCTGTGCTCGATCTGGTCGTACTCATAGCGCGGGAAGTGGCGGACGCGTCCCGTCGCGCGTGAGAACAGGAGGTGTTGGCCGTCCGGCGTGAAAGAGACGTTGGCCGCGTCTTCGCAGCCGCGCGGGACGCGATCGAACGCTGGTTTGCGGGTGCAGCGTGGCGTCACCCGCCGCAGCCCAGTGCCGTCGCTGTTGACGACGTTGATCCAGACGGGCCCGTCGTCCGGAAAGCGCGAGAACGCCAGCAGCCGTCCATCCGGCGACCAGTCGGGCTGATCGTCGTGGGCGTGCCGCAACCGGGGCACGATCCGCCGCACGCCGGTCCCGTCCGGATTCATCGTGTAGAGCGCACTGCGCGAGGTCTCGTCGTTGAGCCAGCGGCGGAACGCGATCTGACCATTGCTGCCGGGCGTCGTCGCAAGCGCGGTGGCGCAGGCACCGGCGGCGGCCGCGGTCAAGCCCGCGGCGATCATGAGGCGCGTCCTACGGCGAGGACCAGCACCCTGTCGAGTGCGGATGCCGGCAAGCAGTGCGCGCCTCATTTGGACGCTCCTTTCGTGAACGATTCTGCGCGGCCCCGAGCCATGAGGTTGTGCGCCTGTTTGCCTAGTACTCGGACACCGGCGCAATCTGTGACCGGCATGGACTACGGCGTGAGGGCGGCGCAGAAGTCCGAGTCGTCGGCCCTGTCCGGTCCGTGGAGTTCCAGCGGCTCGTCGGTCTCGAGGTCGATCAGCTTGTGGCCGGTGTGCTGGATGACCTCGCCCGCGCCCCTGCGCTGCATGATGTTGATCGCGCCGCTGAGGGTGTACGTGCCGGCGACGAAGTTGGTCGCCACCGTGTAGCGGTTGTGCTCGTGCAGCGTGAAGCCGGTGACGCTGTTGACGTCGTTCGAGACGTGATGGACGTGTTCGATGGCGCGCAGCGGGTCCCCGTTGCTGTCGAGCCACACCTGTCCACGGATGTGGAAGAAGTCGTGGAAGTCGTCGTTGAAGGTCCAGGCCGGGTTGAACTCCGAGCAGTTGATCGTGTCGCTGAAGTCGAAGTCGAACTCGAACCGTTCGGTCGTTGCGGCGGCGGCCGGCCCAGCGGCGAACGCGAGTACCGCGGCGGCGGCGCTCGCGGCGACGATTGCGCGGGGCATGTGGTCAGCAAGCAGCGTGCGCCTCATTCGGAGGCTCCTTCCGTGAACGGTTCTGCGCGACCTCGGGCCACGAGGTTGTGCGCCTGTTGCCTAGCTACTCGGAGATCGGCGCGATCTGTGACCGGGCGGAGCGAAGTGCACCTCGTGAGCGCGCAGCTCGATGCCGTAGAAATCAAGGCTCGTCATGGGAGAGACTCGGAGCGAAGTGTCACGGGAGAACGTCGAGCTGGTGCGCCGCTTCTACGCGGAGCTTGCCGCCGAGGAAGGTGCTGTCGAGTTCGTAGAGCGTCTGACCGACGATGCTCTCGGTCGTTTCCTTGACCCGGGCATCGAGTGGGTGCCAGTGGCCCACTCACTGCTCGCCGTCGACAGCTACCGGGGATTTGAGGGCGTGCGTCAGTTCTGGGGCGAGTTCCTCTCGGCGTGGGAGAGCTACCGGGTCGAGCCGCTCAGGTTCGACGACGCCGGCGATCAGGTAGCCGTCGTCGTCCACATCGTCGGCCGGACACACGAGCTCGCCATCGATGAGACTCGGTCATCGCTCCTCACCGTCCGCGGCGGCCGGGTGGTCCGTGTCGAGTCCTTCGCCGATCCCGACGGTGCTCGCGAGGCCGCCGGCTTGCGCCGATAGGCATGCGCTCCGGTCTCTTCATCCCTCTCTTCGATCCGTTGGCGGATCCCACGGTCGTCGCGCGGCTCTCCGCGGACGCTGAGGAGGCGGGCTGGCACGGGGTGTTCGTCTGGGACAACCTGCGCTTTCAGGAGCCGGTGATCGACGTGGCCGATCCGTGGATAGCACTCGCGGCGATCGCCACGGCCACCGAGCGGATTCGGCTCGGACCGATGGTCACGCCGCTGGCACGGCGCAGACCGGTCAAGGTCGCCCGCGAGACGGCGACGCTCGACCGGCTCAGCGACGGCCGGCTGACGCTCGGCGTCGGCCTCGGGAGCGACAGTTTCGCGAACGAGTACTCGATGACGGGCGAGGAGCTCGACGACCGCCGGCGCGCGAGCATGCTCGACGAGTCGCTCGAGATCCTCACCGCCGCCTGGTCGGGCGAGCCGGTGCACCACAACGGCGAGCACTACACCGTCGAGGGCATGCAGTTCCTGCCCCGCCCGGTGCAGCGGCCGGGCATACCGGTATGGGTCGCGGGCTACTACGGCAGGCCGAAGCCGCTGCGCCGAGCCGCTCGCTACCAGGGCTTCTTCCCGCTCGGCCTGGACCACCCCGACCAGCTCGCCGAGATGATCACCGACCTCTCCGCGCTGCGCGCTGAGGCCGGCGCGGATCCAGCGGAGCCGTACGACGTCGTCGCCGCGCTCCCGCCTGGCGAGGATCCCATGCCCTACTTCGCCGCGGGCGCGACCTGGTGGTTCGTGGAGTTCCCCTGGGATGCGCTGTCGGTGGACCAGGTGCGCGCCGTCATCCGCGACGGCCCAGCCGAACCGGCCTAACGGCGATCGCCTCAGTTTGCGCCCCGTACGGCCGATATATCCCCCACACGGGTGATGAAGGGCTTTTCCGTATCCCGGCTGCTTTCGCTTGCCGCGATTTGCGCGGTCGCTGCCCTATGCGCGGTCGCGGGCGCCGCTCGGCCGGAGCGGCCGCCCCAGGCGGTGCTCACGCAGGCCACCGGGGACCTCCGGCTCTCGAACTCCGCGGAGGGCCAGGCGATCTTCCAGGCGAGCGGGCTGGCTCCGGGCCGCTCGGTGACGGGCACCGTTCGGCTCACGAACAGCGGCACCCTGCCGGGCGACCTCTCGCTTCAGCAGCTCGACGTGAACGACAGGCCCGGCCCCGGCGGCGGCCGGCTCTCGAACGTCGTCAGCCTGGAGATCAGGGACGTGACCGGCGGCAGCTCCATCCCGGTCTTCGCCGGACAGCTCGGCGGGCTCGGCAGCCGCCCGCTCGGGGCGATCGGCCCGGGCGAGGCACGCACCTTCAGGCTCACCGCGTCGCTGCCGGACATGAACAACGCCTTTGCCGGGTCGGGCCTCACCGTGCGCTACGCATGGAACGCCAGTGCCGCCGGCGGCGGACCGGGTCCGAGCGAGCAGCCTGTGGCGACCTTCAAGCTCAAGTCGAAGAAGCTCCTCACGCGCCGCTTCCTCGACGTCACCGCGAAGTGCAACATCGCCTGCCGCGTCACCGCCCAGGCGCAGCTGCCGAAGGCAAAGCGCGGGAAGAAGGCCGCCAAGAGCAAGGTGCGCACGGCCACGCTCGTCACCCCGAACAAGCCCGCGCGCATCCGTCTGAAGATCTCGCGGAAGGCGCAGCGCGGCCTGAAGCAGCTCGTCAGGAAGAAGCGCCGCGCGGTCGTGAAGGTGAAGCTGGGCGTGAGCCCCGCGGCGGGTGGGACCTCGACGCGCTACACGAAGAAGGCCACCGTCAAGGCGGCCAAGCGCAAGCGCATCCGGCGCTAGCCCGACTTCGCCTTCGCGATCGCCTCGTCCAGCTCGCGCTCCGAGAAGGCGCCCTCGAGCCGGTCGGCGACCTTGCCTGCCTTGTTGAAGGTGAAGAGCCACGGCTCGGTCTGCAGGTGGAACGCGGCCATCTGAGGCCGAATCCCCTTGTCGATCCGGTTGTCGCGGAACACCTCCATGTGGATGAAGGCAACGTCCGAGTTGGCGGCGTTCGCCTTCACCTGCTCCGCGAGGTCCACCACCGGCCCGCACACACGGCTCTGGCACAGCTGCGGGGTGGCGAACAGCAGCACCACCGGCTTCTTGCCGAGCACGTCGGCAAAGTCCACGTCGTGCATTGAGGACGGGGGCAGGCGGGTGTCGATCGCCGCGGCGTTGCCGCCGACGTCGGTGAGCGTCGGCGTGTGCATGCGCGGCGGCATGGTCCCGACCGCCGGGATCGGATCGTCCGCGGCCTTCTTCACCACGATGCCCGCCTGCGGGAGCGTCGCGGCCACGAGCTTCTTGCCCTGCTTCGCGATGCCGAGCATCTCGTAGCGCCCCGCCTTGTCGAACGGGATCTTGGCCGTGTAGATCGACTTCGCCGCGTTCGGATCGGTGGCCGTCTGGCGGCTCTGGAACTGGGGCCGGACCGACAGATCCTCGTAGCGGGCGAGGTACGGGCCCTTGGCGGGCCCGCCGCCGACCGGCGCCACGTACAGCGCCACGCTCGCATTCGTGATCTGCGAGCGGTCGCGCCTGAACAGCGCGAAGCCGACGCGCTGCTGGCCGGTGCGGAACTCGGCGCCGGACGGCGCGAGCACAGGCCCGCTACCGAGCTTGGTCAAGAGCTCACGAAGGGTCTGACCCCCCGCACGGGGGAAGTCCTGTGCGCGTGCTGGGGGCGGCGCCTTCTCCTCGCTCGAGTCGTCGCCGCCGCAGCCTGCCGCGGCGATCACGAGCGCCAGCAGCGCGAGCGCGAGCAGTCCGATCCGGATCTTCACGCGGCGGGAGGCTAGAGAACGCAGATAGAGTGCTCGCGCCAATGGAACGAGCGGCACTCATCACCGGAGGATCCAGCGGAATCGGCCTCGCCATTGCGAGGGCGCTGGGCCAGGACGGCTACGGCTTGACGATCTCGGCGCGACGGCCCGACAAGCTCGAGGCCGCCGCCGAAGAGCTGCGCGGCGAGGGCTTCGACGTCGAGGCCGTGCCGGCCAACATGGCGGACGAGGAGGAAATCAAGAAGCTCGTCGCGGCCCATCGCGATCGCGCCGGGCGGCTGGACGTGCTCATCAACAACGCGGGGATCGGCATCGGCGGCGCCGTGGCCGACGCCGAGACGAAGAAGCTCGACCTTCAGCTCGATGTGAACCTGCGAGCGGTCTACCTGCTCGCGCGGGAGACGATCCCGCTGCTGAAGGAGGCCGGCGCGGAGCACGGGAAGGCGCTGATGGCGAACACGGCGTCGATCGCCGGCAAGCACGGGCAGGGCTGGCTGGCCGCCTATTCGGCCACGAAGTTCGGCGTCGTCGGCCTCAGTCAGGCGCTCCACAAGGAGCTGTCGCAGGACGGGATCCAGGTCACCGCGATCTGCCCGGGCTTCGTCGCCACCGCGATGACCGACTGGGTCGAGGGTCAGGTGCCGAAGGACGAGATGATCCAGCCGGAGGACATCGCGGAGGCGATCCGCTTCCTGCTCAGGACCTCGCGTAACTGCGTGGTCCCGGAGCTTCAGTTCGTTCGTCCGGCTGATTCAGAGCTCTGATCGTCGCGAGCTCCGCGACCGCGCGCTCGTACTCGTCGAAGCGGCGGAACACGCGGAGCCGCTTCGCCTGCATCGCCTTGGCCTCGCGCACGACCTCGGACACGGTCGGCAGCTCGTCGAGCGCAATGCTCGCCTCGAGCATCGTTCTGAGCGTGGTGAGCTCGCGCTCGGTGGCCGGGCGCGGCTTGCGGCCGCGGACGCCGGTGTAGCGGTCCCATGCGCGCGCGAAGCTGGCGAGGCTCGTGCGGCCGCCGTTGCGGTGCGCGGCGAGCATCGGGCACACGCCACCCGAGCGGTCCGTGTACGCGCCGACGATGATGCGGTTCGACTCGACGCCGCCGAGCATCGCCTTGCGAGTCTTGAGCGGCAGACAGTCGATCGCGGTGCGTAGGTCGCGTGCGGGGCGGCTGCGGCGCATGGGTCGTTACATAGGATCGTCCACCCCCCGGACGATGCAAGTGGCGAAAGGAGACTTTCAGTGCGGCTCGGCCTGAACGTGGGCTATTGGGGCCTCGGCATGAACGCCTCGGACCAGCTCGAGCTGGTCCAGGAGGCCGACGGCGCCGGCTTCCACTCGGTGTGGGCCGCGGAGGCGTACGGGTCGGACGCGGCCACGGTGCTGGCGTGGCTGGCGGCGCAGACCAAGCAGATCAAGATCGGCTCGGCGATCTTCCAGATGCCCGGGCGCTCGCCGGCCATGACGGCGATGACGGCGGCCACGCTCGACCAGCTCTCGGGCGGCCGCATGCTGCTCGGCATCGGTACGAGCGGGCCGCAGGTGGCCGAGGGCTGGCACGGAGAGCGGTTCGCGAAGCAGCTCGCACGCACGCGCGAGTACGTGGAGATCATGCGGATGGCGCTGGCGCGCGAGCGCGTCGTGTATGACGGCGAGGCGTACCAGCTGCCGCTGCCGGACGGGCCCGGTAAGGCGCTGAAGCTGATGATCGCGCCGGTGCAGGAGCGGATGCCGATCTACATCGCCGCGATCGGCCCGAACAACATGAAGCTCACCGGGGAGATCGCGGACGGGTGGCTGCCGGTGTTCTTCTCGCCCGAGCATGTCGAGGACTCGCGCGCGCTGCTGTCGGAGGGCGCGGCGCGGGCGGGCCGGGAGCTGGCGGCCGACTTCGACATCGCGCCGACCGTGCAAGTGGCCATCGACGACGACCTCGACCGGGCCCGCGACCTGATGCGCCACTTCATCGCGCTGTACGTGGGCGGGATGGGATCGCGCGACAAGAACTTCTACAACCAGCTCGTGCAGCGGTACGGCTTCGAGGATGCGGCGCACGAGATCCAGGACCTGTACCTGGACGGCAAGAAGGACGAGGCCGCCGCGGCAATCCCGCCGGAGCTGATCGACACGGTCGCGCTCGTGGGGCCGCGCGATCGGGTGCGCGAGCGGCTCGACGTATACCGCGATGCCGGCGTGGGAACGCTGATCGCCGCTCCGACGGCGGTGGACCCGGCGGACCGCCGGCGGATCGTGCGCGAGCTGGCGGAGATGCTCTGAGCCGGCGCTTCCTCGTCGCGGCGTTCGGCGACCCGGGGCACGCGTTCCCGGCGATCGCGCTGGGCGCCGAGCTCGCGCGCCGCGGGCACGACGTGACGCTCGAGACGTGGTCGCGGTGGCAGGAGGCCGTGGAGCGCGAGGGGATGCGGTTCGCGGCCGCGCCGGAGTACGAGGTGTTCCCGTCGCAGGACATGGTGCTGAAGCCGTACGTGGCGGCGGTGCGGGCGTCGGGGTCCACTCGCGAGGTGATCCGGTCGTGCGATCCGGAGGTGGTGGTGGCGGACATCATCACGTCGGCAGCGTCGCTGGCCGCGCAGGCGGAGGGGCGGCGGTGGGCGACCCTGATCCCCCACGTGATGCCCACGGGCGCACCGGGGTTCCCCATCTACTCCATCGGAGCGGTATATCCGCGCACCGCGCTGGGCCGGCGGTTCTGGTCGCGGGCGCGCCCGCTCGTGATGCGCGGAGAGGAGCAGGGTCGCGTGGAGCTGAACGGGGCGCGCGAGCGCCTCGGGCTGCCGTCGCTGCCCTACACGCACGGCGGGATCTCGCGCGACCTTGCGATCGTGGCCACGTTCCCCCAGCTCGAGTACCACCGGGCGGACCCGTGGCCGGGCATGCGCGTGACCGGACCGCTGCTGTGGGAGCAGCCGTTCGGCGACGTGGAGCTGCCGCCGGGCGACGCGCCCCTCGTGCTGGTGGCGCCCAGCACCTCGCAGGATCCGGAGCAGACACTCGTGCGCGCGGCGCTTGAGGGACTCGCGGACTCGCCGGTGCGGGTGCTGGCGACGCTGAACAGGCGCCCGCCCCCGTCGCCCGTCACAGCTCCGGCGAACGCCCGGCTGGTGGATTGGGTGTCGTATGCCAAGACGATGCCGCTGTGCGACGCGGTCGTGTGCCACGCCGGCCACGGGACGGTCGCGCGCTCGCTTGCGTGCGGAGTCCCGGTGATCGCGTGCGGCCACGCGGGCGACCAGGCGGAGAACGCGGCGCGCGTGCGCTGGGCCGGCGTGGGGGTATCGCTCCCGCGCCGCTTCCAGACACCCACCGGAGTTCGCCTCGCCGTGCAGCGCCTCCTGGCGAACCCGTCCTACCGCCATCGCGCGGAGGAGCTGCGCGACTGGGCGGCAGCAAACGACGGCTCGGCGCGCGCCGCCGACGCCGTGGAGGAACTCTCAGACGCCCCCCCGGACACAAAAGTCCGCAAAGTGCGGGGTGATGTTGGGAAACCGCAAGAAACCGCTTGACGCCCGACCGGACCGACTGTTTACTGATCCTCGAGACGCGGACGGAGCGCAAAGAGCGAAGCCACGAGGTTGTGAGGCTCGCCCCGGGATATGAAGGTGGACTTCGGTCCACTGGAACGGACCTCAAAGCGCAAACTTCGCGTCTCGCTTACGTTCTGGGGCGGTTTCGTCACACCCCTCGCGCGAACATCCTCGGGTGTCGAAGTTCGCGCCCCGCGGAGCCCCCGATCGTTCGCAGCTCGAGGAGCTCGCACGAAGCGGCGCACCGCTGCGCGAGATCGCCCTCGCACTCGACCGCTCGATCGCGACGGTTCGCTACTGGCTGCGCCGGTGGGGCATCCAACGTCCGGACGCGCGCCGCTCGGCGGTCGATCCCGCGACCGCGCCTCACGAGGTCATGCGTGTGTGTCCCAGTCATGGCCGGCCGGTCTGGCGGCTCGACCGCCGCGCGACCTACCGTTGCGTGCTCTGCGCGCAAGAGCGGGTCGCGGAGCGGAGACGCCGGGTGAAGCGGATCCTCGTCGAGGAGGCGGGCGGTTGCTGTTCGGCGTGCGGCTACGACGCCTGCTGCGCCGCACTCCAGTCCCATCATGTAGATCCCTCCACCAAGGAGTTCGCGCTGTCGCACGAGGGTGCCACGCGCGGGATCGAGCGTGCGCGCGAGGAGGCCAGAAAGTGCGCTCTCCTGTGCGCGAACTGCCACGCGGAGGTGGAAGCCGGAGTCCGCGTGCTTCAGGCTCCCCGGGGTGGATTCGAACCACCAAGAACTGATTAACAGTCAGTCATGTTGCCGTTACATCACCGGGGAACGGCGTTGCCGAGCATAGCCTTCTTCGACGATTTCGACGGTACCGGACTCGACCTTGAGGTCTGGGTTCCGCATTACCTTCCGCAGTGGAGCTCAAGGGCGCTCAGTGCGGCTAAGCATGCGATTGAGGGGTCGGAGCTCAGGCTCACGATTCCGCCGGAGCAGGGCATCTGGTGCGAGGGCGATCATGAGCCGCCGCTCCGGGTGTCGGGCGTTCAGTCGGGCGTGTTCTCGGGGCCCGTCGGCTCGACGGTCGGGCAGCAGGCGTTTCGGGAGGGGCTCGTTGTTCGCGAGGAGCAGACGGAGATGTGGGGCTGGACGCCGGAGTACGGCCTGATCGAGATCCGGGCTCGCATGGAGCTGACTCCGCGCTCCATGGCGTCGCTGTGGCTGTCGGGGCTCGAGCGAGAGCCGGAGGAGTCGGGCGAGATCTGCGTGTTCGAGATCTTCGGCGAGTCGGTGGAAAACGGCGGCACCGAGGTCGGCCAGGGCATCAAGCACTTTCGCGATCCGGCTCTCACGTGGGACTTCGAGGCGCCGTGCCTGGCACTCGATGTGCGCGAGCCGCACGTCTACGCGGCAGATTGGCGCCCGGACGGGGTGCGATTCTGCGTGGACGGCGTGGAGGTGCGTCGCAGCAGCCGGGCGCCGGCGTATCCCGTGCAGGCCATGCTCGCGGTGTTCGACTTCCCCGAGAAGGACCCGGCCGGCGAGCACGCCGAGCACGTGCCGCTCCTCGCCGTCGACTGGATTCGCGGAAGCTAGGCCTCGTCGGCGGTGCCGGCCAGGCGGTCGGCGCCGCCGGAGCTCTTCAGCATCGCCAGCGTCTTCGATTCGATCTGGCGAACCCGCTCGCGGGTCACGCCCACCTCGTGGCCGATGTCCTCGAGGGTCATCGGGCCCTTGTCGCCCAGGCCGTAGCGCAGCTCGATCACGCGGCGCTCGCGCCAGGGGAGCGAGTCGAGCACCTTGGCCAGGTCCGCGTCGCGGATCCGGTTCGCCACGATCTCGAGAGGCCGGTCGGTGGCGGCGTCCTCGATGAAGTCGCCGAGCGACGCGTCGCCCTCCTCGCCGCCCACGGGCGCCTCGAGTGACACCGGCTCCTGGCCGAGCTTCAGTATCTCCTCGACCTTCTTCGCCGGCATCTCCACCAGCTCGCCGATCTCCTCCGGCGTGGGTTCGCGGTTGTGCTTCTGCATGAGTGCCCGCTTGGCCCGCGCCACCCGGTTCATCCGCTCCACCATGTGAACGGGGATGCGAATCGTGCGCGACTGGTCCGCCAGCGCGCGCGTGATCGCCTGGCGGATCCACCAGGTCGCGTACGTCGAGAACTTGAAGCCGCGCCGCCAGTCGAACTTCTCGACCGCGCGGATCAGGCCGAGGTTGCCCTCCTGGATCAGGTCGAGCAACGTGAGGCCTCGGCCCGTGTAGCGCTTGGCGATCGACACCACAAGCCGCAGGTTCGCCTCGATCAGCGAGTTCTTCGCGGCCATGTCGTTCATCTCGATCCGCTTCGCCAGCCGGACCTCGTCCTCGCGCGTGAGCAGCGGTACCCGGCCGATCGAGCGCAGGTAGAGCCGAACCGCGTCCTCCGCGCCATGCTCGGGCGGAGCGACGATCAGGCCCGCCGTCACGACACCGCCCTCGTCGTACAGGTCGGCGGCCGTGGGCTCCTCGTCGTCGTCCGGCTCGTCTACCTGGACGGCGGGGTCGGTGGGCTCGACCTCCTGCTCGTCCTCGTCGAGCGCGCGCTCGCTCATGCCGTCTGCCCCATCACTGCGCCGAGCTCCTGAAGCACCTTCTGCTCGGCCGCGGCGAGGTCCGTGTTGCGCGAGTGATCGCCATCGCGCGAGGCGCGGGCCATCTCTCGCCTGAGCCGCCGCTGCTCGAGTTGAAGGAAGCTCATCCTCAGCGCGGATTCCTCACTCGCAACACGTTCCTGTGCCGCGAAGGCGACGTCGTTCACGAGCGCGCCCAGCGCAGGGTCATCCTCGGGTAGAGCCGGGAGCGGATCCTCGAAATGCGCGACCAGGTGGTCACGCGCCCTGCAGAACAGGTTCGAGGAGAACAGATCATCCGCTGCGCGTGAAAGGTAGCCACGTCCAAGCTCGCCGCTCGACAACGCGCTCGTAAGAAACTCGCGTTCTGCGCGTAAAGCGACCTCGCCGGCCGAGATCTGCGCCCGCTCAGGCGCTCGGCCGCCGGAAGCCGGGCTCGCCGGAGCGAGCATCACGTACTCCGTGGGCACGTCGAGCCGGTCCGCGGCCTCGCGGACGAGCGCGTCTCTTGTTGCGGTGCGTTCGGGCACAGCTGAGATCAGCTTGCGCGCCTCCCCAAGTGCTTTGTCCCTGCCTGAAGGCGTGTCCAGGTCTGCATCGGCAAGTACCCGCCGCACCTGAAACTCGATCATGGGTACGGCCCGATCCATGCGTTCCACGAAGGACGCCGCCCCGTCGCGGCCCACCAGATCGGCCGGATCGAGGCCCTCGGGCATGTCGACCACGCGCAGGTCCACTCCCCGGTCCTCTGCCAGCCGGGCGGCCCTGAGCATCGCGTCGCGACCCGACCGGTCGGCATCAAGAGCGAGGAACAGGGTGCCGCGGCGATTCGAGTCGCCCACCTTCGCCAGCTCCGCCAGCTGCTCCTGGGTCATCGCCGTGCCCATGATGGCCACAGCCTCGCGAATGCCGGCCTGGTGCAGAGCAAGCACATCGGTGTAACCCTCGACGACGACGAACCGACCGCTTCTCATCGCCTCTCGGCGAGCCACGTCGATGCCGAAGAGCTGGCGGCCCTTGTGGTACAGGTCGTTCTCGGAGGTGTTGAGGTACTTCGGCCCGCGGTCCTCCCCCATCTGCCGCGCGCCGAAGCCCAATACGCGCCCGCGAGCGTCCGCCAGCGGGAACATGATCCGGCCCCGGAAGCGGTCGTAGAGCCCTCCTCCCCGCCCCCGCTGCGCGAGCCCCGAAGCCACCAACTCCTCCTCCGTGAACCCGTTCTGCCGCGCGCCGAGCAGCATCCGATCCCACGCGCTGGGCGAGTAGCCCACCCGGAACTCGGTCAGCACCTCCTCCGAGAGCCCGCGCGAGGCGAGGTACTCGCGGGCGCGCCCGGCCTCGGCCGCCTCGCGCAGGTACTTCGCATAGAAGCCCGCCGCGCGGTCGAGCAGCGCATGCAGCCGCTCGCGGCGCCGGCGCCGCTGCTCGGCTTTGGGATCGTCCTGCTCGCGCTCGACCTGCACCCCTGAGCGCTCCGCCAGCAGCTCCACGGCCTCCTGGAAGTCGAGCCCCTCCGTCTGCTGCACGAACTTGAATGCGTCGCCGCCCTCGCCGCAGCCGAAGCAGTAGTAGAGCTTCTCCTCGGGGTTCACCGAGAACGACGGCGTACGCTCGTCGTGGAACGGGCACAGCCCCGTCCAGCGGGAACCCACCCGGCGGAGGTCGGTCTTCTCCGAGACCAGATGCACCATGTCGACCGCGTCGCGCACCCGGTCGATCGTGTCCTTCGTGAACAGGGCCATCGTCAGAAGCCCTGCGGCACGGACAGGTTCTCGAACTCGCGGATCGCGTAACGGTCGGTCATCCCGGCGAGCCAGTCAACCACGCGCTGCTCGTCGCCGAGGTGCTCCAGGTGGTAGTCGAACAGCGCGCGCATCATCCGCTCGATGCGCGGTCGCTCGGCCTGCGCGCGCGCCCCGAGGTAGACCCGCTCGAACATGAACGAGCGCAGCCGCAGCATCGCGCTGCCCACCTCCTCGCCCTGGACGATGTCCGCCGCCTCCTCCGAGTGCCGCAGCAGGTCGACGACGAGCGTCTCGATCCGCTCCGACCCCGTCGAGCCCAGCAGCTCGATCTCGGCGAGCGGCAGGTCCTCGAACCGCAGCACGCCCGCGCGGATGGCGTCGTCGATGTCGTGGTTGATGTAGGCCACCCGGTCCACCAGCCGCACGATCCGCCCCTCGAGCGTCTCGGGCGCCTCGTCGCCGGTGTGGCGCAGGATGCCGTCACGCACCGGCGCGGTCAGATTCAGCCGCTCGAGCACGTCCACCACACGGAGTGAATGCTCGTTGTGGCGGAAACCGCTCCCCCCGTGCTCGCGCCGGCACGCGTCGAGCACCTCCTCGCCGGTATGACCGAAGGGCGGGTGCCCGAGGTCGTGGCCGAGCGAGATCGCCTCCGTCAGGTCCTCGTTGAGCCCCAGCGCCCGCGCCACGCCGCGCGCGATCCCGCACGCCTCGATCGTGTGCGTGAGCCGGGTGCGGTAGTGATCGCCCTCGGGCGAGATGAAGACCTGCGTCTTGTGCTTCAGCCGCCGGAAGGCCTTCGAGTGCACGATCCGGTCGCGGTCGCGCTGGAAGGGCGTCCTGTGGTCGGAGTCGGGCTCGGGGTCCGCGCGGTCAGCCGGGTAGGAGCGCATCGCGAGCGGCGAGAGCCACTCGTCCTCGAGTGCCTCGATCCGCTCCCTGAACGATGTTCGGGCCAGCTGCGCCATCCGGCGTTCGATTCTGGCACCTCACTCGGTGGAGGGCGTGAACGCGGCGGCGCGGATGTACAGCTGGTACAGGAGGAAGCCGCGCGCGAAGTCGGGCTCGCAGCGCGCGTCGAGCGTGGAATACGCCACGTCGTCGGAGAGCGTGTTGCCCTCCTTGCGAGGCCCCGCCACCGCCTCCTTCAGCTGCTCGATCGCGGACTGGCGCTCCTGCGGCGACGACTCGCGCCAGTCCCTGCAGTCGGCCACCTGCAGCGCCACGCCGAACGGCTCGGGCGACGCGGGCTCCCCGCCGCCGCAGCCCGCGGCCAGCACCGTCAGCGCCGCGGCTAGGGCCGGTCCACGAAGGCGTCGCACGACATCGTGGTGCCGACGAGCCGGCACCCGTCCGTGAGCAGCGAAACCCGTGGCGCGCCCGAGGCCCTGACGGGCAGGCCCGGCATGCCTCCGCTGCCGCCCTCCGGCGACGGCTTGTCAGGCGTCCGGAACCAGGGGCACAGCGCGGGGTCCCAGGCGTCCCCCGCGACCGCTCCCGCACACGGCCCGATCTCGTTGGCGACCTTGGCGGGATAGGTCACGCCGGCGCTCGTGTTGCTGCAGCTCGAGGGCGTGAGCGGTCCGGGCGGGTCGGTGGTGACCTCGCCGTTGTCGTACCAGCAGTTGTCCTTCTGGTACTGCGCCTCGTCCCACCAGAAGTCGACGCCGTTCGGCATCTTCGTGCCGTTCGGCGCGATCCCCATCACGTTGTTGTGGAAGCGGTTCCGGTGGGAGGTCGACTTCACGGTGGTGCTCGTCTCCTTCGAGAAGGAGTCGGGCACCTCGATCAGCATCGTCCCGCGGCGCCAGTTGTCGTAGATCCGGTTGCCGGCGACGTTGTTGTTGTTGCCGCCCGCGATGAAGAGGCCCACGCCCACGGGAACGGGCACGCGGGGCTCGACGTCGGACCCTGGCAGGAACGTGTTGAAGTTGTTCGAGTAGATCTGGTTCTTCTCGAAGCGGGCGGTGTCCTGCGGGTAGCCCGGATGGCCGCCGGCGTAGAACGAGTCCGTGGCGATGCCGGTGCCGTTGTCGTAGAAGTGGTTGCCCACGACGCGGGTGCCGTTCCCCATCGTGCCGGAGTAGCCGAGCGTGTTGTGGTGGATGTCGCACCGCGTGATGGTCTGGTTCACGCGCTGCTTCGGCTCAACCGTCTGCTCGCCCGTGTCGGCCGCACCGCCCGGGTAGATCGCGGAGTCGCCGCTCCCCATGCCCTCGCAGTCGGCGGTGAGGCCATGGTCGGAGGTGAACATCAGCCCCCCGTATTCCTGATTCCAGAAGAACTTGACGCGCTGCATGAGGTAGCCGTCGGTCTCATGGATGTAGATCCCGTGCTCGGCGGCGTGCGCGGCGCTGATGTTGCGGATCACGAGTCCGTCGGCACGGTCGGCGCGGATGCCAACGTCCTTGATCGCCTCCGACGGGCCCCGGAGCTTCGCGTGGGTGTCCTTCGCCAGGTCGATGAGCACGTCCTCGGGCTTCGCGCCCGTGCCATCGATCTGGAGGTTGCAGCGGATGCACCTGCCGTTGTCGGGAATCCCGTGGCGGTCCTCCCGAGGCGGCATCGGCGGCGGCGTCTTCACCAGGGCACGGCCCTGGACGTAGATCAGGCTCTGATCGTTCGGGCACTTCACCTGGTACTTGAAGGTCGCGGCGCCGGCGCCCTTGTCCGACTCCTCCTTGTACTGAGCACACTTCGGGTCGTTGGTCGGCTTGGCGCGCGACTTCGGCTCGATGTACTTCCCGGGCATCACGATGACCCGGTCGTTGTTGTGCGAGCGCTTCACCGCGGTTTGGATGCTCCTGAACGCGCAGCGCTTGAAGAAAGCGCGGTTCTGCCGCTTCAGCCTCCGAGCGTTGCGGGCGGAGAGCTTCCGCGTGCCCTGCGAGGGCCGGAGCACCCAGCCCTTGCGGCGCGCCCGGTTGATCGACCGGATCGCCTTCTTCAGGGAGCCGCGCTGGCACACAACGCGGGTGTCGCCGCGCGAACGTGCCCGCAGCGCCGCCGCGAGCGTGCGCGCCTTCGGCACCTTGCCTCCGGCGGCCGGCTTGACGCTCGTGTCAGGCGCGGGGTCCGGCCAGTACGAGCTGCGCTCGATGTGGCCGTACGCCGTTGCGGTGAGCATCCCCAGCGCGATCGTGAGGGCAGCGAGCGTTGAAAGCAGACGTCTCCCGTTCACGCCCGCGCAAGCTACAACTACCCATGTGGCTCATGCGCCGCTTGCGCCGCGGCCACGCGCGCGATCGGAACGCGGTAAGGCGAGCAGCTCACGTAGTCGAGGCCGGCGAGCTGGAAGAAGGCGATCGAGACCGGATCGCCTCCGTGCTCCCCGCAGATGCCGAGCTGCAGGTCCGCCTTCGCCTCGCGGCCCGTCCACGCCGCGAGCCGCACCAGCCAGCCCACGCCTGGCCGGTCGATCGTCTCGAACGGGCTGCGGTCCACGATCTTCGTCTCGACGTACCTGTTGAGGAAGCGGCCCTCCACGTCGTCGCGCGAAAAGCCGAGCGCGGTCTGCGTCAGGTCGTTGGTGCCGAAGGAGAAGAAGTCGGCGTGCTCGGCGATCCGGTTCGCCACGAAGCACGCGCGGGGCAGCTCGATCATCGTGCCTACCGAGAACTCCAGATCGCCTGCGCCCTCCTCCTGCGCGACCCGCTCGACGAGGCCGCGCATGAGCTCGATCTCGCGCTCGTAGGCCACCAGCGGGATCATGATCTCGAGGTGCGGCGGCTCGGGGATGGCGAGCGCCGCCCGGAAGATCGCGCGAATCTGCATCTCGTAGATCTCGGGGTGCAGCACGCCGAGCCGCACGCCGCGGGTGCCGAGCATGGGGTTCGTCTCGGACAGCGCGTGGATCCGCTCCAGCGTGTGCTCCAGCTCCTCGAGGTTGCCCGTCTGCTCGATGCGCGCCCGCTCCACCTGCTGGGCGACCTCCTCAGCCTGCGGCATGAACTCATGGAGCGGCGGGTCGAGCAGGCGGATGGTCACCGGCAGGCCCTCCATCTCCTTGAACAGCCCCTCGAAGTCGCCCTGCTGGAGCGGCAGCAGCTCGTCGAGCGCGGCGCGGCGCTCCTCCTCCGTCTCGGCCATGATCATCGTCCGCATCTTCGGCTGGCGGTCGTCGGCCATGAACATGTGCTCGGTGCGGCAGAGACCGATCCCCTCCGCCCCGAACTCGCGGGCGCGGCGGGCGTCCTCCGGCGTGTCCGCGTTCGTGCGCACCCCGAGCGAGCGGATCTCGTCGGCCCAGCCGAGCACCGTCTCGAAGTGGTCCGACACCTCCGGGGCCTCGAGCGGCACGTCGTCGGCCGTCACGACGCCGGCGCTGCCGTCGATCGCGATCAGGTCGCCCTCGCCCAGGCGCGTGCCGTTCACGCTGACGGTCTTCGCGTGGAGGTCGATGTCGAGCGCCGAGGCTCCGGACACGCACGGCTTTCCCATCCCGCGTGCCACGAGTGCGGCGTGGCTCGCCTTGCCGCCCTCGGCGGTGAGGATCCCCTTGGCCGCGTGGAAGCCGGCCACGTCGTCGGCCTCGGTGAACGGCCGCACGAGGATCACGTCGCGTCCGTCCTCCGCGGCGCGCACGGCGTCGTCGGCGGTGAAGACGATCGCGCCCTTGGCGGCGCCCGGCGAGGCGGCCACGCCCTCGGCGAGCACGTCGAACTCGGCGTCGCGCCGGAAACCCGGATGCAGGAGTGCGTCGAGCGAGCCCGCGTCGATCGTGGCGATCGCCTCGGCCTTGTCGAGCAGGCCCTCCTCCACGGCGTCGACCGCGAACCGCACAGCGGCCTGCGCGGGCCGCTTGGCGTTGCGGGTCTGGAGCATGTAGAGGCTGCCCTCCTCCACCGTGAACTCCGTGTCCTGCATGTCCCTGTAGTGGCTCTCGAGGGTGCGGAGGATCTCCATGAGGTCGCCGTATGCGTCGGGCATCGACTCGCGCATGTCGTGGAGGTCGCGCGGCGTGCGCACGCCCGACACCACATCCTCGCCCTGGGCGTTCGGCAGGAAGTCGCCGGACGGCGTGGGCTCTCCCGTGATCTCGTCGCGGCTGAAGGCGACGCCCGAACACGAGCTGTCGCCCTTGTTCCCGAAGACCATCTGCTGCACGTTCACGGCCGTGCCCCATTCGTCCGGGATGTGCTTGATGCGGCGGTACTCCACCGCCCGCTTCCCCGTCCACGAGTCGAACACGGCCACGATCGCCTGGCGGAGCTGCTCCTGCGGATCCTGCGGGAACGGCTCGCCGGTCTCGCTCTCGAACACCTCTTTGAACCGGATCGTCAGCCGTCGGAGGTGCTCCGTGTCCAGCTCCACGTCCTCCGTGACGCCCGCGCTCTTCTTCTCCTCCTTGATCAGGTCCTCATAGCGCTCGCCGGCGATGCCCCGGCAGACGTTCCCGAACATCTGGCAGAAGCGGCGGTACGAGTCCCAGGCAAACCGTTCGGTGCCGGTGGTCTTCGCGAGCCCCTCGACCGACTCGTCGTTCAGGCCGAGATTGAGCACCGTGTCGAGCATCCCGGGCATGGACTCGCGCGCTCCGCTGCGCACGGACACGAGCAGCGGGTCGTCCGCCTGTCCGAGCGACCGCCCGGCCTTCTCCTCCAGGCGCGCCAGCGCATCCGAGTAGTCGGGGAGGTCCTCGCCGCGCATGTAGGCGATGCAGGCCTCGGTTGTGAGCGTGAAGCCGGCCGGAACCCGCTCGGCGCCGAGGACGCGCGTCATCTCGGCGACGTTCGCCCCCTTCCCGCCGAGCAGGTCGCGCATGTCGCGCGAGCCCTCCTCGAAGTCGTAGACGAGCTTGTCGGCCACGGCCGGAATCTATTGCCCTACGCGACTCGGCGTAAGCGCACGTGCGCGTGGTACTCCATCGTCTCCGCCAGCGCGCGATCGGCCTGCTGCAGGGCGCGCTCGGGCGCTTCGGGCGCTTCGGCCAGCGGACGGGCGAGCGCTTCCACCAGGAATCGGTGTGCCTCCTCGCCCAGCGGGAACGAGCCCGCCTCGCACCCCGCACACACCACCCCGCCGGCACTCGGCGAGAACGCGCCGAGGTGCTCCGCCTCGCCGCAGGATGCGCAGGACGCCAGCTCGGGCGCGAAGCCGGCCGCCAGCAGGAGCTTCAACCGGAACGCGAGCGCCTGGGCGCGGCTCGCGTGGCCCGGGTGCGCATCAAGGAGAGCGAGCTCGTTGCAGAGCAGGTTGTACGCGGGCCGGTTGGGCTCCGAGGAGTCGAGCAGCCGCAACACCGCCTCGCACGCCTGCGCGCCGCGCTCGAGCGTCGTGCGGCGCTCGCGCAGGGCGGCGTGGGCACAGACCGTGTCCACCTGGCTGATCGTGCAGAGCTCGCCGCGGCCCTGGTGCATCACGAGCCGCACGCGGCTGAGCGGCTCGAGCCGCCCGCCGAGGCGCGATTTCACCTTCCTCACGCCCTTCGCGACGGCCCCCACACGGCCGCGGTCGGCCGTGTACAGGTGCAGCACGCGATCGGCCTCGCCATAGCGAATCGAGCGCAGCACGATGGCCTCTGTCTTGAAGGAGCCAGGCACGGGGGTAAATACACTTTGATGGGGATGGCGGACGAGAACGGGGGCGTGTTCCTGTATACGACTGAGCCCTGCGGCTTCTGCCGGCAGGCGAAGACGCTGCTGCAGGCACGCGGCGTCGACTACCGCGAGATCAACCTCGCGAAGGACCCCGAGGGCCGCGCCGAGCTCGTGGCCCTGACCGGCCAGATGACCTTCCCGCAGATCGTGGTGGGCGAGCGATCGATAGGCGGCTTCCGCGAGCTTCTGGAAGCGGACCGCGCCGGCACCCTGGAAGACCTGCTGGCGGCCTAAGGCCCACCAGCCCCCCGGCCTGGGCGGCCTGGCCGCTGGAAACACATCAAACCAGATTGATGTATTCTGCCGTGGCGTGATCGCCGCGTCGGCACACGCCGCAAGCGCGCCGCCACCGTTTCTGCTCCTCGCGGGCCACGCGCTCCGCTGGCGCCTGATGAGCGAGCTTGCGCGCAGCGATCTGCGAGTGGGCGAGCTCTGCGACCTCGCCGGGCGCCCGCAGAGTCTCGTCTCCTATCACCTGCGCCGGCTCCGGGATGGAGGCCTTGTCTCGATGCGCCGCAGTTCCGCCGACGGCCGCGACACGTACTACGTGCTGGAGCTGGCGCGTTGCGCTGAGCTCTTGAGGGGCGCCGGGCTTGCTCTTCACCCCGGTCTCGCGCGGGAGCCGCGCGCCCGCGGGAGCGAAGTGCGAGGCTCCGCAGTCGCGCGCGTCCTGTTTCTGTGCACCGGCAACAGCACTCGCTCTCAGCTCGCGGAGGCGCTCTGTGAGCAGTTGTCCGGCGGCCTCGTGCCGGCGGCCAGCGCGGGGAGCCACCCCAAGCCGGTGCATCCGAACGCGGTGCGGGTGATGCGGACCCGAGGCATCGATCTCACCGGGCGAGACTCGAAGCACGTCAGCGAGTTCGAGGGTGAGCGCTTCGACTACGTGGTCAGCCTGTGCGATCGCGTGCGGGAGGTCTGCCCGGAGTTCCCCGGCGGACCCGAGCTCATCCATTGGAGCATCCCCGACCCGGCGCGCGAACCGGGGAGCGACGACGAGACGCTTCCCGCCTTCGAGCGCACCGCGACCGAACTTCATACCCGTATCGGGTTCCTGATCGAGGCGATCGAAACCGAGCGTCACCCGGAGGTGACAGAAGATGCCTGACGAACTGGCGAGCGTCCGCTACATGGTCGACGACGTGGAGGAGGCGGTCGCCTTCTACACGACGCATTTCGGCTTCACGACTCAGTCGAATTTCGCTCCCGCGTTCGCCGACGTCGTGCGCGGCAACCTGCGCCTGCTGCTCAGCGGCCCGACCAGTTCCGCAGGGCGGCCGATGCCGGACGGCCGCACTCCCGGACCGGGAGGCTGGAATCGCATCCACCTCGTCGTCGAAGAGATCGCTGCGGAGGTCGAACGGCTGCGAGACGCGGGACTGACTTTCCGGAACGACATCGTCACCGGGCCCGGCGGGCAGCAGATCCTCCTCGAAGATCCCTCAGGCAATCCGATCGAGCTCTTCCAGCCGGCCGGCCCTGAGCGCGCGGGCCGCTGAGGAGCTCCCTACCGCCGCGGGCGGCGCTGGCAGCGCGGGCAGATGTAGGTGCCGCGGCCCGCTGCTCTCATCTTCTGGATCGTCGTGCCGCATCGGACGCAGGGCTTTCCCTTGCGAAGGTGGACCAGGAAGCGGTCCTGGAACGTGCCCTGGGCTCCATCGATGTGCCTGTAGTCGTCTATCGACGCGCCCTTTGCGTCGATCCCGGCGTTGAGGGATTCGACTACCGCGTCACGGAGCGCTTCGATCTGACCACGCCGCAGGCTGCCGACCGGCCTGAGCGGGTGGATCTTCGCCCTGAACAGGGCCTCGTCGGCGTAGATGTTCCCCACGCCCGCGACCCGCTCCTGGTTCAGCAGGAACGCCTTCACCGGCTGCGTTCGGCCGCGCGCCTGCTCGCGGAGCGCCTCGGCCGTGAAGTCCGGGCTGAGCGGCTCGACGCCGAGGCGTGAGGCGAAGTACTCGGCCAGGGCGTCGCTGCCGAGCAGGACGTCGCCGGTACCGAAGCGGCGCTGGTCCACGAACAGCACCTTCTGGCCGTCGTCGAGCTCCATGCGCACGCGCGTGTGCTTCGGCTCCTCGTCGGCCAGCAGGATGTTGCCGGTCATGCGCAGGTGCATCACCAGGTGGACGTCGTCCTCGAGCGACATCACCAGGTACTTGCCGCGTCGCCACAGCCGCTCGATCCGGCGGCCTTCGAGCGCGTCGGCGATCGCCTCCGGAGGCGCCGGCTCCGACCAGCGCGGGTCGAGCACGCGGATGCGCTCGAGCCGGCGACCCTCGACGGCGGGCGCCAGCTGGCGGCGGATTGTCTCGACCTCAGGGAGCTCAGGCACTCCCGTCGGTTCTAGCAGGCCCTATGTGGCGGTCGCGCGTGGGTGCGCCCTGAAGTAGACGTCCTTGAGCCGTTCGCTCGAGAGGTGGGTGTAGAGCTGGGTGGTCGACACGTCGGCGTGGCCGAGCATCTCCTGCACCGAGCGGAGGTCGCAGCCGCCCGACAGCAGGTGCGTCGCGAATGTGTGGCGCAGGGTGTGCGGGCTCATCCGGTCCGCGAGCCCGGCGGTCAGCGCGTGCCGGCGGACGATCTTGTAGAGGCCCTGGCGGGTGAGGTGCCCGCCGCGGAAGTTCACGAACAGGTGAGCCTCCGGCGCGCCCTTCACCAGCTTCGGCCGGCCACGCTCGAGATACACGCGAAGTGCCTTCAGCGCGGCCTGTCCGATCGGCACCACGCGCTCCTTCGACCCCTTGCCGCGGGCGCGCAGCACTCCTTCCTCGACGTCCACGTCCATCAGCTCGAGACCGATCGCCTCCGAGGCGCGCAGGCCGCACGCGTACATCACCTCGAGCAGCGCGCGGTCGCGCAGCGCCGCCGGCTCCGTGCCGCGCGGCTGCGAGAGCAGCTTCTCGACCTCGCCTCTCGTGAGCACCTGCGGCAGCTTCCGCGAGCGCCGCGGCGCGCTCAGCGTGGCCGTGGGATCGGTGTCGAGCAGCCCGTCGCGGCGCAGGTGGCGGTAGAAGGAGCGGAGGCAGGCGCTCTTGCGGTGGATGGTCGCGGGCGAGGCGGGTGGCCGCTCCGGCGTCCCCTTCGCCAGCAGCTCGAGGAAATCGGACACGTCCCCCGGCGTCGCGTCCAGCGCCGACTCCTCTCGCTCCTCGAGGAAGCGTCCGTACTGCAACAGGTCGGTGCGGTACGCGTCGAGGGTGTTCCGGGAGAGTCCCCGCTCGAACTCGAGATAGGCGAGGAAATCGAGCACGAGGTGCTCGAATCGCCTCTCCACCACCGGCTTTTCGATTGTGGCCACGCCCGGGAATTCGGGCGTCCCCGCCTCATCCCTTGGTACTGCACAGGAACGCCCGTAGCCACAACAGGCCCACCAGCGTCTTCGCGTCGCGCGAGTCGCGGATCGCCCTGTCGAGCTCTGAGAGCGGCCATTCCACGATCTCGATCCGCTCGTTCTCGTCGGCCTCGGCGCTCTGGTCGTAGAGGTCCGTGGCCATGAAGAGGTGGCACTCCTCGTCCGTGAACCCGGGTGAGGTGTAGAAGCTCGTGAGGTGCTGCCAGGAGCGGGCGCCCTTGCCGATCTCCTCGGCCAGCTCCCGCTGCGCGGTGTCGAGCGGCTTCTCGCCCTCCTCGTCGAGCTTGCCGGCCGGCAGCTCGAGCAGCGCGTCGTCCCCCACGGCCTCGCGGGGCTGGCGCACGAGGTAGACGATCTCGCCGTCGTGGGCGACGATGCCCACGGCGCCCGGGTGCTCGACGATCTCCCGCTCCGCCTCCTCGCCGTCGTCGTAGCGGAAGCGGTCCACACGGACGCGGTTCAACCGTCCCTCCCAGACGACCTCTCCGCCGACCCGCTCCATCAGTCCTCCAGCGAGGTCTGGGCGGCCACGAGCGCCGCCTGGCGGATGAGCGAGACCGTCACCTCGAGCATCGTCTCGAGCGCCTCGATCGTCACGGACTCGTCCGGCTGGTGATTTCGCTCGGTTCCGTTGGCGAGGTTGACGACGGGCAGGCCGGCCTGGATGAACACGTTCGCGTCGCTCCCCCCGCCCGTCGGTATGTAGGAGGGCTCGATCTCGTTGTCACGCAGCGCCGCCGCGGCCACCTCCACTGCCGGCGCGGTGCGCGGCAGCCGGTAGCCCTGGAAGAGGCGCTCGACCGACGTCTCGACGTCGCACTCGCAGTCACTCGCGGCCTCGCCGAGCGCGTCCACCATCTCGCTGACCATCTCGGCCGCCTTGTCGGCGTCGAGGCTGCGCGTCTCGAGCTCGACGTAGCAGCGCTCGGCCACCACGTTGGCCGACGTGCCGCCCCGGATCTGGCCGACGTTCGCGGTCGTCTCGGGGTCGATCCGGCCGATTCGCATGGCGGCGATGGCGCGAGCAGCCGCGAGGATCGCGTTGTGGCCCGCCTCGGGCCGGATCCCGGCGTGCGCGGCCTGGCCGCGGAAGCGCGCCTCGACCGAGTAGTAGGTGGGCGACGCGATCACGATCTCGCCGATCGGCGAGGCGTGGTCGAAGACATACCCGTACTCGGCGCTCAACTTCGACATGTCCACGGACTTCGCGCCCTTCAAGGCCTGCTCCTCGCCGGTCGTGAAGAGGATCTCGATGCCGGCGGGTGGAGTCCCGTCGCGGACGAGCCGCCGGACGGCACCCAGGATGGTCACCACCGCGGCCTTGTTGTCCGCGCCGAGGATGGCCTCGTGCCGGTTCGTGAGGAGTCCGTCCTGGCTCACCACCTCGACGGGCCCGTCGAGCGGCACGGTGTCCATGTGGGCACACAGGAGCACGGTCGGCGCCCCCTTGGGGCCCGGAACACGCGCGATCAGGTTGCCCGAGTCGGAGCCGGTCTGGGGGGCGCTGTCGTCCTCCTCGACCTCGATGCCGAGCCCGCGGAGCGCGTCGGTGAGGGCCTGCGCGACAGCGCGCTCCCGCCCCGAGGGGCTCTCGATCTCGCAGATGCGGATGAACTCGGCGAGGAGCCGCTCACGCTCCTCGCTCGACACGGCGTGGATCACGCGGCGAACGCTACCGCTCGATCGGCCAGCCCTCACGCTCCCAGCGAGGGACGCCGCCGTCGACCACGTGGATCACGTCGTCCGCGCCGAGCCGCTTCAGGAGGCTCGCGGCGATGGCGGCCCGCTGCCCCGAGGCGCAGATCGCCGCGACCGGCTGTCGCACGTCGAGCTCGCCGGGCAGCTCGTGGATGTCGTGATAAGCGGCGTGGAGCGAGCCCGGGATGTGGCCGCGATCCCACTCGGAGCGCTCGCGCACGTCGAGCAGCTGCAGTCCGTTCGAGCCGCCGTTCCAGCGCTGGTGCAGCCCCTCGAGGCTGAGGCGGGGCACGCGCTCGACGGGTCGCTTCTCCTCGCGCCACGAGGTCATGCCGCCGGCGAGATATCCGGCGATGTTCGTGAGGCCCACCGCGCCGGCCAGCTCGGCTGCCTCGCGCGCGTCCTCGTCGTCGCGGCCAACGAGCACGAGTGGCTGGCCCGGCTCGGCCAGCCACGCGAGCCGGGTGCCGAAGCCGCCGCGCAGCGCGGTGATGCAGATCGCCGCCGGAATGTGCGCCTCGTCGAACTGAAGCTCAGTGCGCACGTCCACGACCATCGCGCCGTCCGCCTCCGCCTGCTCGACCTGGCGCGGGGTGAGCGGGTACAGGTCGATCGCCTCGACCACGAGCGGACCGCGGTTGAGGGCGACGATGTTCCGGAAGTTCGGCGGCTGCGGCCCCAGGCCCGCGGTGACACTCTGCACGAACTCGTCCTCGTCCTCGAGCTGGAGCAGCGGCTGGCCGGCGCGCTCGTAACCGATCGTCGAGGACACCTTCAGGTCCATGCCGGGCCCGCCGCACATCGAGCCGCCCAGGTGCGCCGGCCAGACCTCGCACATGTCGGGCAGCGGCAGCAGCTTGTCATGGAGCGAATGGAAGATGTCGTGCGCGCCCTCCGCCTTGTCGACGGCCAGGTCGGGACGTGCGATGTCGCCCACGAACAGGCTGTCGCCGGTCAGGACCGCCCAGGGATGATCGCTCCGCTCGGAATCGATCAGCGCGAAGGCGGTGTGCTCGGGACGGTGGCCCGGCGTATGGAGAGCCCGCACGGTCACCCGTCCGAGCTGGAGCTCCCAGCCGTCGTCGAGCGCGTGGTGCTCGTAGTCCGGAGCCGCCTCCCGGTGGATGTGGATCGTGGCGCCCGTGGCGGCGGCGAGCCGCCCGTGCCCCGACACGTGGTCCGCGTGGTTGTGCGTCTCCAGGATGTGCTCGATGCGCGCGCCGAGGAAGCGGGCGAGCCGGAGGTACTCGTGGATGTCGAGCCGCGGATCGACCACCGCGGCGATGCCCTCGCCCTCGTCGCCGATCAGGTAGCTGGCGCAGCCGAGGTCGTCGTGGACGAGCTGCCGGAAGATCACCCGCCCACTGTACGGCGGCGTGCGCGCTGCGCCTAGGCGCGGGTCTCTGCGCGGATTTCCGGCTCGACCTCGGGTGCCTTGCCGGCGGTTCCGCGCCGGCGGGCCAGGTCGAGCGCGGCGCCCACGAAGTCGCGGAACAGTGGCTGCGGGCGCAGCGGGCGCGACTTGAACTCGGGGTGGTACTGCGACGCCACGAAGAACGGGTGATTCGGCAGCTCGATCACCTCGACCAGGCGGTCGTCAGGCGAGGTGCCGCTGAAGACGAGCCCGGCCGACTCGAGCCGCTTGCGCAGGTGGTTGTTCACCTCGTAGCGGTGACGGTGGCGCTCGTAGATGACCGCGTCGTCGTAGATCTCGCGGGCGCGCGTGTCGTCGTGGAGCTTCACGGGGTCCGCGCCGAGCCGCATCGTGCCGCCCATGTCGCGCACCTCCTTCTGCTCCGGCAGGAGGTCGATCACCGGGTACGGCGTCTCGGGGTCGAACTCGGTGGAGTTCGCGCCCTCCATGCCCGCCACGTGGCGGGCGAACTCGGCGACGGCGATCTGCATCCCCAGGCAGATGCCGAGGTACGGCACCTCGTTCTCGCGGGCGTAGCGCGCGGCCTGGATCTTGCCCTCGATCCCGCGCACGCCGAAGCCGCCGGGCACGAGGATGCCGTCACAGGTGGCGAGCTCCTCCGCGACCTCGCCGTCGGTGAGCCGCTCGCTGTCGACCCACACGACCTCGACGCGGCCGCCGTGGTGCGATCCGGCGTGATTCAGCGCCTCGATCACCGACATGTAGGCGTCGGCGAGCTGGTTGTACTTGCCCACCAGCGCGATGCGCACCGGGTCGGTGGCCGACTCCACGCGCTCGACGAGCCGCTCCCAGTCGGTGAGGTCCGGGGCGGGCAGCTCGATGCCGAAGTGCTTCAGGATCACCTCGTCCACGCCCTCGCGCGCGAACTCGAGAGGGACCTTGTAGATCGAGTCGACGTCGCGCGCCGACACCACCGAGCTCACCGGCAGGTTCGCGAACAGCGCGATCTTCTCGCGGATGTCCTTGCCGAGCTGCTCCTCGGAGCGGCACATGACCATGTCCGGCTGGATACCGATGCGGCGGAGCTCTTGGACCGAGTGCTGGGTGGGCTTCGTCTTCAGCTCGCCCGCGTTGCCGAGGAACGGCACGAGGGTGAGGTGGATGAACATGCACCGGTCGCGCCCGATCTCGGAGTGGAACTGGCGCAGCGCCTCGAGGAACGGCAGCGACTCGATGTCGCCGACCGTGCCGCCGATCTCCGTGATCACGATGTCCACGTCGCTCGACTCGGCCACCAGCTTGATCCGGTTCTTGATCTCGTCGGTGATGTGCGGGATCACCTGGACGGTGCCGCCCAGGTAGTCGCCGCGCCGCTCGCGGCGGATCACCGAGTTGTAGATCGCACCGGCGGTGGCGTTCGAGGCGCGGCTCGTGTTCGTGTCCGTAAACCGCTCGTAGTGGCCGAGGTCGAGGTCGGTCTCGGCGCCGTCCTCGGTGACGAACACCTCGCCGTGCTGGAACGGGCTCATCGTGCCCGGGTCCACGTTGATGTACGGGTCGAACTTCTGGATCGTCACGGACAGCCCGCGAGCGACCAGGAGGCGACCGAGCGAAGCCGCGGCGATGCCCTTCCCAAGTGCGGAGACGACGCCGCCGGTGACGAAGATGAAGCGGGTTTCCGGGCGGCTCTGGGGCATCAAGTCTCTGGGAAGTCGAGTGTACTCAAAGCCCCGGCGGACGACTCGGCGGGTTCCTCACGCCGCGGCAAGAAGCTCCTCCGCGTGGCGCCGGGCAGCCTTGTCCGAGGCCTCTGCGCCGAGCATCCGGCAGAGCTCGGCCACGACGCCGTCGCCGTCGAGCGCCTCGACCGTGGTGAGTGCGGTGTCGTTCTCGGCCGACTTCTCGATGCGGAAGTGGCTCGTCGCGAGCGCGGCGATCTGGGGCAGGTGCGTTATGCAGAGGACCTGCCGGCCGTCGGCCAGCCCGCGGAGCCGCTCACCGACCGCCCGCGCCGTCTGGCCGCCGACTCCCGCGTCGACCTCGTCGAAGACCAGGGTTCGCGACTCGCCCGCGCCCGCCACGGTCATGAGAGCGAGCATCACGCGCGACAGCTCGCCGCCTGAGGCCGCGTCGCGAATCGGTGCCGCGGGAACGCCCGGATTCGGGGCGAGCAGGAGCTCGACTCGCTCCGATCCCGTCGGCCCCACCTCCTCTCGAGGCTCGAGCACCACCTCGAACGCGGCGCCCTCCATCGCGAGCGCGGCCAGCTCCTCGCGAACCCGTTCGGCGAGCTTCGGCGCGGCCTTCGTTCGCGCGGATGTGACCTTCTTCGCCAACTGGTCACGGTCGGCCACCGCCTCGGCGAGAGCGGCCTCCGCGCGCTCCGTCTCGATCTCGGCGTGGGCGAGCCGCGCGTGCTCCTCGCGACAGTGCTCGGCGTGCGCGAGCACCGCGGCCACGCTCCCTCCGTGCTTTCGCTCCAGGCGGTCGTAGAGGTCGAGCCGCTCCTCGACGACGTCAAGTCGGCCGGGCTCGGCCTCGAGCGAGTCGGCGTAGGCCCGAAGCTCCGCCCCGAGGTCCTCCGCCTCCAGGCGCAGTGCGGTGAGGCGCTCCGCGAGCGCGGCCAGCTCGGGGTCGGCGCCCGCGACCGGCTCCGCCAGGTGCTCGGCGTCGGCGAGCAGGCCGGCGACGCCGGACCCCACCGGCCCATCCCCGCTGGGGGCGATCGCCTCCGCTCCCGCTCCGGCGGCCGCCAGCAGCCCGTCCAGCTCGCGGAGCCGGGCGCGCTCGGCGCTCAGCGACGCCTTCTCCTCCTCGCTCGGGTCGAGCGACTCGATCTCCTCGATCTCGAACGCGAGCAGATCGAGGTCGCGGTCGCGCGTGCCCGCGCGCTCGCGGAGCTCGACCAGGCCTCGCTCCACCTCGCGGACGCGTGCGTGCGCGGCCGCGAGCGCCGCGCGGATGTCCAGATGCTCGCGCCCGCAGAACCCGTCGAGCAGCTCGAGCTGCGCGGATGCCAGCGTCAGCCGGCGGTGCTCGTGCTGGCCGAAGAACGCCACGAGCCGGCCTCCGAGCGCCTGAAGGTCCGCCGCCGTTGCCGACCGGCCCTGGACGAAGGCTGTCGTTCTTTTTTCGCTCACGCGGCGCGCAAGGACGATCTCGTCGATCTCCTCCCCCACCCGCTCGCGCAGGTCCGCGAACTCCGGCTCCTCCAGCAGTCCCGCGGGCAGTTCGAAGACGCCCTCCACGTACGCCTCGGGCGCGCCGGGGCGCACGATTCCTGCCCTCGGCTTGCCTCCCAGAAGCAGGTCCAGCGCGTGCGCCAGCACCGTCTTCCCGGCGCCCGTCTCGCCCGTGATCGCGGTGAGACCGTCGCCCGGCCGCAGCTCAGCCCGCTCGATCAGGAGCAGGTTCTCTATCCGCAGCTCGAGCAGCACCCCGCAGGTGTACCAGCGAGGTCCGACGGAGCACGCCCGCTCGTGCAGAACTGTCGCAAAAAAGCCGATAAGACCGGGGAATCCTCGATTCCGCACCCATGACCGATCCGAGACTCCAGGACCTCACTGAGCTCCCGCGCCGGCTGACGGCCACACTCGACCTGCGCGCACTCGGCCAGGACCTGACCGCGCGGGCAATCGAGGCGACCGGCGCGGCCACCGGCGCCATCGCTCTGTGGGACAGGCAGGCGGACCGCCTGGTCACGCTCGCCGACCTCGAGGCCGTGAAGGTCGGCCCCCGGATGGCCCCCGGCGAGACGTACGCCCAGCTCGACGAGTACCAGACGGCCAAGCGGGTGCTCACGGACTGCCGCCCCACCAGCATCCGCGCCGACATGCCCGATGACGACCCGGCCGAGCGGGCCTGGCTCGACCGCTACGGGCTGACCGCCGCGCTGCTGCTCCCGCTCGTCTCGCGAGGCGAGGCCATCGGGCTGATGTACCTGGCCCGCCGCGAGGGCGCCTTCAACGAGGACGATCTCGTCTACTCGCAGCTGCTGAGCGACATCGCCGGCAGCGCGATCGAGAACGCGAGCCTGTACACGGAGCTCCAGTCGACGCTCACGCAGTACCGCTCGCTGATCGAGCGTCTCCCCGCTGTGACCTACCTCGACGACCTCGAGACCGGCGAGACGCAGTACGTGAGCCCGCAGATCGCGGAGCTGTTCGGCATCACCCCCGACGAGTGGAAGGCCGCTCCCGACGCCTGGCTCCAGGCGGTCCATCCGGACGACCGTGAGGGCGCCCTGCGGGCGTTCGAGCAGGCGAACGAGAGCCACGAGCCGTTCCATCTCGAGTACCGCGTGATCTCACCGGACGGCGAGGTGAGGTGGGTGGTCGACCGCACCGTGATCCTGCCGGCCGTCGACGGCCAGCGCACCCTCGCCCAGGGCATGATCTTCGACATCACGGACCGGAAGCGGGCCGAGGAGGAGCTGAGCCACCGCGCCAACCACGACGCGCTCACCGGGCTTCCGAACCGCGACCAGTTCCGCGCCGCGCTCGACGAGGCGATCGCCCGCGCACGCACGCACGGCCGCGCCGTCGGCGCGATGTTCGTGGACCTCGACGACTTCAAGCTCGTGAACGACGGCTTCGGCCACGAGGTCGGCGACGAGCTGCTCGTGGCCGTCGCCGACCGGCTGCGCGGCGCCACGCGCACGTCCGACCTCGTGGGCCGCGACGGCGGCGACGAGTTCCTGGTGCTGCTGCCTGACCTCCCGCCCACGATCGAGGGCGCCACCCGCGCCGCCGAGGAGGCCGCCCGGCGCGTCCGCGCGGTGCTCGTGGAGCCCGTGTGGGCCGGGTCGGCGGAGCTGTGGGTCCGCGCCAGCGTCGGCGTGAGCCTCTTCCCCTTCGACGCCGCGGACAGCCAGACCCTGCTGAAGCACGCCGACGCCGCGATGTACGACGCGAAGGCCGCCGGCCGCGACGCATGCCGGTTCTACGAGCCCGACGCGCGCGACTCGGAGGAGCGGCTCGAGCTCGCCGCCCGGCTGCGGCAGGCCATCAAGCACGGCGGGCTCGCGCTGCACTACCAGCCCATCGTCGAGCTGGCCACCGGCCGCATGATCGGCGTCGAGGCGCTCGCCCGCTGGAACGACGCCGAGCGCGGCGCGATCGGCCCGGATGAGTTCATCCCGCTCGCCGAGCAGACCGGCCTGATCCGCCCGCTGACGGAGTGGGCTGTCCGCGAGGCGAGCCGCCAGGCCGCCGCGTGGCGCGCGCAGGGCCACGACCTCTACCTCTCGATCAACATCCCGCCCGACGTGTGCCGCCAGCTCGGCGCGGGGGCCATCGTCGAGATGATCGAGGAGGTGGGCTGCGACCCCGCGCGCATCGCGCTCGAGATGACCGAGTCCGACGCGATGGTGCCGCGACCCGGGCTCAAGGACGAGATGGCCGCGCTCGCAATGCACGGGATCCAGCTCGCGATCGACGACTTCGGCACGGGCCACTCCTCGCTCGCCCGGCTCGGCGAGTTCCCCGTTAGGGCGTTGAAGATCGACCGCTCGTTCGTCCGCGGGCTTCCGGAGGGCCGCGCGCCGCGCACGCTCGTCAACGCGATCATGTACCTCGCGGAGGGCTTCGGGCTCACCGTGGTGGCCGAGGGTGTGGAGACCGAGGCGCAGCGCGACTACCTGCTCGAGAACGGCTGCCGCTACGCCCAGGGCTATCTGTACTCGCCCGCGGTGCCCCCGGAGGAGCTGGCACTCAGTACGCCAGGCGCCCGAACTTATCCCGCAAACGGTGGTAGAAGCTGGCACCAGGCAGCTGGGCCAGCAGAGCCGACTCCGGCTCGAACCGGATCTCGATAGTCCCCTCGCGTGGCAGCACGCAGACGCTCCGGCCGTCCGTCGTCATCTCCACGTCCTCTTCGCGCGACCGGTTCGTGACCGAGAGCCGGTCGCCCGGCGCGACCACCAGGGCGCGCGCCGTGAGCGTATGCGGCGCGATGAACGAGACCACGTAGCCGGCCACGCCCCAGGCGAGCACGGGCCCTCCGTTCGCGAGGTTGTAGCCCGTGGAGCCGGCCGGGGTGGCGACCACGAGGCCGTCGCAGCGCACCTCGCCCAGCGCCTCGCCCTCCACCGAGTAGGCCAGCTCGGCCACCCGCCCGCTGTGGCGGCGGTGGAATGAGATGTCGTTGATGCCGATCTCGTCGCCCGCGGACGTGTCCGCCACGAGCCCCGGAATCGACATCGTGTCGAACTCGCCCTTGAGCGCGAGCTCGATGCCGGCGTCGAGCTCGTCCGGCTCGATGGTGGCGAGGAAGCCGATCGTGCCGAAGTTGACCGCGAAGACCGGCACGTCGCGGCGGGCGTACCGGCGGAGCGCGGCGAGGATCGTGCCGTCGCCGCCGAGCACGATCGCCACGTCGGGATGGTCCGGCGAGTCGTTCCCGACCACCACCCCGTCCTGCGCCTCGATGCCGTGCTTCTCCACCTCGTCCTCGGGCAGGTGGACCTCCACACCGGCCTGGGCCGCGAGCTCGATCACGCGCCGCAGGGCGCCGCCGGTCATCTCCGGGCGCTTGTGGGTGAAGACGGTGACCGACTTCACGCGGGCTCGGCCCTCAGCGCCGCGGCCTGGAGGTCCTGCACCGCTCCGGTGCGTCCCGATTCGGCGAGCCATACGAACGTCTCGCGATTGCCCGCCGGGCCGGGGAGGCCCGACGTGGCGAAGCCGAGCACCGACAGGCCCAGCTCGTCGCGCGCGAACCCGGCCACGTCGACCAGCGCCGCGCGCCGGTCGTCCGCCGAGCGCACCACGCCTCCCTTTCCCACCCGCTCGCGACCGACCTCGAACTGCGGCTTCACCATCGCGAGCAGGTCGAACCGCGGCGCCGCGGCGCGGGCCACCGCGGGCAGCACCTTCGTGAGGGAGATGAACGACACGTCGGCCACGATCAGGTCCGGGTCGTACGGCAGCTCGCCGGGCTCGACCTGCCGGGCGTTGCGCCGCTCGATCACGATCACGCGGTCGTCGTTCCGGAGCTTCCAGTTCAGCTCTCCGTAGGCCACGTCGAGCGCGATCACGGATGCCGCCCCACGCTGCAGCAGCACGTCCGTGAAGCCCCCGGTAGAGGCGCCCACGTCGAGGGCACGCCGGCCGGCCGGGTCGATGCCTAGGGCGTCGAGCGCGTTCGCGAGCTTGACGCCTCCCCGCGACACGTACGGCGGCGCCTCGGCCACCGCCACGTCGGCCTCGTCGGCCACCAGCTCGCCCGGCTTGGTCGCGGGCCGACCGGCCACTCGCACATCGCCCGCGATCACCGCGGCGGCCGCGCGAGAGCGCGACTCGAACAGACCGCGCTCGGCCAGCAGAGTGTCCAGCCGCCGCTTGCCCACGCGCGGGAGAGTACCCGCAGGCGCCGAATCAGCCTGCGTGACGACCCTTTTGGTGGGCGTGGCCGGCACGCTCGGAGTGCTGTCGCGGTACGGCATCTCACGCCTCACGCTTCACACGGACGCGCATCCGTTGGGATCGGTGGTCGGGGGCATCCTCGCGGCGACCGCGGGCTACGCGCTTGGCCGCAAACTGGCATGACGCGCCCTGTGTGAGGCACGTCACACACACCGCTTGGGGCAGGGGTAATTTCGATAGCGAGATGACTCACTCGAACGTCGCTCACCACGCCCTCCGAGCCGGGCTGCTCGTGGTGGCCGGCAGCGCGCTGATCGCCGTGCCGTTCCTGCTCGGCCTCAATGCGGCGCCCCTCGTGTCCGGCGTGATCGTCGGCGCGCTCACCATCGCGCTCGGCATCGCGGGCACGGAGCCCGGCGCACGCGGCAGCCTGCCGCTCTCGAGCCAGGCGGCCTACGACCGCGGCCTGGCGCTCGGCCTGCTCGTGTCGGCCGGCCTGTTCGGCCTCTTCGGCGAGCTCGAGGCGATGGGTCTTTTCGCGCTGGCCGGCCTCGGCGCCCTCGTGACCACCTCGGTGACGCGCTACAGCGCGGGCACCGCCTGAGACTTCCTCCCACAGACGCACATACGCATCACTCCTCCCTCTGAAACGGCCCCGGTCTCCCGCCGGGGCCGTTTCTCTTTCCGACCGCGGACAGGGCCTCGTCGACCGTCCGGTACTCGTCGATGCGCGTGATTCGGCCGTCCCTCACGAGCACCGCGTAGGTCTCGAAGACCTCGATCTCGATGCCGCTGCCATGGCCGTGCAGCCTGGCGCTCCAGGGCGCCACGACCCAGTCGCCGCAGTCGATGAAGTCCTCGAACTCCACCGCCGGCCCGAACCTGTCCGACCACGGGTCCGCCAGGTAGGCGACGAAGCGCCGCAGCGCGGGGATGCCCACGTAGGTCTGCGAGTCGGGCTCGTCGTCGGCCGTGCACCACTCCACGGCCGGGTCGTAGACGGCGAACGCCTCCTCAAAGTCACCGCGGCCGAACGCCTCGAAGCTCGATCGCACGAGATCCACGTTGGACTCGGACACGGCCCTATTCTCCACCGATCGCAACCCACAGGTACGAAAGCCGGCTCCACTGGACGGGCTCGACCGGGCTCGGCTGGGACCACTACACGCGCGAGCACTCCGTGAGCGCGCCGCCGGCCGAGCAGGAGGTGCGAGTCACGACCGGCGAGTCGAAGGGCGACCCCGCCGTGCTCAACCCCGAGCAGCTGCTGCTGATGGCGGCCTCGTCCTGTCAGATGCTCTGGTTCCTGCACCTCGCGGCCAAGGCGCGGATCGACGTCGTGGCGTACGACGACGACGCCGAGGCGTTGATGCCCGAAGACGAGGAGCCGGTCCGGATCACCGAGATCACGCTGCGCCCCCGGATCACCGTGGACGGCGACGCCGCCGAGGAGCGCGTGCGGAAGCTCGTCGAGCAGGCCCACGGCTACTGCTTCATCGCGAACTCCCTCAACAGCGCGATGCGGATCGAGCCGACCGTCGAACGCAGGTAGCCTCTCGCGCCATGTCCGCCCCCGATCTGCTCCAGAAGCTTCTCACCTCCCCCGGCCCGCCCGGCCACGAGGGCATCCCCGCGCGGGTGTGGCGCGAGGCCGCCGAGGGGTTCGCTGACGAGGTCACCACCGACGCACTCGGCACCACCGTCGCGCGCGTGAACGGGGCGGGCGACCATCCGCTGATGGCGGTCGTCGGGCACATCGACGAGATCGCCCTGCTCGTGAGCTACGTGAGCGACAAGGGCTTCCTCCACGTCGTCCAGTCGGGCGGCTGGGACGCCCAGGTGCTGGTGGGCCAGCGCGTCGAGATCCTCACGCGTGACGGTGTGGTGCCCGGTGTTGTGGGCCGCAAGCCGCCGCACCTGACCACCGCGGAGGACCGCAAGAAGGCCGTGGAGCTCAAGAGCCTTCACGTCGACATCGGCGCGAAGGACGGCGACGAGGCACGTTCGATGGTCTCGCCGGGCGATCAGGCGGTGATCGCGGCCGAGCCGCTCGACCTGCCGAACGGCCGTATCGTCTCGCGCTCGCTGGACAACCGGCTGGGCGTGTTCGTGGCGATCGAGGTCGCCCGGCGGGTGAAGGAGGCGGGTGGCAACGCCGGCCCGGTCTGCGGAGTGGCGGCCGTGCAGGAGGAGATCGGAGCCCACGGGGCGCGCGTGATGGCGTACGGGCTCGAGCCCGACCTCGCGGTGGTGGTCGACGTGACCCACGCAACGGACGCCCCCGGCGTGGATCCGGGCGAGTTGGGCGACCACGGCCTGGGCAGCGGCCCGGTGATCACCCGCGGCGCCATCGTGAGCCGGGCGGTGAACGACCTGCTGGACGAGGTGGCGCAGGCGGAGGGAATCGACTGCCCGACCGAGGCGAGCGGGCGCGGCACCGGCACCGACGCGGACGCCGTGCACTTCAGCCGCAGGGGTGTCCCGACAGCGGTCGTCTCGATCCCGCTGCGCTACATGCACTCGCCGGTCGAGCTGGTGGACCTTGCGGACGTGGAGGCGACGATCCGCCTCCTCACCGCGCTGGCGCTTCGGCTCGAGTCGGACACGAGCCTCGCGCGCTGGTAGCCCGCGCGCCGGCTAGGCCAGCGAGGGCTCGAGCACGGCCTGGGCCACGCGCTCCGCGACGGCGGTCGGCGTAAGCCCGACCTCCTCGCGCAGCAGCGCGGGCTTGCCGTGGGTCACGTAGCGATCCGGCAGGCCGATTCTCAAGACCCGGACGTCGCGCAGCAGGTCGCGGTCGGCGAGGTGCTCGAGCACGCCGGAGCCGAAGCCGCCGGCGAGCACGTTCTCCTCGACCGTGACGAGCACGTCGTGCTCGGCGGCCAGCCGCTCCACGAGCTCCTCGTCGAGCGGCTTGGCGAAGCGGGCATCCGCCACGGTCGCGTCGAGCCCATGTCCGTCGGCGAGCTCGTCCGCCGCGCCGAGCGCGACGCTCACGCCGTAGCCGTAGCCCAGGAAGGCCACGGTCTCGCCGTCGCGCAGCACCTCGCCGCGGCCGATCTCGATCGGCTCCGGTCGTAGCGGCAGCGGCACGCCCTCGGCCTCGCCGCGCGGGTAGCGGAGGGCGATGGGGCCGTCGTCGTGGCGAAGAGCGGTGTGCAGCATGTTCACGAGCGCAGCCTCGTCGCGCGGCGCCATCTGCACCATGTTCGGGAGGCAGCGCAGGTAGGAGATGTCGAAGGCGCCGTGGTGGGTCGGGCCGTCGTCGCCGACTAGCCCGGCGCGGTCCATCGCGAACACCACGTTCAGGTTCTGCAGGCACACGTCGTGGACGATCTGGTCGTAGCCGCGCTGGAGGAAGGTGGAGTAGATCGCCGCGACCGGCTTGGCGCCCTCGAGCGCGAGCCCGGCGGCGAACAGCACGGCGTGCTGCTCGGCGATGCCCACGTCGTAGTAGCGGTCGGGCAACGCCGTCTGAAGCAGATTGAGGCCGGTGCCGGAGTTCATGGCCGCCGTGATGCCCACCACGCGCTCGTCGCGGCGCGCCTCCTCCACGAGCGCCTCGCCGAACACGGTCGTGTACTGCGGCGGCGCGGCGGGCGCGGCCTTCGACTTCAGCGGGTCGTTCTTCTTGGGCGCGGCCGCGGTGCCGTTCACGATCGAGCCCGGCTTCGCGGCGTGCCACTTCTCCATGCCCTCGAGCCCGCCCTCCTCAGCGGGAGCGAAGCCCTTGCCCTTCACCGTCTTGCAGTGCACGACCACCGGGCGGTCGGCCTCGAGCCCCTCGCCTATCGCCTGGCGCAGGGCCTTCACGTCGTGGCCGTCGATCAGGCCGACGTACGCGAGATCGAGCTCCTCGAAGAAGAGCCCCGGCGCCCAGTACGCCTTCAGCGACTCTTTCAGGATCGGGCCGAGTCGCTCCATCTTGCTGCCGATCCCCGCGGGCAGCTTGGTGAGCGTCTCCTCCACGCCCTCGCGCGCGTGGTACAGCTTCGGGTTGAGGCGCATGCGGTTGAAGAGCCGCGACAGCGCGCCCACGTTCGGGGCAATCGACATGCCGTTGTCGTTCACCACGATCACGATCGGCAGGTCCATGCCGCCGGCGTTCAGGAGCGCCTCGAAGGACACGCCGCCGGTGAGGGCCCCGTCGCCGATCACCGCGACGACCTTGCCATCGGGCGCGACGCCCCTGCGCATCGCCTCCTTGATGCCGACCGCGTAGGAGACGCTCGTCGAGGCGTGGCCGGCACCCATGATGTCGTGCTCGGACTCGTGCATCGCGCAGAAGGGCGCTAGGCCCCCGTACTTGCGGATCGTGTGGAGCTCGTCGCGGCGGCCGGTGAGGACCTTGTGCGGGTAGGCCTGGTGGCCCACGTCCCAGAGCACCTTGTCGCGCGGGGAGTCGAGCAGCGAGTGGATGGCCACGGCGATCTCGCAGGCCCCGAGGTTGGCGCCGAAGTGGCCGCCGATCTCGCCGATCGTGTCGATGATCAGCTCGCGCACCTCGTGAGCCAGCTGGACGAGCTGGTCGTCATCCAGACCCTTCAGGTCGGCCGGTCCGTCGATCTGGTCGATGAGCTTCCGTGTCATGTGGTGCGCGTCAGGATGTAGTCGGCGATCTGGCCGAGCCGTCCGGTGGCTCCATCGGCCTCCGCGAGCGCGGCGCGCGCCGCGGCGTGACTCTCCCTTGCAAGCTCTCGTGCCCGGTCGAGGCCGAACACACTCACGTAGGTCGCCTTGCCATGACGCTCGTCGGAGCCCCGCGGCTTCCCAAGCTCTGCCTCGTCCCCGGTCACGTCGAGGATGTCGTCGACGATCTGGAAGACGACGCCCAGCTCTGCCGCGAAGCGCCGGAACGGCATTGTAGGAGGTCCGTCGAGACCTTCGAGTGCGAGCACCGAGCCCACCGACGCGGCGATCAGCGCGCCGGTCTTCATCTCGTGGAGGTGCCGCAGGTCCGTCTCGTCCGCCCCCGCGACATCGAGAAACTGGCCCCCGACCATTCCGTGCGTGCCGGCAGCGGTCACGAGCTCGAGCAGGGCGGCCACGAGGTTGGCCGGCTCGCCCCGCTGTTCCGCGAGCGCCAGGCGCAGCGCCTCGGCGAAGAGCCCATCGCCCGCGAGGATCGCCACGTCCTCGCCGAACGCCACGTGACAGGTGGGCTTGCCCCGCCGGAGCTCGTCGTCGTCCATGGCGGGAAGGTCGTCGTGGATGAGCGAGTAGGTATGGATCATCTCGATCGCCGCCGCCAGCGGAAGCACCTCCTCGGCCGGCCGGCCGAGCGCCTCAGCGGTCGCCAGCGCGAGCACCGGGCGGATGCGCTTGCCGCCGGCGAGCAGCGAGTAGCGCATGGCCTCCTCGAGGCGCGCTATGCCGGGCTCGGCGGCGAAGCGAAGGCCGTCGAGGTAGGCGTCGACCTTGTCCTGGAGCTCGGTGGGGTAGGCGGCTGCCTCAACGCCCGTGCTCACAGAAGCCGCTCCTGGCCCTCCGACTCGGCCGCGCCGCGCGCGCGTGCATCGATCTCGGCGCCGAGCCGCGCGGCGATCTCCGCGCAGCGCTCGACGAGGTCGGCCGCCTCGTCGGAGTCGATCGCGTCCGAACGGAGCTTGTCGGCGACCGACTCGAGCTCCTCCGAGAGGGCGGTGAGCGAATCGGGCGAGTTCATGCGGGCGCTCCATTCTCCCTGTGGATCGCTCCCAGCACACCGTTCACGAAACCGGGCGCATCGGCGCTGCACAGCTCCTTCGCCGCCTCCACGGCTTCGTCGATGGCCACCTCGTCCGGCACATCCGGACGATTGCGCATCTCGTGAACGGCCACGCGCAGGATGTTCCGCTCCAGTGGCGCGATCCGGTCGAGCGTCCAGCCGCTCGCGTGTCGCCCGATGGAGTCGTCGAGCCTGTCACGGTCGGCCTCGACACCCTCCACGAGCTCGCGCGTGAAGGTGCTCGCGGCGCGATCCACCAACTCGCCCGCGGGGCGGCCGGTCACGTCGGATTGGTACAGGGCGACCACCGCGGCCCGTCGCTGCTCAGTGCGCCTCGCCACGTCCGCTCACGCGCGTGAGACGTACTCGCCGGAGCGGGTGTCAACACGGACGCGGTCGCCGACGTTCACGAACAGCGGCACGCGCACCACGACGCCGGACTCGAGCGTGGCCGGCTTGTCGCCGCCGCCGCTGGCGGTGTCGCCGCGGACGCCCGGTTCGGTTTCGGCCACGCCCAGCTCCACCGCGCTCGGCACCTGGACGTCGCTGGGCTGCTCGTCCACGTAGAGCATCTCGACCTCTTCGTTCGGCAGAACCCACTTGAGCGACTCGGCGACCGAGTCCTGCGGCACCGCCAGCTGCTCGTACGTCTGCGAGTCCATGAAGTGAGCCTCCGTGCCGTCCGAGTACAGGAAGGTCATCTTGCGCGACTCCGTCCGCACCGGCCGGAACTTCTCCCCCGCCCTGAACGTCCGGTCGATCACGGCGCCGTCATTGGACCGCTTGAGCTTGGTGCGAACGAACGCCCCGCCCTTGCCGGGCTTCACGTGCTGGAAGTCGACGATCTTGAAGACCGTGCCGTCCACCTCGATGTGGGTGCCGTTCTTGAACTGGTTGGTGCTGATCATCTGCGACGGGAAGGCTAGAGGCTGCGCTAGAACCCCGTCCCGTGCGCGGCTTGCAGCAGCAGACGTCGATCTACGCGGCCGGAGTCAGCGGCCGCCGGCCGCGGGTGCCCACCGACGCGACCATGCTCGAGGAACGGGCGCGCGAGGCGATGTCGTCCGAGGCGTTCGCCTACGTCGCGGGCGGCGCCGGGACCGGCGCGACCATGCGGGCGAACCGGGCCGCGTTCGACCGGTGGCGGATCGTGCCGCGGATGCTGCGCGACGTGTCCGACCGGGACACGAGCGTCGAGCTGTTCGGCCGCACGCTGCCGTCGCCGTTCCTGATCGCGCCGATCGGCGTGCTCGAGATGGCGCACCGCGAGGCCGAGCGGGCGGTGGCCCGGGCGGTGCGCGATCTCGGTCTGCCGATGATCTACTCGAACCAGGCGTCGGTGGCGATGGAGGAGGTCACCGAGATCCTCGGCGACGCGCCGCGCTGGTTCCAGCTCTACTGGAGCACGCGCGAGGAGCTGGTGGGGAGCTTTGCCCGGCGCGCCGAGGCGTGCGGCTGCGAGGCGATCGTGGTCACGCTCGACACGACCATCCTGGGCTGGCGCACGCGCGACCTCGACCTCGGCTGGCTGCCGTTCCTGCGCGGGATGGGCATCGCGCAGTACACGAGCGACCCGGTGTTCACGCGGCTGCTCTCGGAGCCGGTCGATTCGTCGCAGCCCAACCCGAAGCCGAACCTCTCGGCGTTGAAGGTCCTGATCCAGATCGGCCGCAACTATCCCGACCGCTTCCTGGCTGCCCTCCGTTCGGGGCGCGCACGGGCGGCCGTCCAGCGGTTCGTGCAGATCTACTCGCGGCCGTCGCTCACGTGGGCCGACCTCCCCTATCTCCGCGAGCGGACCTCGGTGCCCATCCTGCTGAAGGGCGTGCTGCACCCGGACGACGCGCGGCGCGCCGTCGACGAGGGGATCGACGGGATCCTGGTGTCGAACCACGGCGGCCGTCAGGTGGACGGGGCGATCGCGACCCTCGACGCCCTGCCGCCGATCGTCGAAGCGGTGGACGGGCGGATCCCCGTGCTGCTCGACAGCGGGATCCGCAGCGGTGCCGACATCTTCAAGGCGCTGGCGCTGGGCGCGCACGCCGTGCTGCTCGCCCGCCCCTACGTGTATGGGCTGGCGCTGGCGGGCGAGGACGGAGTGCGGGAGGTGGTCACGAACTTCATGGCCGACTTCGATCTGACGATGGGCCTGGCCGGGTGCACGTCGGTTGGTGAGATAGGGCGTGACGCATTGGTGCGCGACGGGTAAAACGACCTGCAGTGAGGGGCAGGGGTTTGCTCGTCAGCGCGCTCTGCGCGATCGTTTTCGTTGCCGTCGGTGGCGGTGCGGCTACGGGCGCATCGCAGAGCTCCGTCACCGGTAGCGGATCGGGACATTTCCTCGAGACCAACGGCCCGTTCTTCCTGAGCGTCAACGGCCGTGGCGAGGGACCACTTGCCCAGGGCCGGGTGCGCGGGTCGGGCTCGTACGTGGACGCCTTCGAGGTGGAGGGGCCGATCACGTGCATGCGCGTCGAGGGCAACCGCGCGTCGATCAAGTACCGCTTCAAGCGCGCGTCCGGGCCGGGCGCTCCGCCGCAGGACGGTGGCGTGCAGGTCTACATCGAGGACAACGGGAAGGCGAAGGGCGGCCGACCCGTCGACCGCGTGGCCACCGAGCCCCCGCAGCCGCCGGGCGTCTTCGACGCGGCGGCGAGCGTCTGCACCGATCCGCGCCTCAACCCAGCGTGGACGCCGCTCGAGTCCGGCGACTTCGACGTATTCGACGCGGGCTGAGCCCGAGCAGTCTCCGTAGATCTGCCTCGAGCTCCTCCGGGTGCTCGGTCAGCTGCCGCCAGGTGATCCTCACGATGCGCCACCCGGCCACGCCGAGCCGGCGGTCCCGAGCGCGATCCTCCTCGAAGGCGTGTTGCGTGTCGTGCGTCTGCCGCCCGTCCAGCTCGACGATCAGGTGTTGGTCCGGCCAGGCACAGTCGACCTCGGTGTCTTCGATGCGGACGTTGGTCTTGGGGCTCGGAAGACCGGCATTGAGGAGGAAGGTCTGGAAGCGCTCTTCGAACTCACTTCTCACGATGCCGAGGCCGCGCTGTGCCTCCTCGACGATCGCTCTGAGGGCGGGAATCCCCGGCTTCCGGGGGTAGCGCTCGATCAGCGCTCCGAGCCCGAGGGGGTCGGTGAGCCGGAGCTGCTCGGCCTGTCGCATCGCGCCGCGCAGCTCGTGGCGCTGTACAAGAGCACTGACGTCGAGCAGCGTGCGCGCGATGCTGGTGACCGGGATGCCGTGGAGGACGGTGACCTCGTCGGCGGGGAGGTCGGCGTAGTGAAGCTGAATCCCGGGCCGCGCCTTCCGCCCGCGCGGAACCGTGACCTCGACCCGGCTCCCGCCCCGGATTCCCCACAGTGCCGCGGCGGCGAGGTGGCTCAGACAGGCGCCGAGCCCGCAGGCGAGGACGGCGGCCACCCAGCGTCCGTACCGGGTCATGAGCCGAGGACCCACGATCGCGTATACGCCCTGATGAACACGGCGTAGCCGCCCCTCACTGAGTCGATGTCGGATTGCGCCACGTCCAACACCAAGCTCTGAAAGCTGGGCCCGCGAGATCACACCGTGCTGGCCCTCCGCGACGCGCCCAATCGCCCGATCGGCGGGATCGTGTCGTACTTCTGCACCCATGACGTGCATAAGTACGACACCGTCCGGATCTCGCCCCCTCAGTGCTGTAGTTCGGGCGGCAGCCGGCCCTCCGAGCGCAGCTTCTCCAGATGCGCTTCCAGCGTCAGCGCGGCCGCGGGACGGAGCGCCGCCGGCACCTCCGGCCACGCTGCGTCCAGGAGCTCGTCCTCGGTGCGGAGTCCTGCGTCCAGTGCCTCCACCAGCCGGCGCTCGCGGTCCAGGCGGTGGGAGATGTACTCGTCGAGCTTTGCGGCGGGGTCCCAGACCACCGGGCCGTGGCCCGGGCACAGGGCCTCGAGGTCGAGCGAGCGCAGACGGCGCAGGGAGTCGAGGTAGGCGGACAGCGAGCCCTCGCCGGGGGCGATGAAGACGCTCCCCTCCCCCAGCACCGTGTCGCCGGTGAAGCACAGGCGCCCGAGTAGAAGACAGACGCTGTCCTCCGAGTGACCCGGCGTGCGGACGGCCACAAAGGGCCCGACGGTCTTACCGTCCGTGGGCAGAACCACGGGCGCCCCGAACTCCTCGGCAGCCTCCGCGTGATCGGCATGAGAGTGCGTGAGCACCACCCCCTCGATGCCGCCGTCGGCCGCCTGGCGAATCGCATCGACATGCGAGCGGATCGAGGGGCCGGGATCCACGACCCAGCTGCCTACGACATAGCTGTTCGTCCCATCCAACGTCAGCGCCGAGGGGTTCGGCGCGCGCACCCGGATGACGCCCTCGGGCATTGGCACACCAGGGGTTCTACCTGAGTATTCTCGCCCCGAGTTGGGCTCGCAACCAATTACGGGGGAATCTGCCTGGAGTAGGCGGGCCTTCCCCCTGGCGCTCGCCGCGATGGCGGTGGTGATAGTGGTCGACCTCTCGGTCGATACGGACGCGCTGCTCGTTCAGCTCCTTCTCGCCGGGCCGCTGATCGCGGCGACCGGGGCAACCGGCCGCCAGACGCTGATCGTCGCGGTGACGGCATTCGTGTTGTCGGTGCCGATCGTCGCTGCCACCCACGACGAGCTCTTCCTCAGCGGCCGCCACCTCGTCGCGACAGCCGTCCTCCTGATCGGGGGAGCGATGGCGGTGTTCATCGCCCACCTGCGCGGGCGCCTCGAGCGCGACTCGGCCCGCCTGACCGCGCAGTACGGCGTGGCGCGCGAGATCGCCGGGGCCGACAGCTTCGAAGAGGCCGCCCCGGGCCTGCTCGAGTCGATCGCCCGCCCACTCGGGCGTCAGGTCGCGCATTTCTGGTCGCTCGAGGACGGGAAGCTGCGGTGCACCGCACAGTGGCGCGCCGACGGGATCGACGCCGAGGACTTCGAGCGCGCGACCGGCGAGCTCGTCTTCGAGCGCGGCGAGGACCTGCCCGGCCAGGCGTGGGAGACCGGCCGGCCATGTTGGCTCAGCAACGCGATCGACGCGGGCACCTTCACGCGCACGAAGGAGGCGCGCGCCGCCGGCCTCCGTGGCGGCATGGCGTTCCCGGTGACCCACGCCACCGAGTGCGTCGGCGTGATCGAGGTGTTCTCGCGGGAGGTGCGCGAGCGCGACCCGGGGGTCTACGCGCTCGCGGAGGGAATCGGCCTCCAGGTCGGCGACTTCATCGAGGCGCTGCGGCTCCAGGAGGAGCGGCAGCAGGCTCGCGAGCAGCTCGAGGCGATCCTCCGGGGCGTCGCCGACGCCGTGACGGCCCAGGCGCCCGACGGTCGCCTGCTGTTCGCGAACGATGCGGCGGCCCAATCGATGGGCTTCGAGAGCCCGCAGGAGCTGATGAACGCCCCCATCAACACGATCATGGACCGTTACGAGCTCGTCGACGAGCGCGGCGACCCCTACCCCCTCGAGGCTCTCCCCGGTCGCCGGGCGCTGGGCGGGGAGGACAACGCCGAGACCGTCGTCCGCTTCCGCGTCCGCGACACCGGCGAGGAGCGCTGGTCCGCCGTCAAGGCCACCCCGATCCGCGACCAGGACGGCAACGTCGTGATGGCGATCAACGTGATCGAGGACATCACCACTCACAAGCGCGCCGAGCTGGGGCAGCGGTTCCTGGCCCGGAGCGCCGACGTGCTCGCCTCCTCGCTCGACCCCGATCAGCTGCTGGTCGAGATCGCGAACCTCGCCGTGCCGGAGCTGGCGGACTGGTGCTCGGTGGAGGTCGAGACGGACGGCGGCCTGCTCGAGCGGAAAGCGCTGGCGCACGTCGATCCGAGCGTCCGCCAGCGGGCGCTCGACATGGCTCGCCGGTACCCGCCGAATCCCGATTCCCCGCAGGGCGTCTACCAGGTGGTGAGGACCGGGCAGCCCGAGCTGTACCCGGACATCCCCGACGAGATGATCCGCGCCGCGGCCGTGGACGAGGAGCACTACGACGAGATCGTCGCCATCGGCATGCGCTCCGCGATCGTCGTGCCGATGACGACCCGCGGCCGGACCCTCGGCGCGCTCACTTGGGTGAACGGCCGCTCGGGACGCCGGTTCGACGAGCAGGACGTGGAGCTCGCCCAGGAGCTCGCCCGCCGCTGCGCCACCGCGATCGACAACGCTCGCCTGTACAGCGAGCGCTCGTACATCGCCCGGACGCTCCAGCAGAGCCTGCTGCCCGTCGAGCTGCCGGACATCCCCGGTATCGAGACGGCCGCGCGCTTCCGCCCGACCGGCGAGGGCAACGAGGTGGGCGGCGACTTCTACGACGTATTCGAGACCGGCAACCGGGGCTGGACGATCGTGATGGGGGACGTGTGCGGCAAGGGACCGGACGCCGCCGCGGTGACGGCCCTCGCGCGCTACACGCTCCGCGCCGCCGCGATGCGCGAGCGCCTCCCCAGCCGCAGCCTGTCGGTCCTCAACGAAGCGCTGCTACGCCAGCGTGAGGACCGCCGCTTCTGCACGGTCGCGTACGCCTATCTGGAGAAGCTCGACCGCGGCGCACGCGCCGGCATCTCGACTGGCGGCCACCCGCTGCCGATCTTGTTGCGCGCCGACGGCAGCGTGGAGGCGGTCGGCGCCCCGGGCACCCTGCTTGGCGTCGTCCCGGACCCCAATCTGGACGACTACCTCGTCACCCTCGATCCCGGCGATTCGCTCGTCTTCTACACCGACGGAGTGATCGAGAGCCGCGCGAACTCGAACGGGGTACTGGACGAGCGGCGCCTCGGCGAGCTCCTGGCCACCTGTGCCGGCCGCGGCCCGGACGCGATTGCGGCGCGCATCGAGGACGCCGCCGTAATGTCACAGAACGGCCGTCCGAGGGACGACATCGCCGTTCTGGTGCTCCACGTGACCGAATAAACGTCGAGTTACGGCCACAACTTCGTGTGCGATGGGTTGGGGTCGAACCGCGCCCGGGTACATCTCCAGCATGCCCCACCCCACGTCTGGAGGACTCGGCGCGAGAGCGGTCGCGGCGCAGAGCCCGAACGGCCTGCGTATGCAGCTCGGAAGCGGGCCGGATGCAGCCGCCGAAGCGCGCCGCGCGCTCACGGAGCTGCGCGCCGACCTCGATCCTCCCCTGATGGAGACGCTCCGGCTGCTCGTCACGGAGCTCGTCACGAACAGCGTCCGCCACACCGATTGCGACTCGGTGACGCTGCGGGTGGCCGTCGGCAAGGCGGCCGTCCTCACGGAGGTGGCCGACGAGGGACCGAACTTCGACGCCGAGGCCGCCGTCGAGGCCGAGCAGCCCGCCGGCCGCGGCCCGGACACCGGCTGGGGCCTGTTCCTCGTGCAGCGGCTCGCCCGCGACTGGGGCGTCAAGCAAGACGGCCGCTCCAAGCGGGTCTGGTTCGAGCTGGGCCGCGCCTAGAGGGTCAGCTGCGTATTCGGCCCCGGAGGCGAGTCCCCCGGGTCCGGAATCTCCTGGCCGAGCAGCGCTCGGAAGCGCTGCGCGGCGGTGGGCGCGTCGTCGCCCCGGTTGTTGTTGAACGCCACGTGCACCTCACCGGCGCTCTCCGCCAGGGTGCGGGCCCGATCCGCGATCTCGGCCAGCTCGTCGTCCGTGTACTGCCACGCGAACCGCTCCGCCACCGAGCGCCCGGTGAGGTAGCCCTGCGTGTTGCGGCCGTGAGCGCGGAGGTAGGCGATCCGCCGGTTCGTGAGCGCGTCGATCGGCGGCATGATCTGAAAGTTGTCGCCCGGCGGCGCGTCCACGCCGACGAAGGTGACGGCGCGGTCGGCGAACCAATCGAGGGTCGCTTCCCGCTGCTCGTCGAGCACCCAGTTCCGGTTGCGAAGCTCGATGGCGAGGCCGTGCGGCCCGAGCACCTCCACCACCGTGTCGAGCTCCTCGAGCCGATGCCTGCGAGGAGAGAACGCGGGCGTCAGCTGAAGCAGATAGGTGCCGAACTTGCCGGCCTCGCGCAGGGGCGCGGTCTCCTCCACGAGCCGCCCGGCCAGCGGCCGCTCGAGCTCAGGAGTGCCGTGCAGCTCGCGCAGGTCGGGTGGCAGCGACTCCACCGGCGCCGAGTGCCGCGACAGAGCCCGGTGCGCCTTCACATCGAAGGTGAACTCGGGCGGCGTGACCTCGACCCATCCGTGCACCGTGTTCCGGTCGGGCACGGCATAGAAGCTCGAGTTCAGCTCGACCAGCTCGAACCGCTGCGCGTACCAGGGCAGCCGCTCCTTGGCCGGAAGCTTCGGCGGATACCACTCCTTCACGAACCCAGGGTCGGCCCAGCTCGACGTGCCAACAAGAATCCGACCACTCATCGAAGCTAGTGTGGCGCAATGGAATCTCTGGAAGGCGCCTGGAAGCTCGAGGGCATCTCGCCCCGGGCGTACCAGCATCCGGCTGACAGGGCGGCCACCGCGGCGCTTCAGAAGGTGCCGTATCTCGATCAGGTGGTGCGGAAGCTCGTCGCGCTCGGCTACGAGCGCGCCCTGCGAGCGTTCGCCCTGGGCTCGTCCGTGCGCCTCGGGCAGGACCAGCTCCCGCACATCTGGGTGCTCCACCGTCAGGTCTTCAACGCGCTCGACATGGAGCGCGTGCCCAACCTGTACATGACCCAGTTCCCCTTCGCGAACGCGTTCACGATCGGCACCGACAAGCCGATCGTGGTGCTCAACTCGGAGCTGGTCCGCATCCTCGACGACGACGGCCGCCGGGTGGTGCTCGCGCACGAGGCCGCGCACGTCCACTCGGACCACGTGCTGTACCGCACCGCGCTCGTGATCCTGCTGCGGCTCGGGTCGTCGGTCGTGCGGCTCCCGCTGCTGGCCGGCCTGCCGCTGCTTGCGATCCAACTCGCGCTCCTCGAATGGTCGCGGGCCGCGGAGCTGTCGTGCGACCGCGCCGCGGCGCTCGTGACCCGTGACCCGAACGCGGTCTGCCGCGCCCTCATGACGATGTCGGCGGGAGAGGCGGCCGCCGACCTCAACCTGGACGCCTTCATCGGCCAGGCGATGGACTACAAGGTCGGCGGGAGCGGCATCGAGCGAATCACCAAGCTGCTCCAGGACCTGCAGCTCACACATCCGATGCCTGTCGCCCGCGTGCGGCTCCTGCTCGACTGGGTGCACGAGGGCGAATACGACCGCATGGTCCGGGGCGAGTACCTGCGCGTCGGGCAGGAGAGCAGCGCACGCGAGGAGGCCGAGGCGGCCAGCTCGTACTACGGCGAGCGCATCGGAGCCGCCTTCACCCTGGCGGGCTCGTCGATCGCCGACGTGGGGCAGCAGCTCGGCGACTGGCTGAAGAAGCAGCGCTCTTCGGACGACGAGGAGTAGGCCTCCTCACCCGCGGCGGCCGAAGCTGTGCGCGGCCGGCAGCACCGCGGCCAGCTCGCCCGCGTCGCTCGACCACACGCGGCGGGGCTCGATGTGGGTGACCTTCGCGGGCGGGAGGTCGGGGCGGTCGAGGCGCTCGATCCTGTCGACGATGATGTTGATCGTTCCCTCGCGAGCCTCGAGGCGGCCGGAGGCGAGCACGAGCGGCTCCGAGCGCACCGCGAGGCGGAAGCGGTCGTGCACCGGCGGCGAGACGATCAGGTTGATCGTCCCGTGCTCGTCCTCGAGCAGCATGAAGGTCACGCCCTTGGCGGTCGCGGGCCTCTGCCGGGCGATCACGAGACCGGCCACGCGCACGCGACGGGCGTGCGGATGGGTCTCGAGGTCGCGGCTCGTGCTGAGGCCGGCAGGCAGGCCGGGCCGCATCAGCTCCAGCGGGTGCTCGCGGAGCGTCACGCCGGTGGAGCCGTAGTCGGCCAGCATCCGCTCCCACGCGCTCAGCGCGCGCAGCTCGGGACCCTCCTGGGGATCGAGCGGGAGCGCCAGCTGGGTTCCGGCCGCGACCTGGATGCCGGGCACGGCGACCCCGAGCGTCCACAGCGCGCGCCTCCGGCGGGTGGATGGCTCCCCGTCCACGAGCGCGTCGCACGCACCCGCCCAGGCGAGCCTGCCGAGCGTCTCCGCGGAAGCGCCCGACCGCCCGGCGAGGTCGCCGAGCGAGCGCCAGCCGGAGCCGCGCTCGGCGGCGAGCGCGCGCACCTCCGCCTCCTTCACCCCGGTCACATAGCCCAACCCGATTCGCACCGAACTCCCTTCAACACGACACTCAGCCTCACTGAGGGAGATGCAGGGAGGGAGAACCTCCACCCCGCGCCGCTGCGCCTCGTGCACCAGTGCGTCGGGTGGATAGAAGCCCATCGGCTGCTCGTTCAGGAGCGCGCACAGGAACTCCGGGTGGTAGTGCACCCGCAGCCAGGTGGACTGGTACGCCAGGAGGCCGAACGCCGCCGAGTGCGCCTTGGGGAAACCGAAGCCCGAGAAGCCCACGATCTGGGTCCAGACCCGCTCGGCGACCTCACGGCCGGCGCCCCGCTCCATCGCGCCGTCGATGAACTTCTCCTCGTACGCGCGGATCGCCGCCTCGGAGCGGCGCCGGCTCATCGCCCGCCGCAGTCCCTCGGCCTCCCCCGCCGAGAAGCCCGCGAACGCCATCGCCACCTCCAGCACCTGGTCCTGGAAGACGATCGTGCCGAGCGTGTCGCGCAGCACCGGCTCCAGCGACGGATGCTCGTAGGGCACCTCGAAATCCGGATCCGCGCGCAGCGCCTTGCGGTGCTCGATGTACGGGTGCACCGCCCCGCCGATGATCGGCCCTGGGCGCACGAGCGCCACCTGGACGGTCAGGTCGTCGAGCGTCTCCGGCCGCGTGCGCTTCAGCATCTGCATCTGCGCGCGCGACTCGATCTGGAACACGCCCGTGGTCTCCGCCTCCTGGATGCGCCCGTAGACCTCCCTGTCGTCGTACGGGATCCGCGACAGGTCGATCCGCTCTCCCCGCACCCGCGCGATCTCGTCGATGCAGCGCTCGACCGCCGACAGCATCCCCAGCCCGAGCAGGTCGATCTTGAGGAAGCCGGCGTCGCCGCACGAGTCCTTGTCCCACTGGACCATCTGGCGGCCCTCCATCGATGCCGGCTGCACCGGGCACAGGTCGATCAAGGGCTGGGTCGAGATGACCATCCCGCCCGGGTGCTGCGACATGTGCCGCGGCAGCCCCCACGCGTCGCGCGCCAGCCTCACGAGCGAGTCCCAGCGCGGCGAGCCCCCGCGCGGGACGTCGCCCTCGATGTCGTTCCGGTCCTTCCACGGATCGACCTGGCGGGCCAGCCTCTCGATCTCGCCCGGCGGCAGCCCGAGCGCCTTCGCGAAGTCGCGCACCGCTGAGCGCACCTGGAAGGTCGAGAACGCCGCCACCAGCGCGCACCGGTCGCGGCCGTAGCGGTCGTGCACGCGCGGGATGAGCACCTCGCGGATGTCGCGCGGGAAGTCGAGGTCGATGTCCGGCAGCGCGGTGAGCTCCTCGTTCAGGAAGCGGCCGAGGAGCAGTTCGTTCGCGATCGGGTCCACGTGCGAGAGCCCGGTGAGGTAACAGACGATCGACGACACGCTCGAGCCGCGCCCCCGCCCTGGCGGCAGGAGGCGGCGCGACGACTCCGGCCCCCGCACCTCCGCGGCCACCTCGCGGGCGAGCTCGAGCATGTCCCGGTGCAGGAGGAAGAAGCCGGACAGGCCGAGGTGGCGGATCACTCGGAGCTCCTCGTCGAGCCGCGCAGCGGCCTCGGAATTGCGTGCGCCGTAGCGCTCTGCGAAGCGGTCGGCGCACAGCGCGGCGAGCTTCGAGTCGGCCTCCGGGTCCTCGGAGCCTGGGTAGCGGTAGCCGAGGTCCTCGGTCAGGTCGAACGCGAGCCGCTCCGCGAGCCGCCCGCTCTCCTCGACCGCGTCCGGGTGCTCGCGGAAGCGCTCGGCCATCTTCTCGGGCGGCGCGAGCACGTGCGAGGAGTTGCCCCGGCGCTGGGGCTCCGTCTCGTCCAGCGTCTTCCCGAGGCCCACCGCCACCATGGCGTCCTGGAGGGCGATCCGCTCGCGCGCGTGGACGTGGACGTTGCCGGTCGCGACCGCGGGCACGCCGAGCCGCTCGGCCAGCTCGACGAGCAGGCGGTTGCGGCGCCGGTCGTGCCGCCAGAACGGGCGCTGGAGCTCGATCCGGAAGCGATCGGGACCGAAGATGCAGAGCAGCCGGCGAGCCGCGGCCGCCGCCTCCGGGTAGCGCCCGGCCTCGACCAGCGACGCCACCGCGCCGCTCCGTGCGCACCCCGACAGGCACACCAGCCCGGCGGCGTGCGGCTCGAGCGCCTCCAACGAGATGCTCGGCTCGCCGTCGAGCGGGTCCTGCCGGCCGCCACCCTCGGTCCAGCCTTCGCGCGCCCAGCGGCGGGTCGGCCAGTGCGAGGCGGTGATGATGCGGCAGAGGTTCGTGTAGCCCTCGCGCGTCTCGCACAGGAGCGTGATGTGGGAGCCGTCGTCGAGCGTCAGCTCGGCGCCGGTGATCGGGCGAATGCCGAGCGGCTTGAGCGCGTGCGCCATTTCCATGGCGCCGTGAAGGCCGTCGTGGTCCGTGAGAGCGAGGGCGCTGTGACCCTGCTCCGCCGCGACTCCGGCGAGCTCTACCGGGTGTGAGGCCCCGTCAAGGAACGAATACGCGGAGTGACAATGGAGCTCTACATACGTCACGAACGTATGTTCGCATACTAGGCAAGTGCTTCGTGGCGGCTGCGGCGCTTTGCCGCGTACAGCACGGCGTCCGCCCTGGCGACCATGCGGTCGGCGCTCTCCCCCGCCTCGTAGGCGGCCACGCCGAAGCTCGCCGCGATCACCTCAACCGGCGCGCGGGCGGCTGTGGAGACCGTCTGCTCGAGCCGCTGCACCACGCGCTCGGCATCCGCCTGGCTCGCGCCCGGGAGCACGATCGCGAACTCGTCGCCGCCCAGCCGGTAGGCGTCGTCGCGGCGCAGGCCGGTGCGGAGCGCATCCGCCAGCAGCCGCAGCGCGAGGTCCCCCGCCTCGTGTCCCAGCGTGTCGTTCAGCTTCTTCAGGTTGTCCATGTCGCACAGGATCAGCGCGAACTCCGCGTCCGGGCGTGCGATCTCGCGCGACAGCCGCGCCCGGAAGGCGCGCCGGTTCAGCAGTCCCGTGAGCGGATCGTGGGTGGCCTCGTGACGAAGCTTCAGCGCCTGGTCCGCCGACTGCAGCGCGGCCACGGCCTGATTCGCGAACAGCCGCAGCGCCTGGAGCCGCGCCCGCGTGGGCAGCAGCCGGTCGCGTGGCTCGTCCACCCAGATCAGTCCGCGCCGGCGGCCCTGCGGCTCGTCCAGCGGAACGATCAGCCAATGGTGAGACCATGCGTTCGGGCCCAGCCCGTACAGCTCGGAGAGCCTGTCCGCCGGCTGGCCGCCCAGCCGCTCGTCGGCCACCTCCGTGGGCACGAGGTAGCAGCCGGCGATCTCGAACTCGTCCGTGAGCAGAGGCTCGAGCGTCTCGAGCGTCATCGCCTGGCTTGGACGCGTCTCGCCATACCAGCCGCTCGACGCGCGCGGCACCAGCGGCAGGTCGGGCCGCGCGGCCAGCTCGATGACGACGGTCTCGAAGCCGAGTGCGTCCCGGATGCCGTCGGAGACCGCCTGGAGGATCTCCTCCGGGTCCTCGGCCTCGGCCACCCGCGCCGACACCTCGAGGATCCCCTCGAGCATGCGCTGGTGCTCCACGTCGTGGGCCGTGTCCTGCGCCATCCGCAGCGCGAGTGCCGCGTGGCTCGCGATCGCCACGAGCGCGTCGACCTCGTCGTCGTTCGGCCGCCGCCCGCTCTCGGGCTCGTCCACCGAGATCACGCCGATCAGCAGCCCCTTCGGGTCGCGGAGCGGGACGAAGAGCGCGTCCTCCGCCCGCCAGGCCTCGGGATCGTCGCTTGGCGCGATCCTAGGCACGTAGCTGTGCACGCCGAGCGCATCCCAGTCGAATTTGTCCGCGGGCACGAAGTAGGCGCCGCGGCGGGCGAACCGCTCGTCGAGGAGCGGCACCCAGGTCTCGCGCGGCGAGCTCTTCCCGACCAGCTCGCGGACCGAGTCCTCCGAGCCCACGGCCGCGGAGGTGTGCATGTCGTCGAACGCCGGGCGATAGACGTTCACGACCACGGCCTGGTAGCCGAGCAACTCGCTGATCGTGCGGCAGACGTCCTCGAGCACCTCGTTCAGGTCCGCGGCGTCGCGGACCTGGGCTGTGCGCTCGAACATCTTCCCCAGCCGGGAAATCATCGGCAGGGGAGTCTCATGTCCAGGTGTACGGGGGCGGTGCACCTAATTTTTGTATCGGCGGAGTTTCAGATACCTGAAGCTTCCAAAACCCGCAAATAGCACGGTGTTGCGCTACGAACGCTGCAGGAACCAGCCACCCCCGACCAGATCCCTGAACACCACCACGTTTCGGCCGTCCAGCAGCACCACCTCGAAGTACCGCCTCCGAAGCGGCTTTCCCGTCCACCAGCGGTCCTCCACGACCCACTCCTCCCGGACCGAGTCCACCTCCCGTCCGGCCACGCTCCGCGGCGCCCCGCCGTCCCCCTGGATCACCGAGGTGGGCTTCGGCGTGCCGAGCCGGCGCGCGCGGCGTCCGTCCGGCGTCACGACGCGTCCGGGAACGGCGCGAGCACAGTGCGGCGCTCGGGAATGCGCGAGTCGGGATCCACGTCCAGTACCCGCAGCGCAGCGTCCGCCCCGGCGGCCTGGCGCGCCTGGCGAACGGCCTCGCCGAGCCGCGAGCGGCGCACCGCGGCCGCCTCGTCCAGCAGGCGGCCCTGGTCGTGCGCCGGCGGGCCGAACGCCTCCACCTCGAGAGCGAGCGACTCGGACGGGGCCGGCAGCTCGACGAGCCGCTGGGCGAGCACGATCCGGATGCGGGCGGGGTCGGCGCTCGCGTGTCGCAGGGTCACCGACGTCCGCCAGGTGCCCCCGGCCACGAAGCGCGCCGACATGGCGAGCCCACGCAGCGAGCGGCCGCGGCGCTCTCGCCGCGCGAGCACCCGCGCGATCAGGAGCTCGAGCGCCCGCTCGAGCTGCTGGCCCGACGCGGCCTCGGGCAGGTCGAGCCGCTCGACCACAGGCTCGAACGGCCGCCGCGGCTCGAGCGGCGTGTCCCGGCCGCGGCTGAGGTCGAGCGCGAGCAGTCCGGGATGCCCGAACCGCTCGGCGACCGCCCGTGATGGAAGCGATGCGAATTCGCCCAGCGTGCGGATCCCGAGCCGCTCGAGCACGTCCGGGAGGGCCTGCAGCTCCAGCCGGGTTCGGAGGAGAGATACGGGGAGAGGAGCCAGGAACTCCCTGACCGTCGAATCGATGACCACGTGTGAGTTGCGATTCCTCCGTGGCCGGACCTGAAGCGCCGCAGCGTGCGACGCGAAGCGGCTCGGGGCGGCACCGATGCGCGCCCCCGTGCCGAGTGCCCGGCGGGAGGCGGCGAGGACGCCTTCGAGGTCGCCGCCGTGAAGGCCGTGGAGGCCCTCGGCGCCGAAGAAAGCCGCGCCCGGGTGATCCGACTCCACCTGCGCGCCGATCCCCTCGAGCCTGTCGAGCACCGCGCCCCACAGCAAGCGGACGCCCTCGGGGTCCGGCGCCACGAGCCGCAGCTCCGGACAGCGCGACATCGCCTCCCCCAGCCGCATCCCCCGCACGATCCCGTACGCCTCCGCCGGCGCCGAGACCTCCCCCACCACCTGCTCACGACCCGCCTCCGGCGCGACCGCCGCGGGCTCCGACAGGAGCGCGCGGCGGTCGCCCAGGGCAGCAAGCAGCTCGAAGCGGGGGTAGAGAGTGCAAACGATCATACGAACACATGTTCGCACCCACGTCGGCGGCTTGCAAGAGAGATGTCAGGCGGCGTTCAGACCGCTGTCCACTCCCTCCCAGAATGCCTGATCGACCTCCGGGGCATTTGCCCGGAAGTGATCGGCCTGGCTCGACAGGTCGTCGAGCGCGTAGTCGAGCTCCGCCTCGTACAGCTCCTGGTCGAACTCGGTGTCGCTGGTGAGCGCTCCCACGAAGCCGTTCGCGGCGCGGTCGAGAGCGTCCGCCTGATCCGTGACCTGGTCGTCGAGCGCGTCGCTGCCGTGATCGAGGGTGTCAGCCACGGCGGTGTTCAGCTCGTCGAGCGCGTCGTTCACCTCCTCCGTGCTCTCGGCGTAGTAGAGCTGGTTCACGGCCTGACCGACCTGCTCGCCGTCATCACGAGCCTTGTCGGCCTCGGACGCGGGCCACAGAGCCCATGCGGCGGTGGCGACGACAGCCAGAGCGAGCAGCGATGCGACAAAACGGCTGACTGACATGGTGACTCCATTCGGTTGGGGACTGACGATGGAGCCATCATCCGGCCGCGCGCCCACCCCGACATCGGGGCGGTTCCCTGAACCAAACCCTGAGAAAGGGGTCTGACCCCTTTCGGAGGGTTTGTTACTTGGCGCCTTGGGTTTGTTACTTCCCGCCCTGGCAGGCGTTGCCCACGTGCGCCACCGCGCCGCGGTCCACGACCACCTGGCGGCTCGACTGGAGCCGGCCGCGCGCGTCTGAGCACGTGAGCGTCCAGGCCTCCTTCATGCCGGTCTCGACGCGCGGGTCGGGCGAGCGGAAGGTGACCTTTCCGCCGAACCAGTCGTCGGGCGTGTTCATGACCTGGTCGTAGTTCACGACGACCGCCTTGTACTGCCCCGGCGGCGGGTCGAACAGGATCGCGTCCTCGGTGGTGTCCCCGAACGAGGCCGACTGCGTGACGATCTCGCCGTTCGGCCCGATCACGTACACGTCCCAGTCCGTGTCCGGGCTCCCCCACTCGATGTGGACCGTCATCCAGCCGTTGTCCACGCCGTCGGCGGGGCCCTTCACCGTGAACGGGATCTCCTCGGTCGGCCCACCGGGCGGGTAGACCGTGTTCTCCGCCGGCACGCCGGGCGGGTTCGGCAGCGTGATCGGGCCCTGGGGCGGGCCGGTCGGGTTGCGCCCGTGGCGGCCGGCGACCACCGGCCGCGTGGACGGGTTCACGTTCCAGGTGAACGAGCCGCCCGCGGGCCTGAGCTCGGACGTGAGCGTGTCGGTGAACTGCCGGGGGTCGCCGATCGAGTTCCCGAGGTCGTCCTGCCACACCGGCGACGTCGAGGTCTGGAAGGTCTTCGAGATCTTCAGCGTCGAGCCGGCCGGCGCGGTGCCCTCGATCTGCGAATGGAGCGCGCTGTCGGCGGTCGCCTGGAGCATCGTGTAGTACGCCTCGCGGTTGCCGCCCTTGCCGGCACCGGTCGACGGCGCCTGGCCCAGGTACTCCGCCTCCACGGCGTCGCGGAAGGCCGGGTGGAAGTCGATGCCGCCGATCTCGAACGTGAACGCCAGGCCGCCCGTGGACCAGAACGACCAGTCCTCGGTCGCGCCGGTGGTGTCGTACAGCCCGAAGCCCGGGATGTTCGAGTAGCCGTTGTGGGCCGCCAGCGACGCGCCGAGCGACCTGTAGATCGGCTCCTCGAGCGGGAACCCGAAGCTCGCCACGCCGGGAGGGCGCAGCACGAGGTTCGAGAACGTGTGGTTCGTGATCAGGTTCGTGACCTGCCGCGACGAGATCAGCTCCCGGATGTTCTGCACCTCGGGCTCCGAGAACGGCCCGTCGCCGCGGTAGGTGTCGTCGGACCAGATCGTGCTCGCGCCGCTGCCGCCCCACAGCCCGCCGTAGTTGCGGTTCGGGTCGGTGCCGCGCAGCCGGCCGGCCTTGTTGTCGTCACACGCGCCCTTCGCGTACTTCGTCGGGGTGTTGGCCGAGACGCGACAGTTCTTGCGCTTCATCTCGTAGTCGAACAGCGAGAAGTCGCCGAGCGTCGCGGCCTCGCGCGAAATGTTGAAGCCGTCCGGGTTCACGACCGGGATCACGATCGTCCGGGCGCTCTGCACGAGCTGCGTGGTGCGCGTGTTCCGCCCGTAGTTCCGGAGCAGGTCGTAGGCGAACTCGATCGTGTGCTCCGCCGACGGCCACTCGCGCGCGTGATGCACGCCCATGATGAGGAAGACCGGCTTGCCGTCCCCGGTGTTCTGCGCGCCCGTGGAGATCTCGATCCCGTTCACGTCGCGGCCGAGGATCGTCCGGCGGTTCAGCGTGATCGGCCTGACGAGCGCCGGGTACTGCAGCGCCAGATTCTTCATCTCGAGGTCGTAGTCGGGCAGGCGGCGGTAGGTCGTGCGCCCGCTCGGAAGTCCCGACGAAGCGGCCGCACGCGCGTGCGCCCTGTCGCGGCGCGCGTTCCGGCGAGCCTGCGCGGCGAGGTCGGCCACCCGCACCCGGTACCGGAAGCCGGCCGCGCGGAGCGTGCGCGCGTCGGCGCGGCCGTGCAGGAGCACCTCGACCGAGTCGGCGTCGCCGTGCTCCGTCACGTCGAGGTCGAGCGCCTGGAGCCGCCGGCTGTCGGCGCGAGTCGGGGTCGCGACGTCCACGAGCGAGAATCGGCGCCGCTTCGTCTTCTCGATGCGCGTGAAGTGAATGGACACGGCGGCGCTCGCCGCGTTGCCGCGGAACCGGCACGCCTGCACCACCAGCCGCTCGCCTCGCCGGACGAAGCCGGACGCGAGCTCGTTCCCGCCGAAGGACGCGGAACCGGCCACGAGCCGGCCGCGCCTGCCGAACACGCCGAGGTCCCAGTCCCCCGCGGAGCGCAGTCGCACGCTCACGAGGCCCCGTGCATGCGCCTTCGTCCGGATCAGCTGGCGACCGCTGGCGGACGAGGAGACGTCCTGGAAACAGGCCCGCGCCACCGCGCTTCGTGCCGTGACGGTCCTGGCCTCGGCGAGGGCGGGGACCGTGAGAGCCAGCGAGCCGGCGACTGCGCCCGCCAGGAATGTGCGTCCGTGCATGCGCCTCGACCCTAAGCCCAACTTGCGCTTTTGCGCAAGCGACCTAGAGGATTCCGGCAGCCACGCTCGCCAGACCCGTGCAGATGACGAGCATGGACACGATCGTCGAGAAACGCTCGGCGTCCAGCCGCCGGAAGCCCGCCGCGCCGAGCCCGTAACCCACGAGAACGCAGGCCAGGAGCGGGCCGAGCCGGCCCGGATCAACCACGTCGGAGCCCTCCCTGGACACGATCAGCCCGATGCCCGCGATGTCCAGGATCAGGAACGAAGCGGCCAGCGTTGTGCGGAAGACGGCGGGCCGGACGCGCTCTGATTCGAGCCACAGAGCCAACGGAGGGCCGTTGACGCTGATCGAGGTCGTGAGGACGCCGGAGAGGAAGCCCGCCCCGAGCGCGTTGAGGCGCAGCGCCGCGGCGCCATGGCGAAGCTGGAACAGCGCGGCCGCGACCACCACCGTGCCTACACCGATCTGAAGGGCCTCCTTCGACAGCGCGGCCAGCACAACCAGCCCGACCGCGAGCCCAGGCACCGCCGGGACGAGCAGGCGGCCGAGTCCGTGGGTCCCGACCCGCCGGCTCTCGACGAGCACGAGCGCGCACAGCACCGCGCCGAGGATCAGCACCGCCGTCACGGCCTCCTCCGGGTCCATGACCGCGAACAGGGCCGGCGACAGCACCAGCGCGAACCCCATCCCGGTGGCGGACTGGACGAACGCTCCCGCGAACGCCGCCAGGGCGGCAAGGACCATCAGCCGACGGTGACGAGGTCTTTCGGGAACGCCGTGAGGACGCGCGGCTCCGCCTCGGTCACGACCACGAGGTCCTCGATGCGCACGCCGACCTCGCCGGGCAGGTACACGCCCGGCTCCACGGTCACGGTGTTGCCGGCCGCGAGCGTGCCCTCGGCCGTCTTGCCGAGCCGGGGCGGCTCGTGCACCTGGAGGCCCACGCCGTGCCCGAGGCCGTGGCCGAAATGATCGGCGTGACCGGCGCCGTCGATCACCTCGCGTGCCACCGCGTCCACCGCGCTGCACTCCGCCCCGGCGGTTACGGCAGGCAGCGCCTCCGCCTGCGCCCGCTGCACGAGCTCGTACACCTCGCGCACCCCGCCGCCGACCGAGCCCGTGGCGAACGTGCGCGTGCAGTCGGAGCAGTACCCGTCCACGCGCGCTCCCAGGTCGATCACGACCAGGGTGTCGGGCGGGATCTCCACGTCGCGCGGGACGGCGTGCGGCAGCGCGCCGTGGGCGCCGCTCGCCACGATCGGCGGGAAGCACGGCGGCTCGGAGCCCTGATCCTCCATGAAGCGCACCAGCCCGATGGCCACCTCCCGCTCGGTCCGCCCCACGAGCCCGCGCTCGTTGAGCGACTCGTATGCCGCCGTCGCGATGTCTGCGGCCGCGGACATCGCGGCGATCTCGGTCTCGTCCTTCACGGCGCGCAGCCGCTCGACCAGCCCGGGCGCCGGCACGAGCTCCACACCGTCCGGCACCTTCTCGGCGAGCCTGCGGTGGGCGGCCACGCTGAGGTGGTCCTCCTCGAAGCCGACGGCGCCGCTCACCCGCGCCGCGATGTCCTCGAGGAGGTCACGGCTCGGGCCCGCGAAGTCGAACTCCCGCACCTGCTCGCGCGACTGCTCGACGTACCGGAAGTCCGTGAAGAACATTCGCTCGTCGCGCCCGACGAGGCACGCGCCGTTCGTGCCGGTGAAGCCGGTCAGGTAGCGCACGTTCGTCAGGTTCGTGACGATCAGCGCGTCGAGGTCGCGCTCGGCGAGCAGCTCGACCAGCCGATCGGCCCGCGCGGACGTCACGAAAGCCGCTGCTTGAGCAGCTCGAGCGCCTCGGCGTAGCCGTCCGGGCCCTTGCCCTGAATGGTCGCGATGCAGAGGTCGCCGATCACGGAGACGCGCCGCCACTCCTCGCGGTCGTCCACGGCCGACAGGTGCACCTCCACGGCAGGTAGACCCGTGACCTCCAGCGCATCCCTGATCGCCCATGAGTAGTGGGTCCAGGCGCCGGGGTTCAGGATCAGCCCGTCCGCGCTCTCGCCGGCACGGTGCAGGCGCTCCACGAACTCCCCCTCGTGGTTCGTCTGGGAGAAGCTCGGCTCCATCTCGAGCGCGCGCGCGAACTGCTTGATCTTCACCTCGAGCTCGGTGAGCGAGATGCCTCCGTAGTGCTCCGCGTTGCGGGCTCCAAGCACGTCGAAGTTCACGCCGTGCATGACGTCGATGCGCTTCCTCACTCGGCCTGCGCCTCCTCCACCGCCGCGCGGAGCTCGGCGGGATCCACCTCGTGCCCTGGAGTCACCTCGCCTGGCGCTTCCACGAGCACGAACGGTACCCGCCCTCCGGTGCGCTTCTTGTCGCGCTCGACGAGCGCGAGCACGTCCTCCACCGACGCCCCCGCGAAGGTGAGCGGCAGCCCTCGCGCGGCGAGCAGCTCGGCCACCTCATTGCGGAGCTGGTCGCGACCCGACAGCCGCAGCGCCACGAGGAGCCCGATCGCCACGGCCTCCCCGTGCCGGTAGCGCGTGTAACCGGTGGCGGCCTCGATCGCGTGGCCGACCGTGTGGCCGAGGTTCAGCACCTGGCGGCGGCCGGAGTCGCGCTCGTCCTCCGTGACGACGGCCAGCTTGGTGCGCACGCAGCCGAGGATCGTGTCCGCGTCGGGCGCGCCTCCCTGCCGAACCTTGGCCCACAGCGGGCCACCCGCGATCAGCGCCGTCTTCACGACCTCGGCGTAGCCGGCCGCGAGCTCCTCGGGCGGCAGCGTCTCGAGCGCCGCCGGGTCGCAGATCACGGCTGAGGGCTGGTGGAACACGCCGGCGTAGTTCTTCCCCTCGGGCAGGTCGACGCCGGTCTTGCCGCCGTATGCCGAGTCCACCTGCGCCACGAGGGAGGTGGGCACCTGCACGTGGCGGATGCCGCGCTGGTAGATCGCGGCGCAGAAGCCGCCGAGGTCGCCCACCACGCCGCCGCCCACGGCGGCCACGATGTCGCCGCGCTCGGCTCCCCCCTCCGCCAGCGCGCGCAGCACGAACTCGGCCGTGTGGATCGTCTTGCGCTCCTCACCGGGCATCACCACGATGCGCTCGTCGCCCTCGAACGGCTGCGCGCGCGACACCGTCTCGTCGGTGACCACGAACCTGCGGCCGTCCGGCGGGTGGAAGAAGCCGGCGGAGATCAGGCCGCGGCCGAGGAAGACCGGGTACTCGCCGGAGGAGGCCGATGCCCACACGAGCCGTGTGCCCTCCGGCGCCGACTCGAGCGCGCGCAGCGCGGGGAGCGCCCGGCGGAGGACGTCGCGGTCGCCGGGTGGGAGCAGGACGTCAGCGACGGACTCGTACACCGCCACGCGATCGCCGTGCAGCTGGTCGAATCGGCCCCGGTCGCGGGCGAGCGGCCGCCCCTTCCCCGACGCCCGCCGCCACGCCTCGTCCGGCTCCACCTCGAGGTGGACGACCGTGTGGCCGGCGAGCACCTCGCGCACGCGCTCCGAGCCGACCGCGCCGCCCCCGAGCGCCACGACCGCCGCCTCCTCACGCGCGAGCAGGTCGAGCACGACCTCCTCCTCGCGCGCGCGGAACGCATCCTCGCCCTCCCTGTCGAAGTACGACTCGACCGGCTCGCCGAGCCGCTGCTCGAGCTCGCGATCGGAGTCGAGCGCCTCGGCGCCGAGCTCCGCGCCGAGCGAGCGGGCACCCGTGGACTTCCCGGCGCCCATGAAACCCACGAGCACGAGCGCTATACGCGCCTCCAGCCGATCCGGTCCCGATAGGCCGCGAGCGCCGCGCGCACGTCGTCCATGTGGTCGCCGCCGAACTTCTCGCGGTAGGCGGCGGCCAGCACCAGCGCCACCATCGCCTCGCCCACGACGCCCGCCGCGGGCACGGTGCAGGAGTCGGTGCGCTCGCGCAGCGCCTGCGCCGGCTCCTTCGTCTCGGTGTCCACGCTTCGGAGCGGCTTGGTGAGCGTGGGCAGCGGCTTCATCGCGCCGGTCACTACGAGCGGGTCGCCGGTGGTCATCCCGCCCTCGATGGCGCCCGCGCGGTTGGTCTCGCGGTTGTAGCCCTGCTCCTCCGACCAGAAGATCTCGTCGTGCGCCTTCGAGCCCACTCGTCCGGCGAGCGCGAAGCCGTCGCCGATGCCGACCCCCTTCAGCGCCTGGATCGACATGATCGCCTGGGCCAGGCGCCCGTCGAGGCGCTCCTCCCACGAGACGTGCGAGCCGATCCCGGGCACGAGCCCGAACGCGATCACCTCGAACTCCCCACCGAGCGACTCGTTGGCCTTCCGGGCGGTGTCGATCTCGGCAACCATGGCGTCGGCTGCGTCGAGCGAACGCACGGGTGAGTCATCGACTCCCTCGAAGTCCGCGATCGCCAGTGCGTGGCGTGCGGGCGCAGTGACCGTGCCGATCCTCGTCACATGCGAGCGCACCTCCACTCCAAGCGCGCGCAGAAAGGCCTTCGCCAGCGCTCCCGCCGCCACCCGCGCCGCCGTCTCGCGCGCGGACGCGCGCTCGAGCACGTTGCGGACGTCCGAGTGGCCGAACTTCTGGATGCCGGCGAGGTCGGCATGCCCCGGCCGCGGCAGGTGCACCTCCTCGACCTCGGCCTCCACCGGCCACGGGTTCATCCGCTCCTCCCAGTTCTGGTAGTCGCGGTTCTGGATCCACATGCACACGGGGCTGCCGAGCGTGCGCCCGTGCCTGATTCCGGCCGTGACCTCGGCGCGGTCCTTCTCGATCTTCATCCGGCCGCCGCGCCCGTGGCCGAGCTGCCGGCGCGCGAGGTCCGTGTCGATGTCCTCAGGGGCGAGCTCGAGGCCCGCGGGCAGCCCCTCGACGATGGCGGTGAGTCCCGGACCGTGGGACTCCCCGGCGGTTACGAACCGGAAAGACATGGCGCCCACACCCTACAAACGAGGGTGCGGGCGCCAGGTTGGAGGAGGAACTGCTGGGAGGGACTGCTAGAAGGGAATCCGCGACGGGCAGCTGCGCGAGTCCGGATCCGGAGCGCAGGGGTTGAACGCGTTGACCGCCCAAGCCTCGCCGCCTCGGTCGACCGACGGGATCAGTCCGGGACCCATGCCGCACCACATCGGGTTGTCGCCGCCGGCGCCGTTGCCGTCCAGGTCGTACTGGGTCTCGTACAGCTCCACGATGTTGCTCACGTCGTCGTTGTCCTGGTCGTCCTCGCCGTCGAGCAGCTGGTCGCCGTCGACGTCGGGGTCAGCGAGATCGAGATCCTGGAACGGACGCTCCTCGTAGGTACCCGGACGCTGTCCGCAGTAGCTTTCGTCAGCCCAGGGCTTGACCTGGAGCTCCTCCTGCCCCCAGAAGCCGGCCCACCATGAGGCGTGTCCGGGGCCTTCCGCCGACTCGAGCCAGTTGGCGAGCCCGTCCGCGTCCGCGTCGCGCTCGTCGTCCTGATAGGTCGCCCCGTCCTGCTGCAGGTCGTACGTCGCCGGGAAGGGCTGGGTCGGGTTCGCGAGCCCGAAGTCGGCCGAGCGCCATGCCGGCGTCGCCGGGGACTCGTTGTCACGGCTGAACTTCGTGCCGTCGCTGTACCCGAGGGTCGACTGCAGACCCATGGACACCCGCGAGGCGTCGAAATCGCTGCCCGTGATCCTCCAGGCGCGGTACTCCTCGAGCGTCGACAGGCCGTCGCCGTCGAAGTCGTACGAGCTGAAGGTCGCGCCCGGCCCTGCGCCGTCCGACGGGTCGAGGGCGTTCGGGAAGGGGCGTTTGCCGGGGTACGGCACGGCCTTGATGTTGAGGTCCTTGGCCGACCAGTACTCCCACCCGTCCGACATGCCGTCCTTGTCGGTGTCGGTGAGGCACGGGTCCGTGCCGATCGACTGCTCGAGGCTGTTCGCGAGCAGGTCGTTGTCGTCGGAGCAGACCGAGCCACCGCCGCCACCGCCGCCACCGCCGCCACCGTCGCCGTCGCCCAGGCCGGTCACGACCGGGGAGAGGCGCCGCGGGGTGAACTTCGAGAACTGGCCCGAGAGCACGCGCAGCTTGAGCCGCGTCGGCCGCTGCTTGCTGTTCTTGATGGCGAGCAGGCGCGCCACCGACCCCGGCACGCGCACGACGAGCTTGCTGCTGCTCGCGCGACGCGGCTTGGCGAACGCCGTGCGGCCGGTGCTGTTACGGAAGATGACCGTGTTCTTGCCGCGCTGCGCCTTGAAGTGCGCGCCGCGGATCGTGAGCAGGTTGCCCACGCTCACGCGCATGGGCGTGACACGGTTGATGGTCGGCTTGGGGCCCTTGGCGGCCCCGGCCACCGGCGGCACCACGAGGAGGGCCGCGGCGGCAAGCGTGATGCAGATGATGCTGATGCGTCGCATTGCCCTCTCCCTATCGGTTGTTGTTCTCGCCGGTTGAGTCGGCGAGCTCGTCACTGGCCACGACGACCTCATCGGCGAACGCGGGCGGCACGAAGCGGCGCTGCTCACCCACTGATGCGTGAGCCTTGGCGCCCGTCGCGGATCCCGCCTTCGCGGCCGAGCCCTTCGGCGACACCTTCACCTTGCGGATCTCGTCGATCTTGACCCGGTAGCTGTCGCCGTCTTCGTTGCGGAACATGTACTCCGAGCCCGCACCGATGTAGGCGAACGCGCACTGGCTGGGGCTGGGCTTGCACTTGCCCTCGCCCGCCGCCCTCAGGGTCGAGTCGACCATGAAGACCGCGTTGCCGCCGTTCGCCGTCACGCCCATGAAGATCAGGAGCGGCGACTGCTGACTCGGCAGCATGTCGAGCTTCTCGAGGCCCTTGATGTGGCGCACGCGCCCGTTGGCCTCGAAGGTCACGTCGACGACGTACTTGTACACGGTCGTCGTGGTGGTCGTGCCACCGCCGCCGCCGGGCGTGCCGCCACCGGTGGTCCCACCGGGCGTACCGCCGAAGTTTCCATTGCCGCCGCCCACGGGATTGCCGCCGCCCGCGCTGGGCGTGCCGCCCGAGCTCGGGCCCGGGGCCGAGCCTGGGCCCGCGCCGGCGGTGCCTGTGGAGGCCACCTGCTTCTTGATCACGCCCTTGGGCGTCTTGAAGGGGTTGTGCGGGTCGAACACCCCGAGCGTCGAGCCCGAGCCGACCTTCTCGTCGCCGAGCTTCACCTGCGACAGGGCGGCAAGGGCCCGGTCGGCGTTCTCGCGCTGCGCTGCGCTCACGCGCGGGACCGGAGCCGTCGACGCCTCCTCGGCGGGCTTGGCCACCACCACGGGAATCGCGACGAGGCCCAGGAGCAGCGCGATGGCGACGGGCGCCAGGCGCTTCTGCTGAAGGTCGTGCCAGAGATCGAGCATGAAGATCTTCATCGCTGGTTCCTTACGGAGTCGCCGCGGCGGTCGGGGGGGCCGGCGTCGAGCTGGGTGCGGGCGCGGGAGCCGAGGCGGGGGTCGTCGTCGGAGCTGCGGGGCCCGCCGGCGTCGCGCCGGCCGTGACTCCCTCGCTCTGCGGCGTCAGGTAGACGGTCGCCGTCATCTCCGCCGTGAGCATCGGGAAGCTGTCGGCGGTGCTCGAGTACTTCACGCTCTGGATCGTCACCAGGCGACCGTTCACGACCACGTTGTTGTTGACCACGTGGACGAAGCGCTTCACCTGGTGGAAGAAGTCCGCGAGGTGGAAGAACTCGCCCGTGAACTGGAGCTCGAGCGGCACGGTATCGAGGCCGGCCGGCGCAGGCGCCGCCGTCGCCCCACCCGTGGTGGCACCGCCGCCGACGGGAAGACCGCCCTCACGCGTGGACGTGGAGGTCTGCGCGTCGGCCGGATCGACCCCGGACGCTGCCGCGGCCTGCGTGTTGCTCGTCGCCGCGGCGTTGTTCGCCGCCTCGGTCGCGCCACCGGGCGCGCTCTGCGCCGTCTCCCCGCCGGCCGCCACCGGCGGCGCCGAGGACGAGCTGGACGTGGAACTGGTGTCGGACCCCGCGGATGCGGCGGGCGGCGTCGTCGCCGGCGCGACGACAGACTCCCGGGCGCCGGCGGTGATCTTCGTGAACTTGATGCCCGTACCGCGGGCCGCGCCGTCGAGCTGCAGCAGCAGCGAGGGCATGTCGACCTGGGCCGGGATCGCCTTGCCGAGCCGGACGATCTGACCGTAGTCGGCCGCGAAGCTCGTCTTGGCTCCGTTCGCCTGGGCGACGGTCGCCTTGGCCGCGTCGAGGCGCTCCTGCTGCTTCGCCAGCTCCGTCTTGGCGGTCGCCGCCTCCTGGCGCTTCGGGGAGAAGAGGAGGAACCAGAAAACCGCGAGGATGACGATGGGAACCAGCCCCATGAGCAGCTTCCGATCGCGATCGCTCATGTTCGTCACGATCCACCTCCGAGCGAAGCCGGCACGCTGCTCGAGCCACGCGGCGCCTCGTCGGCGGGCGGAATCGGAGCAAAGGACACGGTCACGTCAAACTTGTAGAAGCGGCCGCAGCTGTCGAAGGTCGTCTCGGTCGCGGCCTCGTCACGCGATGACTCGTTGAGCGTCACGTCGCTCACGCGATACATCTGGCGAAGTCGGACCAGCAGACGCGCGACGTCGGCCTGCTTCGGCGTGCAGCCGGTGAGGGTCGCCTCGGGGCCGACGGGCGCCGCCGAGGAGGTCGTGGTCGAGGTCGTGTTGGCCTCGGCGTCGCCGATCACGTTCGCGTCGGCCGACTGGAGCCAGCTGTCCTCCGGCATGACGCGGGAGACCTCCCGCATCAGACGCTCCCAGTCGAAGCGCGTCTGCGCCGTGGTGATCACCGAGGCGAGCCGCTGCTCCTTGACCGAAGCGAAGTTGGTGAATGAGCCGAGCTGCTTGGCCTGGGCCTCGAGCGCATCGGCCTGCTGGCGCGCCGCCTCGGCCTTCGAGGTGTTGCTGTTGACCTGGTTCGCGGTGAGCACGTAGAGAAGTGCCATCACCAGCAGCGCGCCAAGGACGCCGACCGCCACGTAGGCGCCACCGGAGCGCTCGCCCGTCGGGCGTGCCCTGCGCTGCTCGCTCGGGACGAGGTTTACGGCCTTCATGCCGCCTCCCCCATCGCAAGGCCCGCGGCCACGGTCAGCCTGTGCGGGTCCTCGGAGCCGACTGCTGAACCCTCGAGCACGCCAAGCGGCGCGGCGACGGTCGTCGGCATTCCAAGGTGCAGACCGAGGGCCTCGACAAGCTGCTCGTCAGTCGAGCCCGGTCCCGAGAGGACGACCTCGCTGACGGGCCGCGCCTGGCCCTGAGTCATGTAGTAGTCGATCGAAAGGCGGATCTCGTCGGCAAGCTGGGCGCCGGCGTCGTCCTCGTCCCAGACCGCGGCGAGCGGGCGGGTGAAGAGGCAGGTGGTGCCCACGGCGATGGCCAGGTTCGACACGCCGCCGAGGTGGCAGTACACGCGTGCCGTCTCATCCGGCTCACCGGTCGCGGCGGCGAACATCCGCACGAGCGCGAAGGCGTCCAGATCGATGGCGTCGGGCTTGAGGCCGGCCTTCTTCGCCGCCTCGAGCAGAGCCTCGACCATCGACCGGCGAGCGGCGACGACACGACCTGCATGCGCGGCGAGCCGTCGGGCGCCTCGGAGTAACCGGCGACCTGATGGTCGAGCACGGCCTCGTCGAGCGGCATCGCGATCGCGTCGGCCGCCTGGAAGCGGACGGCGGCGTCGCGCTGCTTCGCGTCCTCGATGCGCGGGAGCTCGATCACGCGGACGACGATCTGCTGGTTGGACACGCCGAGCCGGACGCTCTTGGGGAGGCCGGCCGACGCGACGAAGTCCTTCAGGGCCTGGGCGAGCCGGTCGCCATCGGCGACCTCGCCATCCTGAATCACGCCGCTCGGCAGCTCGACGCTCGCGCCGCGGACGACGCGACCGCTCTCGACCTGGGCGGCGGCAAGGTAGCGACCGTCGATATCCAGCCCGACGGATCCACCTGAGGAGTGCTTGCGGAGGGAGAACTTCATGGGCGTACGCAAAGGGGTATCGGCCGCCCGCTGGACACACTTAACGCCAAGCGCGAAATGTCCAGAGTTGCTGGACACTCGCCCGCGGCGTCAGCGGCTATTCGAGGAAATTCGACTCGTAGACGTCGATCAGCTCGGGCCCGAACAGCACTCCGACGATGCCCCCGAGCGCCAGGAACACGCCGAACGGGACCGCCTTCTTGCGGCCGGCCGCGCCCTCGCGGGCGATTATGAGGACGCCCACGATGCTGCCGGTGAGGAAGGCCGTGAGCAGCGCCGGGATGACCGACAGGCCGAGGTACAGGCCCATCGCGCCGCCCAGCTTCACGTCGCCCATACCCATCCCGCGCGGGTAGGCGAGTACGGCGAGCAGGAGGAAGGTGAACGCGCCCGCGCCGGCGATCAGGTTCTCCACCAGATCGCCACCATCCACCAGCACCGTGGCCACCACGCCGTACACCGCCATCGGGTACACGATCTTGTTCGGCAGCAGCCGGTGGTCGAAGTCGATCGCGGCCAGCGCGATCAGCAGCGAAACGAACGGGAGCTCGAGCACCAGATCGTCGTCGAAGCCGCGAGCGGCGACCACGGCGGCGAACGTGAGCGCCGTCAGGAGCTCCACCAGCGGGTAGCGGGGCGAGATCGGCGCACCGCAATTGCGGCATCGCCCGCGCAGCACGAGCCAGGAGACGACCGGCACGTTGTCGTAGGGCTTCACGGGCGACTCGCATGCCGGACAGCGCGAGCCCGGGCTGATGAGCGACTCGCCCCGAGGCACGCGCCAGGCCACGACGTTGAGGAAGCTGCCTATGACGCCGCCGAAGAACCCGGCGACGAGTATCTCCGTGGCGGAGCTCATCGGCCCGGCACGCTATCCGCGACGGCGGCTGGCTCTAGCCGCCGACCGGCACGATCTCGCGCCAGGTGTTCTGGACCACACCGGCGGTGCCGACCGCTGCGATGCCCGCGAACGCGGTGGCGTTGTAGACGATGTTCTCGCCGGACGAACCGGCCCATACGCCGCCGCGGCCGTCCACGAGCGCGGAGCCTCGGATCACCGAGGTGCCGGAGGTCTCGATCAGCTTGGAGCCGTTCGAGTTGTCGAGGTTCGCGTTGTAGACGATGCCCCAGAACTCGATGTTGCCGCCGAAGTTGACCGTCCCCTTCTTGAGGATGAACACGCCGGGGTTCGCCTGCGAGTTGCAGCATCGCGTTTGGCCGGGCGCCGCGGGCGCGGAGTTGTTGTATAGGCACCCGGTGCCGTTCTCGACCACCACGACCTTGCCGTTCGGGTTCGCCGGGCAGCCGGTCGCGTAGTACGTGCCGTTCGCCTTGGCGACGTCCTGGAGCGCCTGGAGCGCGTCCGCGTCGATCGCGGGGTTGTCAGGCGGTACGTTCGCGTTGTTGCCGGGGATGTTCAGCTCGAAAGCGCCCGGCGGCACGAGCTGAGGGCCCTTGGTCGGGCTCAGGTCGATGCAGTTCGTCGACTGCGGCGGCTGGTTGCAGCGCACGCCGAGGCCGAGCGGGCTTCCGGTTGACGTCACGAGTGTCTTGTTGCCGTTGTTCTGCCCCTTCACGTACCCGGCGAGCACCGAGTACATCGGGAAGGAGATCGGCATGTCCTCGATGCGGACGTACGCGACCAACGAGCGGGTGCGCCCGCGCACCGTTGCCTCCGCGCGTACCCAAACGTGCTTGTTCGGCACACCGCCGGGACCGCCCGCCTTGTCATACCGCGCCCAGCTGGCGTCGTTCAGGTTCACGTCCTGCCAGAACTTGACCGGAGTGCCGGTGGGCGTGGCGTCGTCACGCACCCAGGTCTTCCAGGTCGCGGTGCCGTCGAAGTCCACCTGCGCGTTGATGTTGTAGCTGTTCATCAGCTGCGTGTTGGACGGGCAGTAGTACTGCGCGCTGGTCGTTGTGTTGCACTGCGCGGGATGCGGATTCAGCTGCGTGCCCGTGCCGAGCCGGCCCAGCACGAAGGTCTGTGCCGACAGCGCCGCCTCGGCGAGGTTGAACGCCGACTCGCGCTCGCGCTCCACGCGCGACTGCGAGGTCTGGGTGTCCACCTGCGACATCGCGGCGAGTCCGATGGCCATCATCAGCGACAGCGCGATGATCGCGGTGACCATGATCGTTCCGGTCTCTTCCTTCAGCCTCTTCATGGGCAAGTCACTCCCGCTGACGGCACGCAGACCGTCCTCGTCAGTTGGTCCGTAAGCACGCCGTCGGAGACGACGAGCTTCACCGAGTGGTTCCCGGCCGACGCCGCCTTCGTCAGCAGAATCCCCGTGCCGGCGGCCGTGGCTGAACCGTCGAGGTACCACGTGTAGACCATCGACTTCTCCTCGGGATCCGTCGTCTCCGAGGCGTTCAGCACCAGGCTGCCGTTGACGGCGTCCCACGAGAACGAGGCGGTCGGCTTGCGGTTCTGGTTCCGCAGGAACACAGAGCTCTGGAGCGTCGACTCAAGGGGCTTCACGTCCGCCGGGTTCACGTCGATCCACAACGTGGTGCTCACCTCCGTGATGTCCTTCACGGTGGCGGCGTTGTAGGTAAAGACGGGCCGGTCCGCGCCGTTCACGACGCTGGAGGCCATGACGGACTCCGACACCCATACGCCGCCCTCGGCTTTGAGGTCGCCGGGGCACTTGGCCTGGGCCGGGGCAAGCGGGGGCACGGCCGTCTGCCAGGTCTGGATCTGGCGGTAGAGGTTCCCCTCGGGATCCAGGCAGAAGCGCACTCGCTCGGTGTTGCGCGAGTTCAGGCCGCCGGCGATGGTGTTCCCCTCCGACTGGAACATCAGGTCGAACGGCTGGGCGCGGTCCACGGCGTCCGGCGACTCCTGAATCGGGCTCGCGAGGTTCCGCAGGTCGCGCGCCATCCGGTCGAGCGCGGTACGGGCCGTGTCCTGGGCCTCGTTCACGCGCTCGTTGGTGCGCGCGTTGCGCTCGAACGTCTCGACTGCCGACAGCGTCGCACCCAGCACGATGATGCTCAGGATGCAGGTCATCAGCATCTCGACGAGCGTCATGCCGCGCTCGTCCGCGGCGATCTGTCGGGCGCGCGCGATCATGGGGATGCGGAGAGCGGGGCGCTGAGCGCCGACTCCCCGAACTTGTCGTCGACGGCGCTGATCCGGTAGGCGTGCGCGTTCGTGTCCGGCTTTGGCTCGATCCAGGCGAGCAACTCGCCGGTCTTCGGATAGAAGGAGCTGTGGCGGTTCGTGTAGGCGACGCCGTCGCGGTAGATCCGGTACAGCTGAATGGTTCCGTCCGAATCGGTTGACGGATCCCAGCGGATCACCAGCACGCCGTCGTCCGCCGGTACGCCGTTGGCCACGTTGCAGCCCGGCTGGCCGCCGATGCAGGCGCTCAGGTTCGCGGGCGTGCTCGGAAGCGCGTTCGCGCCGGGCGGGCCGATGTGGAGGACGTTGCTCTTGACGCCCTGACGAATCGTGGCGCCGTCCGTGCTGGTGTCGACCGCCACGACCTGGTAGTAGACGTCGCCCCCGCCGGGGTCGTCGATGCAACCGTCCTTGTTCGGCCCCAGCGTGCTCGAGCTCTCGCCGACACACGTGACCGGCGTTGTGATGGTCCCGGCGCTCGTCCCGCGGAAGATGCGGTAGCCCACCACGTCGCACTCGGGGTTGGGCACCCAGGAGAGGTCGACGTAGTTGGCGTTGCCGTTGCGGCCGCCCACGAATCCGGCCGGCTTGATGGGCAGCATCCGGTTCAGTCGCACGGTCTTCGAGAGCGGAGCGCCCGAGCGGCCCCCGGTATCGAAGGCGTCGGCCTGGATGACGTACGTGCAGTCGTAGAACTTCGGCGCGGCTGACGTACCAATGGGCCAGTCGAATGTCCAAGTCTTCGGCCCACCCGACGCCTTGCCCTGGAGCTTGCCGCTGACAGACCAGTTGACCTCCGCCGCGCTCGACGAGGTGCTCGCCTTGAACTTGGCGGTGGCCACGTCGGCCTCCACCGTCAGGGGATTCGTCGTGGTGCTGGCCGGGCTCTCCATGATGAGTCCCAGCACCGACGGGCCGAGGCCACCGACGGGGTTGATGATCGAGGAGGTCTGCGTGACGCTCTGCCCAGTCGCGCGGGTGTTCCAGTTGAGCGTGACCCGCACGCGCTTGTAGTCGTCCGGGTTGCGGTCGTTCGAGGTGGCGCCGGCCGCGAGCGTTGCCGAGTCGGCACAGAAGGTGATGGGGCCGCTGTGGGAGCCGATCCCGTCCTGCGGGTCGTCGAGCGAGCAGACGGTGATCGTCGACTCGTAGTCGATACCGCGGCTCTCGATGGTGTAGCCGGCGACGGGGCTCACGTCCTCGAGGCCCGGCCGCGAGTCGAGCTGCGCGAGCAGGCTGGTGGCGTTCAGGTCGCGGTAGCGGATCGAACGGGAGATCTCGATGACCGACCGCGCGATGTTCGTCCCGCCCTCGCGCGCCTTCGTCTTCGAGGTGACCGCGTTCGCGCCGTCCACCATGGAGACGACGCCCAGGACCCCGACGAGCAGGATGAATATGGCGACCATCACCTCGACAAGCGTGAAGCCGCGCTGGTCGCGCGTGCACGGGCGGACGTTCGGCATCAGATTCACAATCGGCTTTCTGAGGGGGCTTCTGGAGAGGGTCAAATGGCTATGGCCATATGTGCGAGACCCCCAAAAGAGGCCGTGGACAGACGAAGGGCGGGCCCGAAGGCCCGCCCCAGTCGAAATACGGCTAGGCAGATCGGCTACTACCAGACGCCGACGCCGCCCTCGTCACGGCAGCCACCCTCGCCGGGCGCGCTGCAGGTGCGCGTGACCGGCCCACCGTCATCCTTCGCGATGGTGAAGTCGGTGCCCGACTCGGAGTGCGCGATGATCGTGTAGTCATCGCCGGCCTCGACGGTGATCTCGACCTGGCCCTCGGCGTTACCGAGATCCAGCCCGCTCTGAAGGACGTCCTCGGACGCCGAGCAGCCGTCGTACTCGTTGTTGTTGGTGTAGCAGGACTCGATGTGCGACACCAGGTTGCGCGCGTTAGACTTCGCGGCCGAGTCCTGGCCCTTCTGACGCTGACCAAGGAACGCCGGCAGCGCGATGGCAGCCAGGATGCCGATGATCAGAATGACGACGAGCAGCTCGATGAGGGTGAAACCCTCCTGCCCGTTGTGAATACGCTCGCGGAGCTTCCGCAGCATTTTGTCTCCTCCTTGAAGGTGACGATTTGGTCTGGTGCCAGTTGCCGCGGATAGCCGCCTACTTCTTGAACCGTGGTGGCAGCTCGGCCGGCTCCCTTGTGAGGAGCCCCGGAGCTTTGCGTCCCCGCCTCGCGACGGGTTTGCCTTTACACCGTGGCTCTGGCCTTGACCCGTAGATCGGCTGCTTGCGCTTGAACCTTTACTTCGGATTACCGCTCTCCTAGGCCAAATGTCCACCGGAAATACCATGCGGGGCGATGCATCTGAGACGCGCACTCCTGCTGTTCGCGATCGTGCTCGGACTTGCGGCGTTGGTGGCATCGCTGTCGCGCCCGATCGAGGACCGGCGCGGCCAGTCGACCGAGCCCTCGCGTACCGAGCCCGGCCCCGAGACCGCGACGTCCGGGCCCGCCACGGGCACCACGGCCGAAGTGCCCAAGACTGTGGTCTTCCAGGCCTCCCGGAACGCGTCCAAGAAGCTCAAGGCGGGGCAGGCGGCGACGGTCGAGGTGGCCGTGGACGAGGCGGGCACTGTAGACATCCCGGACATGGGTCTGACCGCCACCGCAGACCCTGTCACGCCCGCGCGCTTCGACATCCTCGCCACGCGCCCAGGGCGCTATCCGCTGCTGTTCACGCCCGCGGGCGAGGGCGGAGCCGAGCCGGCCGGGAACCTGGTGGTCACATCGGCCGGCTGACCACGATCGGCGTGTACGGCTTCACCGGCGAGGAGTTTCTGCGCACGATGCGCGACGCCGACGTGCGGCTGCTGATGGACATCCGGCAGCGGCGCGGGGTGCGCGGCTCCGAGTACGCGTGGGCGAACGCGAAGCGGCTCCAGGCAGCGCTCGAGGAGGCCGGCATCGCCTACGAGCACCACCCGGAGCTCGCGCCCACGACCGAGCTCCGCCGGCTGCAATACGCGGAGGACGACCGCCGGGGCGTCGGAAAGCGCTCGCGCACCGAGCTGGCGCCGGCGTACGTCGAGGGCTACACCGCCGAGATCCTGGACCGCGCCGACCTCGGCGACATCGTCGCGGCCCTGCCCTCCGAGGGCGCAGCGGCCCTGTTCTGCGTGGAGCGCGATCCCGAGGCTTGCCACCGCTCGCTTGTTGCCGACCGCCTGGCGGCCGAGCACGGCGTCACCGTGACGCACCTCCGACCCTGAACGTCGCTCAGCGTGAGTGCGGGCGGAGTACCCGGAAGGCCGCCTGCTTCGAGACGCCGGCGGTTCCGTCGGCTCCAACGGGCCTGGCGGCGAGCCTGTAGCGGCCCGGCCTCAGCGCCCGGCCGCCCAGCCGGCCGGTGAAGGCGAACGAGTTCGCTCCGGCCTTGCCTGTGTGACGGAAGCTGCCGGGCATGGGCACGGCGCGCACGCAGGCGCGCCCGCGCGGCGCCCGCTTCGGCGCGACGCACTTGCCGCCGCGACGCCGGCCGTTCGCGAGCTTGTCGACCTTCAGCCGAACGGTTGCCTCCGCCGTGAGCGCGTAGCGCACCGTTGCGCCCCTGCGCGCCGCGATGCTGCCGCCGCGAGGTGCCGCGACGAAGGCGTTCGGCCGGATGACGAGTGCGCTCAGTACCGCACCCGGCACGGGGCCGCCGCCGCCGGGACCGCCGCCGCCCGGGTCGCCGCCGCCCGGATCGCCGCCCGGATCGCCGCCCGGATCGTCGGGCACGTAGCTGTCGAAGACCTCCTTGCTCTCGAGCAGCTCTGCCACGTCCGCCTCTTCCACGACGGTCTCATCCGGAAGCACCTGCGCGCCGAGATCGCCCACCTGGCCGCCTTTGAAGATCAGCGTGGGCCACTCGGCGTAGGCGCCCCACGCCGACACCTTGCCGTCGTCATTCGTGTCGGTCGACACCACGCCGGCCTTCGTCCCGTCGCAGTTGAAGTCAACCTTCGAGGTGGCGATTGCCCACGCCATCTTGCGGTTGTCGCCCGCGCACCGGACCTCCGTCAGATAAGCCCCCTGGGGCGAGGCCGCCGGGAATCCGAAGCCGGTGACCTCGTTCAGCGACGCCTCGTTCATCGCGAACCCATGGCGCGAGTAGTCCAGCTCGGTGGTCCTGTTCGCCCGCACGAGGCCGCCGGTGAGCTGGAAGGTGTAGTTCATGACCGACAGGTGGCTGGGCTTGTACGTGTCGTCGTCGTCGCCGCCGTGACGCAGCCCGAGGTTGTGCCCCAGCTCGTGCATGAACGTCCCCGCCTGCTCGGGAGCATCCAGCGTGCAGTCGGAGCCGCGCAGGTTGGCGCAGCCCTGCCCGAGTGTCACCAGGAAGTCGCTCGCGCCGATGGCGCGCGAGACTCCGCTGTAGGTGCCGTCGTGTGCGTGCGCGGAGATGGCGTAGTGGAAGGCGGCCTTGCGGGCGTCGGCGAAGTTCGCGGTCTTCAGCGTGTCGAAGGCGCTCCAGTCGTAGTCGGTGCCCGCCGTCGTCCCGAGCGTGTTCTGATGCGAGATCGAGTCCTGGTCCGACAGGGCCCCCCAGGTCGCGCCGGTGGCGGGGTCCATCACCGAGCTCGCCCCGTTGTCCACGTGAAGCGTCACGCCGTCAATGCCGTCCGGGTTCTTGACCGGGGAGTTCGCGAAGGCCGTGACCACGCGGTCAATCGCGGACTGCTGAAGCTGATGCGGCGGCATGTAGTCCAGCTCGACGAAGATGTCCTTGTGCTCGGAGTCCGCGCCCATCGCGGGCAGGTCGAGATCGATCGAGCCGTTGCCGTCGGTGTCGATGCCGTTCGTCTCCCAACTGTCCAGAAGGCCGTCGGCGTCGGTGTCGGTGACGGTCGGGCGCCACCGGGCCTTCACCGCCGTCCGCGCCGCGATCGGTGAGAGCGAGCCCGTGTCCATCGCATAGATGGCGATCTTCGAGTGATCGCCGTCATCGCCGGTGGCGGCCATGCGGTTGCCGTCTGGCGCGAAGGACAGCCCGAACGGCCTCACTCCGGTCACCGTCGTTCCCGGCCCCCCGGACGGCAGCTCACCCGTGCCGACGACCCGGTCCGTCGCCGTCCCCCCCGGCTGCACGGCCAGCGTCGTGATGCGGTACTCGAACTGAAAGGGATCGTCGCGGGTGCCTATACGCCCCTTGCTGATCTCGTGGGGCACCGCGAGCGTCTTTCCGTCGGGCGAGAACGCGAGGTCGTTCGGGAGGTTGTACGTCACGTCGTCCGACTGTGGCTTCGGCGGGACCGGCAACGTGAGCAGGTGACGGAAGCCGCTACCGTCAGGATGGATAACGCCGATGGCGCGCGTGTCGCCGTCGTTCGCGTCCGGGTAGTACGCGAACGCGATCTCGTTCTGGGCCGACCAGGCGATCAGCTTGCCTGAGGTGCTCATGTACAGGTTGGAGAGGTTCGGGATCGGGGTGACGGGCCCACCGGCAACCGAGCCGACGCCGAACTGGATGGCATTCGAGGCGATCCGCCAGCCGGCCCAGCGCCGTCCGTCGGGCGAGAAGACCGGGTCGGACCAACCGTGCGCGACGAGCCTGCGGTTCGAGCCGTCCGCGTCCATGACGACCACGTCCTGGCCGACGACCTCGGCGATGATCCGAGAGCCGTCCGCACTCCAGTGGCCGAAGCGCGCGTCGGCGATCGTGGGTCCGATCTGCGTGTTCGCCGTGTCGACGACGCGCATGCTGGCCCCCGACGGATTCGGGACGAGCAGCTCGTCCGCGGCGTCCGCCTCCGGCACCGGTGCGACGCCGGCGAGCGTCACGGCGATCAGTGCCGCGCGTCGCGCGGCGATCCGGGGGCGGCGAGCCACTTCGCGAGTGTAAGCGCAAGATAATGCGCTCGCTATAGGAGGTTCTTTCCTATGCGGTGGCCGTGCTTCCCTGCGACGCGAGGTCGCGGTTCTCCGGCACGAACTTGCTCGCCACGAAGGTCGCTCCCTGCGGGTCGGCGATCACGGCCATGCGTACCCACGGGGCATCGAACGGCGGTACGAGCACCCTTCCGCCCAGCTCGGTCGCCTTCTCGGCGATCGCGTCGGCGTCGTCCACCGCGAACGTCAGGCCCCAGTGCGCCGGGGTGTCCGGCTGGTCCTCCGGGATCCGGTTGATCCCGGCGACGACGTCGGCGAAGCCGGGCGGGGCGCCCATCTCCTCCATCCCCTTGTGAAGGCCCGGGGTGAGCTCCTCGAGGTGGTCGCCGTAGGCCGGCAGCGTCCACATGACGGCACCGCCGTCCAGGTCGAGGGTCTTCCAGCCGAACAACGCGCCGTAGAAGGCCTTCGCGGCCTCCAGATCGCGCGTGTTGAGGTTGTTGAAGTTGTTGCTGCCGTGCTCGTTCACCACCTGCGAGCCCTTCTGCTGGTCCGGCTGCCACACCATGAACACGGCGCCCTCAGGATCCGCGATCACGGCCATCCGGCCGGCGCTCATGACATCGAAGGGCTCCATGACCACGCTGCCCCCGGCATCGCGCGCCTTGGATGCCGTCTCGTCCGCGCTGTCCACCTGGATGTAGGTGTTCCAGGTGGCCATCTGGGGCGCGCCCTCGGGAATCGAGCCGATCGCCCCAACATCCAGCCCGCGGATGCGCGCCATGAAGTAGTGGCTGCCGGCCTCCGGCGGCATCACGTCCTCGAACTCCCAGCCGAACAGCGGGCCGTAGAAGTCGAGCGCCGCTTCGGGGTCGGGCTGGCTCGTGTCGATCCAGCACGGGACTCCAGGGATGTATCCGTCTCGCTCAGGCACCGCCGTTCCTTTCGTCGTCTGCATTCGCGCCGGACATCTCGCGCACTGCCGCGTCGATGCCGGCGCCCTCCTGCTCCACGGGCTCGACGTACAGGCGCGCCCACCGCAGCAGCCCGTCGTGCACGCCGGCAACGATCACGCCGGCCATGTCGAGCCTGGTTCCGTCCGCCTGCGTGCCGCGCCAGCGCCACTCGCTCCACTCTGTGTTGGCGTTCGATGACGCCGAGAGGAGCTCCGCCGAGAAATCGGGGACGCCACCGAAGATCGCCGACCAGTTCTCCCGCACCTGGTCGCGGCCCACGAACGCCCGGTCAGGATGCGCCGGCTGCTCGCTGTCGTAGTCCTCGGCGAAGCAGGCCACGAACGCCTCGATGTCCCGAGCGTTCATGGCGGCCCGCAGCCGCTCGGCGACCAACTTGTCGTCGCCCACACGGAGAGCCTACGCCGCAGCCCGCAGCGCCGCCGCGCGCTTCCGCGGAAGCGCTTTTCTACCCGAATGGGGTACTGCTCGAGCGCTACTTGATCGAGTCGTAGACCTTGAACATCGGCAGGTACATCGCGATCACGATGAACCCGACGATGGCGCCGACGAACACGATCATGATCGGCTCGAGGATCGAGGTCAGGGCCTTGACGGCGGCCTCCACCTGCTCCTCGTAGAACTCCGCGATCTTGGTCATCATCGTCTCGAGGGCGCCGGTCTCCTCGCCCACTCCGATCATCTGGGTGACCATGACCGGGAAGGCCTCGGGCACCTCCATCATCGGGGCCGTCAGGGAGCCGCCCTTCTTGACGGACTCGCGCACGTCGTTCATGGCCTTCTCGATGACCTTGTTGCCCGACGTCCTGCCCGTGATGTCGATCGCCTCGAGCATCGGCACGCCGGCCGCGATCAGGCCGGAGAAGGTCCGGGAGAAGCGCGCCAGCGCCACCTTCTGCACGATGTCCCCGATCTTCATCGGGAACTTCAGCTTCAGGCGGTCCCACTGCTCGCGACCGCGCTCGGAGTTCTTCCACTTCCGGAACGTGAAGACCGTCACGAAGACCCCGCCGAACAGGACGTAGAACTTGTCCGTGAAGAGGTGCGACAGCATCACCGTGAACTTGGTGATGGCCGGCAGGTCGCCGCCGAAGTCCTCGAAGATCTTCTCGAACACCGGCACCAGGAACGCGACGAGCGCGAAGAGGACGACGAACGCGAACCCGCCGATCAGCGACGGATACATCATCGCCGCCTTGATCTGGCGCTTGAGCGCCGCGTCCTTCTCGAGCTGGTCCGCAACCCGGAGCAGCGTGCTGTCCAGGATTCCGCCCGTCTCTCCGGCCTCGACCATTGCGATGTAGAGGTCGTTGAAGACGTCCGGGTTCTTCTTCAGCGCGTCGGACAGCGCGAGGCCGGCCTCGACGTCCTTGCGGACCGCGATGAAGACCTCGCGGAGCTTCTCGCTCTCGGTCTGCTCCTCGATGATGTAGAGCGACCGGAGCAGCGACATGCCGGAGTTGACCATCGTGGAGAGCTGCCGGGTGGCGATGACGAGATCGTCGCCCTTCACCTTCTTCCAGCGCGCCAGCAGGTCGCCGGCGCTCTTCGGAACCAGCTCCTCGATGTCGACGACGATCAGGCCCTTGGAGCGCAGCTGCGCCGCAACCGCCTGCTTGTCGCCCGCGTCCATCTCCCCCTTGGTGGGGGCGCCGGAGAGGTCCAGTGCCTTGAATGCGTACTGGGCCATGGCTATGCCGCCCTAACCGTGCCCATGAGGCGACGGAGCTCCTCGGGAGCGCCCGAGCGCGCCTCGGCGAGCTCACGGGTGATCTTGTTCTCGCGCACCAGCTGGACGAGCGACGCGTCCATCGTCTGCATCCCGTGCGTTCCACCGGTCTGCAGAGCCGAGTAGATCTGGTGCGTCTTGCCCTCGCGGATCAGGTTGCGGACCGCGGGGGTCGGCACCAGCACCTCGGTGGCGACCGTGCGGCCCTGGCCGTCGGCCGTCGGAAGCAGCTGCTGGGTCACGATGCCCTGGAGCGCAACCGACAGCTGCACGCGCACCTGCTGCTGCTGCTCGGGCGGGAACACGTCCACGATGCGGTCCACGGTCTGAGCCGTGTCCTGCGTGTGGAGCGTCGCGAAGACGAGGTGGCCGGTCTCGGCCGCAGTAAGCGCGGTCGAGATCGTCTCGAGGTCTCTCATCTCGCCGACGAGGATCACGTCGGGGTCCTGGCGGAGCGCGGCCTTCAGGCCGAGCTCGAAGCTCTGCGCGTCGGCGCCCAGCTCGCGCTGGTTGACGATGCACTTCTTGTGCTTGTGCAGGAACTCGATCGGATCCTCGATCGTGAGGATGTGCTCGTGCCTCGTGTCGTTGATGAGGTCGAGCATCGCCGCGAGCGTCGTCGACTTGCCCGAACCGGTCGGGCCCGTGACGAGCACGAAGCCGCGCGGCTTCTTTGTGAAGTCCTCCAGCACCGGCGGCACGCCGAGCGACGCCAGCTTGGGCATCTCGTGCGGGATCAGCCGGAACGCCGCCGACAGCGCCGCGCGCTGCATGTACGCGTTCACGCGGAAGCGCGCCTTGCCGGGAATCGAGTAGGCCAGGTCGATCTGCCAGTCGGTCTCCAGCCGTTGACGCTGCTCGTTCGTGAGGATCGAGTAGATCACCTCGCGCGTGACCTGCGGCGTCATGTGCGGGTAGTCCAACGGGTGAAGCCGGCCGTGATGCCGGATCATGGGCGGTGAGCCTGCTGTCAGATGGAGGTCGGAGGCGTTTCGCTCCATCACCTGCAGCAGGACTTCTGCGAAGTCGAAGTCCATCAGGTCTCCTATCGGCTGGAGGGTGGGTTTACGTGACCCTTGCCACCTCGGCAATGGACGTGATTCCGTTCTTGACCTTCTCGAAGCCGTCCGCGCGCAGCGGGCGCATGCCCTGCGAGACGGCCACCTTGCGGATCTCGTCGGCTGACGCGCGCTCGACCGTGAGGTCCCGGATCTCGTCCGAGATCGACATGACCTCGTACAGGCCGACGCGGCCCTTGTAGCCAGAGCCGCCGCAGCGGCCGCAGCCGACCGGCTCATAGGCCTCGAGATCGAACGCCACGTTGAAGCCGGCCTTCTCGAGCGACGAGACGCTCAGCATGGTGCGGCTCTTGCAGTACGTGCAGAGCTGCCGCACGAGCCGCTGCGCGACGATGGCGACGACCGCGGAGGCGGTCAGGAACGGCTCGATGTTCATCTCCGTCAGACGCGTGATGGCCGACGGCGCGTCGTTCGTGTGCAGCGTCGAGAGCACGAGGTGGCCGGTGAGCGCCGACTCGACCGCGATCTTGGCGGTCTCGCCGTCCCGGATCTCGCCGACCATGATCACGTCGGGGTCCGCGCGCAGCATCGCGCGTAGGCCGCCGGCGAACGTGAGGCCGGCCTTGACGTTCACCTGGACCTGGTTCACGCCCGGGAGCTGGTACTCGACCGGGTCCTCGATCGTGATGATGTTCCGGTGCGGCTCGTTGATCTCGTTGAGAGCCGCGTACAGCGTCGTGGACTTACCGGAACCCGTCGGCCCTGTCACGAGCACGGCCCCATAGGAGCGGCGGAAGCCATCCTCGAACAGCTCGCGGCTCGCCTCCCCCATCCCGAGCGCCTCGAGGCTGATGAGCGCCTGCGACTTGTCGAGGATTCGCATGACGATCCCCTCGCCGTCCACGCGCGGCATCGTCACGATGCGGGTGTCGATCGCGTGGCCCTCGACGGTCAGCGAGACGCGGCCGTCCTGCGGGACGCGCCTCTCCGCGATGTCGAGGTCGGCCATGATCTTCACGCGCGAGATCACGCCCGCGAGCATCCGGCGCGGGATCTGGGTCGTCTCGCGCAACACGCCGTCCACCCGGAAGCGAACGCGCATCTCGCGGCCCTCGGGCTCGAAGTGGATGTCCGAGGCGCCTTCCTCGACCGCCTGGGCGATGATCGAGTTGACGAGCTTGATGACCGGCGCGTCATCGGCGGACTCGCGGATCTCGGAGACCTCGGCGAGCTCCTCTTCGCCAAGGTCGATCGCCGCGGCCACCGCGTCGTCCAAGCGGCTCATCCGGCCGATGAGGCCCTGGATGTCGTCCGGCGAGGCGACGACCGGCCGCACCTCGCTGCCGGTCATCAGCTTCAGGTCGTCGAGCGCGAGCACGTTCGACGGGTCCGACATGGCGATCATCAGGATCCCGGCGTCGTCGTGGCCGATCGGCACGGCGCCGAGCCGGCGCGCCGCCTGCGGCGTGATCGAGTTGAGCGCAGTGACGTCCGTCTTGTAGATCGTCAGATCCACGTGGTCGAGCCCGAAGCGCTGCGCGACCGCTCGCGCGAGCTGGTCGCCGGTGATCGCTCCCGACTCGAGAAGGACCTGTTCGGGCGACCGGCCCGACGCCTTGCCCTCCTCCACGGCGGCCTCGACGCGCTCGCGCCCCAGGAAGCCCATCTCGACGATCACGTCTGAGATGAAGCGGGAGCCCGCCTTCTTCTTGTGGGGAGGAGTGAGGCCGCTGCCCGGAACTGCTTCCGGGCTGTCCTCAGGCACGGCGCGCAACCTTTCCAGCACAGTGGGATCCGAAGCTTGGAATTCACGTGACTTGAAGTCGCGGC
>JADMIO011294122.1_pt1 | contig 113489 bp, 91 predicted proteins | sample 8958161 | NCBI WGS metagenome assembly JADMIO01 (sample SAMN16585339, study PRJNA669376) | soil metagenome | isolation source: Crop rotation soil | place: USA: Cullars Rotation, Alabama | collected 2011
GCCGCGACTTCAAGTCACGTGAATTCCAAGCTTCGGATCCCACTGTGCTGGAAAGGGGATGGCCTTCGAGACGTGCGGCCTCGTCCAGGATCCGGGGCGGCTTCCAATTCAGGCCGAGCAGCCGGTCGGCGATCACAACCCCGGCGGTAAGAGCCGCGGCGCTCGAACCCATGCCTTTGGCGAGCGGGATTTCGTTGCGGATCTCGAGTTCGATGGGCGGCATCTGCATCCGCAGGTCGCGCGCGACGCTGACGGCGGTCTGCCAGATCAGATTGTCGGCCCGGGTAGAGATCTGCTGCGCATCCCGTCCTTCGGCACGGATCGAGAGCGAGTCGCTGCGCCGGAACCGGCAGGTGAGATACACGCCGAGCGCCAGCCCGAGCGCATCGAATCCCGGACCCAGGTTCGCGCTCGACGCCGGCACTCGTACCGTGAACCAGGACATGGTGTAATAGGCAGCGGCGCAGGCCTGCTGGCTTGCGCAGACGAGCGCTACTTGATCTCGAGAATCTCTTTTTCCTTGGCCTTCGACGCCGCGTCGATCCTGCCCATGTAGCCGTCGGTGAGCTTCTGGATCTCGTCGTGGGCCCGCTTCTCTTCGTCTTCGGTGACCTTCTTGTCCTTGAGAAGCTTCTTCACGGCCTCATTGCCGTCGCGGCGGATGTTGCGGATGGCCACGCGATGATTCTCGGCCGCGCCATGCAGCTTCTTCACGAGATCTTTACGGCGCTCCTCCGTGAGCGGAGGAATCGGCAGACGGATCATCTTGCCGTCGTTCGCGGGGTTGAGGCCCAGGTCCGAGGTACGAATAGCTTTTTCGATCGGGCCGATCTGCGACACGTCCCACGGCTGAATCGTGATCATCGACGGCTCGGGCACGTGCAGATTCGCGATCTGGTTCAGAGGGGTCGGCGTTCCGTAATAATCCACCCGGATGTGATCCAAAAGGCCCAGGGACGCGCGGCCGGTGCGGATCGCGGCCATTTCGTGCTGCAGATCCGAGAGAGCCTTCTCCATCCGCGCTTTGAGACTCGCATCCACGTCCTTGATAGAAGCAAATGTGCCGCTGGGTGCTGCTGGTTGTTCGGTTTTCATCGGCGGTTCTCCGCAAGATCAGACTATGGCTAATGAATCACGGTGCCGACGGGTTCGCCCATCGACATACGCATTATATTGCCAGTCGTGTTCAGATTAAAGACGATAATCGGCAGCCGGTTGTCCCGGCACATGGCGATCGAAGTGGCGTCCATCACTCCCAGGCCCTTGGAGAGTACCTCGAGGTAGGAGACTTCTTCAAACCGCACTGCGTCCGGGTGTTTGAGCGGATCCTTGTCGTAGACGCCGTCCACGCGCGTTGCCTTTGCGATGACGTCCGCCTTGATCTCGAGCGCCCGCAGCGTGGCCGCCGTGTCGGTGGAGAAATAAGGATTGGACGTGCCTGCCGCGAAGACGGTGATCCGGCCCTTTTCCAGGTGCCGGATGGCGCGGCGGCGGATGTACGGCTCGGCCACCTGGTGCATTTCGATGGCGCTCATGACGCGGGTCGGAATTCCGATCTGCTCGAGGGCGTCAGAAAGCGCCAGCGAGTTGATCACCGTGGCCAGCATACCCATGTGATCCGCGGTGACGCGGTCCATGCTCTGCGCCGCGGCGGCCACACCCCGAAAAATATTGCCGCCGCCCACAACGACGCCGATCTGCACGCCGGTCGACGCCACGTCGGCGATCTCTCGCGCCAAGGCCTGCACCTTGTCGCCATTGATCCCGAAGGAAGCGCCGCCGGCCAGCACCTCGCCGCTCAGTTTCAGCAGGATTCGCTTGTACGCCATTACTGCGCGACGGGTTCGAGCGCCGCGTTGTCGCTGCCCGCTTCCGCCGCCGCCACATCGCCCACTTTGAAGCGAACAAACCGGGCAATGCTCATGTTTTCGCCAAGCTTGGCGATCTTCGTCTTCACGAGCTGCTCGATCGTCAGGGTCGCTTCCTTGACGAACGGCTGCTCGAGCAGGCAAACCTCTTCATAGAACTTGGCCAGACGCCCGTCAACGATCTTGTCGAGGATCTTTTCCGGCTTGCCCTCGTTCCGCGCTCGCTCCCGGGCAATCTCTTTCTCTTTGGCCAGCACTTCCTCGGGCACATCTTCCCGCTTCAGCCACTTCGGATCGGCGGCGGCGATATGCATCGCCACGTCATGCACCAACTCTTTAAAGTCGTCCGTGCGTGCTACGAAGTCCGACTCGCAATTGACTTCCACCATCACGCCGAGCTGCCCGCCGGCGTGAATGTAGCTGCCGATCAAACCCTGCTTGGTGGCGCGCGCAGCCTTCTTGCCCGCCGACGCGATACCGTGCTTCCGCAGAACGACTTCCGCTTCGCCGATATCGCCCTTAGCCTCGACCAGCGCCTTCTTGCACTCCATCATGCCCGCGCCCGTGCGCTCGCGGAGCTCTTTGACTAATGCTGCGGTGATTTCCATAAACTCAGAATCGGGGAGCTAGGAGCTCAGGAGCTGAGAATCTCGGGCGCGTCCTACAGGTGCGCCTTCTGAGCTACTCAGCTCCTTGGCTTCTCTAATGTCCGCCTTCCTTAACGACCGTCTCCGGCTCTGGTTCCGCGGTCTCCGAGGAGGGGCCCTTACGCTGCGACGGGGGCGCGGCTTCGTCTTCCATGCTCAGGCTTTCCGCCATGATTTTTTCGGCGTACTTGGGGTCCACGTATTCCGTGTACTCCATCATGCCTTCGCCCGCCGGGGTCTCATCCTGGATAATCTTGTCAGCAGTGAAATCCTGTTCGGTGGCCAGCGCCCTGCCTTCCACCACCGCATCCGCGATCTTGCTCGCGAACAGCCGGATGGCGCGCAAGGCGTCGTCGTTGCCCGGAATCACGTAGTCGACTTCGTCGGGATCGCAATTGGTATCCACGATGGCCACCACGGGAATTCCCAGCCGCCGCGCTTCCTTCACCGCGATTGCTTCTTTGTTCGAATCGATCACGAACAGAATGTCGGGAAGCCCTGGCATGTCTTTGATACCCGCCAGGTTCTGGTCCAGGTGCTTGCGCTCGCGCTCCAGCCGAATAATTTCCTTCTTCGGCCGCCCCGCGTAGCCGCCTTCGACCGAGGCCATTCCCTCGAGTTCCTTAAGCCGCTTGATCGACTTCTGCACAGTGGCCATGTTCGTCAGCAGACCACCCAGCCAGCGCTGGTTGACGTAGAACATTGCGCAGCGGGAAGCCTCTTCGGCAATGGCCTCTTGCGCCTGGCGCTTGGTCCCGACAAACAGAACATTCTTGCCCTGTGCCGCCATCTCTCCTACAAAGCGCGCCGCGTCTTTGAACATCTTCAGCGTCTTCTGCAGGTCGATGATGTAAATTCCGTTACGTTCGCCAAAGATGTACTCTTTCATCTTTGGATTCCAGCGCTTGGTCTGGTGCCCGAAGTGAACGCCGGCTTCGAGCAATTCCTTCATGGATATTGCAGGCAAACTACCTCCTAATCGGTTGAAAAAGCCCTTTGCCGCGTCCAAAGCGGGATTTACAGCAAGAGCGGAAAAGGCCGGCCAATTGCCGGCCCATGGGTTGGGTTAACGTTTGGAGAACTGGAACCGCTTGCGGGCGCCCTTCTGGCCGTACTTCTTTCTTTCATGCGCCCGCGGATCGCGAGTCAAAAAACCGAGCTTCTTCAGCCGGGACCGCAATTCCGCGTTGAACTCCACTAGGGCCCTTGCAATGCCCAGACGGGCCGCGCCTGCCTGACCCGCGACGCCACCGCCGTCCGCCAGGATGACCAGGTCGAACTTGTCCACGGTTTCGGTCGCCGCCAGAGGCTGGCGCACTACGGCACGCGCACTTTCAGTTGGAAAGTAGTTTTCAAATGCGCGGTCGTTGACTTTGATTTCGCCCTTACCGGGCCTCAGAAACACGCGGGCTACCGACGTCTTGCGGCGGCCCGTACCCAAATATTGCACCATCGTCGCTGCCACTAAAATCGCACCTTCCTGCTATTTCACGGCCAGCGCGGCAGGCTTCTGCGCCGCGTGCGGATGCCGGTCACCCGCATAGACCTTCAATTTCCGGAACATCTGTTTGCCAAGCTTGGTCTTGGGAAGCATGCCCTGAATGGCCTCTTCCACGATCCGCGTGGGGCGTGTCTCGCGCACCCGCCTGAAGCTTGTCTCGACCAGCCCACCGGGATAGCCCGTGAAGTGCCGGTACACCTTGCTTTCTTCCTTCCGGCCTGTCAGCCGGATCTTCTCCGCGTTGATCACGATGACGTGATCGCCTGTGTCCAGGAACGGCGTATACGACGGCTTGGTTTTACCCATCAGCAGCATAGCCGCCTTGCTGGCCAGCTTGCCGAGGACGATATTCTCAGCATCGATGACATGCCACTGCCGCGTAATGCTGTTCTTGGTAGGAAACTCCGTACTCATTGACACACGTCTCCAGCTCTTCCTTTACAAAACATTCAGGTTACCGGGATTCGAGGGTAAATGTCAAATCGGGTTACAGTTGCCGGTCACGATTCCGATTCCGACGACTGTTGCTCCCGCGCCAAATGCGCCCGCAGAATGTCGTTGACGAGGTCCGAAACGGTCCGCCGCTGCTCCAGCGCTTCGACGTTCAACCGCCCGCAGATATCGTCCTCCAGGCGCACAAACTGAATATTCATCTATACTCCCCAACTTTGTTTGGCGCCAATCCCCGTTTTTCTTATTCTGACCCACCGGGCTGCCGGATGTCGAGCCGCTTATCCCCGGGGCCGCTTCTTGGCGAAAGGAGGGGACGCCCAGCGGCATTTCAATGCTGTGAAACGCGTCCTGTGCCTGCCACTCCTCCTCGCCGGTTGCGTTTGGGCGGACGAAGCATCGGATCGCGCCGATATCCGGCACACCCTGGTGGCTTTGAATGACGCGCCCATGCGTGCCGAGCTCTTCACGGATGATTCCGACGGTCCCGCGGTGCTCGAAAACCTCCGCATCCGCCTGCGACGGCGTGCCCCCACAATCTCCATATCGCATGAGCCATGGGGCGAGGCTACAATCCAGTGGGCATCCAATGCGATGCATATCATCACCGGTCCGATCCGCTTCATCACACCAGACGTGGCGCTGGCCGAAGCGTCCAGCAACTATTCGCGCTTGTCGTTCGTGCTGAAGAAGTCCGAAGGCACCTGGCGGATTGCCGCCGTCCGGGTGCTTTCGACGCCGCCCCTGTAGTCTGCGCCCGCGCTACCATCGAAAGATCGCTACCGACTGGAAGTCCAACCTGCGCGTGGTCCTGGTGTCTACACGCAATCCGCTCAACATCGGCGCGTCCGCCCGTGCCATGGCGAATTTCGGATTCTCCCGTCTCCGGGTCGTCAATCCGTACGATGTGGCGTTCCGCGAGGCACGGTCCGCGGTGGGGGCGGCGCCGCTGCTGCGTGCGGCTGAAGACTTCCCGACGGTGGCCGATGCCGTCGCCGAGTGCGGCCTCGTCGTCGGCACGACGTCAGTCGGGCATCGCGAGTTGCAGCACCCGATTCGGCGTCTCGAATACGGTGCTCGGCTCATCCTGCGACGGTTGCATTCCGGCCCCGTGGCGCTGCTGTTCGGATCGGAAAAGTTCGGCCTTTCGAATGACGACCTCAGCCACTGTCACTGGCTGATGCGCATTCCAACCGTCGACCAGAATCTGTCGATGAACCTCGGCCAGGCGGTTGCCCTGTGCCTGTATGAACTCGCGCGCGATCCGAAGGCCGTGGAACTGCGTCCGGAGCGCATTCGGCGCGCCGCAGCGGGCGAGTCCGAGCAGATCACGTCGCAGTTGATCGATGCCTTGCGGCGCAGCGGCTACATGAATCCCGTCACCGCCGCGTCGAGTGAAGAAAAGGTGCGCCGCCTGATCCGCAGGCTCGACATCCCGGCGCGCGATGTGCCGGTGCTGCTCGGCATGCTGCGGCAGATTCTTTGGAAACTGGGATAGCGGTTACTCGCCGCGTCCCCCGCGTCCGCCTTTTCGCACTGGCGGCGCTCCCTGGAACGTCAGCGTGACGTCCACCACGTGAGTTTTCGCATTTACCTTGTTTTCCGCCTTCGTCTGTCCCAGATTGTCGAAGAGGCCGCGTTCCTTCACTCTCTGCAGAAAGGTGTCAGGATATTCGGGGTTGAAGGGCTTCCCCTCAGCCAGGCCCCAGATGCGCTTCATTTCGGTTTCGCCTTCGATATCGAGGCCCGAGAAAGTCACTGTACCCATGGTGTACAGCGGCCCCGCCTCGACGCGCAGTGCCACGTTTACGAGCTTCTTGCTCTCGTCGATCCGGCGTTCGCTGCGCACCGCCGCATCCAGGTAGCCCGCGCGCCGCAACGCCTTATGTACTCGCTCCACTCCTTCCGCAATCCGGTCGACGTTGGCTGCATCACCGCTTTTGAACTCGCCCGCTTTGAGCAGCGCCTCCGGAGCAACCGGCGTCTGCCCTTCGATCGACACCTTACCCATCTCATAGCTCAGGCCCTCGCGCACCGTCACAAAGACGTGGACGCCGTTCGTCACATCCTTGGCAGCCTCGGTCCGCATCTCGGGAAAGGCCACCCGCATGAAGCCCTGTTTCTCGTAGAGAGGCCGGATCGCCGCGTTCAGCACCTGGCGGAAGGAATCCTCGGTGTATTCGGCGCCGATGCCGCCCGTGATCGCCTCCCGCAACTTGTCCTGTGAGATGACCTGGTTGCCTTCGAAGCTCACCTGCGCGACCTTGGGCAGCGGCCGCGCCGGCCGGAATACTACGGCGTAGCCGCCCTCCGCGGAAGGCTGCACGCTTCCCGAAATCTTCTCCTCGATCCCCTTCGATTTGAGATACTGCTCGATCCAGGCCGCATATCGCTGCAGTACCGGTTGCGTGGCGGGCAGGTGTTCGCGCGTGTAGATCGGATCCTTCGATCGCAGGAATGCATCCAGGTCCAGCGACGAGACGTGCAGGTCCTGGAAATCCACGAGGTATACCTGTTCGACCTCCGCGATCTCGAGCGTGGCCGTGATGCCTTCCCCCCGAGGCGACTGGCCAAACCGGTAACTGACGTTCTCGAAGGCGCCGCACGCTACCAACCGGTCGCGGGCGGCTTCGAAATCGCTTTTTCCCGCGACCTGACCCACCCTCAGACCTGCCACCGCCAGGACTTGGGCAGTGGTGTACGTCCGGTTCCCCTGTACTACGATGCTGGCGATTGGCCACCTCTGCGCCGGTGCCGACGGCGCCGGACCCCGTTTGGCGGCCGGCTGCGCGAATCCCGCAGCGCTCGCAAGCATCCAAGTAACTAGCAGCAATCTCATAAATTTAAATGGTAGCTCCCTGCTCACCCGAGGGTCCGCGCCCCAGGCGCACACACCACCAGCGTGTGAGCCGGCCGCTGACAGCCAATGGCTGACAGCTTTTTGGACGCACCGGCTTCGCCGCCGGTGTCATGGGTAGAATAAAAAAAGTGCCTTACGATCTGATTGTCATCGGGAGTGGTCCCGGCGGCTACTCCGCAGCCATCCGCGCCGGCCAGTACGGTCTCAAAACAGCCCTGATCGAAAGACAGGCGAAACTCGGGGGCACGTGCCTCCTGGTCGGATGCATCCCGACCAAGTCCCTGCTCCACACGGCCGATATCTGGGAACGCTTCGAAAACGCCGATAAAGAAGGCATCCAATGCGAAAATCCGCGCCTGAACTATCCCAAGGTCAAGGAACGCAAGGACGGGATCGTCAATAAGCATTCCAATGGCGTCGCCATGCTCCTGAAGCGCGCCAAGGTGGAGCGGATTACCGGGGTTGCCACCCTGAAAGGGGGCGGCAAAGTCGAGGTCAGGTCGGACTCCGGAACCCAAACCCTCGAAGCGAAGAACATCATCATCGCCACCGGCTCCGAGGCCCGCATGCTTCCCGGGCTGCAGCCGGACGCCGATTTCATTCTCACCAATATCGAAATCCTGAACCTGTCGGCTGTGCCGAAGAGCCTCGCGATCATCGGCGCGGGGGCGGTCGGGGTGGAGTTTGCATCCATCTTCAAACGCTTCGGCACCGATGTGACGGTGATCGAGATGCTTCCTCGCATCGTTCCGGTAGAGGACGAGGACGTTTCGAAGGAGCTGGAGCGCAACTTCAAGAAACAGAAGATCCGGGTCGAGACCGGCGCCCGCGCAGAGAATATCCAGAAGACGGACAAAGGCGTCAAGCTTACTTTGACCACCAAGGATGGCAAGCAGGAAGTGCTCCAGGCGGAGAAGCTGCTGGTGGCGGTGGGTCGCAAACCGAATACAGACAACATCGGTCTCGAAAACACCCGCGTACAGCTCGACCGCGGCTTCATCAAGGTCGACTGCCATCAGCAAACTGCGGAACCCGGTGTTTACGCTATTGGCGACGTGGTGGCCGGCACGCCGCAGCTCGCTCACGTGGCGACGCGCGAGGGCATGATTGCCGTGGCGCATATGGCCGGCAAGCCCGCGATGCCGATTAACAAGAACCGCATTCCAGGCTGCACTTACACCGAACCGGGCATCGGAAGCGTGGGGCTCACCGAGGCGCAGGCACGCGCGCAGGGATACCAGGTCAAGGTCGGCCGATTCCCCTTCGCGGGTGACAGCCGGGCCACCATTCTCGGACACCACGAAGGCTTCATCAAAGTGGTGGCCGACGAGAAGCACGGCGAGATTCTCGGAGTACACATCATCGGGCCGGAGGCTTTCGAGCTGGTCGGCGAAGCCGTCGCGGCGATGGAAGCCGAGGCCACCGTGGACGTCATGATGCAGACGATCCATGCGCATCCCACGCTTTACGAAGCCATGGGAGAGGCCTTCAACGCCGTATACGGACTCTCGATCAATGCGTAACTGCTGCGTCCGCGAACTGGGCCGCATCCGCTACAGCGACGCGCTCGCTCTGCAGCAGCAGCTCGTCGTCGAACGGAAGCTGGGCCTCATCAGCGATCAGCTTCTGCTTCTCGAGCACTCGCACGTCATCACGCTCGGCCGAAACGGCCACATGGAAAACGTGCTCGCCGGCGACGACATCCTGGAACGTGCCGGCATCGATTTCCACCCTGCCGATCGCGGCGGCGACGTCACGTATCATGGTCCGGGCCAACTTGTGGGCTACCCGATCCTTGACCTGCGCGAGTGGAAGCGCGACGTGCGTGCCTACGTGCGCGGCCTCGAGCAGGCCATCATCGATACGGTAGCCGAGTACGGGATCGCGGCCGGCCGCATTCCGCAACTGACGGGCGTGTGGGTGGGCGAGAGCAAGATCGCTGCGATCGGCGTCCATCTGAGCCGTTGGGTCACCTCCCACGGTTTCGCCCTGAACGTCGATACCGACCTGTCGTATTTTCAGTACATCGTTCCCTGCGGATTGACCAAAGCCGTCACCTCGATGGCACAACTCGGGGTCCGCGCCACGCTCGACGAAGTCGGACGCACCTTCACCGAAAACTTCGCGCGCGTTTTCGATTTTGATTTCAGTGGCACAGGCCTCCCGGCCTGTGCAGGAGAGAGCTAGATAATGACCGACGTTGTGATGCCCCAGATGGGCGAAAGCATTGTGGAAGGTACCCTGACGAAATGGCTCAAGAAGCCCGGCGAGCGCGTAGAGCGAGACGAGCCGCTCTTTGAGATCTCCACCGACAAGGTCGATACCGAAATTCCATCGCCCTCCGCCGGAACGCTTTCCGCCGTGCTGGTGGAGGAAGGGCAGACTGTCAGCATCAACACGGTGGTAGCCCGCATCGACGAAGCTGGGGGCGCGGCTGGCGCCCCGGCTGCAGCGCAGCCCGCGGAACCGGCCAAGCCTGCTGCCGCTCCGCCGCCCCCGCCGCCGGCGCCCGCTCCGACGCCTGCTCCTGCCGCCGCCCCGGAACCGGCAGCCGCCCCCGCCGAGCCGCAAGGACCACTTTCTCCCCTCGTGCGCAAGCTCGCCCGCGAAAACAATATCGACCTCGCGAAGGTGAAGGGCACCGGAGCGGGAGGGCGAATCACCAAGCAGGACGTGGAAGCGTATATGGCGCAACCGGCTGCGGAAGCTGCCGCTCCTCAGCCCCCGGCTCCCGCGCCTGCACCAGTCGCTCCCCCGCCACCGGCACCCACACCGGTCGCCGCCCCGTCGCCTGTCGCGCCATTGGCTCCCGCGGGCGCCGCCAAGACGCGCATCGAACCGCTCAGCACGATGCGCCAGAAAATCGCCGAGCACATGGTGCTCTCCAAGCGAACCTCGCCACACGTCACCACCGTGCATGTGGTCGATATGACCAAGGTGGCGAAAATGCGGGAGCGCCACAAGGCCAACTTCCAGGCGAGCTACGGGTTCTCACTCACGTACCTGCCATTTATCACGCGCGCCTGTGTGGCCGCCCTGCGGCAATATCCGCTGCTCAATGCCTCTCTCGACGGCAACAACATCATCTATCACAACGAAATCAACGTCGGCATTGCGGTGGCGCTCGAAAACGGGCTGATCGTTCCTGTTATCCGAGGGGCCGACGAGAAGAACGTCCTGGGCCTGCAGCGCTCGATCGTCGACCTGGCGACCCGCGCCAGGGCGCGGCAACTCAAGCCGGACGAAGTGGTGGGCGGCACCTTCTCGATTACCAACTTCGGCAGCTTCGGCAGCCTGATGGGCACGCCTGTCATTAACCAGCCGCAGGTCGCGATCCTCGGAGTCGGCACCGTAGACAAGACGCCCGTGGTGATCGACGACGCGATTGCCATTCGCTCCATCTGTCACCTGTCTCTGAGCTTCGATCACCGTCTGATCGACGGCGCGCTGGCCGACCAGTTTATGACTAAGGTGAAAACGGTCCTGCAGGACTGGTCCGAAGAGGCGCTGTAGCCGGCAGTGGCGCAGGCCTCCCGGCCTGCGCCCTTCGAGGCCATGTCGGACCCTCTTGCAATTCCGCCGGATGACATCCGAACCCTCGGCGATGCAGCCCTGAAGCGCATCGCCGAGTATTACCAAAGCCTGCCCGAACGTCCGATCCTGAATCCCACGACCTCCGGGCAGCTCCGGGCGGCTCTCGACGAACCCTTGCCGCAATCCGGCACGGCCTTCGACGAAATTCTGAGCCAGATCGAAACCACGGTCTTCCAGCACAGCCGGCACAACGCGCATCCTCGCTTCTTCGGCTACATCTCGTCGCCGGGGACGCCGATCAATTCCATCGGCAGCATGATTCAGTCGGCCCTCAATATCAACGTGACCTGTTGGCGCTCGGGACCCGCCGCCACCGAGATCGAGCACGTCACCGTCAACTGGCTGAAGGAAATGCTGGGCTATTCCACCGATGCCGTGGGCCTGTTCACCAGCGGTGGATCGATGGCCAACTTCGCCGGAATCGCCGCAGCGCTCACGGCCAAGGCGCCCGTCAATGTGCTGCGCGATGGTGTGGCTGCGATCGGTGCTCCGATGTGCCTGTACGTCTCCGAAGAGGGCCACTTTTCGGTTGCCAAAGCGGCCGGTATGCTCGGACTCGGCGAAGCCAGCGTTCGCCGGATCCGTACGAACGATCGTCAGCAAATTGATCTCGGCGACCTCGAACGACAGGTGGCCGAAGACCGCGCCGCCGGGCGCATCCCCTTCTGCGTCGTTGCCAATGCCGGGACGACCGCCACCGGCGCCGTCGATCCGCTTGGCGATGTGGCCGATTTCGCGCGGGGCAACAGCCTCTGGCTGCATGTCGATGCCTGCTACGGCGGTTTCGCCGCGCTCGCGACCTGCACGCGAGCCTTATTCGATCGCATGGGAGAGGCCGATTCGGTGGCGCTCGATCCGCACAAGTGGCTCTATCTGCCCGTCGGCTGCGGCTGCGTGCTGTACAAGCATCCCACCGCGGCGCACGCCGCGTTCAGCCACACGGCCGACTATACCCGTGCTATTGGCCTGGAGCGTGATGAGGCGTTCGCTTTCTGGGACTACGGTCCCGAACTCTCACGCCCCTTCCGCGCCTTCGATCTCTGGCTGCTGGTCAAATTCGCTGGTGTCCGCCGTCTGGCCGAGGCTATCGAACACAACATCGCCTGCGCAAAGTACCTGGCGCGTCTCGTCGAGGCTTCAGACGATTTCGAAATGCTTGCCCCGGTAGTCCTCTCCGTCTTCTGCTTCCGGTACAAGCCCGCGTCGGACGCCGAGCACGAACGGATTCTTGTCAACCTGCAACGGGGCGGCAGCACATACCTGTCGAATGCGACGGTCGACGGCCGCTTTGCGCTTCGCGGCTGCGTCCTCAACTACCGCACCACCGAGCGCGATATGGAGCAGGTGCTCGCGGACGTGCGCTCGGCGGCGTGTCTGTAAAGCGCCCCGGTATATCCTGTTCCTATGCGTGCATCCCTCGCGGCGATCTGTGCCGCCCTGCCGTCTCTGGTCCTCGCCCAACAGGCCGATCTCGTGCTGCGCAACGGCAAGATCGTTACGATGAGCTCCGCCACTCCCGTGGTCCAGGCACTTGCCGTCCGCGGTGACAGGATCTCCGCTCTCGGTAGCGATGCCGACGCACAGAAGTGGATCGGCCCCCGCACGCAGGTGATCGATCTCAAAGGCAAGCTCGCGATTCCGGGCTTCATCGAAGGACACGGACATTTCACCGGCGTCGGCCAGTTCCGCATGGGGCTCGACCTGCGCGAGGCGCGCACCTGGGACGACATCGTCGCGCAGGTGGCGCGCGCGGCCAAACAGGCTAAGCCCGGCGAGTGGATCGTGGGCCGCGGGTGGCATCAGTCGAAATGGGAGCATGCCCCCGAGCCCAACGTGGAAGGCTTTCCATTGCATGAGTCGCTCGACAAGGTATCGCCTGATAACCCAGTGGTCCTGACACACGCGAGCGGCCACGCTACATTCGTGAACGGCAAGGCCATGCAGGAAGCGGGCATCACGAAGGAAACTCCCAACCCGCCGGGCGGCGAGGTGCTCAAGGACTCCCACGGCAACCCGACTGGCCTGTTGCGCGAGCGCGCTTCCGGCCTGATTGGCCGCGCGCAGGCTGCCTACGAAGCGAAGCGCACTGCTGCCGACCGCGCCGCGCTCCTCCGCAAAGAGATTGACCTTGCGATCGACGAAAGCCTCTCGAAGGGGATTACCACGTTCGAAGATGCCGGCTCGCCGTTCACCACGGTCGATGCCTTGAAGCACATGGCCGATAGTCACGAACTGCGCATGCGGATCTGGATGATGCTGCGGCTGCCGAACGACCAGCTCGCGCCAAAGCTCGATCCGTACCGCACGATCGGCGCCGGCGACAACTTCCTCACCGTGCGCGCCATCAAGCGGCAGATCGACGGAGCGCTCGGCTCGCGCGGCGCGTGGCTACTCGAACCCTACACGGACAAACCAGACAGCGCCGGTCTGAACACCGAGGATCCGGCCGATATCCGTAAGACCGCCGAGCTCGCGATCCAGCATGGTTACCAGCTCTGCGTTCACGCCATCGGCGACCGCGCCAACCGCGAGGTTCTGAACATCTTCGAAGAAACCTTCAAAGCGCATCCAGACAAGAAGGACTTGCGCTGGCGCGTCGAGCACGCGCAGCACATCAACGCTGCCGACATTCCGCGCTTCGGCCGTCTCGGTGTGATTGCCGCGATGCAGGGCGTGCACTGCACATCGGATGCACCTTACGTGCTGCTTCGCCTCGGCGCCAAGCGCGCCGAAGAGGGCGCCTATGTATGGCAAAAGCTTATGAAGACCGGTGCGATCGTGGGCAACGGAACAGATGCGCCGGTGGAAGACGTGAGCCCGCTCGCCTCGTTCTACGCGTCGGTCAGCCGCAAGCTCAAGGATGGCACACGCTTCTATCCCGACCAGCGCATGAGCCGGGAAGAGGCGCTCCGATCGTACACGTGGAACAACGCATATGCCGCCTTCGAAGAGAAGGTAAAAGGATCGCTCGAGTCAGGTAAGCTGGCGGATGTCACCGTCCTTTCGCGCGACATTATGACGATTCCCGAAGACGAGATTCTTTCGACGGATGTCGTGTATACGATCGTCGGAGGTAAAGTGCGTTACGAGCAGGGTACGGGCGTGAAGAGATAGTGGCATGGGCCTCCGGCCCGCACAGGTCGTGTTTCTTCTGTATTTCAGACATGAACCTCCCGCTCCCGGGTTGCCCCGGACACCCGCGTCCTGTTATCCTTTGAATTAGTCGAGATCCCTCAAAACCCAAGGAGAATACATGGCAGTAAAAGTAGGTATCAATGGCTTCGGCCGCATCGGCCGGAATGTCGTCCGCGCGGGTCTCGGCCGCAACGACGTGGAATTCGTGGCGGTCAACGATCTCACCGACACCAAGACACTGGCTCACCTGCTCAAGTACGACTCAGTGCTCGGACCTCTCAATGAAGAGGTCACGGTCGATGACGATTCCATCACCGTTGCCGGCAAGAAAATTCGCGTCTTCGCGACCAAGGAGCCCGAGAAGCTGGATTGGACTTCCGTCGGCGCTGAGGTCGTGATCGAGTCGACCGGCCGGTTTACCGACGCCAACGATGCCAAGAAGCATCTCCATGGCTCCGTCAAGAAGGTCATCATCTCCGCGCCTGCGAAGAACGAGGACGTCACGCTGGTGCTCGGCGTGAACGACGCGGCCTATGACCCGGCCAAGCACAACATCATTTCGAACGCCTCCTGCACGACCAACTGCCTGGCTCCCGTCGTCAAGGTGTTGAACGACGCTTTCGGCATCCAGAAGGGAACGATGACGACGATCCACAGCTACACCAACGATCAGAACGTCCTCGATTTCCCGCACAAGGACCTGCGCCGCGCCCGCGCTGCAGCGTTGAACATGATCCCGACCACGACCGGCGCCGCCAAGGCGATCGGCCTGGTGCTGCCGCAGTTGAAAGGCAAGCTCGACGGCTACTCGATGCGCGTGCCGACCCCGAACGTCTCGGTGGTCGATTTCGTCGCCATTCTCGATAAGCCCACCACCACCGAGGCAGTGAATGCAGCTCTGAAATCCGCAGCCGAGAACGGCCTCCGCGGCATCCTCGGCTACACCGAAGATCCGGTGGTTTCGAGCGATATGATGCACAATCCGAACAGCTCGATCGTGGATGCCGGCATGACGAAGGTGCTCGACGGCAACCTCGTGAAGGTCGTTTCCTGGTACGACAACGAGTGGGGCTACTCCTGCCGCGTCGTCGATCTGGTCGGTTTCCTGGCAAAAAAAGGCCTGTAGTTTCACACGGGGCGGCCCTTATGGGTGCCGCCCCATACCTCCTCTCTCCAAAAATAAGCGAACCCGCTTACGCGACGGGCGAACCATACATAGCCCGGAATGCGCCTCTTCCTAATCTCCCTGGTCGCCGTGGAGTTGCTCACAGCCACACAGCACACCGGATCGGTGCGTGCGGCCGATCAGTTCATTCCGGGAGCTACTGTCACCGCGCGTCAGGGCGGCGCGAAGATCGTTGTCTATACCGATGACAACGGCCGTTACGCACTCGAGCTCACGCCGGGCGTCTGGGAGATCGACGTCGCAATGTTCGGCTTCTCCCCACTGCACGGGCAGGTGACGGTGGGCACGGATGCCGTATCTCGCGATTGGACGATCGAAATGCCGCGTCCCGGCACCGCTGTCCGTGCGACACCCGGCGGGCGCGGCCGGTTCGGCGGACGCGGGCAGCAGGCACAGCAGCAGAGGCCCGCGTTCCAGACCATGTCCGTCACTGCCACGGAACAGGCGAATCCGGAAGAGACCGCGTCCCCCGAGATCGAGAGCGGGACAGAGGATTCCTTCCTCGTGGTCGGCAGCACCAGCGGCGGACTCGGCGCCGCGGCGGACGAGCAGCGCCAGCGGGAGCGTTTCGCAGGCGGGCGTGGCGGACCCGGCGGTCCGAACGGTATGCCGGGGATGTTCGGCGCCGCCAACCAGATCACCTTTAACGGCACCAGCGTCGATCCGCTTGGCATGGGGGCCTTCGGCGCGGCCGGGGCGGATAGCGGCTTCGGCCCGCAGGATGTTGGCGGTGGCGGCCGGGGCGCCGCTCGTCCCGCCGCGGGCCAAGGCGGACGTGGTGGCGGATTCGCCGGTGGACGCGGCGGCGGAGGAGGACGCGGCGGCCGGAATCCGCAGGGCAATCAGCGTCGCGGACCCTTCAACGGCCAGTTCGCGTCCTTCGGCAATCGACGGCGCGCGCAGCCGGCCTACACCGGATCGGTCTTCGTGAACGCGGCCAACTCGGCCTTTAATGCCGCACCGTACTCGTTGAATGGCCAGCCGGCAGTCAAGCCCGGCTATTCGCGCGAGAGCTTCGGCTTCAATATCGGTGGCCCGTTGCGCATCCCCAAGGTGGTCACCAACGACAAGGTATTCTTTTACATTACGTACCAGGGAAGCCGGAACAGCAGCGCATCGAACCAGGCCGCCTCTCTTCCCACCCTTGTCGAACGCAGCGGCGATTTTTCGGACCTCACCCTGCGCGGCCTTCCCATCACCATCTACGATCCCACTACGCACACTCCCTTCGCCGGCAACCTCATTCCGGCGTCGAGAATCAACCCCGCCGCCGCGGGGTTACTGAAATACTTCCCGGATCCGATGTACGCCGGCCTCGTCCAGAACTTCCAGTTTGTCAGCTCCGTGCCGAGCTCGAGCGACAGCCTCGGCGTGCGCCTCAACGCCCCGCTTTCGCGCAAGGACCGCCTCAGCTTCAACGAGCAGTACAGCCGGAACCACGGGGAGACGATTAACCTGTTTGGCTTTCGTGACACGTCGAGCGGCTACGGTCTGAGCGCGTCGGCCGGCTGGAGCCATAGCTTCAAACCGCGCGTCGCGAGCAGCCTCAATTTCACCTTCAGCCGCAACATTAGCAAGGCGGCCCCGTACTTTGCATACTCCACCGATGTCGCCGCCGATCTCGGGATTACGGGCACATCGCACGACCCGATTTCCTGGGGCCCGCCAAGCATCTCCTTCACCAACTTCACGGGCCTTTCCGACGGCACGGCATCGGTGAATCGCAACCAGACCGCGAACGTGACCGAAAGCATCACGTACGTGTACAAGAAGCACAACCTGACGTTCGGTGTGGGTTACCGGAGGCTCCGGCAGAACGCGCTGTCGTACGCCAATTCTCGCGGGTCGTTCAGCTTCAGCGGACTGCTTACCAGCGGCTTCGATGCCGCCGGCCAGCCGCTCGCCGCTACCGGGTACGATTTTGCCGATTTCCTGCTCGGCCTGCCGCAGACCAGTTCGCTGCGCCTCGGCAATTCGAACAACTACTTCCGAAGCTGGGCCCTCAACTGGTATGCGCAGGACGACTGGCGCGTGCGGCCGAATCTCTCCTTCAATATCGGGCTGCGGTACGAATACTTCGCCCCGTACACGGAACTCTACGGGCACCTGGCCAATCTTGATGTGAGCCCGCTCCTCAATAGCGTTTCGTTGGTGACCGCCGGCGGCACCGGCCCATATTCCGGGCGCTATCCTTCGAGCCTCATCGATCCGGATACGAACAACTACTCGCCTCGCCTCGGCTTTTCCTGGCGCCCATCGACGAAGCACAGCCGGGTGATCCGCGGCGGTTACAGCGTCTTTTTCAGCGGCTCGGCGTACGCGCAGTTTGCCGCGCGCATGGCCGCCCAGCCGCCCTTTGCTACGACCGCCTCCCTTAGCACGTCGCCCGACAATCCTCTCACGCTCGAAAACGGATTCCCCACCGCACCGTCCACCACCATCACCAACACCTTCGCCATCGACAAAAATTACAAGCCCGCGTACGCGCAGACCTGGACCTTTGCGGTGCAGCAGACGGTGAAACGAACCCTGCTGGTCGAGCTGGAATATCTGGGCACCAAGGGCACGGGACTCGACATCACCACGCAGCCCAATCGCGCCACACCCGGGTCGCCGCTTGATGCCCAGCAGCGCCTTCAGATCGCCAACGCCACCGGTTTTACCTATGAGCTCTCGCAGGGCAACTCCATCTTCCATGCCGGACAGGTGCGCATCACGCGGCGATTTGCCCGCGGTCTTTCGGCCAACATGCTTTACACCTTCTCGAAGTCCATCGACAACGCGTCGAGCTTCGGCGGAGGAGGCGGCGTGGTGGCGCAGAACCCGCAGGACCTCGCGCTCGAGCGCGGCCTTTCGACCTTCGACGCGCGCCACCGCCTGAATGTCGGCTACACCTTGTCATCGCCGGTCGGCATTCACGGCCTCTGGCGCAATGGCGGCTGGCGCACCAAAGCCTTCACCGGCTGGACGCTCAACGGCAACTTCACCGCGACTTCCGGTACACCGCTCACCGCGCGCGTTTCCGGAAACCTGGCCAATACCGGAGGGACCGCCGCCTTCGGAACGGGTCGCGCCGAGGCCACGGGACTGCCCATCGAGACCGGCAGCGTGCCCTACTTTAATCTCGCGGCCTTCACGCTGCCCCCCGCCGGCGAGTACGGCAATGCCGGGCGCAATACCATCCCCGGCCTTTTCCAACTCGGGCTGAATGCGTCGATCAACCGTGCCTGGCGCTTCGGCGATACGCGCCGCCAGTTGCAGCTCCGCCTCTCCGCCAACAACGCGTTGAATCACGTCACCATTACTAACATTGGGACCACGGTCAACTCGTCTACCTACGGGTTGCCGGTCGCCGCCTCTGCCACTCGCACCGCCACTCTGACGTTGAGGTTCAACTTCTGATGCGGCGAATTGGCATCTTAGTCCTGACGCTTCTCACGGCCGCCGCGCAACAGCAGCCCACGGTTCGGATCTCCACCTCGGTCAATCTCGTGGTGGTCGATGTCACGGTCAAGGACAAGGCCGGAAAATCCATCGAGGGCCTGAAGGCATCCGATTTTACCGTCCTCGAAGACGGCAAGCCGCAGAAGGTCGTCGTCTTCGAGCCGCAGAAACTCAGCGTCGAACCGGCCGCGCCCGTCCCTCCGCCCACTCTCGGCGACAAGGACGAACTGCCGGAAGAGCCCAAGACCGCCATCTCCACACAATCGCCGGGCAAGATCCAATATCACGACAAGCGGCTCATGGTCCTGTTCTTCGACTTCTCCTCCATGGCGATGCCCGAGCAGCTCCGCGCACAAGAGGCCGCCCTCCAATTCCTCGACAAGCAGATCACGCCGTCCGACATGGTCGCGGTAATGCTCTTCACCAGCGCCATCCAGATCAAGAGCGACTTCACCGACAATCGCGACATGCTCAAGGACGTGATCAACGCCCTGCCCATCGGCGAGATGGCCGACCTGGCCGGAGACGCCGATACCGGCGACGACAACAACGAGGACACGGGCGCCGCCTTCGTGGCCGACGAGACGGAGTTCAACATCTTCAACACCGACCGCAAGCTGGCCGCCATCGAGGACGCCGTACGCAAGCTTTCGGCCCTGCCGGAGAAGAAGGCGCTCATCTACTTCTCGAGCGGTGTGAGCAAAACGGGTGTCGAAAACCAGGCGCAACTGGAGGCCTCGATCAATGCCGCGGTAAAGGCGAACGTCACGATCTATCCGATCGACGCGCGCGGCCTCATGGCCGATCCACCTGGCGGCGGCGCATCGAAAGCTGCTTCGCGCGGTACGGGCATCTTCAACGGCGGCGTGCAGAATTCGCAGCGCGCGTCTATCAACAACTCGCAGGAAACGCTCGTCACGCTGGCTTCCGATACCGGAGGCAAGGCCTTTCTCGATACCAACGACCTCGCGGCCGGCCTCAAGGAAGTGCAGCAGGAGTATCGTAGCTACTACATCCTCGGGTACTACACCACCAACACTACGCCCGACGGCAAGTACCGGCGCATTACGGTCAAGCTGAACAACGGCCTTTCCGCGAAGCTCGAACACCGCCAGGGCTACTATGCCGAGAAAGTGTGGGGCAAGTTCACCGGCCAGGACAAAGAGCAGCAGCTTCGGGACGCCTTGGCGGCGGGGGATCCCATGACTGACCTGCCGCTGGCCCTCGAGGTGGACTACTTCCGCATCTCCCCCACAGCGTATTTCGTGCCCGTATCGGTGAAGGTGCCCGGGTCCGTGATCGCGCTCGCGGAGAAGAGGGGCGGAGGCCAAACGGAGTTCGACTTCCTGGGCCAGATTCAGGACGAGCGCCGCAGCGTGGTCGGCAACGTGCGCGATGACATCAAAATCAAGCTGGATGCAGGCGACGCGGAGCGGCTCGCGCGCCGCAACTTCCATTACGATGCCGGATTCACGCTCGCCCCCGGCCGCTATCGCATGAAGTTTCTCGTCCGCGAAGGCCAGACCGGCAAGATGGGAACCTTCGACGCACGGTTTGTAGTTCCGGATCTGGCAGCCGATTCTGTGCTGCTCAAGACCAGCTCGATCGTCTGGAGTAGCCAGCGCGAGCCGCTGAAAGCCGCCGTCGGCACCGCCGGGAAAGCCGACAAAAAGGCCGTGGTTTCGAACCCGCTGATTGTCGGAGACGAGAAGATCGTGCCCAACGTGACCAAGGTCTTCCGCCGCAGCCAGAGCCTCTACGTCACCTTCGACGTCTACGACACGAAGGGAGTCTCAGTGAGCATGAGCCTGTTCAACCAGAAAGGCGTGAAGACGCTCGAAGCCGCCCCACTGCACGCCTCTGAGCTGGCTACGACCCGCCCCAATGCCATTCCCGTGCAGTTGCAGGTCCCGCTCAAGGACGTTGCGCCGGGCAAGTACATCTGCCAGATCAACGTCGTAGACGAGGTCGGCCGCAAATTCGCCTTTCCGCGCGCGGCGCTCGTAGTGCAGTAGGACCAGTGGCGCGGGCCTCCCAGCCTGCGCAGGAACGGCCCAGGACGCGCGACCGCCCTTCCATTTCCGCTAGAATTGGTTACATAGGCCCGAAAGTGAAGTGAATCGTTGCTGCCCAAGCCGTCCAGCGTGATCGCCATCTATCCCGGATCCTTCGACCCGATTACCAACGGGCATCTCGACCTGATCGAGAGGGGTTCGCGGATGTTCGACAAGCTGATTGTTTCCATCCTCCGCAACGATTCCAAACAGCCGCTCTTTTCCGTAGAGGAGCGGACGGAGATGCTGCTCGAAGTGGTGAAGGTATATCCCAATCTCGAGGTCGACTCCTTCAATGGACTGCTGGTGGACCACGCCGCGGCGCATGGCGCTACGGTGCTCCTGCGCGGCATCCGTGCCATCTCCGACTACGAGTATGAGCTGCAAATGGCGCTCATGAATCGCCGGCTCCGGCCGGGCATCGAAACGGTTTTCATGATGGCCAACGAAGCTTACTCCTTTATCAGTTCGCGCCTGGTAAAGGAAGTGGCTCGCCTGGGAGGAAATGTCACGGGACTGGTGCCGCCGACAGTTGAAGAACGGCTGCAGCGGCGCATGCGCGAATCCAAATGTAAAGGGGCATAAACCAAAAGACAATGCAGCTTACCGCCAATCCGATCGCAGAACGAATCTCTTCTATCAGCGTGTCGTCCACGATGAAGGTGGCGCAGGAAGCCGAGCGGCTTCGCGCCGAGGGCGTGGACGTGGTTGATTTCGGCGCGGGCGAACCCGATTTCCCCACGCCCGACAACATCAAGCAGGCCGCCATCCGTGCGCTGGACCAGAACTTTACCAAGTACACGGCTGCCGGCGGTACCGCCGAGTTGAAGAAGGCCATCTGCGAGCGCCACGCGCAGGATTTCGGGACCTCGTATAAACCATCCGAGTGCCTCATCACCGTGGGCGGCAAGCACCTTATCTTCAATCTCACGCAGGCGCTGGTCAATCCGGGCGATGAAGTAGTCATCCCGGTGCCCTATTGGGTCACCTATAAGGACGTGGTGAACTACGCTGGCGGGAAGTGCGTCTTCGTCGATACCGATGAGGCCAAGGGCTTCACCCTCACCGCCGACATGGTGGAACCGCACCTCACGGCGCGCACCCGCCTGGTCATCATCAACTCGCCTTCGAACCCGAGCGGCGCGGTGATGGACCGCGACGAGTTCGAAAAGATCTTCAAGCTGACCTCCGAGCGCGGCATCTACCTGATGACCGACGAATGCTACGGCAAGTTCCTCTACGATAGCGAGCCCTTCTCGATCGCATCGCTGCCGGGCGCCAAGGAAACGGTCCTGGTGGCGGGGTCGCTGTCAAAGACCTACGCCATGACCGGATGGCGTATCGGCTTCGGACTGGTGCCGCCTTCGGTGGTGGGCGCCATGACGAAGCTGCAGAGCCACTCCACCTCGAACCCGACATCGATTTCTCAGAAGGCGGCGGTGGAGGCGGTGCGCGGGCCGCAGGAATCGGTCGGGATCATGCTTGCCGAATACCGCAAGCGCCGGGACTTCGTGGTCGAGCGGCTGCGAGCCATTCCGGGTGTCCGTTGCGCAGAGCCGCGCGGCGCATTCTATGCCTACCCGAACGTGAGCGTTGTGATCGGCAAGTCCGGCATCGCCGACACGCTGCAGTTCGCCGAGCGCCTGCTGGCCGATGCCGGGGTGGCGGTCGTTCCCGGGGAGGCCTTCGGCACGAATCAGCATGTGCGCATCTCGTATGCCACGTCCATGCACGAGCTGGAGCGCGGACTCGACCGCATCCACCAGTTCATTGTGAAGCACTCGTGATGGTGGACCGGCCGGTTCGTCTGGCGCCGTCGCTGCGTGAGAAGGTCTGGGGCAAGACGCAACTTGCCCCCTGGTTCCCCAACTCCGATGTCCCGATCGGCGAGGCCTGGTACCTTGCCGAATGCGAGCTGCCGCTGCTGGTGAAGCTGATCTTCACCTCCGAGCGCCTGTCCGTGCAGGTCCACCCTGATGACGGCGAGGACGGCCCCCTCGGCAAGACCGAGATGTGGCACATCCTCGAGGCCGAACCCGGCGCGTCGATCGCCCTGGGCTTCCGCGAGCCCATCGACCGCGACCGCCTCTGGGAGGCGTCGCGCACCGGCGAGATCGAGCAGCTTTTGAATTGGTTTCCGGTGCGGGCAGGCGAAACCTACTTCACGCCGGCCCACACGGTGCACGCCATTGGCGCAGGGATCGTCCTCTGCGAAATCCAGCAGCACTCGGACGTAACGTACCGCCTGTGGGATTACGGGCGTCCCCGGGAACTTCACTTGGAGAAAGCCGCGCCTATTGCCGATCTCGGCGTACATCCCGGCGCGGTGCCGGACAGCACCGTGCAATCTAAGCACTTTGTCACCCGCCTCCGGGTCCTCGCCGCCGGCGAGCGCAGTCTTCCGGAGCCGCGCAACTGCCATTTATGGATCTGCCTGGATGGTGCTGGAACCATTGGCAATGAGCCGTTCGCCCGGGGCGACGTCTGGCTGCTCCCCGCAATCGGACCAACATCCGAGATCTACGCCTCCTCAACGAGTCGCTTCCTCCAAACCTACGTGCCTGTCGCGTGATGGATTAGCCCCGGCTCTTTTCACCTAATCTTTTTCGCTTAGCCTCGAGCGTTTTCTGTGGTGTAATTCAGGAAACGATGGGGAAGCAGGATTTAGCGACTCCGCAAGGCGCCACTCTGCGGATCTGGCTGAGGCGACCGCGGCCCGCCGCGAGCTACGCCGCGGCCCTTTTGCTGTCCGTGCTGGCCCATTTAGCGCGTCCGCTCCTCGATCCTCACTTATTAGTGCCCTATGTGCCTTTCCTCGTTCTGGCCGGCGCGATCGGCGGACTGAAACCCGGTCTGCTCGCTACGGTGATGTGCACGCTGGAATCTCTTTTCTTTGGTGAGGCGCCCCGCGACGTGCACAGCTGGATCGGGTTCGGCTCACTGGTCGCGACTGGCATATTTACCAGCCTGGTTTTCGAAGAGCTGAAACGCGATTCCGAACGCTTGCGGCGGGCGTATGCCGAGTTGACCGCGTCCCATGCCGAAAGTAAGGCCGCCGGGAAGAAGCTGAGCCAGGTCAACCGGGACATGCGGTCGATTCTCGAGAGCATTCAGGACGGCTTCAACGTATTCGATCACGAATGGCGCTACGTCTACGTCAATGCTGCCGCTGCCCGGATGGTCCACAGGTCTCCTGAGGAACTTCTGGGAAAAGTCGTCTGGGAGGTGTGGCCGCACGCCTGGAATTCCCCCTTCGGCGATGCGTTTCGCCGTGCGGTGGCGGAGAACGTCCAAGTAGAAGTGGAATCGTTCTACCCGGAGCCCCTGAATGCATGGTTCGCGGTACGGTGCTACCCATCGCCGCAGGGGCTGACGATCTTCTTTACCGATGTAACCGCGCGGAAGCGGTCCGAAGAGGAGTTGCACCAGGCCCGGGAACGTTTTGCTCTGGTCCTCAAAGCCACCGGCATCGGAACGTTTGAGTGGCTTCCCCGAACTGGCAAAATGACTTGGTCGGATGAGGCACGGCAGTACCTCGGCGTTCCCCTGGACTTAGCGGCCTCCTACGATGCCTTTCTGGGTGCCGTCCACCCCGGAGATCGTGAGCGTATCGAAGAGATTGTGCGCAATGTGCTGCGCGGCGACCGGGGAGGCCACTACGAAGCCGAATACCGCACAGTGGGGCAGAAAGACCATATCGTCCGCTGGATCTCCGCCTGGGGCAGGGTCTTTTTCGACGAAGAGGGCCGGCCCGAACGGTTCCTTGGGGTTCTGGTCGACGCCAGTGCACGGAAGAGGCTGGAGGAGCAGTTCCAGCAGGCCCAGAAACTCGAAAGTGTCGGCAGATTGGCGGGAGGAGTTGCTCATGATTTTAACAACCTGCTGACAGTGATCATGGGGTACGGCAATATGCTCCTGGGTGACATGGCGGCGGACGACCCGATCCGCGAATCAGTCGATGAGATCGTCTACGCGGCTACGCGAGCGGAAGAGTTGACGCGGCAGTTGCTGGCCTTCAGCCGCCAACAGGCCATCGAGCCACGAAACATCGCATTGAACGACACGATCCGGAATTTCGAAAAGATGGTGGCCCGGCTGCTAGGGGAAGATGTGACGATCCGCGTCTCGCTTTCACCCGACGCCGGCACCATCCGCGCCGACCCTGGACAGATCGAACAGGTACTCATGAACCTTGCGGTGAACGCACGTGACGCCATGCCGGACGGCGGGCGCCTGACGATCGAGAGTCAGTCGATCTTTGCCGACGAGCAGTTCGCGCAGGAACACTTCGGTATGACTGCCGGTCCGCACGCGTTATTAGCGGTGAGCGACACGGGCGTCGGTATGCCACCGGAAGTGCGGGCGCATGTGTTCGAGCCATTCTTCACCACGAAGGAGAAAGGCAAAGGGACGGGTCTCGGCCTTTCGACGGTATATGGCATCGTTCGCCAGTTGGGCGGAGCGATCTCGCTTTACAGCGAGCTAAGCCGAGGCACCACGTTCAAGATCTTTATCCCGCTGGCTGCGGGCGGGGCTGAGTCGGACTCCGTGGACGTAGCGGGACCGCTCCCTCCAGCGGACGCGACGATCCTGCTGGCGGAGGATGAACCCAAAGTGCGTCAATACGCGAAGGCCATTCTGGAGCGGCAGGGCTACACTGTCCTCGCGGCGGAAGACGGTGGCGTCGCTATGGAAGTGGCCCGGGAGTACAACGGGCGAATTCACCTCCTCCTAGCCGATGTCGTGATGCCGGTGATGGGAGGCGGCGAACTGGCGCGGCAGTTCGCCGCGGTTCGCCCGGGAACCCCGGTCCTGTGCATGTCCGGATATTCAGATATGCATGCCCAGGGGTCCGAGCATCTGATCCAGAAGCCATTCACAGCGCGGGCGCTGCTCTCGCAGATCCACGATCTGCTGCGCGCTTCCTAACGGGAGTTGTCGGATCCGGCCCAGATGTCGAAACTCGGTGTCCGGGTCGTGTTACGCTGCTTCGTCATGAGACGCATCCTGCTTCTGACCGTGGTGTGCGCGGCGGCATACGCACAGAGCGATTACCAGTTATCGAAGAACGTGATGCTGCCGATGCGCGACGGTGTGAAGCTGGCAACCGACATTTACCGGCCGGCAGGCGACGGGCGCTATCCCGTGATCCTCGAGCGGACCCCGTACAACAAGGACGCGCTGGCCGCCGCCGCCCACTACTTCGTGCCGCGAGGATACGTGGTCGTGGCGCAGGATGTGCGTGGCCGCTACCAGTCGGAGGGCCGCTGGGTACCGATTCGCGACGACCCGAACGACGGGTTCGATACGGCGAAATGGATCGGCGAGCAGCCGTGGTACCAGGGCGGGATCGGCACTATGGGAACGTCCTACGGCGGCGCGACGCAGCACGCGCTGGCAATTGCGGGTGCTCCCAACGTGAAGGCAATGGTGCCGCGCAATGCCATGTCGGATTTCGGCCGGTATGGCGTCCGGCACAACGGCGCTTTCGAGCTGCGCTGGTTCAACTGGGTGATGACGCTCGGTGTGGCAGCGGGAACCGCCAATGAAGCGGCTGCGGCGGCGCGCGCGGCCGAGAATCCGGCGGCTGCCAAGGCTCTGGCGGAGATGGGACACAAGGTGGAAGACTATGTCCGTTCGCTGCCACTGCGGCCCGGCACGACGCCGCTGAAACTTGCGCCCGATTACGAGGCGTGGCTGATCGAGGCGATGAGCCACGGCGACTATGACGACTTCTGGAGGAATGCCGGATCGAGCGTCGTGGACAAGCTGGATCAGTACAAAGACGTGCCGGAATATCACACCACCGGCTGGTACGATTCGTGGGGAACGTCAGTGGCCAATCTGAATTTTGTGGAGCTGCGGAAGGCCAAGAAGAGCCTGCAGCGCCTGATCGTCGGGCCATGGATTCACAGCTCCGAGAACTACAACTATGCCGGGATTGCGCAGTTCACCGATGACGCGGCGCTCGATCTGCAGGCGTTTCACCTGCGCTGGTTCGACCACTGGCTGAAGGGCATAGATAACGGCGTGGATCGCGAGCCGCCCGTACGCATCTACGTCATGGGCGGAGGCGACGGTCACAAGACCCGGGAGGGACGGATCTTCGTGGGCGGCCACTGGCGCGACGAGCAGGAGTGGCCGCTCGCACGGGCGCGGGAGACGGCGTACTATCTGCATGCGAGCGGGAAGCTCTCGACGGAACCGCCGGAGAACGCGCCGCCGGTGCACTACCTGTTCGATCCGCGCAACCCGGTGCCGACGCTCGGCGGAAACATCTCTTCCCAAGGCACGATTATGTGGCAGGGCGCTGCCGATCAGCGCTGCCGGCCCGACTTCTGGCTGTGCAGCGACTCCCGGCCGCTCTCCACCAGGAATGATGTCCTGGTATTCCAGACAACGCCGTTATCGGAAAACACCGAGGTGACCGGACGGCTGATCGTCAAGTTATGGGCATCGTCCAACGCAGTGGACACGGATTTCACGGCTAAGCTGATCGACGTTTACCCGCCCAATTCCGACTTTCCTGCCGGTGTGGATCTGAACGTGGCGGACAGCATCGTCCGCGCCCGGTACCGTGGAGGGCCCGGGAAGGCCGAGCCGTTGAAGCCCGGCCAGGCCTACGAATTCACCATCGAGATGTACCCGACATCGCTGGTATTTCAGAAGGGCCACCGCATCCGGCTGGATATCTCGAGCAGCAACTTCCCGCGATTCGACGTCAACCCGAATACCGGAGAGCCGCTGAACGACAATCGCCGCTGGCAGATCGCCGAGAACACCGTGTATCTGGATCCGTCGCGGCCGTCGCGGATCCTGCTCCCGGTGGTGAGATGAGTGCGCGCAGTGGCTACAGGCCTCCGGCCTGCAAGCAGGCGAGCGTCAGCTCGCCCGTAGGATTCTCGGGCCGCAGCTACTTCCGGATCTGCTCAAACGCCACTAGCGCCCGCTCCCTTGCCGCGCGATGCTCGACAATCGGGCTCGGATACGCAGGCGTCCCGATCTCCGGGACCCAATGCCGGAGGTACGCTCCGTCGGGGTCGAACTTCTCCGCCTGCAGGGACGGATTGAAGATGCGGAAGTAGGGCGCGGCGTCGGCGCCACATCCGGCCGCCCACTGCCAGCCCAGCGTGTTATTCGCCAGGTCCGCATCGACCAGCGTGTCCCAGAACCAGGCAGCTCCCTCCTGCCACGGAATCAGCAGGTGCTTTACCAGGAACGACGCGACCACCAGGCGCACGCGGTTGTGCATCCAGCCCGTATGCCAGAGCTGTCGCATGCCGGCATCGACCAGCGGATAGCCGGTTCGGCCGCGCGTCCAGGCGCGGAACAGGCGGGCGTCCATCTCCCAGGGAAAGCGGCCGAATTCGGGTCGCAGCGGTTCGCGCACGGTTCGGGGAAAGTAGAAGAGCAGTTGGTGGGCGAACTCTCGCCAGACAAGCTGGCGCAGGAACGGTTCGGCTTCACGGTATTTGTGCCAGAGCCGGCGCACGCTGATCTCTCCGAAGTGGAGATGCGGGGAGAGGCGGGAGGTACCGTCGAGATCGGGGCGGTCACGGAGCTCGCCGTAGGATCCGGCGTCGAAGCCGATGCGATGCTCGCCAGGCTGCCACGATTCGCGAAGTCCGCCGGCCCAGTCGATGACGGGCTCAAGCTGTAAAGCGTCGAGTGCCAGCGAGTCCGGCCATCGGGCCGGGGCGGCGATTCGGGCCGGAGCAGAATGTGGCTTCGGAGGTTCGGGAGCCCGCCGGCAGGCGTTCCAGAATGCCGTGAAGACCTGGAATGGCTTGCCCGAGGAACCTGTAATGCTGCCGGGCTCGAAGAGCAAGTTGTCGGGATGGTCTTGCACGGTAATCCCGCGGCGGCGGAGAGCCCCGGTGACACGACGGTCGCGCTCGATCGCGGAAGGCTCGTGGAGGCGGCTGTAGCAGACGGTATCGGCCGCGGTCTCCTCAGCGAGACGCTCCAAAGCGGAAGCACTGGGGCCTTTGCGAAGGATCAGGCGCGAGCCAGCGGCCTCCAGCGATCGGGCCAGAGAAGCGAGCGACTGGTGCAGCCACCAGCGTGAGGCGGCCCCCGGCGGTGGGTCGTCCTCGTCGGGTGCCCAAATATAAACCGGGATCAACGGGCGACCACCCGCTGCGGCCGCGAGGAGCGCGGGATTGTCGTGCAGGCGCAGGTCGCGCCGAAACCAAAGGATTGCGCTCACACGGCGGCCCCGAACATCGCCTCAATCCGCTTCTGCCTGTATGCAAAGATGCCGTCGAGATTGCTCTGCACCGGGATGTGCGCCGCGCGGCCAAACCATCCGAAGGGCAGTGCGTAGCGGACGTCATCGCGCATGCGGGTGCCGGCTTCCGACCCCTCGAAGGTGTGGATGTGCTCCCAGAGGCGATAGGGTCCGGACACCTGCACGTCCGAGAACAGGTGTGGAGGATTCCACTGCACGATCTCGGAGGTCCAACGGATGGGAATGCCGAATGGCCGGAGCCGGTATCGGATGCGGGAGCCGGAGCAAAGGCTGGCGGGTGCGTCGACAATCTCGAACCGCATTTCCGGCGGCGTGATCAAGGCCAGGTTGCGCGGGTCGGAAAAGAAACGGAACACGTCCGTGAGCGGGCGTACCACCCGCTGATCCCGCTGGAAGCGATAGACGTGCACCCATCCAGGCTAGCAGGCCAGGCGTGCTCTCACGGTTTCGCTTCGCACCATGATGCGACTACAATCGGGATTTGTGGCTCAACGCAAAATTTTAGTCACCGGCGGCGCCGGATATATCGGGTCGCACACCGTGCGCCTGCTTCTCGATCGTGGATACGATGTGGCCGTGGTGGACGACCTCTCCAAGGGCTTCAAGCACAACGTGCCGCCCGGTCGTCTGTACCGCCTCAACCTGCTGGAGACCGCGGCTGTCGCCGAGTTGATGCGCCAGACCGCGCCCGAGGCGGTGATTCACTTTGCCGCCTTCATCGCGGTGGGCGAATCCATGCGCGATCCGGGCCGCTATTTCCAGAACAACGTGGCGGGATCGCTTTCGCTGCTGAATGCGATGGTGCAGTCGGGTGTGCGGCACATCGTCTTCTCGTCGACCGCCGCAGTATACGGCACGCCCCACACGTCTCCAATTCTCGAGACATTTCCGATCCAGCCGGTGAATCCGTACGGCGAATCGAAGGTGATGGTGGAGACGATGCTGCGTTGGTTCGACGCGATTCATCAGGTGACGAACGTCTGCCTGCGCTACTTCAATGCCTCGGGCGCCGATCCGGAAGGACGCCTGGGAGAGGAGCATGATCCGGAAACGCACCTGATCCCGCTGGTGCTCCGCGCAGTCGAGACGGGGACGCCGGTGACGATCTTCGGCACCGACTATCCCACACTCGACGGCACCTGTGTCCGGGACTATATCCATGTCAACGACCTGGCGTCCGCACACATTCTGGCGGTGGAGCATCTGCTGAACGGCGGGGCGTCCGACCAGTTCAATGTCGGCACGGGCACCGGCCGCACCGTGATGGAAGTGGTGCGCGCGGTGGAAGAGGTCACCGGTAAGAAGGTGCCGTACACGATCGGGCCGAGGCGAGAGGGCGATCCGGCGGCGCTGGTGGCGGCGCCGGACAAGTTGCGGCAGAAGCTCGGCTGGTCGCCGGAGTATGCGGACCTGCGGACGATTGTGCAGCACGCCTGGAACTTCGCACGCAAGGCTCAGGTGAGTTAGATACTGCTGAATAGCAGGCGTGGTATGTTGCCCTGATGATGCGAGCACTTGGAGCAGTATTTGTCCTGGCCCTCCTGGCACAGGCGCAGCCGCAGTCCCAGGCGCCCAATCCCGACGCCTTCTATCACATCGGACCGGACTCTCTGGCCCAGGATGGCGTGCCCAAGGGCGAGATCCGCGGACCATTTACCTTGCCTAGCAAAGCCTACGAGGGGACACAGCACACCTACTTTGTCTATGTGCCGGCGCAGTACGACCCCGCGGTCCCAGCCAGCCTCATGATCTTTAATGATGGCCAGGCCTTCCTGTTTCCCGAAGGCGACCTGCGGGCGCAGAACGTGATGGACAACCTGATCTACCGCCGCGAGATCCCGGTGATGATTGGCGTCTTCATCAATCCCGGCCGCACGCCCGAGCAGCCGGAACCAAACCCTCGGGAGTGGGGCGACCGGACCACCAACCGGCCCACCGAGTACAACTCGCTCGATGACAAATATGCGCGCGTTATCTGCGACGAACTGCTGCCTGCTCTCAAGAAGAGCTACAACATTTCGGACGACCCGGAGCGGCGCGGAATCGGCGGCGCCAGTTCCGGCGCGATTGCCGCATTTACCGTTGCTTGGGAGCGGCCGAACCAGTTCCACAAAGTGCTGAGCATTGTGGGCAGCTTCGTCAATCTCCGGGGAGGCGATGCCTATTCCGATATTGTGCGGAAAAGTGATAAGAAGCCGTTACGTGTCTTTCTGCAGGACGGTCGCAACGACAATCGCGGGGCCGGCCGCGGCGGCACTTACGACCAGAGGCGCGACTGGTTTTATCAGAATGTCCGCCTCATGCAGGCACTCACCGAGAAGGGTTATGACCTGAACTACAGCTTCGGCATGAATCGCCATGGACAGAAGATGGGCGGCGCGATCCTGCCCGAGATGATGCGCTGGCTGTGGCGCGATGGCCCGGTTTCGACCGACCCCAACGACGCCGTCGAGCGCGGTTTTCGCGAGCCGGTGAAGAACGACAAATAGGTGCTCTGCAATCTCGCTCCACGCAGCGGGCCGCGCAAGCCCCATCCGGTGAGCGGCTGGCAGCGGAGTGGCGGGCGGGCCGGTCACAGACCGGCCCCCTGACGGCAGCGAGATGCCTAGGCTGCGATGGAGCGGCTTTTGGAAGGGTATTTGGCGGGCGAAAACGGAAGAAGCAGCCAGTGCCGCACCTGCGCGATCCGGGCACACTCCGGGCAATCGGGATCGCACGCTTCGGTGAAGTGTTCGGCCAGGAATCGCAACTGTTCGATCATGATGTCGAGCACAGGGGCCGGGTCGATATAGCAACCGTGCTGCCGTGGATCCTGTTCCATGTCACTGCCTCTGAGGATCATATCGGCGGAGCATAAGGGATTCTTAAGGCAATGTTTCGCGGGGCATGAGTGGATTCAGTATGAGACTCGCGACAGTTCCAACGCCTAGGGGCCACGAACCTGCGGAGGACTACACCCTTAAACGCGCTCCCCGGCCGTTTTAATCCAGCAGCGCAGCGCCTCCGCTACGCTCCAGGCCTGCGCGATGCACCCTCGGGGCGTATATGGCGGTTCCGCGTCGAAGATTTCACTGATGGATCCGATGCACTGCTCCTCCATATGAGGCAGCAGGCCCGCAAGCATCTTCCGCGCCCCCGACGGATGATCCGGATGGAGCTTCAGCCAGGCGTCGATGTACGGCCCGATGAGCCACGCCCACACAGTCCCCTGGTGGTAGGCCGCATCTCGTGATCGCAAATCGCCATAGTATTTCGATTTGTAGTCGGGATGTCCGGGCGCGAGCGACCGCAGCCCCACGGGTGTCAGCAACCGTTCGGTAACTACGTCCATCACGGGCTTCCAGCGTTCGCGATCGAGCACCGGGCAATCCAGCGAAATCGCGAGCACCTGGTTCGGCCGGCAGGCATCGTCATTCCCACCGGCTTCCGTATCCACCACGTCATACAGATAGCCGCCCTTTTCATACCAAAAGCACCGGTTGAACGACTCGCGGGCACGATCCGCGGTAGCCAGGATCTCGCGGGCGCGTGCCTCGTCGCCTTCTTCAGAAAGCCATCTCCCGAGCAGGCAAAGGGCGTTGTACCAAAGCGCGTTAATCTCGACCGCTTTACCGCGGCGGGGAGTCACCACCCAATCGTCCACCTTCGCGTCCATCCAGGTGAGCTGATACCCCTCCTGTCCTTGCCGGAGCAGGCTATCGGCCCGGTCCATCCCGATTCCGAAACGGGTTCCGTGCAGGTGACAGTCGATGATCGACACCAGTTTCGGCAGCAACAGCTTGAGCGTCGTGCGGTCGCCGGTCAGGTCCACGTAGCGATGGATCGCGTGAAAAAACCAGAGCGTGGCATCGGCAGTGTGGTACAGGCCTTCCTTCTCACCCTCGGGAAAGAGATTCGGAATCAGCCCGTCCTTCACGTAATGCGCGAACGTGCGCAGAATCCACCCGGCTTCATTGCGGCGGCCCGTGGCCAGCGTCAAGCCTTCCAGGCTGATCATCGTATCCCGGCCCCAATCGGTAAACCAGTGGTAGCCCGCGATCACACTGCGGATCTCATCCCCCGCGGCACGCGCCCGCGCGGCATCCTCCACGCGGCCCACCGGTTCGATCAGGAACTGGTCCGCCGCAAATACCCATTCCGCCGCCGGACCGCTGCGGGCTGCCGGCTGCGCGGCTGCGAGCAGCAGGCGTCGCCGGTCCCACTCCGCATGGAATGCCTCGTCGGGGGACAACGCCCTCACCTTTTCCCACTCTTCCGTGGACGCGGTCAGAGTGATTTCCTGGCCGACCTCCAGGTCCGATCGAAAGTAACCAGGGCTCCACAGCGACCCCTGCCATTCGTAGCCCCGGCTGCGCTCCGTTCGATAGGGAATCTCGCTTGTCTGTTTGCGATCGAACGTGAAGGCGGACGAAGGCCCGTTGATCAGCATGCGCAGAACCGGCAAGTCCTGCCGTGAGAGGATCTCGAACTGGTCGTCGCACACCCGGAGCTGGTAGCTGTGAGAGTCGGCCGAACTCACCGGCGCGTCGTGCGGACGAAAGTGGATTGCCGGCCGCAGGCCCAGGCGCAGCGTTCCGTTACCCGCCAGCAACCGGTATGTGATGTGGACCGTATTCTGCCGGTAGGGCATCATCAGGCGCTTTTCGAGAGTGAATCCGGCGACGTCGTAGCGCCACACCGGGAGGCCCGCTTCCAGGCGGAACTCCGTGAGCGCCAGGGTGTTCTCCGGTGTGACGCCCGCGAGCTCCTCGGCTCCGGTGTAGACCACCTGCCTATCGGGCAAGCGGAGCCGCTCGGAAAGACCGTTGAGCATCATGAGGCGGCCGAGAGGGTTGGGAAGAGCGGATACCAGCAGGCCGTGATAGCGCCGCGTGATCGCCCCACTCACCGTTCCGGAGGCGTACCCGCCGAGGCCGTTCGTTACCAGCCATTCCTGCCGCAGATGCGGATCCGAATCCGGATCCGTCAATTCCCGCTGCGGCATGACTCGAATCAGATCTCCCATACGGTCTGCTGCTCCGAAGGACGAACCACTACCGCCGCGTGCCCCGGAATTCGCCAGTTGTCGGGACCATCCAGCGGAGCCGTTCCGCAGCCGCCGTACCGCGGGTCCTCACTCGACCATGCAGTCTCCCACAACCGCCCTTCCGGGGGCGCCAGCAGCGGCTCGGGTGCCGGGTCCAACCTCAGATCGATACCCAGATTCACAAGCAGCAGCCGGTCGTCTCCATCTTCTCCGAAATATCGCAATACGAAGGCCTCACCTGCAAGCACCGCGCCGTCGATTGCTCCCGGCCGCTGTGCGCGAAATACCGGATCCTCCCGCCGCAACCGCAGCAGATCCTTGTGAAGCTGGTAAACCTCGGTGTGCTTGCCGCGCTCCGTCAGATCGAGCTTTGACCTCGCAAATGTTTCGGGATCGCCTGGATCCGCCAGGCGGCAGCGCGTCTCCGGTTGCGCGAGATTGGGAAACTGGGCCAGGAACTGGTTGCGTCCTTCGTGCACCAGCCGCCGCAGCCGCTCGTCGTGATCGGCAAAAAACAGAAAGGGACTCGACGACGCGAATTCCTGCCCCTGAAACAGCATTGGAGTACCGGGCGCGAGCAGCATGAGTGCGGTGATGGCACGCAGGCGCCCCGGGCTGGTCAGACGGTCGAGCCGCGAACCATCGCCCGAGTTGGCAATCTGATCGTGATTCTGAATATATGTCACAAACTGCGCCGGGCGTAGTCCGCGCGTAGGGACCCCGCGGCGCTTGGATTGCCACTTGTATCGCTGCCCCTGGAACAGGTACCCATACTTGACGCCGGATAGGAACTCCTGCGGCCGGCCGGAGTAGTCCGTATAGTATGCGCCATTGCGCCCCGTCGTGGCCACCACCGCGCTGTGATGAAAATCGTCGTTCCACAAGCCATCGAGCCCGTATCCGCCGCGCTCCACAGGCCGCGCCAGCACCGAATTCTGCTCCTCGTTTTCCGCGACGATGATCACCTTCCGCCCGCCGGCAGCCTCACGCATCTTTCTCGCGAGCTCCGTCATGATGTTCTCCGCCGAAGCATCGAAGATCTGCTGCGTGGCATCCAGGCGAAGTCCATCCAACCGGTATTCCGCCGCCCAGTACGCGGCATTCGTGGTGATCCACTCGCGCACCGGCGCCGAGTTTTCACCGTCAAAATTAATCGCTTCGCCCCATTCGTTCTTGTACCGATCGGTGAAGTAGTCTTCGGAAAACTGGCTCAGGTAGTTTCCGTCCGGACCGATGTGGTTGTAAACGACATCGAGCAGAACCCCGATACCGACGCGATGCGCCTCGTCCACGAACCGGCGGAAGTCATCGGGTCTACCGTAAATGGCCACGGGGGCATACAGACCCACACCGTCGTAGCCCCAGCCGAAGCGCCCCGGAAAATCGGCCACCGGCATCACTTCCACCACAGTGATCCCGGCCGCGGCCAACTCTACGAGCTCTCGCCGCGCCGCCTCCCACGTGCCTTCGCGCGTGAAGGTGCCGATGTGCATTTCGTAAATGACCTGGCCTTCCATGGTGATTCCCTGCCAGGCACTGTCGCTCCATTCGAACCGGGAGGGATCGACAGTCTCCGACGGGCCATGCGGCCCGTCCGGCTGAAATCGCGAGATGGGGTCGGGAAAAGAATCGCCGCCGTCTAGGCGGAGACGGTAGCGTTCGCCGGCGCCCGCCTGTGCGAGCCCGGAGAAATACCCGCCGGGCTCCCGCTCCAGTTCCGTGGCGGCGCCGGAATCGAGAACCACTTCCACTCGCTGCCGTTTTGGCGCCCATACACGGAAGTGCGTTCCTTGCGCCTGAACTTCAGCGCCGATCGGAAATCGTCTGAGCATGGAAATAATGTCGCTGCGGCCCGGCCGGACGCTTCAGTCTGTCAGCTCCCGCAGGATGGCAGTGCTTCGTGCAACCAGTTCGTACGGATCGCCACTTGCCACTACTGGCCCATCCGTCCGATCGGGTGTGGCGGAGTCGAGCAGAACCTGCCAGGCGGTGCCTTCGCGACGCGGCATATAGAACTTGATCGGTTCGTGGTGCGGGTTGAAAAGCATCATGAAGGACTCGTCCTGAATCGACTGACCCACGCCATTTACGTCGTCGAGCGTCCGCCCATTGAGTTCCAGACCGATGCATCGAACCCAGCCGGCATTCCATTCCTCAGGTGTCATCTCGCCGCCATCCGGACGAAGCCACACGATGTCCTTCTCACTGCGTCCGTCCACTTCGCGCTGCGGAGTGCCGGGGTCGATACCTCGATCCTGAAAGAATTTCCGGCGGTGCAGATTCGGATGCTGCCGGCGCATTTCCACCAGCCGGCTGGTGAACTCGAGCAAGCGCTGTTTGAGCGGATCCATGTTCCAGTCGTACCAGCTGGTTTCGTTGTCCTGGGCGTATGCGTTGTTGTTGCCGCTCTGCGTGCGGCCGATTTCATCGCCGCCGCAGATCATGGGTACGCCCTGCGAACAGAGCAGCGTAAGCAGGAAGTTGCGCTTCTGCCGCTCGCGCGTCTCGACCAGCTCCTCGTCATCGGTTGGACCTTCGGTGCCGTAATTGTACGAGTGGTTGTCATTGGCGCCGTCGCGATTCTCTTCGCCGTTCGCCTCATTATGCTTGTGGTCGTAACAGACCAGGTCGTTCAGGGTGAAACCATCGTGCGCGGTGATGAAGTTGATGCTGGCGGTCGGATGGCGGCCATCGCGCTGGTACAGATCGCTCGATCCGGTCAGCCGGTAGCCGAGTTCCGCCAACTGGCCGTAGTCGCCCTTCCAATAGCGGCGCACCACATCGCGGTAGCGACCATTCCACTCAGCCCACAACGGCGGGAATTTGCCAACCTGGTACCCGCCTTCTCCCACGTCCCACGGCTCGGCAATCAGCTTGACCTGGGAGATTACCGGGTCCTGGTTGATGATGTCGAAGAATGCCGAAAGGCGGTCGACTTCGTGGAGTTCGCGGGCCAGGGTCGCGGCCAGATCGAAGCGGAATCCGTCGACATGCATTTCCTGTACCCAGTAGCGAAGGCTGTCCATGATCAGCTTCAGAACCTGGGGATGGCGAACGTTGAGCGTGTTGCCCGTGCCCGTGTAGTCCATATAGTAACGGGGATTGTCCGTCACCACGCGATAGTATGTAGAGTTGTCGATTCCGCGGAAGCTAAACGTCGGACCGAGGTGATTTCCTTCGGCGGTGTGGTTGTACACCACGTCGAGAATGACCTCGATGCCCGCTCGATGCAGCGCCCGGACCATTGCCTTGAACTCGCCGATCTGCTCGCCGCGATCGCCCGATGAGCTGTAGCGAGCCTCCGGAGAAAAGAAGTTGATCGAGTTGTAGCCCCAGTAATTGCGCAGCCCGCGATCGAGCAGCACCTTATCGTCTACGAACTCGTGGACCGGCATCAGCTCCACGGCGGTGACGCCGAGCTTCTTGAGATACTCGACGGCTACCGGGTGGCCCAGGCCGGCATAGGTGCCGCGCATCTCCTCCGGAATGTCCGGATGGCGGGCGGTGAAGCCTTTCACGTGAAGCTCGTACAGAATGGTATCGTGCAGCGGCGTCAAAGGCGGCCGGTCGTTCTCCCAATCGAAGTGCGAGGTGGTGACCACACACTTCGGCACGCCCCAGGCATCGTCATTGCTGTCGCACGAGAGATCCTCGGCCGGATCACCCAATGTGTAGCTGAACACCGGAGCGTCCCAGTTGATTGGGCCAGCCAATGCCCGGGCATACGGATCGATGAGCAGTTTGGCGGGGTTGAAGCGTTCGCCTCGGGCCGGGTCGTACGGTCCGTGGACCCGGTAACCGTACAGTTGGCCGAGCTTGATTCCCGGCAGGTAGCCGTGCCAGACGTAGCCTGTGCACTCGCGCAACGGGATCACCTCGGTTTCGGCGCCATCCAGATCGTCGAACAGACAAAGTTCGACACCCGTTGCTTTTTCGGAGTAGAGAGAAAAGTTTACGCCGGTTCCATCCCAGGTGGCGCCTTGAGGGTACGGTTTGCCCGGCAATGCAGATCGTGGCATCTTTTCAGACACTACGATTGCACGCCATCTTCCAACTACACGATACGAATTTGCGAGTCGTGCTGTGGCGCACGCTCGATGGGGACGTGTGCCACAGCGCCGGCTGCTCGCGGGTCTAGAACAGATTCCAGAGGAACTGGTTGTACACTTCGTGGTGATACTGGACTTCAGGTGCTTTTACGAACGTGCCCAACTGGCGCGGGCAGCGGTCCGCCGAGGCCTGCTTCAGGTCCGCGTAGCGTCCTTTTACATCGTCGCCCAGCAATGTGGTGGTCCACTCCGCGTTCCGGAAATGGGACATTGCGTCGTAGATATTGTCCGGCAGGTAGCGCTCCGCGCCACGCAGGTTCTTGATCTTCGCAATCTCGCCTTCGAGGCCGGTTTTGAAAACGCCCAGCATGACCAGGTAAGGGTTCGCGTCCGGACCCACGGATCGTACTTCCACCCGCGAGCTGCGCTCATTGCCGATGGGGATACGCACCATGGATCCGCGGTCGACTGCCGAGGCCTTCAGCTGGTTCGGAGCTTCGAAGTGCGGGTCGAGCCGGCGGTATGCGTTGACGCTCGCATTGAGGAGCAGGCAGAGATCGTTGCCGTGCGTCAGGACGCGATCGACAAACTGCCAGGCGAATTTGCTCATCTTCTCTTCGCCCTTGGGATCCCAGAACAGGTTCTTGCCGTTCTTGCTCACCGAGACGTTGGTGTGCATGCCGCTGCCGTTGACGCCCACCACCGGCTTGGGCAGGAACGAGGCCGTCAGGCCCATCCGGGTAGCAACCTGCCGGCAGATCAGCTTGTATAACTGGATCTGGTCGGCTGCCGCAACCACCTCGGCGTAGCTGTAATTGATCTCGAACTGCGAAGGTGCCACTTCCGGGTGGTCCTTCTCGTTCTGGAAGCCCATCGCGCGCTGGACTTCCGCCGTCGTGTCGATGAACTGGCGAAGGGGATCGCCCGGCAGCGAGTGATAGTAGCCGCCTGTGTTTACGTAGTCGAACTTCGCGGTCTCATGATAGCGGCGTTCGGCATCCGGTCCCTGGAAGAGGAAGCCTTCGATTTCGTTTGCCGCGTTCAGAGTGTAGCCCTTGTCTTCGTACAGCTTGTCCGCGTAGCCCTTGAGCACGCCGCGAATGTCTGCCGAATACGGCGAGCCGTCCTTGTCGATGACATCGCCGAAGATCAGCACCTTGCCCGCGCCGAAAATGTCCGCCGGCGCCCAGTAGAAGGCGCTCCAGTCCATGTGCAGCCGCAGGTCGCTCTCACGCTGCGCTGTGAAGCCGCGGATGGACGAGCCGTCGAAGGTCAGGTTGTCCCAGCTCTTGACCAGAAACTTCTTGTCATAGTCGAGCATGTGGAGCCGGCCTTCCAGATCGCTGAAGAGAACCGTGACGGCCTTGATGCGGCTTTCGTCAGTGAGGTACTTGAGGCGCTCTTCCTGGATCTGATCGACGGATACGCGGCTCATCCTCTGCTGCTTGGCTTTGAGGTTGAGCTCTTCCAGTTCGGCGTAGGACAGGCGTAGAAAATCTTGCAAATCGTTCAAAGTTGAATCTCCCGGCAGGCTAGTATGGGTAACTAATTATTGTCGGGGGCAGCGGCGGGGGCGTGCAAGCGGTTTCCGATAAATAGATTTTATTGGGGGCATCAGGGATTTAATGTAGGCGGCCAAATTCGCCCCGGGAACAATGCGGAATGGAAAAGGATTTTCCGCACCGGCTCCGTTCTTATAGATAGACGGCAACGAGCGAGATACCCGCGCGCTTCTCGAGCCTGCGCCCGAGGTGCCACTCCGTGTGCCGCGTCGATCTGACTCGGAGGACCCCCATGCTGACCGCCGCCATCGATCCGTCTGTCTACAACCGGTTGCGCTGCCGTGCCAAAGCCATGCTTCGCCACGAGACCACCGATCATCGATTCGAGCCAACGGAGCTCGTGCACGAAGCGTTTGTCCGGATGGCCGGCGCCCGGCGGCCGGTTTCGGTCCACGACACTCGCCATTTGCTGGCCGTGGCGACGATCGTGATGCGTCACATTCTGATCGACAGCGGCCGGTCCGCGAATTCGCCGGGCCGGCACCCCCCGGTTCCGCTCGACCCCGGCGAGGAACCCCTTGGCAGCCCGGCCACCGATATGCTGTTTCTGCATGTCGTCCTGCAGCGGCTTGCCGCTTGGGATGCCCGCCTCCACGCAATTGTGCAAATGCGGTTCTTCCTGGGCTTGAATCTCAAGGAGATTGCCTCGGAGCTGTCTATCTCCACGCGAACCGTCAAGCGCGATTGGACGACTGCGCGGACGTGGCTGCGGCGTGAGCTGACCAAAGGCGCACGGGACGGCCGCCACGCTAAGCTGGTAGCGTCTCCCGCATGGACCTTGTCCCGCTCGCTCCCATCCTGACCCCGCACGGCCGGCTCCATCTCGGTGATGAGCCGGACGCGTCGCCGGTCGAACAAGCCGTCGCCGAGCGCCTCCGCAAGGCCTTCGACCGCGGCTCGGGTCACGGCCTGCTGCAGCTCGGCGCGGGAGAGGTTTCGACAGCCCTGCCGCCCGTTCTTTCCTATTGGCGGGAATTCGGCAAGCTCTACATTACGGGCCTTTGTACGCGCACCGAGTCCTCCGACGGCAAACCGGCCGAGGTCCCCGGTCCGGAATCGGCCGAAATGGACCGGCTCGTCCTTTCCGCGCCCACCATGACCGGCGCCGAATACATCACATGCGATGTACTCGCAGCGCTTTGGCGCGAGTTGGACAATGCCTTTGCGACTGAGCGGAAGGAATCGAAGCTCGGCACGCAGGAATTTCTCAAGCACCGAAACCCGGCCTGGAACCTGGTCGGGCGCGTCCATTTCAACCTGGCCGAAAACCGCAAGGATCCGGATGCGCCATTCGCCTTCCTGGCCACTTATACGACGCGGCTCTCGGCACACGCGAAAGCTCAGCACCTGGCACTCGGCCAAGCGCTCCGGGAATACGCGGGTGAGGCCAATAAAGATCGCCTGCTCTCGCTGCTGTTGCCGGTGCAGCGGGCGTCTGAGCACGCCGCCTGGCTCAAAAGCATGATCGACGCGGGCGAGATCTTCCACCCCATTCGCTGGACGCCGAGCGAAGCCATGCAGCTTCTCCAGGACGTGCCCCAGCTCGAAAGCGCGGGGGTGGTTGTCCGGATGCCGGCGGGTTGGCGCTCCAACCGGCCTCCCCGGCCGCAAGTCACAGCAAAGATCGGGGGCGAATCCCCCGAGGGTGTCGGCTATGAAGCACTGCTTGACTTCCACATGGAGGTCACGCTCGATGGCGAGGTTTTGACCGCCAGCGAAATCCAGCAGCTCCTGCACTCGACCGACGGCCTGGCGCTGGTTCGTGGCCGCTGGGTCGAGGTAAACCGGGAACGTCTCAGCCAGACCATCGATCGATTCCGCGAAATCGAGCGGGCAGCCGCCGAACACGGCCTGCCGTTCGGCGACGCCATGCGTTTGCTGGCGCGCGCCGACGTGGCGGATGCGGAGGATGCGCCGGGGATCGACTGGTCCCAAGTAGTTGCCGGGCCGTGGCTCGGAGAAGTCCTCCGCGGCCTGCGCAGTCCCAACAGTCTGGCCCAGGCCGATCCCGGTGAGGCGCTTCATGCGTCGCTGCGCCCCTATCAGCAGGTGGGTGTGCGCTGGCTCTACTTTCTCGCCAAGCTCGGTTTGGGCGGATGCCTGGCCGACGATATGGGGCTCGGCAAAACGATTCAGGTACTCTCGTTGCTGCTGGTCCTGAAAGCGCGGCAGCAGGAGCAAGCTCTGCCGAGTCTGCTCGTCGCACCCGCGTCGCTGCTGGCCAACTGGGCCGCGGAAATGGAGCGCTTCGCACCGGGGCTGCGGGCGCTCATCGCGCATCCCTCGGCTATGGCCGCATCGGACCTGAAGGACGCTCCGCCCGGGGAGTTGCGGGACGCCGATCTCGTGATCACCAGCTACGGGTCGCTGCTCCGAGTTCCGTGGCTGACCGAATCGGCCTGGCACCTGGCCGTGCTCGACGAGGCGCAAGCGATCAAGAATCCGGGTGCACGGCAAACCCGGGCCGCCAAGTCGCTCAAGGCGCGCGCTCGCTTCGCGCTCACCGGAACGCCGGTGGAGAACCGGCTGGGCGACCTTTGGTCCATCTTCGACTTCATCAATCCCGGCCTGCTCGGGTCGGCGAAGCAATTTACCGCTTACGCCAAGGCAATGGCGAAGCGGCCCACGAATGCGTACGGTCCCCTGCGGGAGCTGGTGCGGCCGTATATCCTGCGCCGCCTGAAGACCGACAAATCCGTGATTGCCGACCTGCCGGACAAGACCGAACTCAAGGCTTTCTGCCAGCTCAGCCGCAGACAGGCGGCGCTCTACCAGGACGCTGTCAAGGAGCTGGCTGCACAGCTCGGGTCGGCGGAAGGTATTCACCGCCGAGGCCTGGTGCTTTCGTTCCTGATGCGTTTCAAGCAGATCTGCAACCATCCGTCGCAGTGGCTGGGCGACGGCGCCTGGAACGAAGAGGATAGCGGCAAGTGGGCGCGCTTGCGCGATATCGTCGAGGTGATCGCAGCCAAGCAGGAGAAGGTTCTCGTGTTCACGCAATTCCGCGAGATCACCGCGCCTCTGGCCGCGTTTCTCGGGTCGGTCTTCGGGCGCCCCGGCCTGGTGCTGCACGGCGAAACCGAGGTGAAAAAGCGCAAGGACCTGGTGCGCCGGTTCCAGGAGGATGAATCGGTCGGTTTCTTCGTACTCTCGCTCAAGGCGGGCGGCGCCGGCCTGAATCTTACGGCGGCATCCCACGTTGTCCACTTTGACCGCTGGTGGAATCCGGCGGTCGAGAACCAGGCCACCGACCGCGCCTTCCGGATCGGTCAGACGAAGAACGTGCTCGTCCATAAATTCCTGTGCAGGGGTACAGTGGAGGAGAAGATCGATGCGCTCATCGAATCGAAGCGGCAGCTCTCCCAGGACCTCCTGGAAGGTGGCGCCGAACTGCTGCTCACCGAGATGCGCGACGAAGAACTGCTCGAACTGGTGGCTCTGGATCTCAAGAGCGCGATAAGGGAGACCTAACCGCGATGGACTACTTTGGATGGCACCCGGATGGAGCCTACATGTGCAAACATGTGGCGGCAGTGCTCTATGGGATTGGTGCGCGCCTCGACGAACAGCCGGAACTGCTGTTCCGGCTGCGCGAAGTGGACGAGAAGCAACTCATTTCCGGCGCCGGAGCGGCATTACCTCTGGCGAAGAATGTCCCGCCTTCGTCGCGGATCCTCGAGGCGGATGACCTCGGCGCGATTTTCGGCCTCGACCTCAGCGCCGAGCCGCCCGCGCCAGAGTCGAAAACACGCAGACGCCGGAAGAAGTAACCCGCCTATTTGGCTCGCTCCAGAATCCGGCGAAGGGTTCCACCAAAGATGTTCGCCTGTGCTTCCGAACCCACACCGCAAGTGTCCAGCATCTTGCGATAGCGTTCGATCTCGCGGTCGAACTCCTCAATCTCTCCGCCGAAGATGTCCGAGCCGAATACGACCTTCTCGAAGGCACTTGTGCCCGATTTCGGCGTATGCGGGCTGACTACGCTCGACCACCAGAAAATTGACTTAAAGATCTGGTAGTTCTCCTGCAGCTTGATCAGAGTCGAGCCAGAGAGATCGAAGTAGAGGTTCGGGTTCCACCGTCCGATCTCGGCAGCCCAGGCGTAATCCGGATTTCCAAGGTGCGCCCCGATGATCGTCAGCCTGGGGAAGCGGCGGGCGATGTTGTCGAGAGTAGTTACGCGCATGCGGTCCACGCTGACGTCGGTGGGGGTATCGGGATTCGGCCGCATGACGATCCCTGTGTGGAAGAGAACGATCATGCCATACTTCTCGGCGCGCTCGTAGATCGGGGTATAGCTCTTATCGTCGAAGTTCTTGAGCGGGCCGGACAGCTCGCCCAGTCCGCGAAAGCCGGCCTCGTGAAATTTGTCGACGAGCGCGACTGCCTGCGGGTCGTCGAGCCGAATGGAACCAAGGCCGATGAATCGCTTGGGATGCTGCTTCATGGCGGCGAGGACGTCGGGAATGTGCTCGGGTTGCGCCAGAAGGAATGCCGTTCCGTCGAACGGGTCCAGCCGGCTGGCCATTTTCTCGAGAAAGGCGCGGTCGCCATTGTAATGGACGTGGGCATCGACGAGTCCCCGCAGGGCGGCTTGTCCCCAGGCCATCTGGGCCGCGAGTGCGAAAAGTAGGATTGTTCTTCCGGAGAACATGGCGGCAGTATACATCTTTCGCGGCGGCACGTTGCACGCCATTGTTCAGCCGATTGGCGAAATATTTGTTGACACTATATTTCGCAATGTGGCTTAATATCCCCCAGTGGCGCGCGGCGATTCGAGGACGCGGATCGATGCCTATGACGCGGTCTTTACCGCTCTTTCGCACGCGACGCGGCGGCGTGTGCTGATGACCATCTACTTCAGCGGCGGCAGCATGACGGCCGGCGAGATTGCGGCCATCTTCGAGCACGCCTGGCAGACCACTACGCGCCACTTGCGGGTACTGGAAGCCGCCGGCATGTTATCGCAAGAACGGCAGGGACGGCAGCGCATCTACCGGATCGAGCGCAAACGGCTGGAACTTGTGACGGACTGGCTCGCCTACTTCACCAAACATCCCAAACACTGAGGAGCGCCCATGACAAGCAAAGACACACCGCAGTTCTTCCGCATGAATATCGAGGTCGGAGACCTGGCCGCGGCGATCCGGTTCTACACGGAGCTGCTCGGTATCGAAGGCCGCAAACAAGCCGGCTCGCGCTGTTACTTCGCATGCGGTCCGGTGACGCTGCAGGTGGTCGACGTATCGGCCAGTGGTTCACCGCACCCGGCGGCGAAGGCGCTGTACTTCACAGTGGCCGACCTGGAGGGCCTTTTCGAGCGGGCACGGGCTCTCGAGTGTCTGTCGCGCGAGAGCGTGCACGATGCGCCGGGCGGCGGCATCGTCGTGCGTCCTTGGGGAGAGCGTTCGTTCTACGTAGAGGATCCTTGGAAGAACCCTCTGTGCTTTGTCGAGGAGGGTACGGTGTACCGGGGATAGATGAGAACGAGCGTCTGACCGCGGTCGCCTATTTCTTTTCCGCCGTTTCCACGCGCGCTTTGGCCCAGGCGAGCGCATCGAGTGCCACCGCGGGATCCACACCCAGCGAAGGATTCCCGACCTCCTCCTCCGCCTTGCGCAGATCCGCTCGGGCCCGCTCCACGTCGATCTCCTCGGCGCGCTCGCTGACGTTTGCCAGCACGCGCACGTGGTCCGGCAGGACCTCGACGAAACCGCCCTGTACCGAAAGGTATCGCTTCCGGCCGCCGGCACTGTAGCTCAAAAAGCCGGTTCCCAGTTCGCTCAGCAGCGCCGCATGGCCGGGCAGGATGCCCATGTAGCCGTTCTTGGCTGGGATCTGCACCTCGGAGACCTGCTCATGCACGAGCTGCCGCTCGGGGGTCGCCACTTCGAGTTCCATCAGCTCGGGCATCGCGGTTAACCCTTGCGCAGCGCCTCAGCGCGCTCCTGTACCTCTTCGATCGTACCCTGCATCCAGAAGGCCTGCTCGGGAATCGCGTCGTGCTTACCATCGGCAATTTCCTGAAAGCCTTTGATGGTGTCCTTCAGGCTGACATACTTGCCCGCGAATCCCGTAAACTGCTCTGCCACGTGGAAGGGCTGCGAGAGGAAGCGCTGGATCTTGCGGGCCCGCGCCACGGTCAGCTTGTCTTCGTCCGAGAGTTCGTCAATCCCGAGGATCGCGATGATGTCCTGCAGGTCCTTGTATCGCTGCAGGATACCCTTCACCTGCTGCGCCGTGTCGTAGTGCTCCTGCCCGATGATCAGCGGATCGAGAATGCGCGAAGTCGAGGCCAGGGGATCCACCGCCGGATAAATGCCGAGCGCGGCGATATCGCGCGAAAGGTTCGTGGTCGCATCGAGGTGTGCGAACGCTGTTGCGGGAGCCGGGTCCGTATAGTCGTCGGCGGGGACGTAGATGGCCTGCACCGATGTGATGGAACCGCTTTTGGTGGACGTGATGCGCTCCTGCAGTTCACCCATTTCGGTGGCAAGATTCGGCTGATATCCCACCGCCGAAGGCATGCGGCCCAGCAGCGCCGATACCTCCGAGCCCGCCTGGGTAAAACGGAAGATGTTGTCGATGAAGAGCAGCACATCCTGATGCTCTTCGTCGCGGAAGTATTCGGCCACCGTCAGCCCCGTCAGCCCGACCCGCAGACGCGCCCCGGGCGGCTCCGTCATCTGTCCGTAGATCAGCGCGCACTTGGACTTCGTGTAATCGTGGGGATCGATGACACCCGATTCCTGCATCTCGAGCCACAGGTCATTGCCTTCGCGCGTCCGCTCGCCCACCCCGGAGAAGACCGACACGCCGCCGTGCTTCATGGCGATGTTGTTGATCAGCTCCATGATGATGACGGTCTTACCTACCCCCGCGCCGCCGAACAGGCCGATCTTGCCGCCGCGCAGGTAGGGCTCGAGCAGGTCAATGACCTTGATCCCGGTCTCGAACATTTCGAGCCGTGTCGATTGGTCTTCGAAGCTCGGCGCCGGACGGTGAATGGAGTAAAACTTCTTGGCGTTGACCGGCCCCATGTTGTCGACCGGCTGGCCAACCACATTGAGCACGCGGCCGAGCGTCTCCTGCCCGACCGGAACCTCGACGGGGTGGCCGAGGCTGATGGCCTTCATCCCGCGCACCAAGCCTTCCGTAGGCTGCAGCGCGACCGTGCGCACTCGGCCTTCACCGATGTGCTGCTGGGCTTCGCAGATGATGTCGATGGGTTCGGGCACATCGAAGCCCTCGCTGGTCACGCGGATCGCGGTATAGACCAGCGGAATCTGACCTTCGGGAAACTCGCAGTCGACGGCCGGACCGGCCACCTGGACCACTTTGCCCACTACTTGTCCGTTCTTGGATTCCATAAAGACCTCGTAGGAGCTAAGGAATCGTGGCTCCTCAGCTTCTCAGCTCCACTCCTACTCCGCGGCGGCTGCGCCGCTCACCACTTCGATGATTTCCTTCGTAATACTCGCCTGACGCACCCGGTTCATATACAGCGTGAGCTTGTCGATCATATCGCCGGCATTCGACGTGGCCGACTCCATGGCCGTCATACGCGCGGCGTGTTCCGCCGCCGCCGATTCGAGCAGCGCGCGGAAAAATTCCATCTCCACATAGCGAGGCAGCAGGGAGGCCAGCATCTCCGCCGGGGGCTGTTCGTAGATGTAATCCACCGGCGCGGTCTGCTCCGGCATCGTCACCGGGAGCACGCGGTTGAGCTGCAGCTTCTGGGAGACCACGCTCCGGAATTCGTTGTAGATGATGTAGACCGCGTCGATCTCTTCGTTGCGATACAAGTCGATGGCCGCTTGCGCGATCGGAGCGGCCTCAGCATACGAAACCTTCCCCGCCAAGCCTACGTGGTCGCTGATCGTGTCCGCCCCCCGCTTGCGGAAAAAATCGCGGCCTTTGCGTCCGGCCAGGATCATCCGGATCGTCGCGCCGCTGTGCTCCTCGATGAAGCGCTGTGCCGCCTTGATCAGGTTGGAATTGAACGCGCCGGCCAGACCTTTGTCGCTTGTGACCAGGACCAGCAGGATGCGGCGCTCTTCGCGCTTGGCGAGCAGCGGATGCTCCGCCGCCTGTTCGTCCGCCGATGCCGCGGCGGCAACATTCGCAAGCACCTTCCGCAACAGCGAGCCGTATGGACGCGCCGCGATCACACGATCCTGGGCGCGCCGCAGTTTGGCCGCCGAGACCATCTTCATGGCCTTGGTGATCTGCTGCGTGTTCTTGACCGAGCGAATGCGCCGGCGTATATCGATCAGGCTAGGCATGTGCCGATACCGGCTTCAACTCCGCGACGAAGCGGGCCTTGAATTCCTCGATCAACGCCGTCACCTTGCCCCGCAGTTCATCATCGAGTGTCTTCTTTTTGGCAATGCCCTCGAGCACGGGACGGTGCGCATTTTCGGCGAACCGGTACAGCTCTTCTTCGAACTTCCGGCAGTGCTCCACCGGGAGATCGTCCAGGTAACCCTTCGTGGCGGCAAAGATGATGAGCACCTGCTTTTCGAGCGGGAGTGGATGATACTGGCCCTGCTTCAGAATCTCCACCTCGTGCTTACCGCGGTTGAGCTGGTCGAGCGACGCCTTGTCCAGGTCCGAGCCGAATTGCGCAAACGCTGCCAGAGCGCGATACTGCGCCAGTTCCAGCCGAAGACTGCCCGCGATCGATTTCATCGCTTTCGTCTGCGCGTTGCCACCCACGCGGCTCACCGAAATGCCCACATTGATTGCCGGCCGCACGTTGGAATTGAACAGGTCGGCTTCGAGGAAGATCTGGCCGTCGGTGATGGAAATCACATTGGTGGGAATATAGGCAGAAACGTCGCCCGCCTGCGTCTCGATCACGGGCAGCGCAGTGAGCGATCCACCGCCCGCTTCGCTATTCAGTTTGGCCGCCCGCTCGAGCAAGCGGCTGTGCAGGTAAAAGACATCGCCCGGAAACGCCTCGCGCCCCGGCGGACGGCGCAGCAGCAACGAAATTTCGCGATAGGCCGCAGCGTGCTTCGAAAGATCGTCGTAGACACAGAGGGCGTGCTTGCCTCGGTCGCGGAAATACTCGCCCATGGCGCAGCCGGCAAATGGCGCGAGGTACTGCATGGGTGCCGGGTCCGACGCCGAAGCCGAAACTACAATGCTGTACTCCATGGCTCCATAGTCTTCGAGCGTCTTTACGACTTGCGCGACGGTGGAGCGCTTCTGTCCGATGGCGACATAAATACAGATCATGTCGCCGCCCTTTTGATTGATGAAGGCATCGAGCGCGATTGCCGTCTTGCCGGTCTGCCGGTCGCCGATGATCAGTTCGCGCTGTCCGCGGCCGATAGGAATCATGGCGTCAATCGCCTTGATGCCGGTCTGCATCGGCTCCTTCACCGGCTGCCGCGCCACGACACCGGGAGCCAGGCGCTCTACCGGGTTGTATTCGGTGGTCTGGATCGGGCCCTTGCCGTCGATAGGCTCGCCAAGCGCGTTTACCACGCGGCCGATCAGCGCCTCGCCCACCGGCACCGACATGATGCGGCCTGTTCGCCGCACCTCGTCACCTTCCTTGATCTCCGTGAAATCCCCGAGCAGCACGGCGCCCACCTGGTCTTCCTCCAAGTTCATCGCGATGCCTGCTACATTATGCGGGAACTCGATCAGCTCTCCCGCCATAACCTTCTCCAGGCCATGGATGCGCGCGATACCGTCGCCCACCGAGATCACCGAGCCGGTCTCGGTCACATCGATGGCGCGCTCGTAGTTTTCAATCTCCTGGCGAAGAATGCTGGTAATTTCGTCCGCTCGAATTTGAGCCATAAGTCCTTCCGATTAATCTTCCGCGCTCAGCCGGCGCTCGAGCGCCGCGAGCTGGCCCCTCACCGAACCGTCGTAAACCGTCGAACCGATCCGCGCCAGCGCGCCGCCGATCAGGGCTGGGTCGATGCTGAAGCGCATGCGGATGTGTTTACCCGTGAGCCGTTCCAGCGTGCCGTTGAGCGCCAATTGCTGGGCCTCCGTCAACTCAGCGGCCGACGCCACCTCGGCACGGGCGAAGCCGAGCCGCTGGTCCAGTACCTCCTCGAGGTCATGGATGATTCCGGAAAGCGCGGGGATGCGCCGCTTGTCCACCAGAACGAAGAGGAAGTTCCGGGTCACACGGGAAAGATTCAGGATTTCGGCGATCCGTCCGATGACCGCTTTCTTCCTGCCCGGCGGCACTGCCGGAGTAATCAGTGCATTCTGCAGCTCATTGGAATCCGCTAGTGCCTGCTCGAACGACCGCAATTCGGAGATCGTGCGCTCCGGCGTGGTCCCCGAAGCGGGATTCGTCACCACATCGGCGAGGGCATTGGCGTATCGGGCTGCTACGACAGAGTAGGCCATGGCGAATTTTAACTGGTAGTGGCCGCGGGCGGCTCGAGCTGGCGCACGAAATTCCGGACCAGGACGTCCTGTGTGGCGGAGCCCATGCGCGCGCGAATCTTCTGTTCCGCCAGAGCGACGGCCAACTTCGCGGAGTGGCGCTTGAGTTCGACCCGAGCCGCCTTCCCGGCCGCAACGATCTCCTGCTGCGCATGGGCCTGCACCTTGGCGATCTCCGCCAGCGTATATTTCGAGAGGCGGTCGGATTCGGCCTGGGTCTCCCGCTGGGATTCGGCACGCAATTGTGCGATTTCGGCCTCCAGACCAGCGAGGCGCCGCTCCACGTCCGCCGCGCGTGCCTCGGCTTGTTTCCGCAACTCCTCGGCCTCGAGCATATCCTTGCGAATCTGGCGCGACCGCGCCACAAAATACGGCCCGGCGTTCTTCGCGACGAGATAGCCGAGGGCGCCAGCCAGCACGAAGAAGTTAGCCCACTTCCAGACTTCGAGCCCGCCATGCTCGGCCGCCGCAGGACCCTCGGCAGCCCTCTCGGATGCCTTTTCCGCGGCCTCCTGCGATGCAGCAACGCCGGCCGCCGGAATCAGAACGAGCGCCGCGGCGGCGGCTGCGGACAACAGGGCTCGCCTCACGCCGCGCTCCTGCGGAGAATGGCATCTGAAATTTGTTCTGCCAGCGCATCGCTCTCGCGCGCCAGCGATGCCTTGGCGGCTTCGGCCTCGCCCGCGATCTGCCGTTTGGCTTGTTCCACCGTAGATTCCGCCTGTTTGCGCGCCTCCGCGATCTGCGCTGCCGCTTGGTCTTGGAGTTGCTTGTGCGCCTTCTCCTGCGCCTGGTACAACTCGGCCCGCGCGGACTGCAGAGCCGCCTCGTACTCCTGGGTCTTGGCCGCGGCACGCTTCATGCTCTCCTCGGCCAGCTTGCGCGCGCCCTCGGTTGCGTCGTACCGCTGCTTGAGTACCTTTTCGAGCGGTTTGAAGAAGACGCTCTTCAGGTAAAAACTCAGCAGTACGACCAATAAAAACGTAGGGATCGCTTTCAGCAGAAGTTCACCCAACTGGTGCAGTATTGCGTCCATGAGATTGTCAAAGGGGATCGCCCGGAATGCTTTAAGAGGAACAGATTAGCACTAGCTACAAAGGGCCGTCAACTCACTGGAAAGTGGTGGTTAGGGCGGTCGGCGGTCCCTTCTCCTTCTCAGTGTACGACGGGGGGACCGGTAGTACCGCAAGGTCCTCCTCACATCCGGCCGCTATTCGGGGCTGGGCTCATTGGCCGCGCCTGTTGGATTTCCTTCAGCGCATCAGCGTGATGAATCCGCTTCAGTTCGCATTTGACGGCCTCCGCATCCAAATCTTGCCGAATTGAGAGCGCAGCAATTGAAGGAGGCCCACGATTGCGAGATTGCAGATCGGCGAGGTATCACTCGCTACGAGCATATCGGAGATGCCTGTGGGCAAACCCCGCGTCGCCACGGTGACAGACGATCCCCCGCTGTCCCGCTGGCTCATGGAACAGCGTTCGTTCCCTCGGCGCCAGTTCGGCGGCTGCCGAGTGACAACGCGCCCTGGGTATCGAGCGCTTATCATCTGTGGCCCATGGCTGTCGATGCAAGGTCACGATATGACTGACGCCCGTGTGGGCGCACTTAAACCTCAAGGAGTGGGCCGTCGAAAAGTGCAGACACACGACCGGCGTCTAAATTTTTTAATCGTTGTGGGATGTTTTGGTGGACCTGGTGAGATTCGAACTCACGACCTCTTCCATGCCATGGAAGCGCGCTCCCAACTGCGCCACAGGCCCACGAATCGGATGATGCAGAACGAACGCTCACGCGCTCGTGTCTCTCAATATACCACGCGGCGCCCTTGGCATACCGTAATGATGTGCGGCATACATTGACAGCATTCTTCGGGGCTTGCCTACAATGAAGAAGATGCCCCACCGGCGTGTCCCGGCTTCTTTCCTACTTTTTCTTCTTTTCGCTGCCTTCTTCGGGCTTTCCGCGTGCCTCGCGGTGAAGCGAAAGATTACGCACGTGGGGGCCGGCAAGGGCTCGGGACTACTAACCGCCGACCGGGCGACTCTGATTTCCGTGGTGTCCAAGCAATTCGACGCCATCCATGACTTCAATGCCACCGTCGACATGGTCCCCGCACTCGGAAGCGCCGAGAAGAGCAAGATCACCGAATACAAAGACGTCCGCGCCTATATCCTCTTTCGTCAACCGGCATCGATCCGGATCATCGGGCTCTTTCCTGTGATGCGGACTAAGGCATTCGATATGGTGTCAACGGGGCCCGATTTCAAACTGTACATCGCGCCCAAGAATCGCTTCGTCATCGGCCGCAACGAGGTCGTGCAGCCTTCTCCGAACAAGATCGAGAACCTTCGGCCGCAGCATTTTCTGGACGCTCTGATGGTCCGTCCCATTGATCCGAGTCAGGACAAATTGCTTCTGGAGAACTTTACCGACGAGGACGATGCGTTCTACATCCTGCACGTAGTCCGGGACACGGGCGGCGATCTTCGACTCACCCGGACCATCTGGTTCAATCGCGCGGACCTGCGGCTCGCCCGGCAGATCATTCTGGACAACAACGGCAACATCCTCACGGACGCACGCTATTCGGATTGGAAGGCTTATGACAATTTCCCCTTTCCCAAGCACATCGAGATTAACCGTCCGCGTGACGAGTACGGCGTGGTGATCGACATCGTCAAGATGGACATTAACAAAGGGGTATCGGATGATAAATTTGTGCTCGAACGTCCGGAAGGAAGTACCCTCCAGGATCTCTCGCGGCCAGGTGCTGCGCTGGAGAAGCCGAGTCCGTCCCACAAAGGATCGGGACAGTGACCAACAAAATCGTCTTTGAAAATCTTAAGCACCGGCCGATGCGCAGCTTGCTGAGCATCCTGCTGATCGCAGTGCCGGTGACCCTGATTCTCTGCCTGATCGGACTGAGTAACGGATTGCTCGAAGATTCGCAAAATCGTGCGCGCGGCGTCGGTGCGGATGTTCTGGTTCGCGGCTCAACGGCATCCTCCGCCGTCAGTTTCAGCGCCGCGACGATTCCCGAAAAGGTGGTGGAGAAGATTGAGCAGCAGCCGCATGTGCGCCTCGCGATTGGTGTGATCGTGCATCCCGTGGAGAATGTACTCAGCGTCATGGGCATCGATCTCGAGAAGTTCAATCAGATGAGCGGCGGCTTTACTTATCTCGAAGGCGGTCCACTGAAAGAGCCGAATGACATGCTTGTGGACCGGTATTACGCGGCCCAGAAGCATCTTAAAGCAGGCAGCCAGATTCGCATGCTCAACCGGGACTGGCACATCGCGGGCGTCATTGAGGGCGGTAAACTGGCCCGGATTGTCGTCAACAAGAGCGAACTCCAGGATCTGGATGCCGCTACGAACAAGGTCAGCGGGATCTATGTCAAGACCGACGACCCCTCGCAGGCGGAAGCGGTAACGGCACAGCTCAAAAAGCTTCTCGAAGGTTACCAGGTGGTCACCATGGAGGAGTTCATGTCGATGTTCAACGTGAACAAGATCCAGGGCCTTCCCGAGTTCATCGGCGTGGTGGTTGGGATTGGCGTAGTGATCGGTTTCGCGGTGGTCTGCCTTTCGATGTACATGGCGGTCCTGCAGCGCACGCGGGAGATCGGCATCTTCAAGTCGCTCGGCGCGTCGAAGGGCTTCATCCTGCGCATCATCCTGACCGAGTCCCTGATGCTCGCCATCGGCGGCACCATCCTCGGCATCGTCATGAGCTATGGTGCTTACTGGCTGATCCGTACGCTCGTGCCCGCATCTATTCCCATGATCATCGTGAAGAGCTGGTGGCCGATTGCCGGAGGAGTGACCCTGATCGGCGCCACCTTCGGCGCTCTCTATCCCGGTCTTGCCGCCGCTGCCCACGATCCCATCGAGGCGCTGGCGTATGAGTAGCGCCATCATCGAGACGCAGGACCTCCGCAAGGTATACATGGTCGGGAAAGTACCGGTCCCGGCCCTGCGCGGCGTGGACCTGCGCGTGGAGCAGGGCGAGTTTGTGTCGATCATCGGGCCCTCCGGCTCTGGCAAATCGACGCTGTTCCACATCATTGGCGGTCTGACGCCGCCTACCGGCGGTCAAGTGACCGTAGCCGGACAGGACCTCGCCGCCATGTCCGATGCGGACCGGACGCGCCTCCGCAAACGGACTGTCGCGTTTGTGTTCCAGAAGTTTAATTTGCTGCCGAACCTCACGGCCCGCGACAACATCGCGGTGGCGCGCTTCATCGGCGGCAGCGATCACAAGCCCGATCCGCATTTCGAAGAGATCCTGCGGCTGCTGGGAATCGCGGACCGCCTCGATCACAAGCCCAGCGCCCTCTCAGGCGGCGAGCAGCAGCGCATCGCCATGGCGCGCGCGGTGGTGAATCACCCGGCGATCCTGCTTGCCGATGAGCCCACCGGCAACCTGGATAGCGAGAACTCGAAGGCGGTCCTCGAAATCCTCCGTGGCCTGAACGAGCGCACCGGGCAGACGGTGCTGATGATCACGCATAACCCCGAGGCGGCGGCGTACGGGCACCGGGTGATTACCATGCGGGATGGGCGGGTTGTGAGTTAGAGAGGCGCTACGCCTGCTGCGCCAGTGCCAGTTTCTGCTGTTTGAGGAAGCGCAGCCTGCCCTGGTGCTCCTGGTAGAGGGTTCCAAAACCCGCCCAGTAATATCCGAAGACGAAAAGCGCCAGGAAGGGAATTGAGAAAAAGTTGTACGTCTGGATCGCGAAAACGATCATCCCCAGGAAGTAGGTTCCGAACGTGAGCTCCAGGTACGGCAGGATCCCGCTGCGGCGCCGGTACTTCTTCACTTCCAGGTTCACCGGCCGGTCCCCGATCGCATATTTGGGCGTGCGCGCGAAGGCCGTCTGAACCCCGAATAGTGCTTCCAATACGGCTCGCGTGTTGATGATCGTGAGGCCCACACCTACTGCCATCAGCATTGGCAGCATGAATACCGAACGCTTCCAGTTTTTGGGATAAAGTTCGCGCTGCGCCACCACATAAAACAGCGAAATCGACCAGAACGATGCGGCAATCAGCGGCAGATCCAGAAACACCATCTGCATCCAGCCCATGTAGAACCGCACGATCATCACCGGCAGCATGAGCGCGGACATCACGATCATCAGCGGATAGGAGATGTTCGGCGTGAGGTGCAGGAACGCCTCTGCTTTGACGCGGCGCGGGATGTCGGCTTTCAGGATCGAAGGCAGCAGCTTTTTGGCAACCTGGGTGAGGCCCTTGGCCCAGCGCGACTGCTGCACCTGAAAGCCGTGCATCAGAACCGGAAGTTCGGACGGGCAATCCAGGCCCGGCACGTAAACGAACCGCCAGCCCTTCAGCTGGGCGCGATAACTCAGGTCGGAATCCTCGGTAAGAGTATCGTGCTGCCAGCCGCCGGCATCGTCGATCATCTGCCTGCGTAAAATGCCGGCCGTGCCGTTGAAGTTGAAGAAGTGCCCCGCGCGGGAGCGAGCGCCGTGCTCGAGGACGAAGTGTCCGTCGAGCAGGATCGCCTCCACCTCGGTGAGGAAATTGTAATCGCGATTGATGTAGCTCCACCGCGTCTGCACAACACCGACTCCAGGATCGGCGAAGTAGTGGATGGTGCGCATCAGAAAGTCGGACGGCGGGCAGAAATCGGCGTCGAAAACTGCAACCATATCCCCGATCGCTGTTCGGAGACCTTCCTGGAGGGCGCCGGCCTTGAACCCGTGGCGATTCGACCTGTGGTGATATTCGATCGGATACCCCATATTCCGGTAGCGCTCTACCAGCGCTTCGGCAAAGGGTGCCGTGTCGTCTGTCGAATCGTCCAGAACCTGAATCTGGAGACGGTCCTTCGGGTACTCAATCTTGACGACTTCCTCGATCAGGCGCTCCACCACGTAACGTTCGTTGTACAGCGGAAGCTGTACGGTGACGGGTGGCAGCTCTGCAAATCGGAGTGGCGGCTCCTTGGTTGCGTTCTTCCGGTATTTGAAGTACGTCCGGATGACATCGTAGCGGTGCAATCCGTAGACCGACAGGATCGCCAGGATGGTGAAATAAGGCACCAGCATCGCCCAATCGAACCAGGCAAGATGGTGGATCCCGGCGAACGTATCGTCGAACAGGCCGCGGAACAAGCGGCCGGCCGCCGATTTCGGAGCTATCAATAGCAGTAATGAAATCGCGGACATACGAAGAGCCCAATTTCGGGGGTAGGGCTCGACATTCAGGTGATCAGCAGCTTAAATAGTAACAAATATCAGGGTATCGGGTGTCTCCCGGTTGCACGGATGCAGACGTTCGACCCTCGGTTCGAACCGGAATTGCATGCGAATCATCGCACTCGCTTCTTTGGTACTGGCACCGGCACTGGCAGGCGATCACTGGCGGCCGCTGTTCAACGGTCGCAACCTGGACGGCTGGTCGATCGCCTCCGCGGCGGGCCGGCCTGCCTACCGCGTCGAGGATGGCGCCATCCGGACGCAGCCCGGAAAAGGCCTGCTGTGGTATTCGCGGGAAACGTTCGGGAACGTCACCCTGCGGGTCATCTACAAGATGTCGTCGGGAAATGGCAACTCCGGAATCTTCATTCGCATTCCCTCCGCGCCCGCCGATGAGAACTTCGCCATCCACCACGGCATCGAAGTGCAGATCGACGACCGCGACAACGACTGGCACTCGACCGGCGTTCTCTATTCGATGACGCGCGCGCTCGCGCATCCCGCCAAACCCGCGGGCGAATGGAACACCATGGACATCACACTCGAGGGGCTCCGCACGGTAGTCCGCCTGAATGGGGTGCTCGTGACCGACTACGACGGCTTGTCGCCGGTTCCGACGCGGACCTTCCCGTGGGAGCCCGAGCGGGGCGTGCGGCCGGAATCCGGCTATATCGCACTCCAGCACCACGACGACAAGGCTGTCATCTGGTTTCGGGAGATCAGCGTGAAGTAGACCACAGCAGCCCTCCCGAAAGCCCACCGTTAACGGATATACTATCCCTAGTTCGGAGGGCCACGTGAATCGTTGGATGCGGTTTCCCATCTCCTGGGTGCCGGTCGTGTTGCTGGCGGGAGGGACGATCCATGTGGTGTGTGCGGACACGCCACCCGTGGTCAAAACCACGGTCGAACGCTACTGCATCGGCTGCCATAACCAGAAGCTGCGCACTGGTGGGTTCGCGCTCGACCCGGCAGCGGATATCGCTTCGCACGGCGAGATCTGGGAAAAGGTCGACCGCAAACTGCGTACCCGCTCCATGCCGCCGGCTGGATTGCCGCGGCCGGATGAGCGTACCTACGTCTCAGTGATTTCCGCGGTGGAATCGGCGCTCGATGGTGCCGCGCAGGCGAAACCCAATCCGGGTCGTACCGACACCTTCCGCCGGCTGAACCGCACCGAATACCAGAACGCGGTTCGCGATCTCCTTGCCGTCGATTTCGATGTGACTTCTCTGCTGCCCAGCGACGATGCCAGCCATGGTTTCGACAACGTCACCGTCGGCGAGCTTTCGCCCACCCTGCTCGAGCAGTACATCACCGCAGCACGGAAAATCAGCCGGCTGGCGCTGGGTCGCCCCGTTCGATCGCCCGGCGGCGATACCGTAACGCTGCCGCCCGATCTGACCCAGGAGCAGCATTTCGACGAGATGCCGCTGGGGACGCGCGGGGGCCTCCTGGTGCCCTACACCTTCCCGGTGAATGCCGACTATGAGATCAACGTCCGGCTTACCCGGGACCGCAACGAGCACGTGGAAGGATTGACCGAGTCCCACGATGTGGAGATCCTGCTCGACGATGCGCGCGTCGGCCTGGTCACGGTGCGACCGCCGAAGCCCGGCAATGACTATCACCTTGTCGATAAGGATCTCGACATTCGAGTCCCCGTGACAGCCGGCCGCCATGTGGTCGCTGCAACGTTTCCGAAGCGGCCCACCACGCTTCTCGAGACCGAGCGCCAGCCCTACCAGGCGCACTTCAATATGGACCGGCATCCACGCATTCAGCCGGCGGTCTACTCGATCTCGGTGAACGGGCCATACAATGCCAAGGGTCCGGGCGATACGGCCAGTCGGCGTCGAATCCTGGTTTGTACTCCGGCGGGTGGTGACGAGAAGAAGTGCGCGACTCGCATCTTCAGCGGTCTGATGCGCCGAGCCTACCGCCGTCCGGTGACGGAGGCCGATCTTAAGGCGCCGATGCACTTCTTCGAAGAGGGCGGCGGCAGCGGCGAATTCGAGGCAGGCATCGAAATGGGGCTGCGCGCCATCCTGGTGAGTCCGGAATTTCTCTTCCGCGTGGAGCAGGATCCGGCCGGTGTTTCGCGCGAAACGGCATACCGCCTTCCCGACCTGGAGCTGGCTTCGCGCCTCTCGTTCTTTCTCTGGAGCAGCCTGCCCGATGATGAACTGCTCGACGCCGCCATCGCGGGCAAGCTGCGCAATCGCGCGACGCTCGAGTCCGAAGTCAAGCGCATGTTGGCAGACGAACGGTCGGAAGCACTGGTGAAAAACTTCGCCGGCCAGTGGCTCTACCTGCGCAATCTGGATTCGATGAAGCCGGACATGCGCATCTTTCCGGACTTCGACGACAACCTCCGCCAAGCCTTCCGGCGCGAGACGGAGCTTCTGTTCGAAACGGTGATGCGTGAGGACCGTCCGCTCTCGGAGCTGCTGACCGCCAACTACACCTTCCTGAACGAGCGTCTGGCAAAGCATTACGGCATTCCAAACGTGTACGGCAGTCGCTTCCGCCGGGTCGAGCTCGACGGCGATCGAGTGCGCGGTGGCCTCCTGCGTCAGGGCAGCATCCTCACGGTTACGTCCTATGCGAACCGAACGTCGCCGGTAATCCGCGGCAAGTGGATTCTGTCGAACATCCTCGGGATTCCGCCTCCGCCTCCGCCAGGTGTGGTTCCGCCGCTCAAGGAGCATCCCGGATCCACGCGCCCGCTCACTATGCGCGAGCGCATGGCCGAGCATCGGGACAATCCCGCCTGCTCCGGGTGCCATAAACTGATGGACCCGGTTGGCTTCACGCTCGAGAATTACGATGCGGTGGGCCGCTGGCGAACGGCGATGGATGGCAAACCGATCGACGCTTCAGGCGGACTGCCGGACGGCAGCAAGTTCGACGGCGTTGCCGGCCTGGAGAAGGCACTGCTCCAGCGGCCGGACGCGTTTGCTGGTACTTTTACAGAAAAGCTCCTCACCTATGCGTTGGGGCGGGGAGTAGAGTATTACGATGGGCCGGCGGTCCGGAAGATTGTCGCCCAGTCTCAGGCCGACGATTTCCGTTTTTCGTCGTTCATCCTGGGCGTCGTCAACAGCGCGCCGTTTCAAATGAGGAGGTCGCAATGATCGTGACAAAGAAGGCTCTTCCGCGGAGGACATTCCTTCGCGGCATGGGAACGACACTCGCTCTTCCGCTGCTGGACGCTATGATTCCGTCCATGACCGCGCTCGCGGCTACACCGGCTCAGGTCAAGCGGCTCGGCTTCGTTTACGTGCCCATGGGCGCGCACATGCCGCTTTGGACGCCGCCGGGTACGGATCGACTGACGTCCTTCTCGCCGACTTTGCAGCCTCTGGCGCCGGTCGTCGACCACCTCACGGTGGTGACCAACCTGGAGCTGAAGAACGCGTATCCCGGCACGCACGCCACCTCGAACTCCGCCTTCCTGAGCGCCGCCTACGCCAAGTGGACCGAGAGTAGCGACTACTTCCTGGGCACCACAGTTGATCAGGTGGCCGCCAAGCAGATGGGCACGGCGACGCGCCTGCCGTCGCTCGAACTCGCGATGGACCTGTTGACGACTGTTGGCCAGTGTGACAACGGCTACGCCTGCGTCTACCAGAACAACCTTTCCTGGTCGTCGCCCACGACGCCTCTGCCTGCCGAGGCGCACCCTCGGGTGGTCTTCGAGCGCCTCTTCGGCGATGGCGGCACCGCGGCGGAGCGGATGGCGGAACTCCGGAAGACCGCGAGCCTTCTCGATTGGGTGCGGGACGACATCGCGCGCCTGCAGAAGAAGCTTGGTCCCGGCGACCGGACCAAGGTCGATCAGTATCTCGATACGGTCCGCGAGGTGGAGCGCCGCATTCAGAAGGCCGAGGCCGATACCGCCGATTCCAGGCTACCGGATCTGGATCGTCCCGTAGGTGTGCCGGCTGCCTATGCCGAACATGCCCGCCTGATGTTCGACCTGCAATTGCTGGCTCTCCAGGGCGATGTGACTCGCGTCATCACATTCCAGTTGGCGCGCGAGACCAGCACTCGGACCTACCCCGAGATCGGCGTGTCCGAGGCGCATCATCCGTTAACGCACAACGGCGGCAATCCAGAGATGCTGGCCAAAGTGGCAAAGATTAATCAATTCCACGTCGGCCTGTTCTCGGCATTCCTGCAGAAGCTGAAGGCAACGCCGGATGGCGACGGATCGCTGCTGGACCACACCGTTTACCTCTACGGCAGCGGCATGAGCAACGGCGACAAGCACGATCACACAAATCTGCCGGTCCTGGTGGCCGGTGGCGGATCGCGTCCGGGTGGCCGCCACATTCGCTACGCCACGCCGACCCCGCTTGCCAACCTGCACCTCACGCTGCTCGACCGGGCGGGTGTTCGCGTGGATTCATTTGCCGACAGCAATGGCAAAGTGCCCGAGCTGTTAGCGCCGGTTTCGATCTGATGTTCCGTGCTTCGCTGATTGTGGTGTGGCTCTCGGCAGCCGCATTCGCGTTAGATGTGCGTCTGCCGGAGGCTGCGAGGCATTCCGATCGCACTGCGGTTCGTACGCTGCTCAAGCAACACGCCGACGTCAATGCCGCCGAACCGGACGGCACCACCGCGCTGCATTGGGCCGTGCAGGATGATGACCTCGAAATGGCACGCCTGCTGATCGACGCGGGTGCAAATGTCAAAGTCGTGAACCGCTACGGTGTCGCGCCGCTGACGCTCGCGGCACGGAACGGGGATGCGGGGATGATCCGGCTGCTGCTCAAAGGCGGGGCCGACGCGAAGTACGCCGCCGAGGGCGGTGAGACGGCTTTGATGACGGCAGCGCGCACCGGCAAGGTAGACGCTGTCAAGGTTCTGCTGGAGGCGGGCGCGGATCCGAATGCCAAGGAGGCCAAACGCGGGCAGACGGCCCTGATGTGGGCCGCGGCGGAGGGCAATGTCGAGACTGTTCAGGCCCTCCTTGCCGCCGGCGCGGACCTCCACGCGCGCGTGGACAGCGGCTTCACGGCCTTTCTGTTCGCGGTGCGCGAAGGGCGCATCGGCGCGGTCCGGGCGCTGCTGAAGGCAGGGATCGACGTGAATGAGGCAATTGAGCCGGCGCGCCGCGGCGGAAAAGGACCGCGCCCCGGGACGACCGCGCTGATTCTGGCGGCCGACAACGCCCACTACGAACTTGCCTCCGTCCTGCTCGATGCCGGCGCCGATGCGAACGCGAACGGCCCGGGTTATTCCGCGCTGCATACGATCACCTGGATCCGCAAGCCCGGCGGGGGCGATAACGATCCCGCGCCCGATGGCTCCGGCAATATGGCGAGCCTGGAGTTCGTCAAGGTCCTGCTCGCTCACGGCGCCGACATCAATGCGCGAATGACCAAGAAGGTGAACGTCGGGCTGACCAGCCTGAATACGACGGGAGCCACCACATTCCTGCTGGCTGCGCGCACGGCCGATGCGGAGCTGATGCGCTATCTCGCTTCCCTGGGCGCCGATCCGAAACTGGCTACGGCCGACGGTGCGAATGCCATGATCGTGGCGGCGGGCCTGGGCACGCGGTCGCCGGGCGAAGATGCGGGCACCGAGAGCGAAGTGGTGGAGGCGCTGCAGGTGGCGCTCGAACTCGGTGTGGACATCAACGCCGTGGACAAAAACGGCGAGACGGCGATGCACGGAGCTGCATATAAAAACCTGCCGGGAGCCGTCGATTTCCTCGCAACCCACGGGGCGAAAATCGAGGTCTGGAATACCAAGAACAAGCAGGGCTGGACGCCGCTGACAATCGCCGAGGGCTATCGTTTCGGCAACTTCAAGCCATCGCCCGAAACTGCCGCGGCAATCCGCCGTGCGTTCGCCGCGGCCGGAATGACCGCACCCGATCCGCTGCCGCCATTGAGCCAGCCGGTCTCGAAGAATTAGCGTTCCGGCCAGCCGTAGGCGGACATCATCACGTGGAAGAGGTCGGTATTTGAGAGAAAACCGCTGACCTTCTCCGAGCCTGGACCTTGCGCGGCCGCCACCACCTCCTCACCCGTGTGTTCGGTCCCGATCGCGACGGACGGCATCTCTTCCATCAAGGCTCCCGTCTTCGACACATTCGGTCCCGGCGGCAGTTTCAGGTCGGCGCCCTTCTTGCCGCCCAGGACGCGGAAGTCGAAGGAATGGTCGGCGGTGAAAAGGACCAGCGTATTGCTCCCGGCCTGCTTCACCGTCTTTTGAACCAGGCGGTCGAATTTGACAGCCGTGTCCAGGCACTGCTCCGGGTGGGTCGGATGCAGGTCCCACTCCACCATCAGGAAATAGCCCTTGGGATTCCGGGAAAGGATTTCGATTGCCTTGGCGGTCGCAGCGTCCACGTCGAAGTTGCGGTCGTCCGTGAGCGCGACCACCCTTCGGGCGCCCCCGGGAATGTCCGCGAGCGAACTGGCGAACTCCCGGCCGCTGGCGGACAGCTCCTTTCCAAGGTCGACACCGAGATCGGCCGTCGATTGCAGAAGCTTGCTCCGGCCGTTGCCGAGCACCACGTCCACGCCGTCGCCAAAACGCGGATGCCAGATCTGCGTGAAGATCTCGCCCATTTTCTGCCGGCTGTTGACGTGCGCGTAGCAGGCGGCGGGAGTCGCATCCGCCATGTTCATGTTGGAAACCACGCCCGTGGAGAGGCCCTGCTCCTCCGCATACTCGAGGATCGTCTTGAGCGGCGCCCCCTCTCCGTTCCTGACGCCGGCAGGAGGGGGCAACTGCGAAAGGACGCCGTTGTCCGTCTTGTGTCCGGTGACGATCGCGGTCATGCCCGCGGCCGAATCGGTGACCCAGGAGTTCGTGGACGAGGTCTCCGAGAGTGCAATGTGCGGCATCCGCTGGATAAATAAGGCCCGCGGTTCCTTGTAGCCGTGGATACTTGCGGCGTTGAGCGTAGGAATGCCGCCGGCATCTCCGAGAAACAGAATCACGTTTTTAGCGTGTTGCTGAGCGGACAGGGAAAAGATGAAGAGAAAAAATACAGCGCTGCGGAAAAACATTACTATTTTGAATTATAGCCTTGCTTGGCGGCGAAAAGCTGAGAAGCCAGGGACGGAATCGATTGCCGGCGCGGGTTGAACCCCGCACGTATCAGCTTCACAGGGCGGTCCCGCACCCGGGCGGCTTCGCGAATGGGCGAGAATAAAGTTTTCGAGGGCCGCGCGGCGTTCTCACGCGGAGGGTCCTGGGGGGAATTTGATTCGAAGCCGGAAAGGGAAGGCGCGAGGCAGCCGGCGTCTCCAGGCGTTTTCACGCGTCCGCCTGACCGAAGTCATGGCCGGATTCCCATATCCGTTGCCCCCTGGCGCTTCATCGTCGGAAAGAATCGATCGAAATCATACAGGAGAGACAAGGTGCACGGGAAGTTCTGTAACATCGCAGCCGGGCGTCGCGCCGGGAGGAGTACATTGCCATGACGAAGTTTACCGGGCGAGACTCGCTGATCCTGGACACCGCTTCCCTTACGGCTGAGACCGGCACGGAGGGTGCTGACTTTGCCGGCGCCAAGTGGTCCTGGGCCGCGCGCCGGTTGCTCGAGGGGGCTGCCCGCGAGGACTACCGGCTCCGGCTGGAGCCCCTTCGGCCCGTCCCCGGCGACGTGGCCCTGGTACGCGTCGACCATATCGGGCACCATCATCTGATCGAGACGGCGGACGACCGCCGGTTGCGCCTCTACGAAGGGGACCGGGTCATCTGTGTATTCGGCGACCGCTATGCTACCGATGTTTACGAAGGCCGAGTGGACGACCTGTCCAAACTGCACCTCCTCACGGGGAGCGGACTCATCGGGACCGTGACGGCGCGCCATCGCGACGTAGACCATCCCACGGGTGTGACGTTTCTCGGGTGGCTGGCCGATCGCGAAGACTCCCGGATCAATCTCAAATCGCGGCTGTTTCGTCCCGGGATGACGTCGCCCCGGCCGATCGATGTCGTGCTGGTGGCCGGCACAGGAATGAGCACGGGCAAAACCACGGTGGCCCGCAAGGTTCTGAGGGCGCTGGCCCGCCGCGGCGTCCGTGTGGCCGGCTGCAAACTGACCGGCACGGACTCGCCCCGCGATCTTTCCGAATACCGCGCGGCGGGCGTGCTCCATGCCACTGATTTCAGCGACTATGGCTTTCCGTCCACTTATGGCGCATCGGAAGCCGAGCTTTGCCACCTGTTCGACTGCATGCTCGAGGACTGCGCGGCCAGGGACGCGCAACTGGTAGTAATGGAAATCGCCGACGGCATCCTCCAGCAGGAGACCCGGTTGGTGCTCGAAAGCAGCGCGATTCGTAGCCGTGTGGCGGGTGTCGTTCTCGCAGCCTCGTGTTCCAGTTCCGCGTTGTTCGGTGTTCGCACGCTCGAAGAGTCGGGTTGGAGCGTCTGGGCGGTTTCGGGCCTCATCAGCAATGCGCCGCTGTTCATGCGGGAATTCGGGGAGCGGTGCCCGATCCCGGTGGCCTCTTCACGAGACGATGCCGACCGTATGGCGAAACTGATCCTGACGCGGATTGCGTCCGCAAAATCAGAAGAGGTGCAGTGTGCCGCTGCCGCCAGGCTGGTCGAATGACGCCTGTGCCCCGGCGGCGGGCATGTCTTTCGAAGGTCGTCCGCTGGTGGTGGAGTTCTGCGGCGACCCGGCAGCCGGCCTGCGCGTATTTCTGATCGCCGGCCAGCACGGAGACGAGCCGGACACGCGTATGGCCGCTGCCGCGCTGGTCGAGAGGACACGCTGCGGGGCCTTCGATCCGAGGGCGCGGCTCGCGGTGCTCGCTGATGCGAATCCTGACGGGGCCGCCGCCAACCGCCGCCGCAACGCTACGAACATCGACCTCAACCGTGATCATCTGCTGTTGCGCGCGCCGGAGACATCCGCGATCCATCGCTTTGTCGAAAGCTGGCAGCCCGACCTGATTCTCGATGTCCACACGTATCGCCCGCGCCGGCGTGAACTGCTGCCGTTCGATTTCGTTTTTCCGCACGATGTGATGATCGACGTGCCCACCAATCCGGCCGCGCGCACCAGCCTCGAGCCGCCGCTCGAGCGCTCCTTGCTGGCATTCGTCACACAGCGTATGGCTGAGGCGTCGCTGCGTTGCGACCGCTATACGCTGGTTCGCCCAAACGGCCGCGTGCGGCACAGCAACCTCGATATCGTGGATGCGCGCAACGGCCTCTCGCTGCGGCATGGGATTCCCACGGTGCTGATCGAGGGGCGCCGTGCTTCCGAAGACGATCCAGCGAGCTTCGCACCCACACACGTGGCGCTGCTTCGCGCTATCGAGGCAGTGATCGAATGGGGAGGCGCCCACGCCGGCAGCCTCAAGAAGCGGCCCGATCCAATCCGTGAGCCGGTTCCGATCGACTGCCGCTATTCGCGATCGGCCCGGCCGCGCTACATGGAGATGCAATCGGCGGCCGGCGATATTCAGGTGGTGGGGATTCCGGGCGCATACCTGCCATTCGTCGCGACCACGCGAACCGTTCGCGTGCCCCGCGCCTATGCTGTGCCGCGCGCGTCCCGCCGGTTGGTCGGTGTGCTGGCCCGGCAGCAATTCAGGGATGCGCCGGCCGAGCGGTTCCGCAATGCACGGCTGGAAGTGTATCGTGCGGACACATCGGGTCCTTCTTACGCCCAACCGTGGCCCGACGCCGTCTACTATCCGGCTGATCAGCCTGGCGGACGTGCCTTGGCGCTGCTCCTTGAGCCGCAGTCCCGCTTCGGTCTGCACCGATTCGCCGACCTCTTCCCCGTAGCGCGGGTCGTGTAGCCGCGGCGCGCAGGCGGCTACTTCAGGTAGGGGGCGATGTTGGTCTCGATGGTGTGAAACTCGGCTTCGGTGAGCGGCAGCTTGCGGAATGCAGCCAGGAATTCGCGTGGCGGACCATCCGAGCCGTAGAGCACTCGTCGAATACCGAGCTCGCGGATGCGCCGGGCAATGAGATCGGCCTTGCCCTCCCAATTGCCCATGCCTGCAACCGCCGACGCGTCGAAGTACACGTGCTTCATGCGGCGATCATTCCGCGCAATCGCATTCACGAAAACGGAGAGCGCCTCATCCACCGTGGGATCGTCGTAGCCTCCTGCCCCGGCGAGGTGCGCGATCTGGACTGGTGCATTGCCGGCCGCCGGCAGAACCTCCTCAAGGAAAACTCGCGCCTCTTTGGCGCCATAAGGCCGCTTCCGTGTCACTGACGAATGCATATGCACTACGATCGCCATCCGGTGCCGGTTTGCCGCCGCGAAAATGCGGCGAAGCTGCCCGACGTGCTCCGGATTGTCGAGATCGACGTCGGAGTTGCCGAAGTGCAGCTTGATGCCGAAGTGAAGCTGCGGGTCGCGGCTGCAGCGCTCCAGTTCAACAAGCGCGTAGTCTTTGAGCGGGTTGAATCCGCAGAAGCCGCGCAGGCGGCCTGGAAAATGCGACACCTCCCGGCTGGTCCGGTCGTTTTCCGCCCGGACCTTCCCGTATTCGTTTTCGACCGGCGGCCGGTTCGGATTGCCGGCCTGATATGCCACTGAAAGGACCAGCGCGCGGCGGATACCCGCGGAATCCAAATCTGCAATCAGGTCCGCTGCCGTCATCGGATCGGTTCGACCCGGTGGCGGATTGAGCAAATGCTGGTGATAATCGACCAGCGGCTGCGCATGCACCCCATGCAATACCGCGATGGCGCAAAGCAGAATGCGCGACATTCCAGCATGATACTCACATCGCGGCAACGAGCCGGTCGATGTTCTGGAAGCACTCCTTGACTCCGAGTTCCATCCCCGAGCGGAGGCAGGCGTCCCGGCCTTCTTTGGTGGGGAACAGCATATGCAGCGTGAGCGTGGTCTGGTCACCAGCCCCGTCGAACGTGAGGGTGGCCAGCGATTCCGGGCCCGGCATGGCTTCGAAGCGCTCGGTCCGCTGGATGCGGTGTGGCGGATCGATCTCGCGAAATTCGCCGGAGAACGCGACCACCAGACCCGGCCGCTCCACCACCCATCGCCAGGCTCCGCCGATGCGCAGGTCGATGTCGCAGACCGTTACCGTAGTCCCACGCACGCCGTACCATTTCCGCACATGTTCCGGCCTGGTCCACATGTCGAAGAGCACTTGTGCGGGCGCCTGGAACACACGCTGCAGAACCAGTTCCGTATCGGACGGAAGAGTGAGGGTCGTTTCACGCTGTGCGCTGTCAATCATCGGGGTTTCTCCTTTTTGGTGATCTCGGAAATGTACTCATCGAGCCGATCGAAGCTCTCGGCCCAGTTGCGGCGCAGCCGTTCGGCCCATCCGACAACATCGTCGATTCGGTGTAGGTTCAGCCGGCAGGGCCGCCGCTGCGCATCGCGCCCCTGGACCACAAGCCCGGCCCGCTGCAGCACTTTGAGGTGCTTGGAGACTCCCGGAAGACTCATCCTGAGCGGCTCGGCGAGTGTGTTCACGGTCGCCTCGCCGCGGGCGAGCTGCTCCAGGATTGCGCGTCGCGTGGGATCGGCGAGAGCGGCTAGGGTGGCGCTGAGAGCGTCGACGCTTCGTGGTTTGTAGTTTGCCAATCGGTTAATTAACCTGATGGAATAATACAAGGACGAGGGGCTGTATGTCAATGGAAAATGCGGGCGGGCCGGAGGCCCACGCCACTACATCAGCGTGAGCGGGTCGACATCGATCACGAGGGCGGTTGCGCCCCACTTGTGCTCGATGGCAAACGTGCGGAGCTTCTGGAGGAGTTCGTTCAATGTCTTCCGGCTTGCCGCTTTGATCAGGAACTGATAGCGGTACTCGTTCTTCAGTCGCGGTACGGGAGCTTCGGCCGGACCCATCACGCGCAGTTTATCGGGGGGTGGTGTAAGCAGGAAGCCGAGATCGGCGCTCAGCCGCATCGCCACTTCCTTCTTCTCGGCCCGCACCAGCACGTTCGCCATCGCGCTGAAGGGCGGGTAGTGCATCATGCGGCGGAAGTTCAGCTCCTTCTCGTAGAAGGCCTGGTAATCCTGCGCCGCGGCCAGCCGGACGGCATAGTGATCGGGGTTGATGGTCTGAACGAGCACGATGCCGGGCACATTGCCGCGTCCGGCGCGTCCCGCCACCTGCGTCAGCAACTGGAAGGTGCGCTCCGCCGCGCGAAAGTCCGGCATACCCAGGCCGACATCGGCCGACACCACGCCCACCAGCGTGACGTTTGGAATATCGTGCCCCTTGGCGATCATCTGCGTTCCGACCAGGATGTCGTAGTGGCCCTCGCGGAAATCATGCAGGATCGTCTCGTACTGGCGCTTGCCCGTCACCGTGTCGCGATCGAGACGCGCGATCCTCGCCGTCGGAAATGCGTGGTGCAGTTCCTCCTCCACGCGCTCCGACCCAAGGCCCAGGAAGTAGATGTGCTCGCTGGCGCACTTCGGGCACACGCTCGGCACCTTTTCGGCATACCCGCAGTAGTGGCACAGCAGGCGGCGGTCGCGCTTGTGGAAGGTCAGGGTAAGCGAGCAGTTCATGCACTGCACGCGCTCGCCGCAGGCGCGGCAGGCCACGAAGCTCGAAAAACCACGGCGGTTCAGCAGCACGATCACCTGCTCGCCATTTTCAAGCTTCTGGCTGACCGCCTCCATCAACTTCCGGGAGAACGTCGCCTGTTTGCGTGTTTCGAGAAACTCCTGCCGCATGTCGATCAGCTCGACGGCCGGCATGGGTCGCGCCTCGATGCGTCCCGGCAATTCGAGCAGCGTGTATTTGCCCCGTTCCGCGTTGTAACGGCTTTCGAGGCTCGGCGTCGCCGAGCCGAGGACGACGCAGGCATTGGCATGCTGCGCGCGCACCACCGCCACGTCGCGGCCGTTATAGCGAGGCGTCTCCTCCTGTTTGTAGCTGCCGTCGTGCTCTTCGTCGACTACGATCAGCCCGAGATTGCGCACCGGTGCGAACACGCCCGAACGGGTACCCACCACCACCGACGCCGCGCCCGAACGGATGCGGCGCCACTGCTCGGATCGTTCCACGTCCGTGAACGCGCTGTGCAGGATCGCCACCCGGTCGCCGAAGCGGGCGAAGAACTGTCCGGCCATGGCGGGAGTCAGTGCGATTTCGGGTACGAGCAGCAGCGCGCTCCGCCCCTCCGCCATCACTGCTTCGATCGTGTTCAGGTAGACCTCGGTCTTGCCCGATCCCGTGACGCCGTGGAGCAGGAAGGTGCGGAATTCGTGAGCCTGGATGGCGGCCCGGATCTGTTCGAAGGCGGCCTGCTGCGCGGGATTGAGGTCGTGCCGCGCGCGGATGGGGCCCGACCGGATCGCCACGGTCTCCGGCCGGAGCACGACCAGCCCCTTCCGCGCGAGCGATCGCGCAGCGATGCTGGCATTCCGTACGGCATCCTCGAGGTCCTTCAGGTTGTGTGAGCCGGGATGCAGCTCGAGGAAGGCGCGCAACTCACGCTCCGGTTTGTTGAGCTTGACCTCGGACTCGGCCTTTTCATACGCGAGTTCGACGCGCAGGCGCTCGGCCGGGGCGCGCAAGGGATCGCGCTCTGTCTGAACATCCTCCGAGACGATGAAGCCCTTGCGTTCGAGGGACCGGATCACCTTATCGGCAAGCGGCAGCGCCTTGGCCAGGTACGCGGCATTCAGCGGCCGCTTCTCCAGCATACGCAGCACCTCGGCCACGGGATCGTCGGGAGCGGTGTCGAACAGCAACTGGCGGGCGGCGTCGCGGCCGGCATCGGTCAGCGACCACACCTTACCGCGACGGATCTCGGCAGCGAGCGGCAGCATCGTCCGGAGCACCTCGCCCAGCGGTGCGCAGTAGTAGCCGGCGATCCAGCGGCCAAGCGCGAGCAGTTCCTCGCTCAGCACTGGCTCGGAGTCGATCAGCCGCAGCGCCTCGCGTATTGCAACTGTGGGAGCGTCGTCGTGACAGCGGAGAATGACGCCAGTCAGCTTGCGCGGTCCGAACGGCACCAGCAGCCGGCTGCCGGCGCGCACCCGATGGCGCAGGGTCAGCGGCAGTCCGTAGGTGAACGGCTGGTCCAGCGGCACGGGCAGGCTGACATCGCAGAATTGGTAGGAGCCCTCGGGCATCGAACCCTCAGCATAACCCGCCTGCACTCCGCCACCCGCTACGATGGAAGACATGTTCGACTGGAAGCAGGATCCGCACCGCCGCTTCAATCCGCTCACCGGCGAGTGGGTGCTGGTCTCGCCCCACCGGACCCAGCGGCCGTGGCTGGGGCAGGTGGAGCCGGCAGCCACGGAGGAGGCGCCGGAATATGACCCGGAATGCTATCTCTGTCCAGGCAATGCGCGCGCCGGTGGGGTGCGCAATCCGCGATATACGTCCACGTTCGTTTTTGATAACGACTTCGCCGCCCTGAAGCCCGGTACTCCCGCTGACCGGTTCGATCGCGACGGCCTGCTGGTAGCCGAAGGCGAGCCGGGCATCTGCCGCGTGGTCTGCTTCTCGCCGAAACACAATCTCACGCTGGCCAACATGGACGTTCCCGACATTCGCACGGTGGTGGACGTGTGGGCCGCGCAGTTTCTCGAACTCGGGGACAAGCCGTTCATCAACTATGTCCAGATTTTCGAAAATCGCGGCGCCATGATGGGCGCAAGCAATCCCCACCCGCACTGCCAGATCTGGTCAAACCACGCGATCCCGAATGAGGTCTCCAAAGAGCAGAAGGCACTCGACGGTTGGCGCGAGTCGCGCGGCCGTTGTCTGCTGTGCGATTACGCGAAGCTCGAAGGAGGCGGCGAACGCATCGTCGAGGAGAACGATGCATTTCTCGTCGTGGTGCCGTTCTGGGCCGTATGGCCCTTCGAAACGATGGTGATCGCGAAGCGCCATGTGCCGTCCATCGAGCAGCTCAACAGCGGCGAACGCGATGACCTTGCCGGCATCTTGAAGCGCCTGACTGCACGCTACGACCGTCTGTTTCAGGTGTCGTTTCCTTACTCGATGGGCTTTCACCAGCGGCCCACCGATGGCGCGCCGCACGACGAATGGCACCTGCACGCGCACTTTTTCCCGCCCTTACTGCGCTCCGCCACGGTGCGGAAGTTCCTGGTCGGCTACGAGATGCTGGCCGGCCCGCAACGCGACATCACGCCCGAAGCGGCCGCGGACCGCCTTCGGCAAGTTTAGAAATGCAGTCCGCCTCCGCAAATCAGCGTCTCGCCCGTAACATAGTCGGAAAGCGGTGAACAGAAGAAAAGCACCGCATTGGCGGCCTCTTCGGGCGTTCCCATGCGACCGAGCGGGCACGCGGTCTTGACCCAGTCGAGTACTTTGGGCTGTACGCCGACCGCAATCTTCCGGCCCTGGACGTCGATCGACGCCGCCTCGCCAGTTAAGGGCTGCGTCAGCCGGGTTTCGATAATTCCGAAACCGACGGCATTCACGGTGACGTTGTAGCGACCCCACTCCTTAGCCATCGTCTTGGTGAAACCGACCACACCTGCTTTCCCAGACGAGTAGCCGGCCTGTCCGGGATTCCCATCGGTGCCTGCGATGGAAGTGATGTTGACCACCTTGCGCGTGACGCGCCGGCCTTCGGCGGCTTCCTTCTTGGCATTCTCCCGAATCCATCCAGAAGCCGCGCGCAACACGCGGAACGGCGCGACCAAGTGGATGTTCAGCATCGCCTGGAACTGCTCGTCGCTGGTCTTCTGGATCACGTTGTCCCAGGTGTAGCCGGCATTGTTGACGATGATGTCGAGGCCGCCGAACTTCTCGATCGTCTCATCGACAAGCTGCTGCGGGAAGGCTGTGTCGGTGATGTCGCCGGCCAGAGAGGCAGCGCGTCCTCCGGCTTGCTGGATGGCTGCTTCAGCCTCGCCGGCCGGGGCGGCGTCGAGATCGTTGATCATGACGGCAGCGCCGTACTCCGCCAGTTTTTCCGCAATCGCACGTCCGATGCCGCGGCCGGCGCCGGTCACAAGGGCCGTCTTCTGGTCGAGTGTAAGGGGCACGAGCTTATCTTAAGCCCGCACCATGCTCATAGGACCAACAGTTCGTGATCGAGGACGGATTTGAGCTCAATGACAGACCAGCCCTCTTTCGTTGACACCGGCAGCTTTGCGCCGGCGACGCGCGCGTCGGCCGTCCGGGCGCGCACACCTTTCAGCCGCACCTCGAGCGGGCCCACCGGAATCAACTCATCGAGCGGCCCGCGCCACGTGCCTTCATTCGTCAGATTGACCACGTGGACGATCAGCCGGCTGCCCTTCCGATACACCTGGCAATCGAGCAGGCCCGGTCCGCGCACCTCGAAGCCGATGTGGTCCGCGGCGGCCCAACGTACTATATTGGCGAGCAGATTGCCTTGGTCGGGAAGATTGGAGCGGGCATAGCGCCGGTCGATATCGGCGGCCAGGTACGCGTGCTTTCCGTTCAGCACCAGGCCGGGGATGTCGGTCTTTGGTTCGCGCATCCAGGCTGTTTCTGGGGGATAGGTCGGGAACGGCGGCACGAATGTCAGCGGGACCGTCGCACCGGGTTCGACCTGCATCTTTTCGAGCAGCCCACCGAACGGGATGATATCCGTCTCGTCGAAACCGTGCAATACGGCATGGCGTTCAGCCGCGGGCGGCAGCCGCAGGTACGTGTGTCCCTGGCCCGGCGTCCGCCGGCCGAATTCGGGAGACGGGGCATGCACGCCCAACAGACCAGCCAATGCAAAATCCTTCCGTGGATCGCCCCATTCGTTGTACAGGCTGGTGGCACCGCTTGCGACAATCGCGCCGCCGCGTTCGGCGAATTTCCGAATGGCATCGCATTCGGAATCGGAGAGCGCACCGACGTTGGGCAGAATTAACACCGCCAGTCCCTCTGTGCTCGCGATGTCCGCCGCATTCAGCGGCACGTACGGAATGCGTGCGCGCATCAGGGCCTGCGTGAAGCCGCGATAGGGCACGTCCACCATTTCCGCCGCCTGATCGCGGCCGAAATAGTCGGTATTGCGCTGTGACCAAACCACACCGACCGCCGCCACCGGCTGCCGGTTCATCAGATATTCCTCATTCGCCTTATGCCACTGGAAGATGCGCTCGGGCGTGCGATACATGCGGCGGTCGTCATGGAAGGCGCCGACCATGTGCCACCACGGTCCGATACCGCCGGCGATCCCTTCGATCATCCACATGCGCGCTTCGGGCTCGGGCTTGCTCGCCACACGCACCTGGTAGAGCGCCATGCTCTCGATGATATTTTTGTCCCAGCCGATGAGACCGTGCACCAGTTTGCCTGCATCCGCGTTCTGCTGGAAGCCGGTGGCGTCGGTGCGCGACTGGTGGTCGAGGAGCAAGAACTCGGATCGTTTGGCGATCTCGCGGATGTCGCGGAACGAATTGCTCTGGCTCGTGACGGAGCCGCTGTTCATGCCCAGCCACAAGCAGTGCGGACCACCGGCCGCTTTCACGGCTTTGTTGTTGTTTTCCCACAGCTCGATGCGGCGCCTGTAGTTCCATTGCAGCCAGCGGCGGTAAACGGGGTCGCTCCAGTTTTTCTGTTTCGGAAGCGCCTCGCCGGCGGTGGCACGGAACTTGCGCACGCAGTTGTCGCAATAGCAGATGCTGTTGCGCTGCAGCCCGCTCCAACTGTTATCGGCGAAGCCTTCGGGATGTGACCGCTCAATGATTTCGCGCATGACGTCCGGAAGGTATTCGTCATAGTAGGCGCTGTTGATGCAGGTGACGTATTTGTCCTCGGCGCGGTAGGGCGCGCCGGAGGCGGTGCGGGCAAACCAGTCGGGGTGGGCCTGAAAGAAGTCCTCGGCGGTGCGATTGGAATCCATGCGCGCCAGGACGGCCAGGCCGTCCTCGTGGGCGGCCTTCGCCAACTCGCCATAGAGATCGCGCCCGTTGAGGAACTCGGCCCGGTGGTGCAACGGGAATTTGCTTGGGTAGTAGGCGACAATGCCGCCCGCATTGATGATGACGCCCTGCACGGCAGTGCGTTTCCAATATTCCCGCCACCAGGGAATGTCGTAACGGGTGGGATCGCGTTCGGTGATGTTGGTCTGTCCCCAGCGTACCGCGCGCCGGTACCAGGGTTCGGCGGTCTGGGCCTGGGCGGCCAGAGCGGCGGCGCAGGCGGCGGAAGTTTGCACGAATTCGCGTCGGGTCACTCCCGCAATATATATCAGCGGGGCGGACCCCAGCAGCCTAGCCCACCGCTAACGCGGGAGCCCAACGGTTAGACACCGCCTTGATCCGGCGAACCGCCTCCTGCAGATTCGGCAGCGAATTGGCGTAGCTGAACCGGATGTACCCCTTACCGTATTCGCCGAAGCAGCCGCCATCGAGGCACGATACGCCACCTTCATAAAGAAGCAGGTCGGCCAATTCCTTCGACCCCATCCCGGTCCCCGTGACATTCGGGAACGCGTAGAACGCGCCGCCGGGCACCGGACAGCGGAACCCGGGCACCTCGTTCAACCCCTGGCAGATTGCGTCGCGGCGACGCCGGAACTCCGCCACCATCCCGTCCACTGCATCCTGCGGACCGGTGAGGGCGGCGATCCCGGCGCGCTGTGTGAAACTCGCGGTGCAGGAATTCGAATTCACCATGAGCTTGTTGACGGCGTCCACTAGCCACGTAGGCATCACGCCATAACCCATGCGCCAGCCGGTCATGGCGTACGTCTTGGAAAATCCGTCGAGGATGATCGTCTTCTCCAGCATGCCCGGGAATCCGGCAATCGAAACTGGCGCCTCTGTGCCGTAGTGAATGCGCGAGTAGATCTCGTCGCTCAACACCACGACGTCCCTGTCGCGCAGCATATCGGCGATTGCCCGCAGGTCTTCGGCTGGGATGACGCCGCCGGTCGGATTCTGCGGCGAATTCAGGATCACCATTTTGGTACGGTCTGTGAGGCGATCGCGGAAGAGATCGAGATCGAAGGAGAAGCCGCGCTTCTCCTCGAGCGGCATCGCCACTGGCGTCGCGCCCAGGAAGCGGATCATCGACTCGTAGATCGGGAAACCGGGATTCGGATAAATGACCTCGTCACCGGGCTCGAGTAGCGCGAGCATCGGGAAGAAGAGGATAGGCTTGCCACCAGGTACTACCGAAATATGCTCCGGGCCGACGGCGACGCGGCGAGTCCGTGACACGTGCGCGGCGATGGCCTCTCGAAGCTCGGGCAGGCCTTGCGTGGGACCATAGTGCGTCCATCCCTGATCAAGCGCCAGCTTGGCCGCTTCGACGATGTGCGCTGGCGTCGGGAAATCGGGCTCGCCGATCTCCAGATGCACCACGCTGCGGCCCTGCGCTTCCAGCGCGCGAGCCCTTACCAGAACATCGAAGGCCGATTCGACCCCGATGCGACTCATCCGTTCTGCCAGTTTCATGAATTACGCCTTTTGAAAGTACGGTACGCCGTTGCGGGTCTCGACCTCGACGACCCGGTCGTCAATCGCTACACGGTCGCCCACGATACGGCCGGCGATGCGGCCCCCGCCCGCCAGCGTGACGATGGCGGTCTGGTAGGGCGCTTCCTTGGCGAACGCCTCCGGTGCCGAGTAGATTACGGTTTCGGTGTAGACCGTGCCGCTCCTCATGCCGCCCCCAGAATGGTTACCACGCAGGTGGCTCCGGATCCGCCGAGGTTCTGTGCCAGCCCGAGCGAATGGCGGGCCACTTGGCGCTCTCCCGCTTCGCCGCGGATCTGCAGCATGAGATCGCAGATCTGCGCCACACCCGTGGCGCCGACCGGATGGCCCTTGGCTTTGAGACCGCCGCTCGTATTGATCGGGCGCGGCCCGCTGAGGCGCGTGCAGCCTTCAAACGCATACGGCCCGCCTTCGCCCTTCTTGACGAAGCCCAAGTCCTCGCTGGCCACAATCTCGGCGATCGTGAAGCAGTCGTGCAGTTCGGCGAACTGGATTTCGGCGGGCGTAACTCCGGCCATCTTGTAGGCCTTCTGGCCCGCGCGCCCGACCGCGGGGAAAGTGGTGATGTCTTCCTTTTGGTCGAGCGCCACGAAGTCGGAGGCCTGCGCGATGCCGAGCACGCGCACGGGCTTCTCCGTGAAGTATGAGGCGCGCTCCAAAGGGGCGAGAATCACGGCAGCCGCGCCGTCGCTGATCAGCGAACAGTCGTAGATGTTGAGCGGGTCCGCAATCGGTTTCCCGTTCATGGCCTGCTCGAGCGTGATGACCTTCCGCATATGGGCATCGGGATTGAGCGCGCCGTTGGCATGGTTCTTCACGGCGACCGAGGCGAGGTGCTCCTTTTTGGTGCCGTAGTCGTGCATGTGCCGGCGGGCGATCATGGCGAAAAGCGACGCGAAGGTGTTGCCGGCCTTCATTTCGCCAGAACAGTCGCCGGCCTCTGCCAGAATCTCGCTGACGCGCCCGGTGCTCTGCGAGGTCATCTTCTCGACCCCGACTACCATCACCACGTCGCTGATGCCCGAGGCCACTTCCGACCACGCATGGAAAAAGGCCGATCCGCTCGATGCGCACGCGGCCTCAATGCGGGTGGCGGGTACCCCGGTGATACCGAGAGCGGTCGAGACGTAAGGCGCCAGGTGATTCTGTCCGACAAACGCGGGCCCCGAGAAGTTGCCGAGGTAGAAGGCTTCGACCTGTTCCGGCGCGACGTGCGCGTCTTTCAGGCACTTTTGCCCCGCCTCGACCGCGAGCGAACGAAGATCGCGGTCGGGAAAAGCTCCAAAAGGAGTCTTCCCGGCGCCGATGACGGCGACAGGTCTCATATATTTCTAGAGTAACTGAAACCACTGGGATGTGGGGCCGGAGGCGGCCTCCACATAGTGCCCCAGGGATTGAGCAACTCGACATCGCAGCCCGCAAATCGGACACCGCTCCGCGTGGCGAGAGTTGCGCCGCGGGAGATGGCAATTGGATGAGATCTGGGCATCCGGATCGCTGATAGCCTTCCGCCAGCCCGGCACCGGGCGCCTCCCTGCGCATATACGGCCCGCCTCACTGTCGAAGGGCAGGATGCGGCCGGCAAAACCTGTTCGAACATATCAGTGGCAGCCTGGGTAAGGGCCGTCCGGCGCTTTCCTTTCGGGAGCAGTTCGAGGCCGAAGAGAACCTCGGCCTATGTGATTGACGTTACAAACAGACCCGCCGAAGGTCGGGGCGCGAACCAGCGCACCACTGCCCGGTCCGGCGCCGGACCCATCAAGTCCGTCAGTATGTTCGTATCCAGAACGATCATCGAGAGTCGGGTGGCTGTCGGAGTGGATCTCGAGAGACATCCGGCAATTCCACGGCACCGGCCGCGGCGAAGCGACGGTGGATACGCTCTCCCAAGCCGGTCGAGGAGGGCTCGTGGAGCGATAGCGCGGCTTATTACAACCGGCGGGAAGCTTCAGGAAGACATGTTGTGTCGCGGTCTATTTCTTCTGCGCTTTGGCCAAGTGTTTGCGAGATGTGTCAGGGTCTTCGAGATAAAGCGCTCGGCGAATCGGGCGGGGATTCAGGAAAGGCGCTAACCTCGACCCCTGCTAAAATACACGCTAGCGGCAAGCTGCCGTCATTTTAGAGTCCACGTTTCGCGGGTCTTCACGTCATCAAAAGTAGGACCCGTGAGAACTGTCGTTGCGAGCCCGATGAGCGAAGTCACCGAGCCCGGCCTGGAGCTGGTCGAGCGGCAAAATCGCTTTGTTTCCGATAACTTACGCCGGATTTTTGTGCAGATCTACCGGATCGTCGGAAATGTTGCCGATGCCCAGGACCTGACCCAGGAGGCTTTCATTAAGGCTCTGCAGCACCAGGAACAGCTCAAGGACGAACAAAAAGCCGCCCACTGGCTGTCGAGAATCGCCACAAATACGGCCATCGACTTCCTGCGCCGCAGCGGGCGTGCGACATTTTGCGAGATTGACGAGGCTCCGGAAAGCCACTCGGAAAGTCCGGAACAGCTTCTCTTGCGGTCCGAACAGCGGAACTACCTCGAAGACGGGTTGCGCCTGTTGAGCCCGCGTGAGCGGGCTGCGCTCCTGTTGCGCGACGTGGAAGGACTTCCTGCCGAGGAAGTGGCCAAACAATTGAACTGTTCCAAAGCGACCGTACGCTCGCACATTGCGAATGGCCGTACCAAGTTCCGCCGTTACATCGAAAGAAGGAAGCGGTAGGCAACATGAAACACCCCAGTCAGGCAACTTTGGCTTTGCAGGCAGGCGGAGACCTCGGGTTCTTTGCCCGATGGCGGACCGAACGCCACCTCGTTCACTGCGACCGTTGCCGCGGAGAGGTGGAAGCGTTCCAGGTCACTCGCCAGATTCTTCCCGACCTGGCCGAAATCCCCGAAATTCCATGGAACCGCCTCGCGGCGGAAATGAAGGCGAATATCCGTCTCGGTCTCGAGGCCGGAGAGTGCGTTCGCGCCAGCGACCCTCCCCTACGTGAGACGCGCTGGTTTACCGGCGCGCGGGCCGCGGTCGCACTGGCCAGCATCGTAGCGCTGCTGGTAACCGGGGCTGTTCTCGAACGCCCGATGCCGAGGCCCGTGGTGGCCGTCGTGGATGATGCGATGGTCGTGCAGGATACCGGCGACGGAATTCAGGTCGGACGAGGTGCTCAGGCGCTCCGGCTGATGAATCCGGCGCAGATGAGCCCCACGCAGCGGGTGCTGTATTCGCCCAACGCGCAGGGCTCGATGAGGGCTCGTTACGTGGATCCGGAAACCGGCTACGTGACGATCAACAACGTTTATGCGGAGTGAAGGCGTCACACGACTGGCGGCGGCGGTGGTCCTGGCCGGCGCTGTCCTCCATGCGCAGGAATCCGCGCTGCCCTCCGGCTCGATCAATATCAACCTGCCGAAGGACTCGCCGGTGGCATTGCTCGGCATGTCGTCTGATCCCTCGCGCGCCACGATGCGCGGGGCGGCCATGGTCCTCGATCTCCACATGGCCCTTACCCTGCGAAACGGTGGCGTGGCACGCATCCACGGAATCACTCTACGGGTGGTTTCGCAGGAAGTGGCAATGGGCGGCAAGGGATCGGTCACGATTCCCAGCCTGAACGTAGCGCCTGGGGAAGCCTTTCCTGTCCGTATCGATATGCAGCTCGTCCGTCCCACACAGGCAGCCTCCGGCCCGCTGGTGAATGTGGATCTGGACGGAGTGCTCTTTCACGACCTGAGCTTCTACGGTCCCGACCGGCTGAATTCGCGCCGGTATCTGACTGCCTGCGAACTCGAAGCGCAGCGCGACCGTGAGCACTTCAAACGCGTCCTGGCCCAGGAGGGCCGCGACGGGTTGAAGCGACGCATGGTCGGGAGCCTGGAGCGCCAGCAGGAACTCCAGCCGCTTACCGTGAAGGTGCGGCGCGGCGGACCGGGCGTCACCAGTGCCGGAGTCTCGAACAGCACCGAGCAGATTGCCAAATTTGCGTTCCTCGCGATTCCCGATTCCCCGGTCGAGCCGGTTCAGGGTTCGGCCGTAGTCTCAGGTAACGAAGCGCGGTCGCCGGTGATCGAGGTGCGGAACATTTCTGCCCGGCCGATAAAGTATGTCGAGCTCGGCTGGATGGTGAGCGATCAGGCGGGCCGCGACTACTCGGCGGGTTCGCTGCCATCCTCCAGCCTGCCGTTGTATCTGCCGACGGGCAAAACGGCGCGGGTGCAGCCCGACAGCACGATAGACTTTTCGCTCGGCGGTAAGCCGGTGAACGTCAGCAAGCTGACGGGCTTCGTCTCCGAGGTGGAGTTTGCCGATGGTAAAGTCTGGGTCCCCAACCGCCAGACCATCGATACTCCGGCTCTGCAGAGAGTGTTGGCTCCTTCGGCGGAAGAGCTGCGGCTCTCCGATCTCTACCGGCGCAAAGGAGTCGATGCACTGATCGACGAGCTGAAAAAGTACTGATCCGCTCCCGGCCGGGCTCCAGGATTCCTGATCGTTATACTGGTTAAAAGTGCAGTTGTACCGGAATAGCATGGCTTCGTACGTCCTGCTGCTGGCGGGAGCGTTCCTGGTAGCCGTGCTGGGCAGCCTCTGGTTCGGCGCGCCGCTCGAAAACCTCGTTTACGACGAAATGTACCGGCTGTACCGGCCCCCGGCCTGGCAGCCGGAGGGGGTGCTGCTGACGATCGATGAGCAAACGCTCGACACCGTCCGCGGCGGGATGGCCGGCATCCGCCGTCCTTTGGCGGAAGGCTTGCGGCTGGTGGCGGCTGCAGGGCCTAAGGCCGTTGCAATCGATCTGATCCTCTCCAATCCGGCCGATCCCGAGGCCGATCGCGATTTGGCCGCCGCCCTGCGGGACTGTCCCAATCTGGTGCTCTCGAGCAGCCAGCTTCCCGGCGAGAAGTGGGAGGATCCGCTGCCCGAATTCCGCGCCGCCGCGCGCGCCGTGGGCCACGTGCACGTCTGGCCGGGCCGCGATGCCGTGGTGCGGCATATCCCGCTCGCCCGGATCAGTGGCCATGACCGGCGCTGGGCCATTTCGCTCGAAACCTTCCGGCTGAGCCGGAAGGCCGACATCGTCGAGACGAGCGGTAGCTCCGAACTGCAGGTCGCAGGCACCACGATTCCTGCCGAAGGCGACGCGCGAGTGATTCGCCTCCGCTTCCCGCCACCCGATCGCAAACCGCGCGAAGTTTCGCTCCGCGACCTGTTGGCGGACCACCGGCGCGCCGCCGATTTCGCGGGCAAAGTCGTATTCGTCGGCGCGACCGCGCAAACGGAGCACGATCGCTTGTTTTCACCCTACTCGGCCGGCATCCCGACCAGCGGCATTGAGATCAACGCCGACGCCTACGAGACCATCGCACACGGCATGTTCATCCGTGATGTTCCGCCGCTCATCGTCGCGCTGTTCGCGGCGCTGCTCGTGGCCGCGTCGGGCGCGGCGTTCCGTTTCGTGCCCGGGTGGGCCGCCTACGTCGCGGGTGCCGCAATCCTCGTGGTGGCATCGGCCGCGCCGTATATTGCCTTCACCCATTCGCGCGTTTTATCGTTCACCACGCCGGTGTCGGCGGCCTGGTTCGGCGTGATCACGTCGGCCGCGTACTACCACCTGGTGACGCGCCGGAACTTGCGGCGCAGCGAGGCGGAGCGCCAGCGCTACCAGCAGGCGATGCATTTCGTGACCCACGAGATGCGGACTCCGCTCTCCGCGATCCAGGGCTCGAGCGAGTTGATCTCGCGCTTCGCCCTTACCGAGGAGAAGCGGAAGCAGATCGCGCTGCTCATCAACTCAGAGTCGAAGCGCCTGGCGCGCATGGTCGAGATCTTTCTCAATGTCGAGCGGCTCTCTGCCGGCCAGATGGAACTGAAGCGGGAAGCGATTTCGGTGCAGGAGATGGTCGACGTCTGCGTGGAGCGGACGAAACCGCTCGCCGAACGCAAGCGCATCGCAATCGATCTTCATCCGATCTCGGCCGAGTATCAACTCACCGGCGACCGCGAGTTAATGGAATACGCCTGCTACAATCTTCTTACGAACGCGGTCAAGTATTCGCCTCAGCAGACCGAGGTTACGGTTTCGGCGCTGCTCTCCGGCGGGCACGTGCGGATTGCCGTGAAAGACCAGGGAATCGGCATGGACCAGAAGGAAGTGAAGCAGATCTTCCGCAAATTCTACCGCACGAAGAAAGCGGAAGAATCGGGCGAAGCGGGCACCGGAATCGGACTTTCCATTGTCCAACAGATCGTGGAACAGCATGGAGGAGAGATCGAAGTGGTGAGCCAGCCGGGCGCCGGCTCCTGCTTCACCCTCGTGCTCCCGGCCACGGCACATGTCCCCGCGGAACGGCATTAGATGCAGAAATTACTCTTAGTCGAAGACGACCCGGCACTCCAATTCACCATTCAAACGGCCCTCGAGGAGAAGGGTTACGCGGTGGATGCCGTCTCTACGACCGGCGAGGCAATCGATCGTCTGAGCGATAACTCCTATCCGATCGTCATCTCTGACATTTATATCGACGAGCGCACCGGTCTCGACGTGCTGCACGCCGCCAAATCCAAAGACCCGCGCTGCTCCGTCATCCTCATGACCGGGCGCGGCACCATGGAGACTGTGATGGCAGCGACCCGTGGGGGCGTCTTCGACTATATCGCCAAGCCCTTCGATCTCGACGTGATGCTCGAAGCGATCGAGCGCGCCGAAGCGGCCCGCATGGACGATGAGGACGAGGCCGAAGAAGAGGAACTGCCGGAGACGGAATTTATTGGCAGCTCCGCGGCCATGGTGGAGATTTACAAAACGGTTTCCCGCGCCGCTCCTACCGATGCCACCGTGGTGATCGAAGGTGAAACCGGAACCGGCAAGGAGCTGATTGCGCGCATGATCCACCGCAACAGCCGGCGCGCGAACCATCCCTTCGTGCCGGTGGACTGCGTGTCCATCACGCCGTCGCTGCTCGAAAGCGAGCTGTTCGGCGCGGTGCGGGGTGCATTTACCGGCGCCGACCGCGACCGCACCGGTGTCTTCGAAGCCGCCAACCGCGGTACCGTTTTCCTCGACGAGATCGGCGAGATCGAGATGGGTTTCCAGGCTGCCCTGCTGCGCTTCCTCCAGGAGCGGGAGATCCGGCCCGTCGGTGCCTCCCGGTCGAAAGAAGTGGACGTGCGGGTGATCGCCGCTACCAACCGCGACCTGCAGCGCATGGTGGACGACGACAAGTTCCGCAAGGATCTCTGGTACCGCCTGAACACCGTGCGCATCGTGCTGCCGCCCCTGCGCGAGCGGCGCAGCGACATCCCGCTGCTGGTTCGGTTCTTTCTGCACAAGTACAACAGCCGCTATAGCCGCGACGTGAAACTGATGGATTCCGGCATCAAGGCACTGCAGGATTACACGTGGCCCGGCAATGTCCGCCAGTTGCAGCACATGATCGAGCGGCTGACCATCCTTGCAGACCGGATCGACGCCGAGGCGGTCTATTCCGCGCTCACCGCCATGGAGTCGCGTGAAAAGCCCGTGGAGACGCTCGCCGATGCCGAAGAGGACCAGATCCGCCGCGTCCTCGCCGCCACGGGCGGGAACAAAAGCAAGGCCGCACAAATCCTGGGGATCGAGCGGAAGACCCTTTATCGCAAGCTCGAGAGGATGAAGCTGTAAGCGTCTATCGGATGCGGCCGCTGAGCGCGGCGACTTCGCTTTCGAGGGCCCGGTCGCGATCGAGAAACGCCGACAGCTCGCGCACGCGGCGGTAGACTTCTGCCGAGCCCCGGCCGAGACGCTCCGGTCCTCCCCGCAGGTCGACTGCCTGCGTGGCGGCGAGCAGCACCATGGCGGTTTCGTTGCGGAGGCATTCGAGCGCGTCCATGGCGGTGACGGCTGCATGCATACCGAGGCTCACCACGTCCTGGTTGTACTGCTCGGTGGGAAGCGAGTGAATGCTGCTGGGACCCGCCATCTGTCGGACGGCGCAGGTCAGGCTGGTCACGCTGAGCTGGATGCTTTTGAAGCCGGAATTGAGGCCGGGATTCGGCACGAGGTTGGCGGGGAGGCCGCCGTTGAAGCGGTCGTCCACCAGCAGGGCCACCAGTGCGTTGCCCCAGTTGGCCATGGATGCGAAATCAATCTTCCACCCGTCGAGCAGGCGCGCGATGTGTCCGCCGTAGAAGTTGCCGGCCTTGTAAAGGGCTCCGGTTTCGGGATCGACGAGCGGGTTGTCGTTGGCGGAGTTGATTTCGCGTTCGATGGTCGGGCGCGCCCCTTCGAGTGCTTCCCACACCTGGCCCAGGCCTTGGGGGACGCAGCGCAGCGAATAACAGGACTGGCCGCCCGACTCCCGCGTGTAGCCCGATCCCTCGAGCATGCTCCGCAGGTATGCCGCCACCGCGATCTGTCCCGGATGGCCCTTCCGCTCGTGCACCCAGGCGTCGAAGGGCAGTGCCGGAGCCTGCATGGCTTCGATCGCGAGCGCGGTCGCCTCGAGGAGTGCGCGAAGGACGCGGAGCGCATCGCCGTAGAGAAGCGCCGCGACGGCCGTCATGAAGGTGGTGCCGTTGATGAGCGCGAGTCCTTCCTTGGAAGCAAAGCGGATGGGCCGCATTGCGGCGGCCGCCAGTGCCTCCTCGGCGGGCAGGCGGCGTCCGGCGACCTCGGCCTCTCCCTGTCCCAAGAGGACGCGCGCGATGTAGGCGGAAGGCATCAGATCGCCGCTGGCGCCGACAGATCCATACCGCGGGACCACCGGGGTGACCCCGCGATTCAGCAGTACCGCCAATGCGTCGACGAGGCCGTTGCGGACGCCCGAGGTTCCAGTCGCGAAGGTAGCGAGGCGCAGCAGCATGGCGGCACGGACGACGTCGCCCGGCAGCGGCTGTCCGGTGCCACATCCGAGATAGGTGACCAGGTTGTGCTGCAGCGTCTCCATCTGCTCGGCCGCGAGCGAGATCCCGATGTTGCCGCCCACCCCGGTGTTCACGCCGTAGATTCGTTCGCCCGCCGCCAGCAGTTCTTCCAGGCGTGCTCGTCCGTTGGCAATGCGCGTACGAGCCCCGCCCGTGAACCGCACCTCAGCGCGTTCGCGGGCCGCACGCACCACGTCTTCAATCGTGAGAGCGTCGGCTCCCACCACCACCATTTGAGGCATTCCCTATTGCACCACGAACGGGAACTTCACCTCGAAGGTCTGGCCGCCCACGGCATCTTTGGCGGCGATGGCGATGGTGTATTCGCCCGGCCGGATGTTGCCCTGAAGGCTGATGCCCATCGCCGCAGGAACATAACGCCGCGGGTAGAAGGACTCCGCCTTTTCGACGGCGGGCTCAGGCTGAGTCCACAGGACCTTGCCACTGGGCGCGATTACGCTCGTCACGTAGCTGATGTCGATGCGGTTCTTCTCGCCGAACTTGTAGCCTGTGATATCGAATTTCGTCCAGACGCCGTCGCCCGGCTTGTACACGGCCTTGTCCATCGGCTGCGTGCCGTCTTCGTCGCGATAGAAGTGGAAGTTGCGCACGATAAGGGCATCGCTCGACTCCACGTCCCGGCCGCGGACTTTGAAGGGCACGGACAGTTCCGCCGATGCCTTGGCCACAACGTCTTCCACTTTGACGATGATGTGATAGGCGCCGGGCGCGAGGAGTGGCGGAATGAGCACTTCAGTCGAGATCTTCGGCAGCCAGTCCTTGTCCTGCGGAGAAACTTCGGCGGCAAGGTCGTTCTTATAGATGTCGTCGAGCGGAACATCTTTGGCGTCGAATGCCTGAACGGAGTAGCGGAGGTGGACCTTCTCGTCTTCCGATTTGGAGTAGCCCGCGACCCGGCAGGAGAAGTAGAGAGTCTCTCCGCCGAGGTGCTCGAAGCCGGCCGGTTCGGGAACTCCGCCGTCCATCTGGCTGATGATCGGTTTGACAACCTGGAGCGCCGGCGCCGCCGTCAGCAGGGCCGGCAGGAACGCGAACAGCAGAAGCGGTCGCATAGTTTCATGCTACGCCCGAGCGCCCTGGACGGGAAGTCTGGGCACTGGTGGATACTGGTACAATTCCTATCTCTTCGGCTTTCATAATGACCAAGGTTTCCAAACCCCCATCTTCGCGATTCCTTCCCCTGTTACTGGTACTGTTCGCTGGCAGCGGCTGCTCCGCTCTGATCTATGAGATCGTCTGGTATCAACTGCTGCAACTCGTAATCGGGTCGAGCGCTATCTCACTGGGCGTTCTGCTGGCCACGTTCATGGGCGGACTGTGTGCGGGCAGTCTCGTGCTGCCGCGGCTGAAATGGGCGCAGGGTCAGCATCCACTGCGTGTTTACGCCAAGGTGGAGTTTGGAATCGCTCTCTTCGGCATCCTGGTGCTGTTCTGCATGCCGTTGGTAGACGGCGTGTATACCGCCGCGGTCGGCCACGGGATGCCGGCGATTCTGCTGCGCGCGCTGGTCTGCGGACTGTGCCTGATTCCGCCGACGTTCCTGATGGGCGCCTCGCTGCCGGCAGCCGCGCGTTGGATCCAGACCACACCCGAGGGCGTCTCGTGGATGGGGTTCCTCTACGGCAGCAACACCGTCGGGGCCGTGCTCGGATGCCTGCTGGCGGGCTTCTACCTGCTGCGCGAGTTCGACATGGGAACGGCGACGTTTGTCGCCGCCGGGTTCAACGTGATCGTCGGATTGACCAGCCTTTCGATTGCGCGCCGAAGTAGCGAATGGGCAGTCCAGGAGTCGAGGGCGGCGGTGCGTGCGGACTGGCCGATCTATGCGACGATTGCCGCGTCGGGAGCCTGTGCGCTGGGCGCCGAAGTCGTCTGGACGCGACTTCTCGGGCTGATGCTGGGGGCCACCGTCTACACGTTTTCGATCATCCTCGGCGTCTTTCTGATCGGGCTCGGCGTGGGCAGCGCAGCAGGATCGGCCATGGCGCGCGGCTATCGCGATACGGGGCGCGCGCGGCTCGCGTTCGGCGTCTGCCAGATGCTGCTGGTGCTGGCGATCGGCTGGACGGCCCTCATGATTTCGGAATCCCTGCCGTACTGGCCGGTAAATCCGCTGCTTTCGACCAAGCCCTGGTTCACCTTCCAGATTGATCTGGTGCGCTGCCTGTGGACCATTCTGCCAGCCACGCTGCTGTGGGGCGCCAGCTTTCCTCTGGCCCTTGCGGCTGCGGCGCACAAAGACGAAGACCCGGCGCGGCTGGTGGGCGGAATCTATGCGGCCAATACGGCGGGCGCCATTCTGGGAGCGCTGAGCTTCAGCCTCGTCCTCGTGCCGTGGGTGGGTACGCAAGGGGCGGAGCGGATTTTGATCGTGCTTTCGGCGCTAAGCGGCGTCCTGATTCTGATGCCGTTAGTGGCGCAGGCGCGAAATGTCGTGGGAGCGCTCGGACTGGCTTCGGCGCTGGTCGTGGCGGGACTGCTGGTGAGTCACGTCTCGGGCGTACCCGGGATGCTGATCGCATACGGGCGGCGCATTATGACATCGATGGGCCGTTCGAAGATCCTGTATACAGGCGAGGGCATCAACTCGTCGATCGCGATTTCGCGGTGGGACGACGGCGCTGTGCAGTTTCACGTGAGCGGCAAGGTGGAGGCGTCAACCGAGCCTTATGATATGCGGCTGCAGCGCATGCTGGGCCACATGCCGGCGCTGTTTCACTCCAATCCCAAATCAGTGCTCATCGTGGGTTTTGGCGCGGGCGTCACGGCGGGGACCTTTGTGACTCACCCCGGCATCGAGCGGATCGTCATCTGCGAAATGGAGCCGCTCATCCCGCCGACGGCGACGCAGTACTTCGCTCGCGAAAACTACAACGTGATGCACGACCCGCGCACACATATCGTGTACGACGATGCGCGGCACTTCATCCTTACTACGCGGGAGAAGTTCGACATCATCACGTCTGATCCGATTCACCCATGGGTAAAGGGCAGCGCCACACTCTACTCGAAGGAGTATTTCGACCTGGTGAAGGAGCACCTCAACCCCGGTGGTATTGTGACGCAGTGGGTGCCGCTCTACGAGAGCGACCTGCCCACAGTGAAGAGCGAGTTCGCCACCTTCTTCGATGCGTTTCCGAACGGCACCATCTGGGGCAACCAGAACGGCGGCGGCTACGATACCGTAGTGGCGGGACAGGTGGAACCGGCGCGCATTGACCTGGACGCGCTGGATGGCCGGATGGCGCGGCCGGACCACGCGCGCGTCGTGCAGTCGCTCGCGGACGTAGGGTTTAACTCGCTGGTGAGCCTCCTTTCCACCTATGGCGGCCAGAAATCCGACCTAACCGGCTGGTTGCAAGATGCCGAAATCAACCGCGACGGCAACCTGCGTCTCCAGTACCTGGCCGGCCTGGCGTTGAACACCAGCATGGAAGGCACGATTTATAGTCAGATTCTGAGTTACCGGCAGTTTCCGCGTAACCTGTTCACGGGTTCGGAGCCGAGGGTACAGAATCTGCTGTATGCCCTGCAGGCTGGCGGCGGCCAATAAAAGAGCGTATACTCCGAATTGGGGGTGTCGCTATGGAGCACCTGGACGTGCCCGAGATCCTGATCATCATCGGACTGATCGGCTGTGCCGCGTGGGCGGTATACAACTGGAGCCACCCGCATCCGAAGCAGCCGTAAGGCTCCTGCCACACCACACGTTACAATGCCCGGTGGAGGAGAACCATGTTCACTGCCACCGAAGGCCTGATACTTCCCAGCACCGTCACGGGATCCTTTCCTCGCCCGCGCTGGTTCGACGTCAGCATGTGGGGACGTCCTCTCGACACCTGCATGCTGGATGTCCATTTCCGCGAAAAATTCCAGGATGCGCTCTCGGTGGTGATGAGCGATCAGGAGCGTGCCGGACTCGATATCGTATGCCACGGCGATTTCCACGTCGATGAGGACCTGGCCGGGCGCGCCTGGCATCACTATCCCCTGCAGCGCTGGGCGGGGTTCGAGGGCGATCATTTGCAGCCGGAAGAAACGACGGCGCCGTGGCTGCATTATCCGCCGGGCACGCTGCTCAACGAGATCTACACCGGATGGCGATGGCCGCATGTGATCGACAAGATCGAGCACCGGCCTCTCGACTACCCCAAGCTGTGGCGGCTCGCGCAGGCGCGCACAAGCAAGCCGGTCAAGTTCGGGACGTGCTGCTCGCAGGTGATGGCTCTGTTCCTGGACATCCACACGCCCAAGTACAAGGACAAGCGGCAGGTGATCTGGGACATGGCCGAGGCCATGAACAAGGAACTGTTGGCGCTGCGGGATGCCGGCTGCCGGTGTATCCAGATCGAAGAGCCGACGTTCCATTTCATGGCGAACACCTTCGGGAAGGACCATTCCGAGGTGAAGTTCATGGTCGATGCCTTCAACCGGGAAACGCAGGGTCTGGACGATGTGGAGCTGTGGATTCACACCTGCTGGGGCAATCCGAATATGCAGCGGGTAATGGAGGACACGAGCTACGCCGCTTCCATCGAGATCTACCTGGAGCGGTGCCGCGGAGATGTCTGGACGCTGGAGATGAAGGACCGGAACCAGCGGGATCTCGAGCTCTTCGAGCCCTTCAAGAATGACCTGAAGAAGAAGATCTGCATCGGCGCGGTGAGCCACCGGGTGCTGCAGGCGGACCGTCCGGAGGATGTGGCGGGCGAGATCCGAAAGGCACTGCAGTTCATCCCTGCCGAGAAGCTGATCGTATCGAGCGATTGCGGCTTCGGCCGCCAGGGCTGCAACCGGGAGATCGCCTTCTATAAGGCGAGTGCGATTGCGCAGGGGTGCAACATCGTGCGCCGCGAATTGGGATTGCCGGTGACGGAAGTCCCGGCGGCCAATCCGCAGTTACAGGTGGACGTGGTACCGGGTCGGGTGACGGGGACGTCGGTGTGAGCCGCGGGCTCGGACGCTGCGCTATCGACTGTTAGTTAGCTCATCTCGGCGACGCGATCTCGTGGCCTGTGCGGCACAGGCCGGGAGGCCTGTGCCAGGATGCCGCTAAAACGAAAAGCGGAGGGCGAGTTGCAACTGCCTCGAGAAGTTCGCCTGGCTCGTGATCTTGCCGAAGGTGCTGCTGCCAAAGGAGACGTTGGGTCCGTAGAACAGCGGTGTATTGAACGCGTTCAGCGCTTCGCAGCGGAACTGGCCCTTCAGCTTTTCCCGAATCGTGACGTTTTTGAAGACCGACAGGTCCCAGTTGGCCTGGCCGGGTCCGCGCATACCGATGGTGCGGCCGACATTGCCGAAGGTGAACACGGGCGCCGTTGAGAAGGCCGCCGGATTGATGTAGTTCGCGAGGCGATCCTCCAGGCGGCCGCTGGTCACCGGCGAAACTCCGGTGGCATTGGGACGCTGGCTGGCATAGCCGAAGGCCGAATTGAAGTTGGTGGCCTGCGAGATCTGCAGCGGGAAACCGGTCTGGTAGACCGATACCGCGTTGATCGCCCAGCCGCCCACGATGGAGTTGGCAACGCCGCCGTAGTTCATCATCGGCTTGCCCTTTCCAAACGGCAGTTCGTAGGAGATTGCCGTCGACCAGCGCAGCGGCGTGTCGATGTTCGAGAAGGCGTACTCCGCCGACATGTCGTAGGGATTCTGCGGGCCCTTGTTGCCTCCATTCAACGTATTGGCGGGACCGCCGCCGGCTTCGTCCCAGTTGCGCGACCAGGTCAGGGTGGAGAGCAGGCTCATACCCTTGCTGAAGCGCTTCTGCACCTTCGCCACCAGCGAATAGTACTTGGCCCGGTTATTATCGGCGAACAGCTTGCTGATGCTGCTGTAGGTCGGATACGGCAGCAGAAGCTGCGAGCGCTGGACGTTGGCGGTGCCAATGACCCCGGCGCCGCCGTGCTGGTAGAACGGATTGGCCACCGACTGCTGTAGGGCCGCGCCCTGCGCCAGCAGACTCGGATCGAGCGCGTTCATATTGATGCTCGCCGTGGTGGTGGTCAGGTGCGTCGACTTGGAGCCGACGAAACCGATCTCGCTGGCAATGCCGCCCGGCAGTTCGCGCTGGATGTCGAATGAGTATTGCTGCACGTACGGGGACCTCGCCGCGGGATCCACAATACTGAAGCTCTGTCCGATGCCGGTGAGGCTGCCCAGGCTGTTGCCTGCAGGCTGCAGAATGCCACCCGGGAAGGGATTGGTCAGGTTCAGCGCGGGCGTCACATTGCCATCCACGGAAGCGCTGGGGCTGGTGGTCTGGTTGTAGCCTACGGTCGCGATGGGAGAACCGATGGCGAACTGCGGAGCCCAGAAGATGCCGTAGCCTCCACGGAGCACGGTCTTGGAATCGAGCTTGTAGGCGAAGCCGAAGCGCGGCCCCAGCTTGGCGACGATCGGGCTGCCAACGGTGTCACGGCCGTTGCCGGCATACTGGACCACACCCTTGGGCGCGATGCCGCTCACGCCCGCGGCTAGAGGATTGGCGGCGCTGCCGTCGAAGTTCACGAGCATGCCGTTCGCAGTTTCCTTGAGGCCGGGCTCGTGCTCGATACGCAGGCCGAAGTTCAGAGTGAGGCGAGTCGAAACACGGAAGTCGTCCTGCACGTACACGCCGTAGTAATTGGCGATGTCGGTGAGCTTCGTCGATGTGTAGATGGCGACCGAGGATGGATAGCCCAGCAGCATGTCGGCCAAGTCCGTGCCGCCCGTCCCGGAACTGAGCGGGGCGGACTTGGTGAAGATACCGTTGAAAGCGTAATTGCCCGCGGCGTCATTCGCATCGTTCCCGGCGGCCTTGATCTTGCGATAGTCGAACCCGGCCTTCAGGCTGTGGCGACCCAGGTACTTCGCGATCGTCGCCGAGAAGTTGTTGGACGCGTGAACGTAGAAAGAGTTGTTGTCGGCCACACCCAGGCTGTAGAGGTTCGTCATGGTAACGTCCGGGAACTGCGAGAGAGCCTTTGGAACCTGGTTGACGAGCGCCGGGCTGAACTTCAAGGCGTTCAGATCGTATCCCTGGCTCATGTCGTAGCTGTAGTTCGGGAAGCGGTTGAACCCGTACCGGACGGTGATCACGGTGGTCGGCGTGACGGTGAAGAGGTTGTTGATTTGCGTGGAATCGACGCGGCGGAGGAGGCGCCACTGGTTCGGACTCGAGATGTTGTCGGGGAATTCGGTATTGCCGGGTTCGAGGGAGAAGTAACGGAGATAGCTGATGCTGGCGCGCCACCAGGAGCGGAGATCCTCGTCGAGCTTGCCGGTGTACTGCGCGGCGCGGCAGGGCAGGCGTCCCGGCGCGTTGAGGTTGTTGGCTCCGTAGTAGGAAGGATTGCTCTGGCCGGGCTGGAAGGTGGAAGCGATCGCGAGGCCGGTGGGGTTCAGGCGGCTTGTGGGAATGATGTTGCCGGCGAAGGGCTGGCGCACGCCGTTGACTGTGGTGAGCGGATCGTAGATGACACGCAGGCTGCCGTCGGGGTTCAGGCTCTTTGAGAAGTCGCCCAGTCTTTCCGGAGCGGTCGGCGTGGCGAATACGGAGGACGACGACTGGATGTCGTCATAGTGCTCGTATCCCAGATAGAAAAAGGTCTTGTTTTTGCCGTCGTAGATCTTGGGAATCTTCACCGCGCCGCCGAAGCTGGCGCCCCAGGTGTCATTCGGCTGATCGGTGATCGGCACACCCGCGGCATTGTTGAAGAAACTGTTTGCGTCCCAGGAAGTGCGGCGCAGGTGGCCGTAGAGGCTGCCGTGATACGTGTTGGTTCCCGATTTCATCAGGGTGTTGAACATGCCGCCGCCGGTGCGTGCCATCTCGGCGTCGTAGGTGTTGGCCTGGATCTTGACCTCTTCCACGGCCTCGAGCGATGGAATAATGATGGCGCGATTGGTCGCGTCCGTGATAGGCACACCGTCGATGAGGTAATTGTTGCCGCGGACGGGGCCACCGGCGATCGAGATCTGCGAGGAGCCGCTCTGATCCTCCATGCGGTTGTACGCGGGGTTGCCGACCGGAACGACATTCTGGGCCAGCTTGGACAGCATAAAGGGATTGCGGCCGAGGTTCGGCAGTTCCACGAGTTTCTGGTTATCGATCACCTGGCCCTGAGACGCGTTCGAGGCTTCGACCAGCGGCACTGCTTCCGTTACCTGGATGCTTTCGGTGACCTGCCCTACTTCGAGCTTGACGTCGACCGAGACCTGCTGCTGCGTGCCCACGATGACGCCACGCTGTTCGAACTTCTTGAAACCGGGTGCTTCCGCCAGGATGCTGTAGGTGCCGGGCACAACCTCGTTGAAGACGAACTCTCCGGCCGACCCAGTGAGCGCGGAGCGCGCCGCGTTGGTGCCGTCATTGGTGAGCGTGATCCTGGCGCCGGCGAGCGCGCCGCCATTCTGGTCGAGGGCGGCGCCGCGCAGGCCGCCGTAGTACGACTGAGCGAGCACTCCGCTGGCAGCAGCGGCTAAAAGCAGGACACCGATCGTCGTTCCCTTCATGACGTTTCTCCTATGGAGATCTGTTGGCGCGCGGACTGGAGGCCAGCGCCGCGGCGGAAGATGTAGACGGCGCAGCCGATAGCGACGGCGAGCACCGCATTCACGCACAGGACGGAGATGGCGGTGGCGAGGAAGGCCACTGCGTCGATTCGATTCATTTTGGGCAGTCGGCGCCAGGCGCTCCAATCAAGGAGACAGATGCCCATCCAGGCCGTAACACCTGCCAGGGCGGGCAGCGGGATATGGGAGACGAATCCCGCTCCGAGCCAGAGAAAAATCACCAGAAAAAGGGCATGCAGAAGATTGGCGAGCCGGGTTGTGCCTCCGCATCGGACCACTGCCAGGCTGCGCGCCGGAATCCCGACGCTCAGCGGCGCCGCGAACATGCCGGCGAAAAGATTGGCGATGCCGTACGCTCCCAGTTCGGCATCGGCATCCGCCGTCTTCATGCGCTTGTGGCGTCCGCGGAAATGCTCCACCACGCGCGAGGTCAGCAGAATGTTGACCGACGACACAAAGGCCAGTCCGAACGCGGAAGGAAGGACGGTGAAGACGTCCTGCGGACTCCAGGAGAATCCCGCGAACGGCGGAAGTTTCGCCGGGAGCGTTCCGACCTCGGTTTCGTGCATGCCGAGGAGGCGGCCGAACAGAACCGCGAGGCCCACGCCCACGAGCGGCGCGGGCAGTCGCGGTGAAATCCGGGCGGCAACCGTGGCGGCCAGAATCACCGTCAGCCCGAGAGTGAGGGGCACCCATCGGACTCCGGCCAAATGATCCAGTACCGCCACGAGTTGGCCCATCGTAGACCCCGCCGGACGGGAGAGCGGCGAGGCAACCCCGAGAATAATGTCGAGCTGCGAGACGAGCATCATGCCGCCGATCCCGCAGGAGAATCCCGAGACGACCGCGTGAGGCACGCGCGTGATGTGGCGCCCCAACCGCATCACGCAGAAGCCCATCATGATCACCGAGGCGACCATGGAAACTTTGGCGGCGCCGCCGATCCCCTGGGTTCGGACCGCGAGGGACAGGAAGGGAACCGTAGCGCTCGCTGTGCCGCCAATGAGAACCGGGTTGCGGCCCAACAGCGCGATTACCGGCGCCGTAAGAATGGAGGTGAAGACACCCAGGACCGGAGGCAGACCCATCAGGGAAGCCATAGCCAGACCGTAGGGTAATGCGATCAGGGCGGCGATGACACCGCCCGAACAATCCCCAAAAAACTCCGGCCAGGCGTACCCCTTTCCGGCGACGGATCTGCGCAACCGGAAGCCCAGGTTCAAGCCATCACCTTAAGGAATGCCGTTTTGAACTTGTTCATCTCGTCCTGCGTGCCGATGGAGACGCGGACGTAGGTGGGCCAGCTCGGCCACACTCGGCCGATGTAGATCTTCTCCTTGCGCATCGCATCGGCGATCTCGCCGCCCGGCCGCTTCACGTCGACCATGAACTTGTTGGAGACCGACGGGACGTATTTGAAGTTGTGCTTGTCGAGGAAGCCGAGCACGTCGGCGCGAACGTCGCCGATGATTTTGCGGCGCTCAGGCACCAGGTTCTTGGACTTCAGGCTCGCAGTGGCGGCGGCCATGCCGGTGACCGGCAGCGCGCCGGCCGAGTACTGCGAAATTTTCTGCAGCAGGTCCGGACGCGCGATGGCGGCGCCGGCGCGCAGACCCGCCATGCCGTAGATCTTCGAGAAGGTGCGAAGGATGATGATGTCCTTGTCTTTCGCGACCAGGTCAGAGCACATGGGTGCTCCGGCGATGTGGATGTAGGCCTCGTCGAGCAGCAGGATACTGCCCTTCGGCTTGTTTTCGAGGAGCCACTCGATATCGGCGCGCGGCGTCAGGGATCCAGTCGGATTGTTGGGATTGCAGACGTAGATGAGGCCGGCGTTGGGCGAGGCTGCCGCCATGGCTTTGACATCGTGCGCATAGGTCTTCGTGAGAGGAACGCTGATGACCTTGGCGCCAATAAACCGGGCGGCGCGCTCGCCGGCTTCGTATCCGGGATCGGCGGTCACAAAGGGCTTGGCCGGAGAAGTGAATGCCAGGACGGCCTGGTGCAGAGGCGCGCTCGACCCGGCGTACGGCTGTACATAGTTCGCCTTCACGCCTTCCTGTTCGGCCAGGATCTCCTGCATGCCAAACGTCTCCTCATAGAGGTAGCGGCCGCCGTTCGGTAGGATTTTCTGGATGGCCGCGACGGCTTCGGTGCACGGCCCCAAGGGGTTCTCGTTGGCGTTGATCTTCACAGCGTCGGGCGGCATGGGCCCGCGAATCGCCGAGAGCTGGGCCATGGCCGGTTCGTTATAGAACGGCAGAGCCGCGCCCGCCGTGAGCATGGTCGCGATCCGTCCGAAATTGCGGCGCGAAAAGCCCCGCTCGAGAAGATCGCGTTTCACTTCCGTATTCAGACACACAGGCATAGTTCACCCTTCTGAGATGGTTGGAGTGGATTGGATTTTCGACGAAGCCGGGCTCGTTACGCGGAGCAGCTCGCGCCGACAGAGGCGTGGAAAAACAGTTACGGTGAGATTACCACGGCGGCAAAATTTGTCGAATAGAAATTATTTATGGAGGGGATGGGCGGCGCGGGTTTCCGGCCTCGCTTCAACTATATATTGTGTGATATATATATAAACCTATATGCCGACGCCCGAACGGTTCCTTCCGCTCAAAACCAACTGGTTTCACATTCTGCTTTCGCTGGCGGACGGCGAACAGCATGGGTACCGGATCATGCAGGAGGTTGCCGAGCGGACCGGCGGCAAGATCCGTCTCTGGCCCGCGACTCTCTACGGAACCATCAAGCGGCTGATCGAGGCCGATCTCATCGAAGAGTCGGACGAGCGGCCCGCGCCGGAAGCGGACGACGCGCGGCGCCGTTATTACCGCATTACCAAACTCGGAAAGCGCGTGCTGGACGCAGAGAGCCAGCGCATGGAAGAGCTGGTCCACATGGTCCACGTGAAGCGTGGACTGGAGCCGGCGCAATGAGACTCGCCATGCGCCTCTATGCCGCCCTCGCGCGGGCTTTTCCGCAGGAATTCCAAATGGTCTACGGGACCGACATTGTGCAAATGGGAGAGGACATCGTGGAAGACATCGCCAAGCAAAGCGGATTTCTCGGGCTCTTTCGTCTGGTTGCGGATCTGGCCATTCGCGTTCCGTTGGAATACCTGAGCGAAATGCGACGCGATCTGATGTACGCACTGCGCACCCTGCCGAAGGCACGCGGGTTCGCGGCGGTAGGGGTGGTTTCCCTGGGACTGGGGATCGGCGTCGCGGCGGTCTCCGTGAGCGAGGCGCTAAACCTGCTTCTGAAGGATACGCCGGGGATCCAGAATCCGGAAAAGCTCGTCATGGTGACGAACGTCTCGTACCCTTACATCGAGCACTATCGCGATCAGCACGAGTTGTTCCACGGTGCGGCGGCATTCCAGCCGGCGGTGCCGTATAACATTGCGCTTGGCGCCGGAACGAAGGCCGAGCGCGTCTTTGGTCAACTGGTGTCTCCCGAATACTTCTCGGTGCTGGGCGTGGCCGCGGCGCGCGGCCGGATCTTCGACCCCGATACGGACAAGCCGGGCTCCTCTCCGCAGGTCTTCATCAGCGACCGCTTCTGGCGCGAACGGATGAACGCAGACCCGGCTGCGGTAGGCCGAGCCCTGCGTGTGAACGGACAGGCTGCCACCATCGTGGGGATCGGCCCGAAGGACTTTCTGGGCGCCATTTCGTTCATCCCTGCAGACATTTTCGTTCCCACCACGGTGCCGGCCACGGTGGCGCCGGAGCTCTCCGGCGATGCGATTCACCAGCGGGAAATGAAAACGTTCAGCGCGATCCTGCGGATGGCTCCCGGAGTTACTTTCGCGACCGCCGAGGCCGGGCTCGATGCCATTACACGTAATCTCGACCAGGAGACACTGGACCCGGCACGGAACGCAAAAGGACGGCGAGTCACGCTGCTGCCCGGAGGGAAGGTCTTGCCTGTGCCCCGCTCTCTCATCCCGGTGATGCTGTCGTTCATGCTTCTCCTGAACAGCCTGATCGTGGCAATCGTATGCATGAACCTAGCGAACATGCAGCTCGCGCGTGCCACCGCACGGCGCAAGGAGGTCGCGGTCCGGCTCTCGGTGGGGGCGAGCCGTTTCCGGCTCATCCGGCAATTGTTGACCGAGACCCTGCTCGTGGCGGTAACCGGCGGAACAGCGGGCATCCTCTTCGCATTCTGGGCGGCGAACGCAATGGCCAAGATCAAGCTGCCTTTTCCCTATCCGGTGCAGGTGGATATCACGCCCGACTGGCGCGTGGTAGTGATTGTCCTCGCGATTTCCATGGCGGCCGGAATCGGCTTCGGCCTGGCGCCGGCGCTCAGCGCCACCCGTGCCGACCTCGCCGCGCAGCTTAAGGAAGGACTTGTGGGACAACCGCGCGGATACCGCCGGTTCGGTATGCGCAACCTGCTGATAGTGGGTCAGGTGGCGGGATCGCTTGCCCTGTTAATGGTCACCGGCTTTATGATCCTGGGCTTCCGCAACAACAACCGGATTGATATCCCCTTCGACGCGTCCACGATGTATCTTTTCTCGATCGATCCGGTGCGCGACGGGTACACGGCGGAGCGCGCCACGGAATTCCTGGATTCGCTTCCCGATCGCCTCAAGCGGGCGCCAGGTGTCCGCGAGGTAGTGCTCTCCGAAGCGGCTCCTTTCGGGCCGCAGGCAGCGGTCAACACCTTGACGGCCGCAGGCGGAGGAGTCACGCCCGACCAGGTGGTGAGCGGTATCGCGAAGAATACGGTCGGGCCAAACTACTTCGCGGCCCTGAACGCCACCATCGTCGCGGGGCGCGAATTCGACATCCGGGACCAGCACATGGAAGTCTCCCGAAGCCGCGCCATTCCTGTGGTGATCAACCAGGCCGCGGCACACGCGCTCTTCGGAACCGCGGAGCCAGTGGGCCGGCGCATCCTGGAATCATCGAAATCGTACGACGTGGTCGGCGTCGTGAGGGATCTCTCCGCGCCGTTGAGCCAGACCGCACAAGGGCAAGGCATCGTAGTGGTGCCGGTGGTTTACCTGCCCCTAACCCGCGCCGAATTCGCGCATCCGCCGCTGAATGGCATGATCGTCATGGTGCGATCGGATCGCGGACCGGACTCGATGGAGAGTGTCCGGCGCGAACTGGCGGCAATCGATCCGAATGTGGCTATCTTTAATGTGCATACGCTCGGCGGCCAGGTTGCAGATACGCTCGCGTACCTGCATTTGAGCGGGTATATCTATGGCGGCATCGGCGTGTTTGGGATGGTGCTGGCCGCAATCGGGCTGGCGGGTGTGACGGCCTATTCCGTCGCGCGCCGGCGCAAGGAGATCGGAATCCGGATGGCGCTGGGCGCGCGCCAGGGACAGGTGCTCCGTCTCGTGATGCAGGAAGGCGGAGGGCTGGTACTGGTCGGCTCTTTTGTGGGCATGGTTGGCGCAGTGATGCTGTCACGCCTGATGGTGGCATTCAGCAGCGCCTTCGGACCGTCGTTCGAATCGGGCGCGCGCGACCCGCGGCTGTTGCTCGGGGCGCCGCTGCTGCTCGCGCTGCTCGCGATGTTGGCCTGCTACGTGCCGGCGCGCAAGTCTGCGAGAATCGATCCGCTCCTGGCGCTCCGGGAGGAATAGACAGCCTGCTATGGTTTCCGGATCGCAATCGTCGCCGTATCCGTGATGCTGTCCGGCATAGCGATCGTCATCGGCACATCGTCACCCGCGGGGGCTCCGGCGGGTACCGCCACATTCACCTGGTACAACCCGGCATAGCCCGGCGCGATCCCGGAGAACAGGACGGTGGCATCGGCTCCACCGATGGTGACCTGCGGCAACTGGACCGTCCGATAGATGACGCTGCCGTCGGCGGGCGCGGCTTGGCCGGTGCGCAGCGCCTGGCCCGCGGGGTTGCCGTTGGGTGTGGCGCGCCCGAGGCCGGTAACGAAAACGGAGATCACGTCCCCGGGCGCGGCAGGCTGTCCGCAAATGGCGGCCGCTGGGATTCCGTTCCCACTACAGTCCTGCGGGATGCCCAGGGCTGCGGCCATGGAAAGGGGTATCACCCGCCAGGCGGTGTTGGCGAGCAGCGCGGCGGCATTGGCCCGCGTCGGCTTGGACGGGTCGGGAATGCGGAAGATGCCAGGCGCGGCCACGGCGATCGAAACCGGGAGGGCCGAACTTACACCGTAGGCATTGGAGATCGTCACCGTCGCCGCACCCGGCGCGAGTTCCATGGGGACCAGCAGGTTAATCTGGCCCTGCGAACTGATCACGTCGAACAGCGGTGCGGGAATGCCGTTGAAGGAAATGGCGCCGCCGCCCGGCAAGACCGGCGAGGGAAATACGCCGAACTGATCGTCGGAGGCGAGGCTGGTTCCGAAGAGGCTGACAATGGATCCGGGTGCGATGGCCGCTCCGGCCGCAAAGCTCCCGGCATTCAACAGCGCCGACGCCGCGGGTCCCGCGATGGGGAGCTGCACGATGTTACTGCCGAAGCTGCCCGCAGTGATGAGAACCGGCTGGTTGCCGGACGGTGTTCCGGCGGGGACGCGGAACTTGATTTCCGTAACTCCGGTCTGACCCGACGCAGGTCCCGCGGACAGGATGGTGGCGGACGCCCTCGCGTCGCCTACCAGGACCCGGAGCGCCAAGGTGGCCTTCCCGGTGGAATCGAGCGGGCCGACACCGGCCGCGAAGGCGCTCAGCACGTCTCCGCCGTTGGCCGGATGGCCGGAGCTGATGGGCGTGCCGCCCGCATCGAGGAAGCGGCCTGTCATGGAACCGGCGCTCTGCGGATACAGGCCCGGGCTGGCCTGAGTCAATTGAATGGGGAAAGGCTGAGTGGTGATGCCTTTGGAGGTGACAGTGACGTTCTGGGAGCCGAGAGCCGACGTGGGCGGGACGAGGAAGGTGATGCGGTCCGGGGAGGGCGCACCGATGAGCACGGCCTTGATGTTCCCGACCGACACGGTCGCGTCGCTCCCGAAGTTCGAGCCGTTGACGACCGCCACACAGGTCGGTGAGAGCGCCGGCTGGAGGCTGGCGGCATTTACAACGTTGCCGATCGCGAGGTCGTTCCCCGGGCCGCCTCCGAGGATGTTGGTGTAGATGAAATCGTTCGGCGCCTGGAACCCGGCGGAGGTGTGGGTCGTGAGACGGACGTAGATGGTCCGGCCGTCGGTGGGGATGTTGTTGATGGTGGCCGCCGTGGCAGAGAGGGTCAGGGTACCGATATCCTGCGCGCCCTGGAAGCTGCCGGCATCGAGACGGTAGCTATCCGCTCCGTTCACTGCATTCCACCGGAAAGTGACGCTCGAGGCGCCGAGATTGGAGCCGGGGACCGGACTGCCGATGGCAGCGTAGGTATTGGTGCACGCCGTGTAGGTGTAGTCCACTGGATTCACGAAGGCCGAGCCCGCGTGCATGGAGAGGCGAACATAAATCGTGCGGCCGTCGCAGGGCAGGTTTGCGAGAGCGGCGGACTGGATCGGGCTCTGGACGGTGCCGTAATCGGACCCGCCGATCGAGGATCCGGCGTCGAGTTCGTAACCATCGGCGTTCGGCGCGGGCGACCAGGTAAAACCGACGATTCGGGAGGAGAACGTGGTGCCGGGAGGCGGCGAGATGATCGCTAGCCGGTTCCCATAACAGGACGCGAGGCCTGCATGGATCTGCTCGCGCAGGAGTTCACTCTTTACCGCGGCAAAACTCGCGCCGGCGACCGTTGTCTTTCCCGCAAACCAGGCATTGTCCGGCGCACCCGCGAAGAACAGGCCAAAAACGAACTCGTTGTAAACGGTGCCGTTGGACGCGCAATATGGGACCTTGGCCCAGCCCGCGAGAGATATGTACTCCTGGATTTGCGTACAGTCGCTTTGACAAACGGCATAGTCGCCCGTTTTGTACGAGAGGCCCATCGAATCGCGGTAGGCGGTCTGTTGGGCGGCGGTGGTGCCGGAAGGCGCCTCCTGACGAATGATGCTCGGCAGGTCGGTATCCCAGATGTGGGCCGCATCCGTGCCCTCGGCGAGGAATTGCGCCTTTCCCGCCATTAGGTTGAGGAATGCGTCGTGGGTAGTGCTGATGATCTGGCCGCTGGGCAGAGAACCGGCAGCGACCAACTCGAAGATTCTGCTGGTCTCGCCCAGGGTCGTCCGGTTGGGCGGCGCCTGAATGCAGCCGGGAATCTGGTTCATGACGGTGTTGGCCAGGCCGGAGTCGCGCGCCAGGCCGTTGATGTTGTTCCGTCCGAAGAAATCGTAGACCGAGCGGGCGCGAGCGTAATCGCCGTGCCACATCATCTCGCGGAGAGCCGTCGAAAGCGGCTCGTTCGGTCCAAAGATCGCTGGATCGGGGCAGGAGGCCGGGGGATTTCCGTAGTGGAAGACGGACTGGTCAAGGTTGGCGGCGCCCCGAGCGACTTGGACCATGGCGTAGAAATGCTCGAGCAGGGACACAGTGCCGGCCGGGTCGAAAACGAACGTTTCCTGTTGGCGTGCGAGAACGGAGCCATTAATTTGTTTGAGGTAGAGGCCTTGGGTTCCACCGGCGCCGCCCGCCTGCATTAAAGCGGAGACTCGCGAGCCGATACTGACCGGAGCGGTTTGGGCGACCGCGACCGCGGGTACCCAAATCCAAAGAGCAAGAAGATACCCGAATCTGCTCATAGGTGAGGCACCGCAAATGGTAACAGGTTGGAGTACCAGGCGGGGGAACGGAAAGTCCTATTACCTTTTAGGACGAGAGGCGAATATATCGGCGCGTAGACACCAGATCGCCAGTCCTGCCGTAACGGCCAGAAGCGAAAGATTCCGGATCGAGAGCAGGGTGAGTCCGACCGCGCCAGGCTGAGCGTAGACCACTGGGTTGGCCGAAATGACGCGGGAGAACTCAGTCTGCCAGACAACAGGAAACACCAGCGTCGTGAACAGGCAAATCGCCAGAAATGCGCCGAGGAAGGAGTTGGCGAACCGGCCTTCCGGCGCCATCAAGGGTACCAGCGGCACCAGCCATAAAAGGTACTGCGGCGAGAGCACGCCGGAGGAGACGATGCTGAGCAGCAGGAACAGAATGATGAAGGCGCTGAAGAGGCCGGGAGCAGACTGTGCGGCGGTCGCCTCGTCACGGAGTTCGGTGCGGACGAAGCGCGCACGCACAGACACCAGCAGGGCTATGACACCGGCAAGGAGCAGGGCGACCGTGGTCAGCGGCGCAACCTTCGCCAGAATCGCGGCAACGCGCGAAGTGACGTTGATCGAGCCGAAGCTCAGCACAGTTTGGGTTGGATTCTGAAAGAGCCGGCCAGCAATCATCGCCAGCCATGCCCAGATCGACTCGATTTCCAGGCCGCGTTTGCCGTGGTAGGCAAACAGCGCCAGGGTCTCCTTCCCGGATGCCCAGTAGAACGGCAGAAACATCGCAATGGTCAAGGCAATCAGGACCGCGGACCGCTCCACAATTTTGGCCGTCATTCTCGTGAGAGAGGCCCGCTCCCGGCCAAGTGAGGCAAAGAGTCCCGCCGGCAGGGAGCCGAGGACCCAGATGGGCGCAAGGACGAGCGGCGTCAGTTTAAAGTTGATCGCCAGAGCCAGGACGGCGAACGCCCACAGGTAGTGGCGACGGGAGGCTAGCAGCCGCAATGCGGCAAGAGTCAACACTCCGACGACCAGGTCGAAGCGGTCGTAGAGTATGTGCATCAGCAGCAGCCCGGCCGCGATATAGAACAGGAGGCGCCATTCGTAGCGCGGGTCCCGCGCTCCCCGAGGGATCAGGATCGGAAGGGACGCGGCCAGGAGCAGAAATCCGGCCAGATCCGCCAGAGCCATGAGAGCCCGATTGGCCTGAACATACCGACGCACAGCCTCGGGACTGGGCCTATCGGGAATGGGAGGAAGGAAGACGCCGGGCAGGATCATCCAGCCCACCGCGAGAGGCGGATACTCCACGGCGTATTCAACCGGATCGCGGTGCGGATCGCGCGCGGACTTCAGGTCGCGAACCGTCTGGTAGAAGCTGACGCCGTGGGAAGTCGCGTACTGATAGCAGTAGGTATAGGCGACATTCACCTCGAAAAGAGTGCTCGCCTGAATGTCGGCGGAAAAAAGGACGTAGAAGCGCGAGGCGAGAAAGACTGCCATCGCGACGTAGAAATAACGCGGCTGGATTCCGAACACAGCCGCAACGGGCTGTGTTGGAAGAGTCCGTTCAGACCTTTTCCGCTGTTTTCGGGCCCCTGTAGAAGACAGACACTCAGGATAACTCAGAGGGGCGCGATCGGGGAGGGCGCCTTACGGTCAGCGCCAGTTCAGACTCGAGCCTTGCGGCACACCGGAGCGGTTGTAATAGTCCGGGTCGGCGAACTTACTTTCGAAGATCCGCTCCCAGCGGAGATTCTCGCGGCAGGAGGCGCACCGGCCACACTCGCACCGCCGGGAACGACTCACCGGGGCGGTGTCGACCTCAGCGGCGACGCGGCGCCGGCGCTGAGGGCGGCCACCCGTGAGCAACTCCTCGATCAATCGAGCGTCAGCAAGTTCCATACCCGTTTCTCCTCATGGGTTGCGGAGCGTGGATTGCCGTCAGGGATCCGGCTGATTCGCGCTTCCGGTGACCCTTAGATTCTGCTGCAATTTCAGACTAGCATGTCTCGAAATGATAACGAGGTCCCAACGTGTGGGGGAATGGCAACCTCATTTAGGGGCGGGCGGCGTTGAGATCTTGATCGGCATTGATTACAAATTCGACACCACCGGCGATCGAAGTGTGGCTTCATTCCGAATTGCTCCTATACCGCACGGTGAACCACGTTACTGCCCGATCGCGACGTAAGAGCCTGCCGCCGAGGCCACCCCGTTCACCACGATCTGTACCGCGGCGTCCCCCGGCGGCAACTGCGGAATCTGCACGTTCACCTGGTACAGGCCGGCGCCGACTATGCCGGCCCAGTCCGCCTGTACCGCTTTCCCACCGATTGTGACCGTGTAAGGCGAGGCGAGTACTCCTCGATTCTGTACTGTGATTACCTGGCCGTCGGGAAACGGCGGAGTGGTAGCTCCCAAGCCGGTGGCCCAGAGCGCCACCACCTCCCCGGGACGGGCCGGGCGCGAGCGCACGCTCGGGGAGATCAGCCCGGCCGGCGCCGCAAAGGCGCCATCCGAAAGCGTCGCTACGGCATAACGGCGCCCGCCGTCGTAGATCATGAACAGGCCGGGAGCGGCCGGCCTCTTGGTCACCGTTGCGGGCGTGGATGCTCCGGCGGCAGTGATCACCTGCACCGACACCGGCCCGACAAATGCATCCGCCGGCGCAATCGCGTTGATCTGGTTTGGGCTCGCGTAGCTGACATATGCCGCCTTTCCGTTGACCAAGACCTGTGTCCCGGCCGTGGCCGTCGGCAGTTTGTTGCCTGTGACCGTCCAGCCTTGTGTGCCATTGGTAGACAGGTTGGATCCGAGGACCGTCAGGAAGCCGCCGGACGTAAGTCCATCGGCGAGCGTTGCGCTATTCACCACGCCACCCGGTTGGATCGCCGGCAGTGTACTGGGGACGGTAAGGTTGAACGCGAGTGTGAAGAGCGGCGTCGTCGATTGATTCCAGAAAGCCCGAATCGACCAGGCGCCTGGCACCGAAGCCGCGGGTGAGCCTGCCACCGTCATGTAGTACGAAAAGCAGACATATCCGTCATAAGTCGACGGAGCATTGAACGTCGTGTACAGGGACCCGTCAGGCCGGTAAAAAGAGAGGTGGAATATGTCGGACGCTGCAGCACCTGTGACATCGAAGTACAGCCAAACTGCGGATGCGGTAGTCGCGAACGACGAAACCGATGGCGGTGTGCGGCAGCTTCCGCTGGCAATTCCATTGACAGTAGACGTCACGTCGTTCAGCACGGTGGGTGCCGCCTTTGCGGATGTGCCGTTGCCACTGAGGGCAACCATCTGTGGGCTGCCAGCGCTGTTGTCGGCAATCACGAGGCTGGCTGTCCGGGCTCCCGTCCCCGAGGGACGAAAGCTCACCGTGACGGTGCAGGAGGCATTCGCGGCCAGTGACGCGCCGCATTTCGAGGTTTCCACGAATTCGGCGCTATTGGGACCTTGAATTGAGATTCCGGAGATGGAAAGGGTGCCTTTGCCCAGGTTCGCGATCGTGACTGACTGGGCGCCGCTTGTGACCCCGGTCTGCTGATTCCCGAAACCGAGCGCTAGTGGTGTAACCGCGGCAGCGGGTTGGGCGGCGGCCTCCAGCCATTGCGAAATTGCGGGATAGATGGCGGCGAACCTGGTGTATCCAGCGCGCCGGTCGGAGACGTCACAGGCCGAGACGTCTTCGCCATTCGACCCGTAGCTGTCCACGCCGACCAATTGGTTGCTGTCATTGGCAAGGCCCGAGCCGGAGGATCCATGGTCCACGGCGCCCTGGGACATGTTGACGGTGTAGAAGTTGGAATCAGAGGAACTGATGATCAAACCGGCGGCAAGGCGTTGCGATAGTACACGCGGGTGGCTGATCGACGTCATGCGATCCGCGCTGCTCGGATTAAAGGCCCAGCCCATCAACGTGACCGCGACAGGCGGCATCTGGGTAAGGCGCACGAATGCAAAGTCGGGCTGATCCGGAATCAGCGAGCCTCCATCCGTCGTGTGTAGATTGCGAGCCAACAGGGTCGCGCCGCTGACCTGAGGATACGACCCGTAGTTGTTGACAGGCCCATTGCACGATGAGGGCTTGAATCCGAAGACAGCCAGCATCGCGCGGGCGTCCCCGTCATTGAGGATGCAGTGGCCGGCCGTGAGCAGATAGGGCGCCTGGGTACCGTTGCGGTCGGCAATCATGGTTCCCGAACAGGCGTGATCGGGGAACAGCAGGAGTGCCACAGCCTTGGAGAACTGCGCAACGTTGGCGTTGTTCTCATAGCAGGTCTCGTCGAGAAAGCAACTGATGTTTGGACCGACATCCGCGGGCCACAACTCGAACAGCTCGGTGACCGCGAATGGCTCCTTTTCCCGCGTCTGGCCATCGGCCGGAAGATACTCCAGCCAGACTGTGTCGCCGGGAAGCAGTTCTGTCCAGAATTCTCCGTCGTCCATCGGCCCCTTCCTGGTGTACGGCCCCAGAACGTGGTCTGAGTCCCCAGACCCGTCGTGCACCCAGACCTCGCCTGTTCCGGGGTCGAAACCGGTGAAATGCAATCGAATGCCGGCGGCGTCCGCGGCCCTGAGCGACAGAGACCAGACCCACTGGCCTTTGTCATTGGGCGTCCACGCTCCCCGCAAAGACGCGGCGGGAAGATCGCGATTTTGGCCGACGGCCGTTCGGTATCTTTTCGCGCGGCTCGCGATTTCCGCGCGCGATAGGGCCGGCAGCGAGATGCGAGGACTCGAAGCAATCGCCAGTGGGCCGCCGGGTGGCAGCGTTTTGACGTGGGCCGGCGGGATGGTTATTCGACTGACGGCGTTCTGATGCGCTTCCTGTGCAACCGTGGTAATCGGCAAGAGCAAAACTGTAAGAGCAAGTGTGTAGAAGTGGCGGCTCTTCATCTTGCTGCTATAAGCGCAGAGTTACCGCGGTTGGGGACATCGACGCCGCCAGGAGTCTTAGCTCAGGAATTCAGGGAATGACTGGGTTGGGGCAGTGCCTGGGATCTTGATCAATTCCGGGGGCAGGCCGTGATTTCCCCGATTGATTAACAATTTGGGAAAGTTTTGACCAACGGCAATGAGCGCCGGCTGCCGCCGGACAGTGAGATGCCGGACGATTGACGGCTACGTTCCCCCCGGTCAGCCGTGCCAAACTGCGAGCGGAGGAACGAAAATGGGCGGGACGCGGACCTCAAGCCCACGCTCCCCGCCCTATAGGGTTAGGAGCCTGCCTTGGCCGTGCTCTTCTGCCAGAAGTTTTTGAGCACGATCTCCGCGCCCGCATAATTGACCTGGCTGGCATCCTCCGCCTGCTTCTCCAAATAGTTCAGATCGTCCAAATTCGTGTCATTTTCCGGGATGTACTGATCCAGAGTGGGGTTGAGATACGCATAATTGTTTGTCCCGAGCATCATCTGAGCCACCGTGGGGATCAGGTTCGTTGAGGGGCCGTCGAGGCAAATGCTGGTCAAAGCCGCGGGCAGGCCGTTCACCAGAGAGGGCGACAGATTGTAGGGATTTTGCGTCGGGGCCTGCCATTGCTGTGGGCCCCACGCCGCCGCCGCGGCTCCCAGGCCACTGGTCATCAAACCCGTGCCGAAGCACAGAACCGCGATCTCCGAAAGGCTATAGCCGAGTTGCAACGCCGCCGCGACCGCCACCAGGGTGGGGTCGTGATTCACGTAAGCGCCGTCCACATAATAGTTCGTCACGCTGCCGGAGGTAATCGGATGAGCGCCGAACATTCCCTGCATGGACCCGGTGGCCACGACGGCATCCGCGACATAGGCGTCCTGGTTCAAGGGAGCGTACGGCAGGTCCGTCAGATTCGTGAACAGGACGGGCTGCCAGGGTTCGGACGATCCGTTCCCGGTATTGAACGACGTCATCAGCAGATCGAAGCCGTATTGCGCCTTGAACTGGCTCAGCAGGTTATCCTTGTACGCGGCCGGCTGGGAATTGTAAAAAGTCTTCACATCATACTGCGGCAGGGTGGGGGATTTGGCCGGATTGAAACTGAGATCGCTGAAAAAGAGCCGCTCCGCCCCTTTGAAGTTGTCGATCAGGTCTTTCGGCGATGATCCCGAAGCCAGAGCGGCAATGATGCCTCCTCCGGTGGACGTCCCCGCCAGCATATTGGCGCCCGAGATGATGTTCGTGTATTTATACGTCGTGTACAGTTCATTTAGCATTGTCGCCGAGGCCAGGCCTCGGATGCCGCCGCCGCAAAAGCACAGAATGTTGTAACTCATTCGTAAGATCTCCTCCAGTTCCTTTAAAACCTGCAGACACAATCATGCTCCTTTTGCGTTTCCGAGCCAATAATAACCAACGATAACCTTCAGTTATCGAACCTCAAGTGGATAGAATTTTCCGGGAGAAACGGCTTAGGATCAGAATGATAAGGAGCTCCTGGAGATCGGCGCGCAAGCGGCCGTCGCCTCCTGCAAAGGACATCGTTAGCCGACTGTTTGGACCTTTCGCGGATGAACTTGGCGGTTTGATGGCGGATCCAATTCGGGTTTGGCGCTACCAACGATCGCAAGGCTATTCGAGAAGTTGGCGCGGCTGTCAGCGACGGCCAATCTCAACCTAAACCGGTGCCGCTGAAGACCCTATTGCCAGTTCTGGAGTATGCATCTGTAAAGGAAAATGAGGATCTGCACGATCGCTGGGCGAATCTCCTGGCGAACGCAGCTATCGAAAATCACCCCGCATCCGACCATTCTTTCCGGATGCACTCAAACAGCTTGGCCCGACAGAGGCGCAACTGCTGGATTACATGCATGATGTGGCTCTCGTCTTCTCGAAGACGAGTTTCACCAGCCTCCACTCGGCGCGCCAGGAGGAGCTTGCAGCCTTTCATTACTCCAAAATCGAAGCGGCTTTCGAAAGTATCATTGATGCACCGCCTCGAACAGGAATAGACAAGTGAAGCGGCCCCACATGGCGAGTTGCCTCAGTGCCTTGGATGTTCTTATGGGGCTGGGTCTCGCCAGATCTATTCCAGACGCAACCGTGACCTTATCAAATCACCGTTATTACAGCACTGCTGCTTTAGGACACCAGTTTGTTGAGGCATGTCGCGTCCCACGATGCGAGTCACTATTCGATCGAAGACCAGGGGCTCCTGAACGGCGATCGGCTGTAGGTGTCGAACAGCGGCGTCGGCGCCATTTCCCGCGGCTCGACCCTAAGATTGCGAGGCGCGGCGATCGGTACCGGTGCCGGCTGAAGGAGACGAATCCCAAGCCCATCCGGCCGGCCGAGAACGCAACCATTAACCGGGAACTCGCGCTGCTCAAGCATGCGTTTCACCTGGGCTGGCAAAGCACGCCGCGCAAGGTTGCCGTCCTGCCTTACATCCCATGCTGGAGGAGCGGAACGTTCGACGCGGCTTCTTCGAACAGGACCAGTTCTTGGATATGCGCGCTGCGCGCCCCGGAATACCTTCGACCGGTGCTGACGTTCGCCTACTACACTGGCTGCCAGCGCGGCGAGATTCTCGCGCTCCAGCGGCCTCAGATCGACTTGAAAAGGCGCGTCGTGCGGCTTGAGCCCGGCACGACGAAGAGCGCCTGGGTACCCTTTGGGCACACCTGAACCTCAAACGACGGATCGATCGGGAAGTGTTTCGGGCAAAATGTTGAATTGATTTGGCTGGGACGCAGGGATTCGAACCCCGATACGCAGATCCAGAGTCTGCAGTCTTACCGTTAGACGACGTCCCAGAGTAAACTCCATTTTAGCAGGCTGGTCGTCGGGAATCCAACTGCTCCCCGCGTAGTACACTGAAAGCTCAGGATGATGACACGGTGCCGGCTGGGCGTCTGCCTCCTGCTCGCCGCCTCGACAGGGTGGTCCGTCGATTGGACGGCATACAAACCCGAAGGATACGTCAGCGATTTCGCCAAGGTCATCGACCCCCAGAGCAGAAGCCAGCTGGAGGCGTACTGCGCCGCGGTCGAGCAGAAGACGCATGCGCAGATCGCGCTGGTGACCATTCCGTCGCTTCAGGGCGAGCCGATCGAAGAGGTGGCATACACTCTGGCGCGGAGTTGGGGCGTTGGCCACAAGGGCCAGAACGACGGAGTGCTGCTCCTGATCGCCCTCCAGGACCGGCGGACGCGCCTCGAGGTGGGCTCCGGCCTGGAGAGCAGCCTGCCGAACTCATTCAGCTCCGAGGTGTTAGCGGAGATGCGGCCTGCCTTGCGCCGGGAGCAGTATGGCGACGCCCTCATCGCGGCGGCGGAAACCATCGGGAAAACGATCGCGGCGGATAAAAACGTCACGATCGGCCAGCCTATGGAGCGGCGCATCCGTAAGCAGTTCTGGGACTCGATCCCATGGCCGCTGCTGATTGGCGCCGGACTCGTTCTCTTGTGGCTGGTCTTTGGACGCGGACCGAGCGGGTATGGCGGTTGGGGCGGCGGCGGCATCCTGCCCTGGTTATTCCTGGGAAACCTCATGGAGCGGTCCTCGTGGGGCAGCCGCAGCAGTGGCGGCTTCGGCGGATACGATAGCGGCGACAGTTTCGGCGGATTCGGCGGCGGCGATTTCGGTGGCGGCGGCGCCTCGAGCGACTGGTGAGATCTGCGATGGAACAGGTGCTCGCGCAGCTCGTAAAGAAGGTTCAGGAATCGTTTGGCGAGCAGCTCGTTTCCGTGGTCCTATACGGATCTGGAGCGGCCGGCGATCACCAGTCGAAATTCTCGGATTGGAATATTCTGTGCGTCCTCACCGCAATCGGCCGCAGCGAGCTGGCGGCGAGCGAGAAGGTCTTTCGGTGGTGGCGGGAACAGGGCAGCCCCGCGCCGCTGCTGTTGACCGAGAATGAAGTGGCCACTTGCACCGACTGTTTCGCCATCGAATTCCACGACATCCGGCGGAGTCATCGCGTCCTGTTCGGCAAGGATGTGATCGCGCCGCTCGAAATCGACGACTCGTTTTACCGCGCCCAGGTGGAGCACGACCTTCGCGCCAAACTCCTGCGGCTCCGGCAAAAGGCCGCTGGCATGCTCACCCAGCCGGACCAGCTGCGCCGGCTGCTCGTGGATTCGATCTCCACTTTTTGTGTTCTCTTCCGCCACGCGCTGCTGCTCTACGGGGTCGACGCCCCGATGCGAAAGCGCGACGTGGTCGCCGGCGCGGCCACCCGGTTTGGAGTGGACCCGCTTCCGTTCGAAAAGCTGCTCGATCTTCGCGAGGAGCGCATCAAGCCGCGCGAAGTGGACCCGGTCAGTCTGCTGGACGCCTATCTGCAGGGAATTGGTGTGGTGATCAACGCGGTCGACCGGGTGGCGAAGTAGGAGATGGCGTGACCCGCACGCTGCCTGTTGTATTGGTCGTGGCGCTCGCGGGCGGAGCGACCGCTATGATCGCGGCATCCCGATATTCGGCGATCCGGGCCGATCTCAGCGCGCAGCGGGATGCCATCGCACAGCAGTGGCAGCAGGTAGACCTGGCGATCCAGCAACGCGCCAACATGGCGCCGCACTGGCTCCGCGGGTCCCTGGCGGGCGTTGCCGAAGCGGCAGCGCTGGAAAAGGAGCTGGCCGCCGGCCGGGCGGAATTGGCGGCGGCATCCTCCCCCGAGGCGGAGGTACGCGCCAATCAGAAGATCACCGGCGTCCTGGAGAAATTTCAGGCGATCGCCGCCGGGCGCCCGAAATTACAAAGTCATGACGTAGCCGCACGGCTCTCGGACGCAGAGAACCGGATTGCGGTCGAGCGCCGACGCTACAATGAAATACTCGAGCATTACAACGCGCAGATCCAGCGTTTCCCCGACAACATCGTAGCGTCGGTGGCCGGCTTCTCGCGCGATAATGCTTATTTCCCCACGGAACCGAAGCCATGAGAGCACGGAAGACAGGAGTCGGGAAGCAGGAGTCAGAAACTCTGGTCCATGACCCTGTCCGAATGCCGGCGGCGGCCGCGGGTAGTCAGGATGATGCAGTCTCCTGATTCGTATTTGCAATTCCCTATAAAATCTATGCCTTCAACCTTTTCCAACTACATCAACGGCGAGTGGGTCAGCGGCGCCGCGACATTCGAAAATCGGAATCCCGCCAATGTGGACGAGCTGGTGGGCACATTTGCCAAAGGGACCGCGCAGGATATCGAGGAAGCCACCAAGGCTGCTGCGGCGGCCCTTCCAGCATGGTCAGCCATGAGTGGACCGGCGCGCGGCAATATCCTGTTCAAGGCAGCAGATATTCTCGATCGTAAATTCGAACAGGTCGCCGCGGACATGACGCGGGAAGAGGGCAAGACCCTGCCCGAAGCGAAAGGCGAGGTGCGGCGCTCGATCAACATTTTCCGGTACTTCGCGGGGGAAGGATCGCGCATGCCCGGAATGCTGGTGCCCTCCGAGCGAGACCGTGTTCACATGTTCGCGCTGCGCAAACCGATTGGCGTGGTGGGCCTGGTGACACCCTGGAACTTCCCGAGCGCGATTCCGGCATGGAAAATGGCCCCAGCGTTGATCTGCGGCAACACCATCGTTGTGAAGCCGGCGTCGGCTGCCCCTCTGAGTGCATGGCGTATCGTGGAAGCGCTGGCGGAAGCGGGGGCCCCCAAGGGAGTTGTGAATTTCGTGGCGGGCTCGGGCGGCGAGCTGGGCCAGGCGCTGGTGAACGCGGCACCGCTCAGGGCAATTTCATTCACGGGCTCCTGCGAGATCGGCAATTGGCTACACGGCGAAGCTTCCAAGCGTCGTCTTCGCATCCAGCTCGAGATGGGCGGCAAGAATCCGACCATCGTGCTGGCGGATGCAGACTTCGGGTCCGCGGTGGAAAACGTGGTGAACGCCGCGTTCTTTTCGACCGGCCAGAAGTGCACGGCAACCAGCCGCGCCATCGTCGAGGACGCCATTTACGACCGCTTCGTAGCGGCGGTGGTAGAGCGGACGAAGAAACTGAAGGTAGGCGATGGGATGCAGCCGGGAATTGACATCGGACCGTGCGTCGACAAGGGCCAGATGGAGACGGTCCTGCGGTACGTCGAGATCGGCCGCAAGGAGTGCGGCGCGCCGAAGTGCGGCGGTAACCGGATCACCGGCGGCGCCTTTGACAAGGGCTACTTCGTGGAGCCGACGGTTTTTGCCGACGTGAAGGAGGATCACACGATCGCGCAGGAGGAGATCTTCGGACCGGTTCTCGCAATCATGCGCGCGAGCAATTTCGAAGATGCGATGAGAATCGCCAACAACATCCCATTCGGACTCTCGTCGTCGATCCAGACCACGAACCTGTCGCGCACCTTCGAATATATCTACCGGGCCGAGGCGGGTCTCTTGACGGTCAACCTGCCGAGCGCGGGCGTGGAATACCAGCTTCCCTTCGGCGGCTCGAAGGATTCGAGTTTCGGGCCGAAGGAACAGGGTCCGGCAGCGCTCGAGTTTTACAGTGATTACAAGACGGTCTATTTGAAGTATTAGCGGTCCGCTTCCGGCCGCGCGGCCGGGAACCGGCGTTTTTGAAATCATTAGGGGACTTACTGAATGCATTTGGGACAAGTCAGAGCAGAAGGGGCGACGATTGCCGCCATCTTCGAAGGGAAGCTGGCCCGGCCGATTCCAGCACACAGCACGCTGGACCTGATCCGGCGGTCGGAAAGCGTCGGCGAACCGCTGTCGAAACTCGCCGGAGAATTGGCCAGCCGTCATTCGGAAGAGCCTTTCCAGCACATTGGGATCCTAAGCTTAGAATTCCACGTGGACAAGTTGTCGCG
>JADMIO010852256.1_pt1 | contig 113446 bp, 109 predicted proteins | sample 8958161 | NCBI WGS metagenome assembly JADMIO01 (sample SAMN16585339, study PRJNA669376) | soil metagenome | isolation source: Crop rotation soil | place: USA: Cullars Rotation, Alabama | collected 2011
CGCGACAACTTGTCCACGTGGAATTCTAAGCTTAGGATCCCAATGTGCTGGAAAGCCGGGAAAAAGCCGCCTGCCCATACGAGCTGAGAGACTTTGGCCGTCACTAAAGACATGCCGGTACCCAGGCCGTCGCCCCCATAGTTGGATCCACTTTGCAGCAGCGCGGAGAAGTTGCTGCCGAAGCCAACGATCATCACGGTAACCGATGCATTCGCCGCTCCCGCGAGAGCCCGGCGGTACGTGAGCACCGCGTCCTCGTAGGTATCGGCCGAGCGCCGCGGGGTGTTGTTGATGTCGTTCGTCAAACTGGTGCCATAGTCGTCACTGACCGGCGTGATCGCCGAGCCCTTGTAGACGCCCATCGGAATCGTGCCGAAGCCGGCGTAGAGCAGGAACGTTTCGAGCACAGGACCATTGGCCGTGATGGGTGAGGTACCAATGCCGGCGAGCAACCGGAAATGACCGCGCTGTGCCAAGCGCAAGGTGACCCAGATCGCATCCGCATCACCGACGTCGTTCCCAACATCGGTGTCCAGGATGACGTTGGTAGGCGTGGCCGGGACGCTGGGAAGCTGAGCCAGCATCAGCATCGGCGCCACGAACAGGATGAGGAGAAGTCGCCGCATTACTGCACTCTCCAAGACAGCACCGTCGTAATGACATTCGCCGCGCTGTCATTGGTGTTTGCCAGAATTCCTACCTGGTCCGGAGCCGAACTGAAATAGGCACCGCGGGCGATCGTGGTGAGCGTTGAGAAGTTCACTCCATCGCTGGAGATGGCATAGGAGAGATTCGTCCCGTCGTCGCCGACCTTAAGCCAAATGCCGGCCTGCCCCTGAAACCCGAAGACCCAATCGCCATCACTGGCGCCGAACGAAGTAGCGCTCGCCCAGTGGCTGATGTCGATACGCGTGGCGGTGTAGTCTGAAGCCGTGCGGGTGATCTGCACCGCGAAGTTGTAGATTTTTCCGGTGCCGCTCTCCCTTAAGGCGATTCCTGAGATGGGAAAGAGCGTGGACGTGGTCGGCGTGGTGATCGACGGAATTACATACGCCGTCACGGTCCAGGGAGTCGCCGGCGCCGTGTGTCCATACATGCGTAAGTTGTTGCTAGCTGCTCCTGGGGCAATTAGAGCGATGCCGCCGTTCGTAATGTTCACCGAGGCGCTGCCCTGGGTCGTTTTCCAGCCCCACGTCTGGGCTGAGGGCTTGTACATGAGCTTGCCGTGCGAAAAGAGATCGATGTTGTTGGATCCGATGCACCGCGCAAAGTCGTAGTACGAATCCGTCAGCAGATACAGGTCGCCGAGCGTGCAGGTTACCGGAATAGAGGCGTACGTGCCCTGAGTGGTGCTGCTGCCTCCACCGCCGCCGCCAGTTGCCGAACAATCCGTTGAGTTATTGGCGGGGTTGTCAGAGCAAGTGACGTTCGAAGAAAAATTCAGTTTTGCCCGGACCGTCTGCGAAACGCCGTTCACCTGGATGATGCTGATCGCGCCGTTTGCACCGGCCGCTCCAGTATTGCCCGTGTCGCCTTTCGGCCCTTTCGAGGCGAAGTAGTTGGTGCCATCGGTCCAAATCGAAACCGCCTGGCAGATGACACCCGAGCAAGGATCGATCGTTATATTGCTCGCGACATCGTTGATCGTCAGGCCATTGCGAGAGATTGTCAGAGTCGAAGAAGCGGAGAGATTTTGCACCGCGAACTGGCAGGGGTTCCTCGGAGGAGATTTGAGCGTGAGGGTCAAGCCCGTGCCCTTCATCGCGATCCAGTTCCCACAGTCATCCGCCGTGGTGGTGTGATTGACCGCGTAGGCAATCACAGAGCCCAGAGATCCGGCCGCGCCAGGCGGGCCTGGCTCGCCAGCTCCCACAGCTACCCAGTCCGCCGTTACGGTGCAGCCCGACGCATTGTTGCAGGCGTAAATCGCACCGTCCGTGTCCTGACACTGCTGGCGATAGTCTGCGGTGGTATCGCCGGGCGTGCCCGCACAAGCGACTGCGCCACTGAAGCTCCCGCCGCCGGCGATCTCGGCGCACGTGATGCCCGAGAGGGTGATTGCCGTGGCGTACTGACCGCTGGGGCACGTTCCCGGAGTCACCAGGCGCGTGGAGATGTAGTTGAAGTTCGAATTCAGCAGCGTCCGGACAGCAGGGAACGTGGTGTTCGGGATGGTCTGCACCTGCGAATACGCGAGCAGAGGGAGGAGAGCGAGTAGTAAGCGTTTCATGAAGGACCGTCGAAATTGCCAGGTAGATCGTCGAAGTTGCCGGGGTTGTCGTCGAAAAGCGGCCGCCGCGATCGCCGGAATAGAGAGGGCCGCGCTCCGGGGCTGTCGAACGTGCCGGGCAGATCGTCGAAGTTCCCCGGGGGAGCGTCGAATAGGCGGCCCCGGAAGACTGAAGCCATGCGCACTCCGGAAGCACCGCGGAAGATATCGCCTGGGGCTCCCGAATGAGTGCGGAAGATATTGTCCAGAGACTCTGGCGGAATGACCACCGCAACGGATCCGCCGCCGGCGCCGCCGATCCAGAATGCGAGCAGGCTCCTCACGCTGGGTCGTTCCCGATTACCGGTTCAGCCGCGGCGTCGGTGGTGACCGTGCCGGTCCATGCTGAAGTGCTGTCGTCTTCCTTGGTGACCGTCAATGTAGCGCCGGAGACGCTCCACTTGTTGCGTAAAAACCGAAGGGCATTCAGCACCGATCGGGCAGCTTCACCCGTGACGGCCGTCCAATCGCGCTTCAGCAGAGCATCGGCGTTCTCGTTGGCTGTGGGAATATCGCCCACGGCCGCCGGCGCCGCCGGCAGATTGTCCGTCTTGGCTTTGATGGCTGCTACTTCCGTGTCCACGTATCCCGCCACTGTTGCCAGGGCGGAGCTTGTCGCCAGGCCGCTCTGGATCGCGGTTACCGCCGTAGCGTTCGGCGCGTTTACTAAATCCATCTGTGAGCCGACGGCCGCCGGCGAGGCCGGTAAGTTATCGGTCTTTGCCTTCACGGCCGCGGTGTCGCTCTTGATCGCCGCCACATCGGCGGAAACTGAAGCTCCGGCCGGAGCGCCCAACCGGGCAAAGGAATCGCCGGTCTGAGTCGCACTGGCGCCCAGATCCTTGGCGGTCTGCGCCGTGCCGGCAACGGCCAGCACATTGGCGTCGACCTTGTTGGCGACCGTAAAGGCCAGCTTATCGGTCTGTACTTTGACGGCTGCGGTATCCGTTTTTATGGCCGCCACGTCGACGGACACAGAAGCTCCGGCCGGCGCTCCCAGGCGCGCGTAAGCATCACCCGTCTGCGCCGTATTGGTGGCTGCCGTGCCCACGCTGGCCAGCACCGTGACAGGCGCGGCGCACGTCACGGCCTGCGTTTTGATCGTGTCTACGTTCACGCGGACATTGCCGTTTGCGTCCTGCGCAATCTGCCCCGCTCCGGTCCCTCTGGTGAATAGCCCGCCGGCTGCCTCCGCGTTGGCATTCGGCAAGGCCGTTAAACCAAACCTCACCGCATCGGTGGGATCCGCGGCCGTCGTGACGATGGAGATGTTCACCGGAATTGCGTTCGTCGCGGTGAACAGATAGCCGATGTTGTTGCCGTTGGTGTCCGCCTGGCTGAGCGCGATGTGATACTGCCCGCCGGCATCTTCCGTTACTGTGCCGGTGCAAGAGGCCTGCGCGGCGCCGTCGATGCCTCGCTTCGCCGTGACGGTTGCGCCGGTCAGTGCCGCTCCGCTGGTCGCATTCACCAGCGTGAAATAGAGGTACTGCCCCGCAACGTTTTTACGATACATACCCGCTCCCGATCACCGAATTCGATCCGTGTGCCCACGAAGGTTGGAAGGCCTCACGTAAAGCGATCACGCCCTGCAGCCAAATGGTCGAACTCGTCGATGACCAGCTGAGGGTGTTTGCGCCGGCGCTAGCGGCGGCGTTGTAGCCGCTTCCCCACGTAACGCCGACGCCGGAATTGCCGTTCTGCATGCGTGTGGTGGATCCGCTTGCGCTGATCGTCGCGCCGGAAACGATCTGCACCACTGTGTCGACCAGGTATTCGTTTGCGTAGGTGGTAGTGAGCCCCGCCGCGAAAGTCGTCGAGGCCGCCGCCGTATTGGTCATTCCGGTGTCAATCGGAGTTGCCTGATTCACGCCGGTGAAATAGCAGGAACAAGCGAACAGCGTCGTCCAGTTCGAGCTGGCAGAAACGACAACGCTGGCCGCGCTCCCGGGGTTCAGGATGTAATAGACCGCGACTCCCCGGGTATTGGCTCCATCCGCTGTTGTCGCCGACGCCACGTTGGTCATGGCAACGCCGCCCCAGGTCACACCGGTTAATGTCGGCGTGCCGCGGTATCCGATCAGAACAAGCCCGATGGTGTTCGCGCCGCTGACAGTTGGACCTGTCCATGTAAGCGAATTCGTCGTCGCGAAGCTGGCTCCGCGGCTAGATGTGCCTGCAGCGATCGCCACTTAGCCGCCGTGAACCGTGAGGCTGTAGACGATGCCCGTAGCGATCGTGCCGGCGACAACGAGCTCGTGATTGATCGTGCACCCGATCGGGCCGTTTCGAACGGTACCGGCCGCCAGGGTCTTGATGCCCTGATTCGAACCTGCCGTATCGACCTGGATGGTTGCGGAATCGTTTGCCGCTACACCCGGGCCTGCGGTGGTGACATTCTCCGGCCGCGTGGGATGCAAATTGACCCGCGCCACGAAGCGCTTGGCTCCCGTGGTCGCAATCTGCGGAAAGTGAACGATGTCCCAGCTTCCGGTGTCGTCGGACGTGGTGACATAAATGTCGTACGTCTCATTCGCCGAGTCCCGCTCGGCTGAAGTGATATCCAGCGTGAAGATCAGCGACTGGTAATCGCGGAGCTGGCGCAGCCCGGCCGGCCCAAAAGTAAGGGCCGTGCCGGTTGCGGATGCCGCTTTGGTAGCGGAGGGCTGCAGAAGGAATTTCATGTCAGCTCCTTAGGTGGTTGCGTGGACGCGGTAAACGACCCGAGCCTTCCAGGTCACATCCGCCGCGGCGTTGCCGCCGTACTCGCCGTCGCCGGTGTTGTGCAGCACCAGGGCTTTGTTAGCCGCGCTCGCCACCGCTACGATGGCGTCGATCTTCGGCAGCCCGTTCGTAACGGTCGCTGCGGTCTGATCCACGAAGCCAGTAGCTTCGATGTCCTGCGACACCTGCGCGCCGGATCCATCGGTGAATTTCACCGCCAGGTTGTCGGCGCTTTCGGTGAGCGCGTTGGTTCCGCCGGCGTTCAATAGCTGCAGGGAGACGAACTGCAGCATGCGGCCCGCGCCAGGTGCAGCTACCAGGGTCTTGGGAGTGGCGCGGATCGCCTTGATCTGCGCATTGGTAATGGAAACGTCGGCGTACTGTAGAACGCCGAGCGCCGCCGTGGTGGGGTTGTTGCTCGGCGAGCCGGCGGAAGTGATTCCGCTCAGCACGTTTCCGGAAGCGTCCTGAATTTGAAACAGGTCCGCAGTTTGGCCGGAGATCGCCTGAACGATGAGTGGCGTTTGTGCCACCGCGTTCGCATCGGCTCTCAGGGCCTTAAGCAGAAGGTTGGGTAATCGTGTTGCTCTCATCGTCGTTTTCTCCAGATCGGAAAGGTTGAATTTGAAAATCTGAGGCCGGTCGTTTCCGGCCGGCCCCAAGGCTTTAACAAGGGAAGCTTCTAGGCGCCGGGGGTGCCGTAGATGCCCTTCCAGCCGAAGAACCCGAAGTCCGCCCGGTAGCGCATGTACACGTAGCCGGTTTCGTTCTTCTCCACGTAGTCCTCTTTGAGGTACGGGGCCTTGCGGTCGAGCCACAAGGTTTCGGTTTCGTCGGCCGGGGCCACCAGGAACCAGGCGTCCGGATCGGTGAGGTAAGCCCAGACGAGCGGATCGATCGTGCCGCCGGTCTCGTTGCCTTCCTGGAAGGCGTTGACGGAAACGCGGTTGGCCGTATCGCTACGGGTCTGAGACTTCAGGATTTCGGTGACGTTCCACCGGTTCTGCGAGGCAGTGAGCACGCGGGGAGTGGGAAGCATCTGCAGGAAACCCTCGTGGGTTTTGATCAGTTCCCAGTCCGTCAGTGCCAGCTCCAGGGAGCCAACGTCCAGATCGGCCGCAACCGAGAGGATGTTGCTCTGCGTACCGCCGGCTTTCACCAGCGGGTGATCCGAAGCGCACAGGGCCTTACCGTCCGGTCCGGCATAGTTGGTGCCGTCGAACGCGTTGTTGAAGACACTGGCGCCCTGGATTTCCCGAGCCTGATAGATCGAGTTGGACAGCGCTTTGGCGCGCCGCATGATGATCCCGAACTTGTCGTCCTCGACGAGTTCCTGGGAGGCCGCAACGCCCAGGCCGTATTTCACCGGCTTGAACGTCTTGTAGTACCCCTGCACGAAGGTATCGGTGGGGGTGTCTTCGCCTTCGCCTACGACGGTCGGGAGACCGACGCCGGCCATCTGAGCGAACTGTTCCACCGAACGCGAGGTGGTGTCGGTGTTTAGGACTTTGTTGTAGAGGAACTTCTTCGCTTTGAAGTTGGCCCACACGCCGGCCTTGATCGCCGGCAGCATGGTCTCGAAGAAGAAATTGGAGAAAGATCCACGAATTTGCATGGTGTTGTTGGTTCAGCCCCGACAGATAGCGGGCTTACTAGATACCCGCCTTCTGGTCGGCTCCGACCAAGTTGTTGAAGGTCACGAAGACCTTTGCGTACTGCCCGAGCGCGTTGTCGGGCGCATCGAACAGGCCGCGGACCTTGAGGTCCAGGGTGTTGGTGGTGTTGATCGAAGTTTCCGAAAGCTGATGCTTCGAAGTCTTCAGGCTGGTATTTCCCGCGGTGAGCGCGATGTTCGCGTTCTTCGACAGGGAGGCCGCCACCAGGAAGGTCGCACCCGTGCCGTCGCCCTGCACCACAAAGACCGCGCCATCCGCCATCAGGATCAGGTGATCGGTAGCGGTGGAAGCGGCGCCGTGAATCAGGTTGACGCCGAGAACCGGAGTGGTTCCCGGGGTAATGGCGGCGTCGATCGCCACCGTGTTCTTGGTGCCCGAGGCGGCTTTGGTTACGCAGTCGCCGATAAACAGCGCGGTGCCGTAGCCCACCAGTTTGTGGGCGCGAGAGATACTGCCAGCCGCGCCCGAGAGAGTGCGCATCGTCGGCCGAAAGCCGAAAGGCGCGTTGCTATTTGCCATACTTCTACTCCTTGAGTTGGGTTTGTTGCCTCAATGGAGCGAAGACCTGGCAGGCTGAGGTGGGCTGCTTCCGGATGCCCAGCGATGGGACGGAGTATGGAAGCGCCTGCTTCGCGGAGGATGCTACTGAAAAATCGATGCTGCTATTGGTCGACGACGGCCGTGGAGCCGCCTTCTTTTTTGTACTGGTCGGTGATCTGCTTCAGGGCCATGTTGCCGCGCTCGCGATAATGACGATTGCGGGCTTCGGCCTTGGCTTCCGGAACATGCGCCAGGATCATGCCTTTGACGCGGACCGGATCGCCGTCTTCGTTTTTCACCACCTGATACATACCCGTGCCGCCGTTTTCCTTCACGCGGGAGGCGGAGAGAAACTTGGGTTTCATGCCCGGAACGGCGTACTGATCGGCGACTTCCTTCATCGGATCCCGGGCTTCGAACAATTCCATGTCGCGATCGAGAACGTCGTCCCGCCGCTGGTCCAGGGCCTTTTCGAACCCTTCCTTACCCACCGAGATACCGGAGGCTCGCGGGCCAGGCTTGGCGTTCGCCTCGGCGATCCCTTCATCGGTCGCGTCGTACGGCAAAGCCGAAAGCACCTGGGGTGCGAGGTTCATGTCCGAAATGAGAACTCCGTCGATGTGGCATTTGAGCAGCCGATCGACCGCCGTTTCCAGACGGTTCGGACCGGGCGGCTCGCAGAAGATCTTGGATTCGCCGATCCCGCCGGCGCTTTTGATTGTGGTTTTTGCCTTTGGCATTTATCGTCGACCCCTTCCTTCGTCGCGGTACTTCTTAAAGTCCGCTTCGTTGACGCCCATGAGCTTGATGACCTGCTTGGCTTCATCGCCCAGCATGTCGTCATCATCCTCATCGGCTACAGCGCGGCCGCCGCGGGGCCGTCCGTCCTGAGAATTGGCGCGCTGGCGACGATCCTCTTCGTCTTCCTGCTGCCTGGTGTTTCGGTTGCCGGCGCCGCTTTTGGACTTCAACGATTCCCGGGCAGCTTCGGCGGCCAGGTAGAGCGCGGCCGGGGTTTTCTTCACGCCCGGATCCAGCGCTACCGCCTTTTGGTACCGGATCGAAGTCGCCTTGAATAGCTCGGAGTTGGGATCCCGCAATTCCGGGAATTCCCGAAAGACTTCCGTGTCGGCGGTGATTTTCTGCCGCTCCCTGCCGATCAGTTCCCGGCTTACCTTCTTCGCCGTTTCGATGGCGATGTCTTGCGCCTGTTTCGCGGTGATGAAGCCGCGGCCTTTGATGGCGCTGACACCCTTGGAGGCGATATCTTCGACCAGTTTTTCCGGCGTGTCATCGTCGGGAATGTCGGCCGCTTCTTCGTCCCGGAATTGTTCCGAGTCGATATCGTCTTCTTCGGGCTCTTCGACTGCCTGTTGCACCGGAGCTGCATTGCGCCGGGCCATATCCGCCCAGGTGCGTTCGGATTGCTTCGTTTCGGTCAGCTCCCGGTTGAGCCGTTCGTAGTCCGCTTTACTGATGGTGATTTTGTCTTCGTTACCCTGGCCCGATCCGGGCGCTCCGGGTGTTTGTGCATCGCGTTCGATGACTTCTTCTGGCACTCTGACTCCTTACAGGCCGATGGCCTGGCCAAACTTGGTAGCGCCGTAGAGTTCGCGCCGTTTGGGGACGTAAGTGCGATCGCATTCCACGCACATAGCCCGGTACCGGCCGTTCTCGAAGTGCACTGCCATTTCTCCGTGGGGACCGCATTTTCCCCGGAGCTTCAACTCTTCGGCGCTCATTCCGCATTCGGAACATTCGCCGAGAAACTCGCCCGATTGCATCGCCTGCAGGGCTTCCAGATGGCGCTGCTCACAGGGGAGACAGATCTTCACGCCGCCTGGCTGAGAGATGATTTCGAGAGGGCTTCGAAACTTGGTGCAGTAGGGACACTGCTCGCCGATGATGACGCCGTTCATCGTTCCCAGATCCGTCGCAGTTCCCGAATTTGAAGAAAGCGGGGTTCGGTGCACCACAGCAGGCAGCGCAATAAAGCGCGGGCTCCCATGATCAGCACTTACCCAGCATCTTGGTCGCGACACCGGCCCATTCGGCCTGGGGTTTCTTCACCGGTGGCTTGTTCTGCTTCTTCTTCGTCTTCTTCAGCTTGGGATCGACCGCTTTACCATTCACAGATTTCGTCCTCGTTGACTTCAATCGTGGAGTTCGCAATCAGGTCCACACGCGGCTCAACATCTTCCCTTTTGGGAGTCACGGCGGGTGGTCCGAAGCCGAACACTCGTGGCTTGGTGGATTCAGCCGGCCGGCCGAACTGATCGAGAATCCTCATGGAGTTGGTTAGTACCCCTTATCCGCAAGGCGCTGTTGCCGGCGCTGCTGACGAAGGAACGCCTGGGCTTGCTCGCCGCTCATCCGCTTCCGGGGAACGGGAACGTCCTCAGGCTGGCCAGCATCGCTGACTTCAGCGGTGGGGCCCGGCAGCTCGGCAGGTTCGACGGTGTCGGCCGCCGTTTCCGGTTCCGGCGATCGCGTATCGCTGGATTCGACGGTCGGCGCCGGCGTTTCGGCCGGAACTTCCGGTTCTGTCAGCTCGGCAGGTTCGACGGTGTCGGCCGAAGCCTCCACTACCGGCGTTTCCGGCGTTGCTGCAGCTACTTCTGTCAGGTCGTTCTGTTCGGGTTCGGATGCCATCGTTACTCCTTGATCACTGCCTGGATTTCGTCTTTGAGGATTCCCGGGATCGCCAGAGCCGTACGCAGCGATTTAATACCGCCCTGGAGGTATCGCAGTTCTGCGAGCGTTTCCTTCGACTCGAGTTCCCGCAATAGACGTGCCTGTTCTTGCTCGAGGCGTTCGGCGTAGAGTTGGAACCCCGGCGATATCAACAGCTCGCTGATGGCGTCCAGATCGCCCGAATCGTACGGTTCCCTCACAGCATGCCGTCCTGGGCCACGGGAGCGGCCTGAGAGCCAACACCGTTCGGGGGAGCCTGGATATCACCGGGATCGCCTCCCGGAACTTCGCCGCCTGGCGCGCCGGCGGATCCACCGCCGTACATCTGAGCGAGAGTTTGGGCCATCTGTCCGCCGACACCGCCGGAATCCCGCGGCATGATGCTCTCCATCACCTGAGAGGTAAGGGAGGCCATCAGTTGCTTTGTGCGGATCTGCTGCTCTGTGTCGAGGATGTGTTTCACCATGAGCTTGATCGCCTGCACGTCGCGATCGGGCTTCGTGCGTTCTTCCTCGAGCTGGGCGTGGTGTTCGATCAGGTGCAGCTCGTCGTGGTCTTGCGGGTTAGGCTTGACCACTTCGCCCTGCAGCATGTCGTTCCATTCCTGATCGGGAGTCTTGGGTTGATCCAGATCCGGAGGCGGCGGTACCAGGCTGGCGAAGTCGTCGATCCCGAATTCCCTGGCCAGGCGGTTCGTGAGAGCCCATAGCGCTTTGGGATTAGAGGCGACGATCGGGTTCTTGAGGCAGATCGCGAAGAAGCCCATCAGCTCGTTTTTCTTGGCCTGACGGGACCAAACGCTGGTGGCAAACTTCAGTTTGAAATCGTAGCGGCCGCCGAATTCCTTAGGCGTCATGAAGGCGCCGCCCTGCCGGATGTCGAACAGCCCGCCGGCTTTCTCCTCCGTCACACGGAAGAACAGCCCGGGCTCCGTCTTCGGCACCAGGTCGCAGTCGAGGTCCCAGAAATCGCCGATGATCTGTTCCATGTCCTCGCGCAGGATCGTGGAGTCCAGATAGGCGCGGATGTTGCCTTCTTCGATCAGCGCGAGCTGGCCGGTTGCGGTGCGAGGTGCGTTCGGTCGTTCCACTGCCCGGCCGAGAGACTGATCCGTAATGCCGGTGATTCGCTCCGCGGTCGCTAAGATGTCCTGCTGCCGCGCCACAGCGAAATCGAGGTTCGGCCGCAGATTGATCACGTTCACGTCGCCAGGGTTTTCGCAAGGGTACGCGTTTCCAGGCTCGAGCCGAAGTGTTTTCGGGGAGAGGCCGGCGCCCGGCTTGTAGAACACGATCGGCCAAACGCTCAACTCACCCGCGGCCTGAAAGAGCCGGGAGTTTGCCGTCGCATCGTCTTCCAGATCCTCGAGCAGCGCGCCGAAGCCTTTCGGTCGATACGTGCCGTCCTTAATCAGCGTGGATTCTACGAACGGCCGGCGCTTCCGCATTTTGGGGTAGAGCTGCAGAAGATCCTGAACGCCGACGATTTCCTTCATGCCCGGGATGTACTTCACTACCCAGTCAGCTTCGAAGGTCTCGCGTTTGCTGAGGTCGTTCACCTGAGCATCGGTCTTGCCTTTGAGCGGCCGCCATTTGCCGTACCATTCCCAGAGCCAGAGAGAGCGGCGCCCGGTCATGTACGCGTCGTAGTCCACACCTTCGGACCGCTCGCGCTCTTCCCGAACCGGATCCTGCCCGGCCATTAGATAATCGTTCGTCGGTCCCTGTTCGGCCCAGTCGATAAGTTTCTTGATCATCGCCGGATCCGAAGTGCCCTGATAGAGCGTCCCATCGCCGCGGATCAAATCGTCCACAGTGACGCGCACGCGCCGGCCGACAAAGCTGAAGTCCTGAATCGACGTTACTCCGCGCTCGTTGGGAACTACGATGTTGTCGGGCTCTTCGGGGAAGAAACCCGGCCCTTCGAAGTCGCAAACCCGGGTACGTTGCCCTTGCTCATCCAAGCTGTCGTATTCCCGACGCCACCACGGTCGATAGGCACAGGCCCAGCCGAACAGGATGCGGCGGAATTCAAAGACGCACAGCGGATTGATCAGCGCCATCTGATCGAACACCCGCGAAGTCATGTAACAGGAGATCTTGTGGACCAGCTTGGCGTCGGAAGGGCCGGTACCCTTTGCGGTGATTTCGGCGTCCTCTCCCAGCAAAGCCTGGATGTCCCTGGCCAGCTTATTGAAGCTCTGCCACTGGATCAGCGGTACTACGTGGTTCGGCTTGCCCTCATCGCCTGGCTTGGGCTTCTCGACGCGGGCTTCCCACTTCTGCATCCAACGCCTGCAGCGCTCGGCATAGCGAGTGTGCGAGGCCTTGGCCAGCAACATGTCCTGCTCGATGCGGTCGATCAGCTTGGACCGCTCGCCGGCGGGAATCGTGATTTGGAAAGATTTCGGCACGTTAGGGGGTGGACAGCTTTCTCAGCGCTGCAATTTCCGCATCGAGGGCGGCTTCTAAATCGACCTTTTGTGGCAGGTTGTCGTACCTGTACCTACCAGCCGTGCACCACGCCTCATGCGAACCCTTTTTGAAAACGCATGCTTCGCAGCATTTCTCCGGGTTCGGCTTGTAAGGGTTCGAGCGGTTGCCGTCGCGGTCGTTCATAGGTCTCGGGGCAGTCCATCCACGTAAAGGCGGATCTTGTGATCGGCGCAAAAGAAGGATTCGCCGATGGAGGTCCATCCGGCCGGCAGAGTTCCCCGCGGCGTATTCTCTCCGGGCCTTACCTCAAATTCCTGGAATTCGATCTTGCGGCAGGCGGCGCAACGAAACTCGTAGCGAAGAACCGCCAGGCTGAACGCGCCCAGGTCCGCCGGCGACGAACCCAGATCAATCGTCGTCATCATCGTCGCTTCGCTGTCCATACTTCCCTGCTTTCCATCCGCCTTGACCTTCCCGTTGCAGAGCTTCCCGATACTGGAATGCCCGTCTCGCGTGAGAGAGCCCGATCACAGCCAGCGCGGCGCCGAATACGTCGTCGTCGTGTTTCTGGCCTTCTTCCCGGCCGGTGGCTTTCCTCACGAACTCGCGGAGCTGCTGGATCGTCTCCGGATCGTGCAACTGAATCGCGCCTTCCCGAAGCGCCAGGTCGAGGGTGGAAATCAGCACCGGCCGAAACACCGAATTGGTATCGAAGCCCAATTCCTGCAGCATGGCCGGCCGCCGATCGCTGGGATCCCGTTCCTTGCTGTAGATCAGCTCGAGCGGGTACGGCCCGTGGCTTTCCTCGTTGGCGAGCAGGTGACCGATAACGGCTTTGCCCACTGCCTTTTGCTCCGGTACCAGAAATGCCCAGTTGTACCAGCGGCCCAACCACCAGACGCGTTGTGCCCACGGTGCAGGCTCGTAGCGTTCTTTCAGCTTGGCGACTTCTTCCCCGGTATCCGCATTCAGCACCGTGGCCGAGCAGTAATCCGGATCCGAGCCGCCGGCGCCCTTCTTCGCTCCCGGGTCGATGCCCTCGGCATGATCGATGCCGATGATGTACCGGCCGCCCTTCTGAGGCATCCGGTAAACCACGAGCTCGCCGCGGTTGTCTTCCGATTGGCGGAACTGCACCTGCTTTTCGATGCCGTTTTCGGTGACTTCCAGCCGGCCTCGAGGTGCTTCCTGGATCTGCGGCATCCGCGCGATCGCGGCCATGTCGAAGATCGTTTTCCCGGTACTCTGGAAGGCTTCTTCCGCACACCCTGGAAACTCCTGACGGAAGCGCTCGAGCTTCCCTTCGCATGCGGTGTCGATCTGCTGCCGGCGCCAGGCGATCTGATCGAGTTGCAGATTGTATTTCTGCTGTTCGGCCAGTTCCTCCCGGGTAATCTTGAAGCCCGGCCAGGGCTGCATCCGATACTCGGGATGTTCCCACCAGCCGAAAAATACGAAAGCCCAGCCGGTTCGCTTCCGCGGATTCATTGCCCGCTGGCAGAGCTCGTAAAAGTCTCCGCCCATGCCGTTGGCCGTGGATTCGACGATGATTCCCGAATCCGGACTCCGGGGAATGCGCTGCATCAGCCCCGTCATGAGAGTGCCCATGTCCCGGTAGAAAGCAGCTTCCGACAGGTGAGCCCAGTTGTACGGCGCCGAGCGTCCCACTTCGACGTTGTAGGCGGTGTGAACCAGGATGTTCGACTTATTCACCCAGCGGATATGCCGTTCGGTGTCCTTCTCGAGCATCGGCAGCCGAATCGCCGCGTTGACATCCGAGCCATACGGGTTTTCCGCATACGACTCGATGTACTGCGCGTAGTACTGAAACACCAGATCGGCGTGATCGTCCGAATCGGCTAAGACCAATGCGCGGCGGCCGGGGAAAAACGGGATACGTCGAAAGATCTCCGTTGCGGCCGAGCTGCTCATCCACACCTGGGAGGCCTTCAACACCACCTGGCGCACCGGCTCGCCGGCCAACTCCTGGCTCCGGATCGACCGCGTCAGCTTCTGTCCACCCGGGGATTGCTGGTATGGGACGCTGAGCCCCTCTTTATTCCGGATCTTCAGGTGCGAGCAGAACTTCGCGTGATCGTTGAACCCGCGAATCAGTCGCGCCGCTTCCGCCGGCGTCAGGCTCGAGGTGTCGACGACGGGGCTCAAGCCATCACCAGCCGCCGGCCCGCCAGACGCAATAGCAATCGGACCAGCCATCTCATGCCGCTACGAGAGAAACACCGCCCGCCCAGCGGTCTTGAGCCGCAAGACGGGTTTTGCGATCCAGACTAAGCAGATCGGGGTGAGTTTTCGCCAGCCGGCCGTTGAAGGCTTTGCAGGCCCGGTTCAAACACTGGCCAGCCTTGGCGCTCGTTGTCAGGCAGATCGGGCATTCAGCAGCACCGCGCGTCTGATGCCGGCCGCCGCGGTAGACCTGGTTATAGATCAGCGCCTGGGCTCGCTCTTCTCGGGCTCGCTCTTCGAAGGGCGGATCCACCAGCGATATCGGCTTACGCTTGGCCGAACCGCCAAGCCCGACCATTGACAGCAGTGCAGATAGGAATTTCATTTCTCGTCTTTCTCCGGTGTCGAAATCAAATTGCGATAGGTGGCCAGCAACTCTTCGAAGGTTCCATCGAATTTCTTGGCCAGTTCCGGCCCGACGTCGTGTTCCACGCGGTCCCGGTATTCCCTAGGCTTTTTGGCTTTCAGGAGCAACGCAATCAGGGCGTCTGAACGCTCACGTTCGACTCGCGCCTTCAAACCCTTATCAGGGTCGTTAGGATCCACCAGCTCCATCGCCGGCATGCCGTGGTAGAGAACCTGGCGCTCCTCACCTTCCATGGCCCGCCGTACCGCCTCATCCTCGATCGCATCCGCCGCGATCCGTTCCGCTTCCTGAAATGCAGCCCGGTACCCTGGCGATCGTTCGAGGAGCCGGTAATGCGCCGATCGTCCGATGCCTGCAGCTTTCGCCGCTCGGGTCACGCTCGCTGTAGCTTTGAACGCCGCGAGAAACGCACGCACCCGGGCGCTGGGATTCCACTTGGGGTTTTCAACGTTCGCTGGCTTCTTCTTCACTACTTGCGTTTTCTCCGCCGCCTTGCCCCGGGAAGATCCCATCCAGGTAATTCGTAGAGGGGAAGATCGGTTTCGATGTGCCAGAAGCGTTTAGCCGGCCGCTTCATTTCTTCACCAGGATTCCGATCAAGCAAAGAATCACCGTCGACTGGATTCCTATGAGCCACCACACCAGGTGCCGCATTTCACCGCCAAGCTGCACGATCCCCTTCTCGGTGTTCTCGATGCGGGCGTGGTGATCGGCCAGTTGGGTTGCGATTTCCGGAGTCATGTTGGTTTCCTGGAAGAATTCGGAGTGCGGGCCGGCAGCGCTACTTCCGGCCCGCGGGGGAGGACTCCGTCTCATCGGTGGCGCTGGGCCGCCCGATAGAGCCTTCAGATCTTGAGGTTTCGGGATCGTGCGGACAGCCTTCGTCCTGCATGCGATCGAGTTCAAACTGTTCCATTGCCGCTAAACTGCCAGCCATTCGCGCCAAGCTGTGATGGCGACGCGGTTGTAATTGTCGAGGGCCTTCCAGCCGTTTGCTGCTGCCTTCCGATCGCGGAGGAGTGCACAGCCGGCCGAGGCGATCTGTACCGCGCTGTCGGCCTTGGCAATCCAGTTCTGTGGCACCCAATCGATTGCGTCCGATACCACGCTCGGGACTCCACAGAAGCAACCATCGGCCGTGACGTTGTTGAAGGTCTCGGTGAAGCTGGGCTGCAACAGCAGATCGATGCCGTACAGATACCGTACGAAGTCGTCATGGCTGAGCCACGGGACTTGCACCAGGTGCACCGATCGGTTGAGCGAAAGCAGGGCATCCAGATTCGCCCGGGTTGCCGCGGAGCCTTCATCCCGGCCGCTGGAAACATGCAGCCGGATCGGGGTACCCAACGAGCGGGCCATGATCATGGTGGCCACGCCGGCAGTCAGCCAATTCTTTAGCGCCCTTGCCGCTCCGAAGAGCCCGACGTCCAATACCTGACTTGGCCGCCACGGTGGGCGCGATCGCCGGACCTGGCTGGGCAAGTGGTACAGGTTCGGTAGCCAGGTGAAATCACGGCCGGTCGCCAACTGCATCGCTCGCACCAGCTCCTGAGAGTTGGCCGATACAGTGAAGTTCCGGCAGGAACTCTCCAGATCCATGTACAGCGGCAGAGAGGCGCCGGCGAATCGATCCTGAGACAGAAAGCCCAGGTTCGAGTGGTAACAGATCGAGAACTGCGTACCCGGATACTGGGCAAACAGCCGCTTCAGGAACGGCGCATCTATGAACGGTGCGCACATCACCACGTGGGTGTAAGCAGCCCATTCGGCGCTCAGCTTTTGCCAGAGATACTCGCCGTTGGCCACGGGAAGAGCATCGGCTTCGATCCGCTGTTCCCGCAAAGAAAGCGCGATGTTCAGCGCCGTAATGCCCAGGCCTTGATGACACGCACCTGGCGAGTCAACGGCTGGGTTTTTGAAGAGAATGAGGGCCTTCATTAAAAACTTATGCCGCCAGCAGATCGCTGAGCGCTTCCGCGGCGTCCTGCCAAACCTCGGCGGGCCGGCCAGGACTGGAGCACTCGAAGCTTCCGGCTTGCGGGTAATGCAAAAAGGTCTGCCCCTGAAACGCCGGCGCCTTAAACGGGATCACCCGCGGTGGCGTCGGTGACTTGGGCTTTGCCGTCGATCGACCCTCGCTGATACTGGCGATGCAGGCCTGATGCCTGCGATCCTCCGAGACCATCTCAATCGAGGATTCGTCCACGTAGCGAGCCCGGCCTTGGGTTACCCACTTCAGAGCTTTCTTCGGGTTCGTGTATCCCGCCCCGGCCGAATTGAGAATCTTGATCTTCTGTTTCAGAGACACGTACCCTATTCAGCCTCGCGGGGATCCCCGAACCCTCGGGCAGAGGAAAATGCTAGATCGCCGTTTCGGGCGGCCGGCACTGCTTGAGTGTCGGTACTCCGAACGTGAGCCCCAGGACCTTGCGGATCCCGGCGGCGCCAATTCCGTTCTACTGCTTGCTGGTCTTGCCAGCCTTGTCGATCGCCAGCAGATTCGCGATGTGCCGCAAATCCGCACCGAACCGAATCATCAGCTCCGGCGACAGTCCTTCGTTAGACAGGAAATCCTCGTAAGTGGCAAACCAGCCGTTGATTGAGGCGACTCGCTTGCCGATCTTGAGCCGTTCACCGGCGACGATGATTCGGTACTGCGGCGATTTCACGTCCAGGACCAACAGGCCGCGCACATCCGCGTGCTCCAGGCTTACCTGTTTTTCCACTGCCTCGAAGATCGCTTCTTCCAGGTTGTTGGCGGTCTCGCTCACAAAGACCAGCTCGCCGGCCTTGCTGGCAATCTCGAACGTATGCCGCGGGCCGGTAGTGGTGCGCCGCGGCGAAACGCTCCCGCACTTTTCCGTGGCAGCAGCGCTTCTGACATCGCCCAAACCGAAGCCCTTCGAAGTAAAGGGCGGCGTCAAGAGAACATCAAGCAAATCACGTCCAAATCCACTTCGAGGAAACATTCAGTCCTTTTATGCTGCGGCCGCAACGCGTTCCAGTTGGCGCGTGCTGATCGCGGTTATTACTCGTTTGGCATCGCCTTCAAACATCGGCAACACCGTTTCCAGAGAGGCGTGGCAGTACTTCTCACCAGGTCCCAAGCCAACAACAATGCAACGCAACAGCACCTCGTCGCCGACTTTGACCGGAACGCCATTGAGGTCACATGGCACTAAGCCGCCGCTGCCGGTTGAGCCGGAGCATTCAATACCGCGGTTACCTTACGAGCTCCCGTGCGAGACCTGTCCAGGAATGCTTCCGCCGGCACTTTACCGAGCGCGGTTTCCAGCGCATCGATGGTAAATGAGCAGGCTTCGAGAAACTTGGTCTTACCGACAGCCTTGAACACTTTGACCATGCTCAGGATGCTGCGCTTTTCTTCGCGCATGCCGACATTCACCTGATAGAGCTGGCCGGAAATAATAGCGGCCTGATCCCCGGGTAGATTCGGGAACCAGGCCACTATGGTTTTGCGGAGGGATTCGTGACGTTTCGCGGTTTCAGAGAAAGCTTTTACCTGCCGGTCGAGCTCTCCGAACTCATCGACAAGCGCGGCACGTGTGGCCGCCTCATCGTCAGTTCGGATCGCCTGTACCTTCGGGGAAGCTTTCATGTACAGAAATAAGAATGCGCCGAAAGATACAATAGAGCAATCCCGCGAAAACGGGGACATCGGAAGCGAGCCTGTCAATAGTTATCAGTAAGACGCTCCGGTTCAGGCAGGTGAACATGCAGACCAACGCCAAAGGCCTCGCGAGGCTTTCGCCCCGAGAGGCTGAAATCTTGCGCTTCATCCACACCGAAGCCATGCCCTATAAACAAATAGCGGTAAGGCTCGGAATCACCGAAAACACCGTCCACCAGCGAGTTGGCCAGGTCGCAGTTCCCCTGGGTCTCTCCCGAGGTTTGCTCAGGCTGTGGATCGCTCAGCGGCCAGAATGCTTGGATAGGCAGTGGGTCTCACGAGAGCTGCATACGCCTGGCTGTATTTGTGGCGGGCCGATCTGTCGACTTACCAAACCAAGCATCGGAGAGCTAGCCGCGTGAAGCGCCTGGCGGGAGCTCTCGTGTTCTTGATCGGCCCGATCGTTCTCGTCATTACAGCCCTTTTCGCGATAGACATCGCCCAGTTCGCTCACAGCCTGACCGGTCGGGCAAGTGCCGAGTGGTGGGCGTCCAGTGTCCTAACTGCACTGCTGGGTGCGTTCGCTGCTCTGGGCTTCTCCTGGATTGGTGTGACGATCTGGAAGTGGACGGACTGATCGCGGCTTTTTTTGTTTTGGGCGCCGGGCGTGCACATTCGTCGCTCTGCGGCGCCGCGGCGGAAGCTGAGGCCAAAGCCAACAAAGCACAGGTGTGCCGAAAGCTACTGATTGTTCGAAGGCTTTGCGGGGGGAGCTTAGTGCTTTTTTTGCGTCGTTTTTGCGGGCTGGATTTTTCGACCTTTTGACACACGCGAATGGCGTGGGGTTGGGGCATCGGATGACACAGCACGCCGAACGGTGGCTTGCGGGACACCGAGTTCGCGGGCGATCGCACGCCAACTGGTTCCCTGGGCTCTCAATTCCACGGCCCGATCGCGGTGAAAGACCTTGTGCGGCCGGCCGCAGTGAACGCCTTTGGCAGCGGCCGCGGCCAAGCCGGACTTGATTCGTTCCTGGGCAAGCGCCCGTTCGAATTCGGCTACCGAGGCCAGAATGTGGACCAACAGCCGGCCGACCGGGCTGCTTTCGTCGGTGTCCAGTCCCTGGGTGGTGGCGATCCAACGGACGCCCAGCGCATGCAACTCGTTCAGGCTTCCGACCAGGTTGGCCACCGAACGGCCCCATCGGTCGAGCTTCCAGACGCAGATGCAATCCACCTTGCGATTGCGTGCGTCTCCCATCAGCCGGTCGAGCTGCGGCCGGGAAGCCTTTGCGCCGGACCAACCGGTGTCCACGTACTCGCCGGCCAACTTCCAGCCGCGGGCCTTCACGTAGGAACGAAGCTCCCGGAGTTGCAGTGCACAGGTTTGGTCGGAGGTAGAAACCCGAGCGTAGATGGCAACGTTCACTGGTGCGATCGTAGCCTTTGGGTGGGGATCAGGTCGAGATGCCATTGGGAAACTCCCGGCCCTGCTAATGATTCTCGATTTGCGGCTCGACCGTGGTAACTTGCACTTGCGCATCCGCACGAATTGCATCCACTGTCGCACGCTGAATGACGGCGCCCTTCTTCAATCGCACGATCAGGCCTTCCACGTCGTCGGTACCACGCGATTTCAAAAGAGCGTATACGGCCCGGAGCGTCCAAAGGGCTGACCCAGCAATTCCCAAGATGAAGACCGCCTCCCAAGATGCCTTCGGTACCCCCAAAGCATCCTTGAAAGTAGCGGTCACAAACGTCAGTGTCAGGGAGCCGAGCAAGGAAACTGGCGCAATCCAGGACTCCCGGTTGCGAATGTTGCGCTGCCATTCAGTCAGGCAGCGGTAGGTCTTGTCCTCGGTGATCACGATGTACTCCTGGCCGACATTTACATGAATCGCATTAATCTGCAAGTTCTTGTTGAACGAGTCCAAAAAGACATTTTGAGCGGCGGCGGGCTTGTTCTTCATTCTATTTCGGCTCCGGAGGAGGAAGCAGCCCCAAAGTCCCGAGCGCGTGGTGTGTGAATGCACCGCACTTGTTGCAGACCGCTGCAACGGTAGGGATTGAAATTCCGCCGACGAAAAGCGTCCCTATCTGCTTCAGATCCGCCACAACAGGCAAATTGAAGTACCCTTCAACGGAGAACAATTGATTTCCACATCTCGCACACGGCCGAATCGCACCACGGCCCGTAAGGATCTTTCCGACCCGGTCCTTCTCTTCTTCCGTCATTCGGCCTCCAGCCGTATTGAGATCCGTCTCTGATACGCTGAAGTTGTTCCACCAGCGTCTCAGAGACCTCAAAGGCCCTCAGGTATGTCAGTACCTCAGGGCCTTTTCACTTCGTAGCTTTCTTTCCCTTCGTTGATTTCACCTTTACCTTGGGCGGCCGCCCCATCGGCCGTTCGCCAGCTTTGGTGTCCCAGTAGGGAGACTTACAGCTCGGGCAGAACTTCGGCCTCCCCGGAATCCGTTTCAGCCAGTCCTGCCCGCAGCGGCGGCAGTGGCACTGCATCTGATCCAGCGTTGGCATAACGGCGATGATAATAACATACTTTTTTCTTGTGTTTAGTGTATGGTCATGATAATATACTTTCATGAGCTGCTACCCCGAACAAACCGCCGCCGACCTGGCCCGCAACTATGCTCGGACCCGTTTTGCCGAGGAAATCTTCAACTCGCCAACCTACTCCGTAGCCGTGAATATCTGCCAAAACTGCGGTCAGTCCTGCGACCGCTTGACGGACGTCCCGGAGTTCGAATTTATGGGGTGCGACCGCTGTGTCGAGGAAGCCATGGGCGCCTTGCAAGCGGAAGCGGCCGCCGAGCGGAAGCCGGTAAAGATTCAGCGGATGCAGGGTGAGTTGTTTCCGGAGGTGGCCTAATGCCCCGCGAAATCGTGAAGTTCGTTCCCAACGTTCCGGTCGAACTCTCGCTGCAGTATGCCGGCGGCGGCAAGCTGGTCACCGGCAACTTCGGCGATCAGATCATGTTCTCGCTGCAGGGGAACAAGATCATGTACCTCGACCTGGGTATTGCGCAGAGGGTCGGGGAACTGAACCTGACGCCAGGCGAGACGTTCTTCGTTTCCAAACAGTGGTCCGGAAAGAAGGGGGAACGGGCCGAGTGGGATTGCTGGTTATCGCCGTCCACTGAAAAGCGCCGGGCTCAACAGTCGATGCCACTCGAACAGCCCGAGGTGACCGAATCGGATATCGAGCGGAAGTTGCGCGAGTCCATCATGCTCAGTGAGGCACGGAAGCGGGAAGCCGGCCGAGCTGCAGCCCCACCAGCAGAACAGCCCCGCGGCACAGGTACGCACGGGCCAGCTCCTGCAGCATCGCCACGGCCGGCGATGGCGGCCGCCAGTGGAAACGTTCGGACCATTCCCACCAAGCGGCAGTTCGGCGATGCCTTCGAATCGTTCTTGATGGACGCAGCCCGGGCGGTAAAACGTGCCGAGACTCGCCTGGCCGAGGAAGGGATCTGCGTCCAGTTCGGGCCGGATGCTTCGAAGTCCATGGCTACCACGATGTTCATTGAGGCGGCCAAGCAAGGGTTTGTGACCTGGAACGGCGGCCAGCAGTGATCGGGCCTTTCCTGTTCGGGATCGGGTTCGGCCTGGTCATCATCCACTCCATTCGCATCGTATGGCGTGCGTTCCACCCGCGGAGATCGAAGTGAAACAGCCTACTGTTCGTGAGATCAACAGCCACACCTTTGCAGGCACAGCGTATTGCTACGTCGATTTGCCGGACGGCCGGCGGATCCGGATAAGCCGGGCCAGGACACGCAAAGGAGTGGTCGAGGGCCGAGTAATCCTCGGCAGCGATAAGGATTGGGAAGTGATTCCGGCTACGGCCGTAGTGGAGTTGAGCTAATGCCAAAGAAACCGTGCAAAGCAAGACGCCTGACTGAACGCGATCTGAAGAAACTTGACGATGTTGTGGAGAAACAGGTGTTCCGCATGGCTGAGCGGTTCGGCGACTGTGACGGGGGCATTGAGCGAATGCTCGACCAACTGATGGCTGATACCCGCCGATGGATCGCCGAGCTGCGCGAGTATATGGATGATCGCGAAGCGGACGGCGAGACCTGGGAACTATGAGTTCCCTCGGGCGGTATCTCCTGTACGCCGTTCATGGCGTGAAACCAGTTCGGCGATCGCCGCGGCGCCGGCGGCAGAATGGCATTGTTCGCGACTGGAGGTATCTGGCAGCCATCCGGACGTTGCCGTCCATCGTATCGGGTCTGACGCCCTGTGAAGCCTGCCACACGGGCTCTGACGGGGGAATGGGAATCAAGGCTTCCGATCTATCGTGTGTGCCCCTCACCTGGTTCGAACATCGGGAGTATCACCGGATCGGTAAGGAAGCGTTCGAGCGGAAATACAATCTCGACCTGGCCGCGGTAGTCCGGTTTCTGAATTCGGAGTACCGGCGCGAGCATGCGTGAGCTATGGTCATCGGTTTCCGGAGCTCTTTCCGAAGTTGGCTTGCAAGGTGGACACCAGCAGGTCAGCGCTGGCATCAACGTAGTTGTATTCAGCGCCTTTTTTCTTGGCAAGGGCTGTTGCCTCCGCCAATAGCGTGCTCCGTTCCGCAGGCGTGATCGCAAAACCCGTGGGCTTCGCATCGTCGCCGTCCCCTGCCATACGCATGATAGAAAACGTGCCCATTTTCGTGGCCAGCATCACAAGGTTTTGGATGTCGCCCTGCATGGCCCTAATGTTTCCGAGCATTTTCGCGATTCCAACCTGGTCGATATCTGTGGGCTGTTTCGCGTTGTAAAGCATGTCCGTCATCTCGACCATTTTGGAGGCAATATCCTTGGCCGTCCCGATAGCCATCAGAAAGGTCGACGCGCTTTCCGCGATGTGAGGGTTTTTGCTGTCCTTGAATTTGGAGAGGATCATCTCCGCGCAGCGGTAATCATCTTGAACTGACTCACCCGTGGCATGGAGCTCTACAAGCCGATGGAAACTTGCCGGATCAGAAGGAGCGCCTGGAGCTTGAACCTTTTTAGCCTCACTGAGCGCTAAGCCGACCCATTCGAGAGCTTTGATTTCACCTCGGATGTAGGAATACCCGCTTGAGTCCCCAGTAGGAGGAACGCAGAGCTTAGCGGCGGTGGACGAATCAGGCAGCGCCGCGAGAAGGACGATAGCAAGGAACGTGGGGGTGGCGGTCATTAGGAGGAAAGCATATCACCTGGCGAGTTGAGTTGGGCTTCTCTCAACAACCCAACCCACCACACCGGAGAGATCTCTGTAATCTGTTTTTGTCAATAAGGAAGGCCGTCATCGCCGTGGGTAGACAGGCCGTCTTCCTATAGGAGTACGGTCTTGGCGAAGGAATTTCGAACCGCCGTCTACCTATAGGATTACGGTGAAAATTTTTCGTTGACATGCTAACTGGAATGCAACATGATTGAGCACATGGCGCGAAAAGCAAAAGCGAATGAAGAGCTTACCGCCCGGGAGCTTTCTTCGCGAGGTGGGAAGGCGGCCGCTCGCAATATGACGAAGGCTCAGCGAACTGCCCGAGCTCGAATCGCGAGCGCCGCCAGGTGGGCGAAGGCAAAGGGGCAGGCAGCTTAGGCGAGATGCTAGAGGCCAATCATACCCGCCGCATTAGATCGGAACAGATGAGTACGGCGGAAGTATTTCCGCAAAACGTCCATCGATCTATGGCCGGTATGAGCGGCAATGACGAACTCGCTTACGTTCGCGTACGCAGCCTCGGTGATGAACCCCGCCCGCAAAGAGTGGCCGCCGTATCGCGCCGGATCGAGACCGATCCTTGCAACCGCCAGCTTGACCACGCGAGCAATCGTGACGCCGGAGAGAAATTTCCCGGCCGGCCGGCCCCGGTCAAATCCCGTGAACAGCGGGCCTGCCTGCTTGCCTCGAACATCCAACCACGAGCGCACCGATTCGACCGGACACGTAATACCCGACTTGCCAAACGGCACTCCGATGAATCGGCCGCGGCCCTCCTGGTCCTGTTTTTCGCGAGCCAAGTAAATCGTCAGGCCCTCCGGAACGAAGTTGATATCCGCCACGGTCAGGCCGGCGATGTTGCAGCGTCTGAGCGCGGAAGCAAAGCCCAGCAGCATAATCCCACGGTTGCGAATGGCTTCCGGAGTCCCGTCCCGCAGATAGGATTCACTGATGGCTCGCAAGTGCTCGACGGTAATGGGATCGACCTGCCGCGGTTGCTCTTTCAGGTTGCGTTTCGCGCTGGAGATCAGACGCCATATCTCAGCTTTGATCGGGGTCTGAAAGCCGCTCGATTCGTGCATGTGGGTGATGCTCGAAGTACGACGGATCGCTGTGGCGATTCTACGTTTTTGACCAAGCAAGTCGGTCAAATACAAGGCGACGGTTTCAACGCTCGCGGGGAGAGCCGTCCGCTCTACTCTTGCACACCAGGCGGAAAACATCTTCCAGTCGTGAGCGTAACCCTTGGCTGTGTTTCGCGAATACCAGCCGTCTTCGAGCCGCGCCCGGGCTTCGAGGAGTTCGTCAATCTGTGGGTTTCCGATAGAGAGTGTAAGTTGCCTCATTTGGACAACTTAGCCTGTTGGCGAGTGTCGTATACAATCGGGGTTGATGATCCACGAGATCCTGCCGGTGGGAATGCTGCAGTGCAACTGTTCGATCTTCGGAGACGAACAGAGTCGCGAGGCGATCGTGGTAGATCCCGGCGATGAGATCTCGCGCATTCAAGAGATTCTACGGCTGCATGGTCTCACGGTGAAAGCCATTGTGATCACGCACGCGCACATCGATCACGTGGGGGGCGCACAGAAGTTGAAACAGGCTACGGGCGCGCCGGTGTATATGAATCGGAATGACGCCGAACTGAACGCCAGCATGGACGTGCAGGCCGGCTGGCTGGCGGTGAAACCGCCGGAGACCGCCGAGATCGACAGCGATGCCAGGGACGGCGACGTGCTCGCGATGGGAGCAACGGATTTCCACGTGCTGCATACGCCCGGCCATACACAGGGAAGCATCAGCCTGTGGATTCCCTCGGAGACGCTGCTGGTGGCTGGCGATACGCTTTTCCGCGACAGCATCGGGCGGACGGACCTGCCGGGTGGAGACGGAAGGCAGATTTTGCGGTCGATTCACGAGAAGCTGATGCCGTTGGCGGCGGAGACGGTCGTTGTGCCAGGGCATGGCGCGAGCACTACGATCGGGCGGGAGAAGGAATTTAATTACTTTCTCCAAGGGTTATAAGTCATGACAGCTGGTATGACCGCCGCCGAACGTTTCGACAGAATCGAAGCCGCGCTGGAACGCGTGAGCAAGTACATTCTTCATTTCCGCATAGACGTTATTCGCCAATTTGAGGTCATCGACAGAAGGCTTGATGTGCTCGGTTCCACAGTCAGTGGGTTCGATTCCGAGATGTCCGTGGTAACGAAGTCTTCCTTCGATGCGCAATCATCTGTGGCCGACCTCCAGCAGAAACGCTGGCGCGATCAGGACACGGCGGCGGAACTCGCGGCGCGCGTCGCGGCCCTCGAAGAAAAAGTGGCCAAGCTCATCAACCCGGCGGCGTAGACTCCCCGGGCGTCTGATAACATTCTCCTTATATATGGCCGACCCCAGCGTGTACGCTCCCAGTCCAGAGTTTGTCCAGAAGGCACATGTTTCCGGGCTCGAAGCCTATCGGGCGCTGTATCGGAAAGCCGCTGAGAAGCCCGAGGAATTCTGGGGTGAACTGGCTGAAAAGGAACTTGCCTGGTTTTCCAAATGGACGCACGTCTTCGAATGGAATCCGCCCTTCGCCAAGTGGTTTGCCGGCGGGAAGATTAACGCTTCCTACAACTGCATAGACCGGCACCTGGCGACAGATCGCAAAAACAAAGTCGCGATTCTCTGGGAGGGCGAGCCGGGCGATCAGCGCCAGATCTCTTATCAGGAACTACATCGGCTGGTATGCCGATTTGCCAACGTGCTCAAGGGCCGCGGGTTGGTCGCTGGTGACCGCGCCATCATCTATATGGGGATGGTGCCGGAGCTGCCGATTGCGCTGCTGGCGTGCGCGCGGCTCGGTATTATTCACAGCGTGGTTTTCGGCGGATTCTCCTCGGAAGCCCTGAAGGCGCGCATTCAGGATCTGGAAGCGCAGGTGGTGATCACGGCAGACGGCGCATGGCGGCGCGGCAAGGAAGTGCGGCTCAAGGATGCCGTGGACGACTCGCTCACCGATTGTCCCACGGTGCGCAATGTGATCGTGCTCCAGCGGACCGGCGGCAACATTCACATGGAAGAAGGCCGCGATCATTGGTGGCATGTGCTCGACGAGGGTGTTTCGGAAGTATGTCCGGCCGAGCCGCTCGACAGCGAGCATCCGCTCTACGTCCTCTACACTTCGGGAACGACGGGCAAACCAAAGGGCATCGTGCACACGACGGCGGGATACCTGCTCCAGACGCACATGACCATGAAATGGGTCTTCGACCTGCGGGATTCGGACACCTACTGGTGTACCGCGGACATCGGGTGGGTCACCGGGCACAGCTACATCGTGTACGGGCCGCTATCCGCCGGCGCCACCACCATGATGTACGAAGGCGCGCCCGATTTTCCGCAACCGGACCGCTTCTGGCGGCTGATCGAAAAGTACCGCGTCAACATCTTTTATACGTCGCCAACGGCTATCCGCGCATTTATCCGGCAGGGCGATCAGTGGCCAAACGGGCACGACATGTCGAGTCTGCGGCTATTAGGGTCGGTGGGCGAGCCGATCAATCCCGCCGCGTGGGAGTGGTATCACAAGGTGATCGGCAAAGAGCGCTGCCCGATTGTCGACACCTGGTGGCAGACCGAGACGGGCGCCATCATGATCGCGCCGATGCCGGGCGCCGTGCCGGCCAAGCCCGGTTCGGGCACGCTGCCCATGCCTGGTGTCCTGGCGGAGATTGTCGATCTGATGGGCAAGCCCGTGGCGGCCAATCAGGAAGGGTTTCTCATTATTAAGCGCCCGTGGCCGAGCATCGCGCGCACCTTGTGGCGCGATCCGGAACGGTACAAGCAGCAGTATTGGGAAAAGATCGAGGGCGTCTATCTGGCGGGCGACGCGGCTCGGCGCGATGAGGACGGCTACTTCTGGATCCTGGGCCGCGTGGATGACGTGATGAACGTCAGCGGGCACCGGCTGAGCACGATGGAAGTGGAATCGGCGCTGGTCAAACATCCGGCGGTGGCGGAGGCCGCGGTAGTCGGCAAGCCACACGAGATTACGGGCCAAGCGGTGGCGTGTTTCGTCACGCTCAAGAAGGGCAACTGGAATCATGCCGAGCTGACGGAAGAGCTGCGTAAGTGGGTCTCGCATGAGATCGGCAGTTTCGCCAAGCCGGAGCAGATCCGTTTCACCGATGCTCTGCCGAAAACCCGCAGCGGCAAGATCATGCGGCGCCTGCTGCGCGAAATCGTCACGTCGAATACCGTGGCAGGGGACGTCACTACCTTGGAAGATCTGTCCGTCGTGACCAAGCTGGCCGCGCAACACGACGACGAATAATCCCAGTTCCCGCTGAGCGCAAAGGACGCAAGAGGAAGTTCTTTTCTGTCCCTCAAGCTCTCCCGGCGCTCCGCAATAATTTGGTTTGACAAATCAAATAAACATCCGTAGAATAGCTCCCAATGGGCCAGGTCGGGGTCGATATCGTGTTGCGGTGCTATCCGCAGATTTATTTCGCCTGCCACCGCCGCCATGTGAAAGACGAAAGTAGCGGAGCCGTGCTCAGCGCCCACCAAGCGGGCGTTCTGGACCACCTGGATGAATTGGAGAGCACGTCGCTGCTCGCGCTGGCGAAACATATGAGCGTCACTGCCTCGACCATGTCGCTGATGGTCGACCGGCTGGAGCGCGGCGGGTATATCACTCGCGAGCGCAGCACTACGGACCGGCGGCGCGTCGATCTGCGGCTCACTCCCGCGGGCGTAGCGATCAAGCGCCAGCAGAATGTGCTGGAGCCGGAGTTGGTGGACGCCATGCTATCGCGCCTCGATCCGCAGTCGCGCAAAGAAGCACTCAAGGGACTCGAACTGCTGGCGCACGCCGCCAAGGAGATGATCGCCTCCGGGGACATGCGGCGGATCTTGAAAGGAGACGAAGAATGAAATGGGCAATGTACATCGGCAAAGGGGTGGTGACACTCCTTGCTGTGATGGCACTGATTGGGTCGATGCTGCGGCGGGATCACCACGTCACGCGTAAGGCGCGCTTTCAAGTGGCGCCGGACACCTTGTACGCCGTTTTAGCAGGCCCTCCTGACTGGCGAAGCGGCGTGAAGAGCTTCGGCATGCTGCCCGACGAAGACGGCCGCAAGCGCTGGTGGGAGGAGGATCGGCACAAGAAGAAGATCACCTTCGAACTCACAGAGGCCCAGCCACCGGGGCGGCTGGTCACCCGGATCGCGCAGCGCGGATTGCCGTTCGGCGGCGGCTGGACATTCGAGATTACGCCCCTGGCGGGAGGTGCTTCGGAGTTACGCATCACCGAAGACGGCGAGATCTACAACGTCATGTTCCGCTTCATGGCGCGATTCCTCATCGGCTATACGGGCAGCATCGAAACCTACCTACGCGACCTGGGCGCCAAGTTCAGACAGCCCGTCGCCATCGAGGCTTAAGAGATGGGACAGGAACTCGAGTGCACCATGCATTACCAGGAGCGGAGTCTCGCCGGCAAAGCATACCTGGAAGGCGACTTCGTTCTCTTCCGTGGCGACGAGCGGCTGAAGGTATCTTTCAAGGATATTAAAACTGCCAGCGCGTCCGGTGGCGTGCTCCGGCTCGACTTCGAAGGTGGCCCTGCTGAGTTCGACCTGGGCGCCGCCGCCGAAAAGTGGGCTTACAAGATCCTGAATCCGCCTTCCCGTCTGCATAAGCTTGGGGTGAAGGCCGGCATGGGGGTGCGGCTCATCGGCAGGTTCGAGGAATCCTTCCTGAAGGAGTTGCATGAGTGCCGCATCGAAGAATCGGACGAGACGCCGGACCTGATCTTCTTTGCGGTGGAAGCCAAGGGCTCGTTAAACCGGGTAGAGAATCTGTCTAAGTCCATGAAGCGTGACGGAGGGCTGTGGATTATTTATCCGAAAGCCGTCGCCACTGTCCGCGAAATCGATGTGATCCAGGCGGGACGCAGGGCCCACCTCAAGGACGTGAAGGTTGCCAGTTTCTCGATTTCCCATACGGGACTGAAGTTCATGCTGCCGCTGGCCGCGCGCAAGAAGTAGGGAGCCCCGCGCGCGCAAGGTGAAGGAGATCACGTTTGTAATGGGCGCCACGACGTTTGGGAATGGTGGAACGCGGTGATTCCCCTCACACGCGGCCGGCCGACTCCCCCTTCGGACCGAAGCACGGGGCATCTCAGATCTGATACTATTATGTTGATTTATAAAGCGACTTCTCCGCGACTCGGGTCCCAAACGCGTAGCGGAGCTTCAAAGCATGTCACCTTATTTGCCTCTGGCCTTACTTGCTTCTCCTTCGCGAGCAGCCCAATGGTCTAGCATGTTTGCGGAAACGCCGTTCGCCGGTCTTCACCAGATGGATTGGTTTGACTGGGCGATGCTGATTCCGTACTTCACCGTGCTGGTGATTCTGTCGGTGTACGGCATCCATCGGTATGACGTCATCCGCACGTATTTCAAGCACCGCAAGAAGGCCACGCAGGAACCGTCCGCAGTACGCTTCGAAACTCTCCCGCGCGTCACCATTCAGCTTCCTTTGTATAACGAGCGTTACGTGGTGGAGCGGCTGATAGACGAAGTGCTGAAGATCGAGTATCCGTTCGAACTCCTGCAGATCCAGGTGTTGGACGACTCCACGGACGATACGTCCCCGTTTGCCGAAGCCCTGGTGGAGCGATATCACAACGTCGGGCACCCTATTGAATACATCCATCGGAGCAATCGCCACGGCTTCAAGGCCGGCGCTCTCCAGGAAGGTCTGAAAACCGCCACGGGCGAACTGGTGGCCGTTTTCGACGCCGATTTCTGCCCTCCCGCGGACTTCCTGATGCGCACCGTGCACTACTTCGCCGACCCGAAAATCGGCGTAGTGCAGACACGCTGGAGCTATTTGAATCGCGACTACAACTTCCTTACCGAAGTCGAGGCGATGCTTCTGGATGGCCATTTTATTCTGGAGCACGGCGCGCGTTCGGCAGCCGGGCACTTCTTCAATTTCAACGGCACGGCCGGGATTCTGCGAAAGTCGATGATCGCGGACGCCGGCGGTTGGCAGCACGACACCCTCACCGAGGACTCCGATCTCAGCTATCGCGCGCAGCTCAAAGGCTGGCGGTTTATTTACCTGCCGGGTCTCGATTGCCCTTCCGAACTGCCCGTGGAAATGCACGGTTTCCAGGTACAGCAGTCGCGCTGGGCAAAGGGACTCACGCAAGTAGCCAAGAAGTTGCTACCGGCGATCCTCAAGGCGGACATCCCGCGGCGCACCAAGATCGAAGCTTTCCTGCACCTGACTCCGAACATTTCGTACCCGCTGATGATCGTGGTCTCGGCGTTGATGCTGCCGGTAATGATCGTGCGGTTCTACATGGGCGTTTGGGAAATGGCGCTGATCGACTTTCCGCTGATCGTGGCGTCCTTCTGGTCGATCTCGGCGTTCTATGTGATCGCTCAGCGCGAGCTTTATCCCAAGAACTGGAAGCGGTCGGTGCTGATGCTTCCGATGTTGATGGCCATCGGCGTGGGGCTGACGATTATCAACACGCGGGCCGTACTGGAAGCGCTGTTCGGGGTGGAAACTGCCTTCGCGCGCACTCCCAAGTACGCCATCGGCGACCGCCCCGTGAATCTGGAAGTGAAGAAGTACCGCCGCCGCAGTGGGTGGCTGCCGTACGCTGAAATTCTGGTGGGCACGTATTTCCTGGGGATGATCGGCTTCGCGATCGAGACGTTCAACTACTTCTCGATCCCGTTTCTGTCGCTCTTCGTGTTTGGCTACTACTGGGCCGGGTTCGGCACGCTGTACCAGGAATATCAGGGCCACCTGCGTTGGCTGAAGCAGCAGAAGCTGGTCGCCGCGCGAACCGTGTAAGAGCCACGACGCCGCGTACAGCGACCACCGCATTCCGTTCGGTCGCGGCTCTATCACTTCGGGAACAGAACCTTCAGCGCCGGGTCTGCGGTGAACATGCAGCGGGCATTATGTCCGCACAGCGGCACGATTACCGTTTCGTGTCCGGCATTGAGCTTCTCGTTTACGTACTTGCCGAAAGCCTGTCCGCGAGCCAGACGGGTAGCGCCCTGCGCCATCGCCGGACACGACGAATCGAAGCCGCCCAGCGGCAGAATGTCGATTTCCCCCAAAAGGTACGTCGTCGGGCGCGAAGCCAACTGCTTGCGGAGGAGATCTTCGTCCACGCGCGCCCCCGAGCCGCTGCGATTGTCGAAACCGTAGGGCCAGCGATTGTAATTCGGGCAGTTGCTGACTTCCCCGCCCGGCCGCGTTGCATCAATCCACGCGTAACTCGAGGGGTTCGACACGACGTAGCGCACGGGCACTCTGAGCTTTTCGTGAATCTGGTTCGACATCTCATAGCGGTTCACGAATTGTCCGCCCGCCGAGTGGCCCGCCAGCACGATGACCTTCAAATTCGGAAAAACCTTCTTGTCGGCAAGCCGCTTCATGATTTCGTCGACCATGTCGAAGCTGGTGAGCTTCTCGTTGGCCATTGACGCGCCCCCGGTTCGCCAGGAGGTGCAGTTCCAACTCACCTCGTTGGACGCCAAAGCGTCACGGCAACTCCCGCCCGAAGAGGCGATGTGCGGCACGATCAGGATCGTGTCCTCAAGCGCATCGGCCAGGAAGGCGGCGGCCAGCGTGGAACGGAAGTAATTGTCGGCATCGCGATTGGTGCCGTGAATCACGATCAGCGCACGGACGATGGAATCATTCCGGATGGTAATCGGCTGGCTGCGATACACCATCGTGCGGGCCGGCCCGCCGTTCAGCGTGACGAACTCCGCACAAGCCGTATCCGCCGTGATGCAAGGCGCGGCGAATACCGGCGCGGAAACCAATAGGAGAAAAAGGGCGCGCATCTGGCAGATAACGTAGCACACCCGGCCCGCAATCTACTGTACCGGCAGCAACACCTGATCGTGGAATGCGTTGGGTGTGCCGATGGCTAGCGGCACGGCTCCGTTCGCCGATAACGCCACCGGTACCACCACGTTGAACTGATAAAGACCGGGATAATTCGGTGCGAGGCCCTTATAGTCGATCCGGCCTTCCTGACCGCCGATGTAAACCGTTACCGGCGAGGCCGTAACCATGCTGAGATTGGTGATACTCGTGGCGTTGCCATCGGCCACCGGGGGGTTGACCGCGCCCATTCCAGCCAGGAACAGCACCACGGTCTCGCCGGGCGAAGCGGGATTGTCAGCGGTCACCGGTCCGCGGGTGGCGATGCCGTGATAAACCGCTGCATTGCCGCTGCCCGCCTGGTTCAGCGCGAAGAATCCTGGTGAAGTCGCGGCCACCGGCACCGTGACGGTGTTCGAGTTTGCGCTCCCATTCTGCACCACAATTGTCGCCGTCGGTCCCGTAGTCGCGTAGGGAATCAGTGCGTTGATCTGGGTGGCGCTCACGTAATAAAGCGGCGCCTGTTTGCCGTTGACCAGAACCGTCACCGTGTTTAACGTGAGCGGATAAGGCGGCAGGGCAGTTCGGGCACTCGGCGCCAGTCCGGATCCGAATAACGATACGTATTCACCGGGTGAAATGGGGTTTCCGGCTGGCGCGTAACTCGCAGCGTTCAGAATGCCTTGCGGGTTGAGGAACACGCCAGTGCCGGAGACTGCAGTCATCTGCGTGCCGAAGTAAATCTCGTACCCGCCCGGATCGTCCGGGCTGACGATCGCGCCTACGAACGTCTTGCCGCCGGCCCCCACAGCCACCGGGCCCAGAGGCGTGCCGGCGGAAAGCAATGTTCCCGAACCATCGGCATTCAGATTATAGGTCTGCACGCCGGTGAAGTCGTACGCACCCGCGCCGGCTTGCTTATAGCGCTTGCTCCATGTCAGACTCCCGGTGCCTCGTGCGGCGAGCGAAGCTGCGTAGTCGAAGCCGCCCGTGGAGTCGATGCGCAGACCCGCGCCCCAAAAGGCGGAGGGCGCCGTCCAGGTGGCGTTGGTCGCACCCGTGGCCGCTTTCACGGCGATCAGGATATCGTGCGCTCCGGCGGTCGTCGAGCCGCCCAGCAACAGGTTCCCGTCGGCTGAAACATACAGTGTTCGACTTCCGGAAAGCAAAGACGACGTGGTGCCGAAGTTCACCGTTCCGGCGCCGTCGGTCCCCATGCTGTAGGTTGCGCCCGTGGCGGTCTGGGTCGCCGGCAACCCGCCGGCGAGGTTGGCGGCATGGCCAGTGACATTGATGGTATTGAATTGTCCGGCCGTCCCGGGATTCAGGCCGAAGAAGGTATTCCGCGCGTTGGCGCGAGTTCCGCCGGGGAATTCCAGACTGACTCCCCAGAAAGGTCCAGTCAGAGTGCCGGATACCGACCCGGTCGGCGCCTGAATCGCGGCAAATACGTCATACGTATTATCCGCGGATTCCGTGGTCGCCCCCAGCAGGACGCCGGAGCCGAAGCGAGCGTTCACCTTGATACCGCTGCGCAGCGGACTGTCCAGGGAAACAAATCCAGCTGAGTCCACAGAATAGAGGCCCGATCCGCTCTGGCTGGTCGGCGCGCCGCCACCGATCACCTGCTGCGCGACGAAAGAATAGTTCCCGCTGCCGTTGAAGGTAATGGATCCGATCAGGCTACGAGGATCGCTCAGATTTCCCGAACTATCCAGGCCCAAGGACACGTGCCGGAAAAAGTACTTCCCGCTGAGAGACTGATTATTAAGGACTTGTGCGCCAGCTTGGCCCGTCCAACAGACTGCCGCGAGCACCCCGATCCCTATCCCCGTTCGAAACGTCATGCTGAGATGATAAACCCGCTACCCTCATCTGGGTCGCGCAGTTAACGGAAAGTAATCACAACTTTCCATGGAACGGCGGGTTAAGCAGCTTATAATAGGCCCAATCGCCTTTGAACGGGAGGGTGTAATGTTCAGGTCCCGCTGGGTTCCATCTCTAGCTGCTCTTTGCGCCATAACGTCGTCCGGTGTGCTCCTGATAGGGGCACAGGATCCGGTCGAAACCCCCGAAATTGCTCAGTACGACGTCGTCCATGCCGATTGCGATTACTTCGGCAGGCAGCACGACAAGTTCGCATTTACAGGTCTGAACTCGCGGCTTTCGCCTGTGCGGCGCGCGGGCACCCTGGGCATAATTACTCGCGGAGTGTCGACTGCGGTCGCCGGTCCGCCCCCGGGTAGCGCCACCTCGACCTTCGGTTCCACTCACCAGGCCGGCTCCATCGATTCGTATCTGGCCGCCGACTGGAAAACCGCCGGAGTGACTCCCGCGCCCCTTACCACCGATTGGGAATTCGTTCGCCGCGTAACGCTCGATCTGACGGGACGCATCCCGGCGCCCGCGCGAGTGGTCAGCTTCGTCAACGACACCGCACCCAACAAGCGGGCCGCCCTCATCGATGAACTGCTGGCGAAACCCGAGTGGGTGGATAAGTGGACCATGTACTTTGGCGATCTGTACCAGAACACGTCCAATCGCACTGCCCAAGCGGTCAATCGCACGCCGCTGGGCCGCAACGCATTTTACACATACATCAAGAACTCCCTCGCCGCCGAAAAGCCTTACAATGCGATCGCCACCGAATTGATCGCCAGTCAGGGCGTGAACAGCTACGACGATCCCACCACGAACTGGATGATCAACGGTTTCGTGACGGGCGGGCCGACGCAGGACATCATGGATCAGGCCACCGCGAATGTGTTCACCACGTTTCTAGGCATGGCGCATGTAAATTGCCTGCTCTGCCACAACGGCCGCGGGCACCTCGATTCACTGAGTTTGTGGGCCAAGAGCACTACGCGCTATCAGGCTTGGCAGCTCGCTGGATTTCTCTCGCACACGGGCATCTCGCAAGTGGGCCGCGACGCCAACAACAATCCGAGTTATTGGACGCTGCAGCCCCGCAATCCCATCACGATCGATTACGCGCTGAACACGACAACGGGCAATCGTCCGGCGCGCACCGCGCCCACCGGGTGCAAAGCGGGACAGCCGTGCTTCTACGTGGCACCGCAATACATCTTCAACGGCAACACTCCGAATCCCGGCGAGGACTACCGCCTTGCGCTGGCGCGCAACGTCACCAACGATTTTCAATTCGCGCGGGCCACGGTCAACTACATCTGGGCTGAATTCTTCGGGATGGGGATCGTGGATCCGCCCGACACGTTCGACCCGGCGCGGCTGGACCCCAGCAATCCGCCTCCCTCGCCGTGGACCTTGCAGCCCATGGACGCGAAACTGCTGAACGCGCTGGCGACTCACTTCGTCCAGAGCGGCTACAGCATCAAGGCGCTGATGCGCGAGATCGCCAACTCTCAGGCGTATCAGCTTTCGAGCCGTTATAACGGTACCTGGAACGAGGCTTGGGACGGTCTGTTCGCGCGCAAGAATGTCCGCCGCCTCTGGGCCGAAGAAGTGCACGATGCAGTCGCACAATCCAGCGGCAACCTACCGAGTTACAACATCACCAACTTCACCGAGCTGGGTTTCGCCAAGCCGAGCTATGCGATGCAATTCCCGGACGTGTTGAACGCTCCCTCGGGCGACGGCAATGCGAGTGCTTTCCTCGACAGCTTCATTCGCGGAAATCGCGACGACCAGCCGCGCAAGAGCGACGGCTCGATCTTGCAGGCGCTCAACCTGATGAACAATCCGTTCATCCAGGCGCGCATCCAATACACGGGTACGACTCCCGCTCCGTTGATCGTCAATAATCTCAGTCTCGGCAATACCGCTCTGACCAACACGCTCTTCCTCGCGATCCTGTCGCGCTACCCCACAAGCGACGAACTGTCCAAGTCGGTGACTGCTTTGAATGGCGCCACCAACCGCTCCCAAACCGTGCAGGATCTGGTTTGGTCGCTCTATAACAAAGTGGATTTCGCTTTCAATTACTGAGGGGAACGCCATGAACGCACAAGAGAAGATGAACCGGCATTTCAAACAGTTCGGGTACAACAACAAGACGTTCTTCAATCGTCCCCATTGGACGCGTCGCGGCTTCTTCCAACTCGCCGCTGGCGTGGGCGGCGCCTTTCTCGGTCAAAGATACGCCAAGGCCGCGGTGGTAACCGCCTCCGGACAGAGGACCAAGGGTACGGCGCAGAACGTTATTTTTATCCTGCTCAACGGCGCCCCCAGCCAAATAGACACATTCGATTTGAAGGTGGTCAACGGCGTTACGCCAACCACATTCAATCCGACTACCTACAACGGAATCCTCTTTCCGCAGGGTCTGATGCCAAATCTGGCCAATCAGATCCAGGACTTCGCCGTTGTGCGCTCGGTGCGCTCGCACGCCCTGGTACACTCGCTGGCCCAGACGTGGAATCAGATCGGGCGCAACCCCACTGCGGCGCTCGGCAACATCGCGCCGAATATCGGCAGCATCGTCGCCATTGAGAAGGATCGGGAGCGTCGTCCCGGCCAGATCTTCCCGACATTTCTAGCACTCAACTCCAACAACGGCGTGGGCTCCGGCTACCTGCCTGCTGAGTACTCACCGTTCAAGGTGACTCCCTCCACGGGCGGCATTGCTTTCACCACCAATCCCGACGGGCAGGCGCGCTTCAACAACCGCGTGAATATGCTGAATTCGCTCGACGGGAATCTGCGTGTAAATTCGCCTTACGGCCAGCCGATGGACGATTACGCGGATTTCTATGCTGCTGCCCAAGGCATGATGTACAACCCGGTGGTCAACACCGCCTTCGGTTTCACGACCGCCAACGCGGCTCGCTACGGCACGAGCACACTGGGCAATGCCTGCCTGGTAGCGAGTCAGGTGCTGAAAGCGGATCAGGGCACGCGGTTCATCCAAATCACCTCGAACGACGGCTGGGACATGCATTCGAACATCTATGCCGCCAACCAGCTTCCCGCCAAGGGAAAGATCCTGGATAGCGCCGTCTCGGCTCTCATCAGCGACTTGAAGGCCACTGCCCTGTTCGATCGCACGCTGATCGTGATGGTTGGTGAATTCGGCCGCACGGTGGGCGCGCTCACCGGCGCTGCCGGCCGCGATCACTGGCCGCAGCAGTTTGCGTTTTTCGCCGGGGGCGGCATCAAGGGCGGCACGGTGGTGGGGGCCACCAACGCCAGCGGCTCGGACACCGCGGAATCCGGCTGGTCGCAAAACCGCTACGTCTATCCCGAGGACATCGAAGCGACGATCTACTCGGCGATGGGGATCGACTGGACGAGCGTCCGTCACGACGACCCACTCGGGCGCGGTTTCGAGTACGTGCCACAGACGGTTGCACAACCCTACTATCCTGTACACGAACTCTGGGGCTCGGTGTGAGCGAACAACAGAACACGGCGTTGATCGAAAGCCTCTACGCGGCCTTTGCACGCGGTGACGTAGGGTTCATTCTGGATCGGGTGACGGTAGATACGGTGTGGATCGCCGAGGGTCCGGCCGCCATTCCATACTGCGGACAGCATCACGGTCAGGACGGCGTATTGAAGTTTTTCCAGGCCCTCGGCGGCACGCTGGAGAACATCAGTTTGACGACCGAACACTTTGCGGCAACGGGCGATATCGTCATGAGTCTGGGACGATTCTCCGGCATCGTGAGAGCGACTGGCCAAAGCTTCGATATCCCCGCCGCACACTGTTTTCAAATCCGGGACGGCAAGGTAGCGAAATTCGTGGATGTCATTGAGACGGCTTCTGTCGGCGTGGCGTACACGTCGCTATCGGCCAAGGCGTAGAAACCTTCCCAGCCCGCGCAAAAGGTGTCTGTCCCCTTTTCCAGTGCTGCGGGTCCGTGCGACTGAGTTACTGCGCTGCCGGTTTTTCGAGTTGCGCTGTCCATGCCTCAACGGTCGTGTGGATTGCCCGTCCTTGGTAAGCCTTGCGTAACGCTCGCAAATCCGGCAGCTTGCGGCAGCCGATGGCATATCGGCGGAATCGGCCCTCCCGTTCCAAGGATTCATCCGGCAAATAGACAGGCTCGCGGCGGAAATTGACCAACGCCAAGCCGCGGGTCAACCGTTCGACGCTCTCTCCCACGAAGAAGTACGTCGCGCGTCCGGACCCCGTAGTCGCCTCCCACGCCATGCGGCCGTCCTTTAGCGGAAAAAAGAACCAGAAGAACAACGCAGGCTTTTCCGCGGCTTGCGGCGGATCCTCAGTGGTCTCCTCTTCCTGCTCGCGAACGAACTTGAACCCTGTGTAGAGCTCTCCCGCCGAGCGAGCTCGCAGAACCTCAAAATAGGGTCTCAGCGGTTCATCGACCGCTGCCGCGATCAATGCGTCGGGGAGCTTGGGGTGAATCTCCTGCAGTACGCCGAGCGAAGCCGAGCGCCCTTCCGGCATGGCGCGCAACAGCCGCTGCAACTGATCGGGATTCAAGAACGGAAACCTGGCGTGAAGCGTCTCCGCCTCATGGGTCCGCAGGGCGTCCATCACTCCGTCCAGATTCCCGCGGAATTCATCGGTCTTTTTCGCCAGCTTGCCGATCGTCATGCGTTCGCTGCCGGCTTCCAGCACGATGCTATAGCTGGAGTCATCGAACGAAACATTGTCGAGATCCGCGAGCCGCCACTGCACCGGCATGCCGTTCAGGGGCAAAACGGCGAGATTACTGCGATACAGGCGGATTTCGGCCAGAGACGAAATGCCGGGCGCCGCCACGGTGCCGGTGTAGCGCTTGACCTCCTCGAGATCTTCCAAGAGCAGGCATTGCACAGTACGATCCCGCCAAGCCGCCAGCATTTCTTCACTGAGCTTTCCGAACGCCGGCCCGAACTGTTTGAGCACGATCTGCTTGCCCGTGTACAGCACGAGCTGGAAGTCCCATTCACCGGGAACAGCGCGGTCCACATCGCCCAGATCGAACGCAATTGCGGTCTCCGACTGCGGCGTGACCACCGCGCTCTCAGACTCAAAGCGGAACTGGCATGGCCCCTGACTCAGTACCGCGCCGGTGTCGTCCAGGTACTGAAATTTCCCCGAATACGCCGGCATGCTAGACCATTTTATTGCCGCACTCAGGACAGAACTTCGTCCCGGCTTCGACATTGGTGCCGCATCGTGAGCATTCGCCTTTGGGCCGCAGGGGCTTGCCGCATTCGGGGCAGAACTTGGAACCTTGCGTTCGCGCTCCGCAGCTCGGGCATAGCGCGGCAGCCTCGGACGTCAGATTCATGCCCTTAGTCAGATCCATGTCCTGCAGCTTCTGCTTCATCTGGTCGACCTGCGTATGCACCTGCGCCGACGCCAGCTCGGTCTCGATATCGGGAGCGCAGTCGTAACACAACATACGTTTGGCATTCCAGCAGGTCGAGCCGCACACCCAATGGCTGCACTTGGGGCACTGTCTAAAATTCGGCTTGGCCTCTTCAATCGCCTCGCGGAATGCCTTGTCGTGACCCGGCCCTTGAACGGCGCGCTCGATTTCATAGGTCGACCCGCCGACGCTGCCTAGGACGCCGCCGAATAAGCTTCCTAAGGTGCGCGCCGCGCTGGTCGCTATGCCAACCGCCGATGCCTGAAACTGCGAACGAAATCCATTGCCGCAGCGGTCGCAGAAAAACTCGAACTGATATCCCTTATCGGTCGAGTGGTCAGTGTGATTGCGAGTGAATTGAATGAGACTCATGTTTCTCCCTCGGGCTTCCCTGCGCTAAAGCACAAGGTCCGAAGAAAAGAGCATACCACCAGGGGGGACACCCCGGCGCACTCCCTGGCAGCGGGCCAGCAACGACCGGTATGCGCCGACACGGCCTCCGATACCTTTGCTCGTTTTGACAGACCCGAAATCGACGGCGACGACTAACCGCCGCCTAGTTTACGGCCTTTTGGTGGAACTTCCGCAGCCCGACGAACAACAGAATCGCGTTAATCGCGACCAGGGCGGCGATTACAATGCGCACATCCATGTGGTCCACCGTTGTGAGCGTGCCGCGGAGTCCTTCGCTCGCGTATACCAGGGGATTGATCAACACCGCGTATTTCAGCACCGGAAAGGGACTCAGTGCGCTCCACGGGTAGTATGCGCACCCGAACATCATCATTGGCGCGATCACCAGGCTGAACATCAGTCCGATTTGCGTTTGCCCAACGCTGCAGCCCAACGTGAGCCCGCCCGCGGCCGAGAAAAACGCTACCAGCAGCGCCACGATTACGAACTCCAGCGGGCGGAAATTGAGATGCACGCCGGACCCCATGGTCAGCCACGCCGCGGGGATTACCACCAACCCCGCGACCATCGCCTGCACCATTCCCGCCACGATCTTCTCGACCGCCAACCAGCCAATCTCGATAGGGGCCAGCAAGCGGTCCTCGATCTCGCGGGTGAATTGAAACTCGGCAATCAGAGGCATCGCCACCGCCTGGACGCCCGACATCACCATGCTGATCGCCATCACGCCCGGCAGCAGGACACTCTTATATCCGGCCTGCATCATCCCGCCGGCCGTGAGCACGCGGCCGAACACAAAGGTCAGCAACAGCGGCTGCAACAGATTTTGCAGCAGTGAAGGAAGCAGATTGCGCCGCGCCACGTGCGCATCGCGCGACAGCAACGCCAAGAAGGTCTTCCAGTTCAATCGCGTAAGCTCCTTCCGGTGTGATGCAGGAACAAAGTTTCCAGGCTGGGCTCGGCAATGTGCACGTCGTGCAGTTCCGCATCGAGCGACTGCGCCGTATTCACAATCGCGGCGATCAGCGGACCGCCACGATCTGCATACACATCCACCGCGCCCGCCTCTTTGGCCCGGACATCGCTGACTCCCGGCAGTTTGCGCAACTCCGCCGCCAACCCGTCCGGCACCACGTTGAATCGCAGCCGCAGCACATAGCCGCCGGGAATCGACGCCTTCAGCTCGGCGGGAGTCCCCTGCGCGATCATGCGGCCGTGGTCGATGATCACCAGCCGGTTACACAACGCGTCGGCTTCGTCCATATAGTGGGTGGTGAGCACGATGGTCTTGCCCTGCTGGTTGTAACGGCGCACGATTTCCCAGAGCATCAGGCGCGTCTGTGGGTCGAGTCCCGCGCTGGGCTCGTCCAGAAACAGCACTTCCGGGTCATGCATCATGGCGCGTGCAATCGAGATGCGCTGCATCATGCCGCCCGAAAATCCACGAACCATGTGATCGGCACGATCGGTCAGTTGGAACTGCTCTAGTAACTCGTCTGTGCGCCGCGTCCGTTCGCGCATGCTTTGGCCAAAATACGCTCCATGAAACAGTAGAATCTCGCGCGCTGTCAGCGAGAAATCCAGGTTCGGGCGCTGCGGAACCACGCCGATCAGCCGTTTGGCCTTAACCTGTTCACGCCAGATATCGTAGTCGCCGATGAACGCTCGCCCGGCTGTGGGCCTGGTACGTGTGGTCAGCACGCCGATAGTCGTGGATTTGCCCGCCCCGTTCGGCCCCAATAGCCCGAAAATCTCGCCTGGGCGGATCTCGAAGCTGACGCCGTCAATGGCTACTACTTCAAACTTCTTTTTCTCCTTTGGAGCGCCGCCGGAGCGCTGCGGAGTGAAACTGAATCCACCGCCGCGCGCCGCCGAGGGCGGAGGCGAGTCGTAAACCTTGCGCAAGTTTTCGATGCGAATGCCGATTCCCAAGCATTCCTCCTCATACGAATTGTGCTGCAGGTACTGGAGCGGCAGGTCTTTCTTTAGCCATTTCGCAAAAATTATCGAGACGGCAAGCCCGCCTGTCCTCCCGCATGATTTATCGTACGATATACGGTGATCGCGGCTGTACGGCCGGCGGCGCTTAACCGAATCGTTCCGACCGGCTTACCGTCCAAACAGCGGGGGAGGCATGCGTAATCTTTGGCGGGATATTCAAGTGGGGGTTCGGTCTCTGCGCAAGACGCCCCTTGTGTCTCTGTTGGCGGTGGTCACACTCGCGCTGGGAATCGGCGCAAACAGCGCCATTTTTTCGATTGTCAACGCAGTTCTGCTGCAGCCACTCCCGGTGGCACACGCGGAACGTATTGTTTTCATCCGCGAGAGCAGCCCGCAACGCCAGTTGAATTTCAACCCCGTCGCTCCCGCCAATTATCTGGATTGGAAGGCGCAGGCGAACACCCTCAGCGACAGGTCGGCATTCGGCTTCCTGGCTTTTACGTATAGCCAGAGCGGAGGCGCTGTTCGTGTGGATGGTGCGGAGGTGGATCCGGACTTCTTCCGCGTCCTGGGGGTGAAGCCAGTTGCCGGGCGGGTGTTCACCGCGGATGACAACCGTCCCGGAGCGGATAACGTGGTGGTGGTCACCGAAGGCTTCTGGAAGCGGTCGTTGGGTGGGCAAGCCGAAGCCGTCGGCCGGCCAATCCGTCTGAACAGTCGCCCGTTTACGCTCATCGGGGTGGTGCCCGACAGGGCAGCGCAACTCTTTTTCAATTTGGACATCTGGAAGCCTCTCGGGTGGGATGCCATAACGGCGAACGACCGAGCCCAGCAACGATATTCCGTGATTGCTCGTCTCCGGGAAGGGGTTGACATCAAGGCGGCCCAGACCGAATTGAGTGCCATCTCGCAGCATCTCGCGCAGCAATATCCGGCTACCAACACCAATTGGACCGCGGAATTGACGCCGCTGCTGGACGGCACCCTGGGACCTGCCGAACGGCAAATGGTCCTGCTGCTGGCGGTGGTAGCCCTGGTGCTGTTGATTGCTTGCGTCAATCTCGCGAGCCTGTTCTCCGCGCGCGTGAATGCACGCCGTCGCGAGATCGCCACCCGTGTTGCGTTAGGCGCTACGCGCGGCCGTTTGATGCAACAGTTTTTAGTTGAAAGCGTACTGCTTAGCCTGGCGGGCGGTCTACTGGGAATTGCTGTTGCGTACAAGGGCCTGCCACTGCTGATCGATATTCTGCCGCAGCTTCCCCGGGTCGTCGAGCCGACGTTGGATACAAGGACGCTGCTGCTTACTTTCGTGCTGGCGATTGTAGCGGGCCTGTTCTTCGGACTGAGTCCGGGACTGCAGGCCTCGCGCGCGACACTACACAGCGAACTCCAGGACAGCGCGCGCGGCAGTTCCCGCGGATCGCGTGGCCTGCGTCTTCTGGATGGGCTGGTGATCTCCGAAATCGCCCTCTCGATGGTCCTGCTGGTGGGCGCGGGACTGGTGCTGCGCAGTTTTCTGGCACTGCGGCAGGTGGACCCAGGCTTCCGGCCGGACCACGTTCTGGTGAACACTCTGCTGGTGCTGCCCACCGATAAATACACCACCAGCGCGTCGCGGCAGGAGTTCTTCAATCGACTGCTGGACCGTATCCATACCATGCCGAATGTGCGAGCTGCCGGGGGCATCACGGCGCTGCCGCTCCAGGGCAATAGTGCCAGCATCGGCTTCCGCATAGCGGGCGAAACGCAATCGGCGCGAGGGCAGGACCGCGGCGCCGTCCACAATATCGTCACCGAGGGATACTTCGAGACCATGGGCATCCCGTTGCGCCGCGGCCGCACCTTCACCAAATCCGACGACTCACGTTCGCCGCATGTCGCCGTAGTAAACGACGTGCTGGCGCGCAGCTATTTCGAAGGTCGCGATCCCATCGGCCAGACAATCTTCCTCCCCGGTGGAGATGTTCCTCCGATCCGAATAGTAGGCGTAGTCGGATCAAGCCGGCAGTTCGGACTGCGTGCCGAACCGGCGCCGGAGATCTTTGTGCCGTTCCTGCAAAGCACCTCGTCCTATATGTATGTGGTGGTGCGCACCTCCGGCAATCCCGAACAGGTGGCGGAGCCCATCCGTCGCGAGGTTGCTGCCATCGACCCTGACCAGCCGGTGGGTCACCGCACGCTCGAGCGGCAGATTGACAACGCGGTAGCACAACCCAAGGTGCTCGCCGAATTATTAGGTCTGTTCGCTTCGCTCGCGTTGATACTGGCGCTGGTGGGAATCTATGGCGTCACGTCGTATGGCGTGGCGCAACGTACGCAAGAGATCGGGATCCGCATGGCGCTTGGAGCAAACGCGAGAGAAGTGGTTTCGCTGGTGATGTTCCGGTGTGCGCGCGTGGCGGTGCTGGGCGTAGCGATCGGAGCTGCCGCCGCTTTTGGGCTGACGCACCTGATCGCCCAATTCCTCTTCGGAATCGGCGTCACCGACCCCGTTACGTACCTTAATACGGGGATCCTGCTGTTGGCGGTGGCGATGCTGGCCGCCTTGGTTCCCGCCCGCAAGGCTTCCCGCGTGGACCCGATGATTGCGATGCGTCACGACTAGCGGGTTCCCGAGGGAAATCGGGGCATTTGGGGCATCCCATTGGCCGGGTCGACCGACGGGCGGTCCAGGTCTGGGGCATTTCACCCAGGACCCATAGCTCAGTATTGCAAACAAACGCCTTATGTTTGGCTGACGGGGTGCATCCCTCCATTCTCCGAGGAGACCTACCATGTTCCGATTCGATCAGTTGATCCGCCGTGACACGATCATCCGTGACGTGAAACAACGTCATCCAGAAACTGTCGAGATCTTCGAGGCGTTCCACTTCCGCCATACGTGCGACGATTGCGATATTGAAACTGTAGCTCGCAAGAACGGGCTCAATGTTCTGGACGTGGTCGAGGCACTCAATCAGGCCGCGTTCGGACCGAAGGCGGACGATCATGCAGGTAACCAAACCCTCACGTAGCAAGTTCCTCCCGCCTGGAAGCCGGCCGCTAGACATCTTCTTCGCCCCTCGCTCGGTCGCGGTGGTTGGCGCCAGCGATATCGAAAACTCCCTCGGCCGCACCGTGCTGTGGAACCTGGTGAGCAGCCCATTTGGCGGCACCGTCTACCCCGTCAGCGCCAAGCGCCCGTCTGTCCTCGGGGTGAAAGCCTACAAGAGCATCGCGCAAGTCCCCGAGCAGGTCGACCTCGCGATTATCGTCACGCCCGCCTCGTCGGTACCCGGTATTGTTCACGAGTGCGGTGAGAATGGCGTGCGCGGCGCAATCGTACTCTCCGCCGGGTTTAGGGAAACCGGACCGCAGGGCGCGGAACTCGAGCGCCAGTTGGCAGGAGAAGCGCGCGCCGCCGGCATGCGGGTTATCGGCCCGAACAGCCTCGGGGTGATGAGTCCGCTCACCGGCTTTAACGCAACTTTCGCCAACACCATCGCGCGGCCCGGCTCGGTAGGCTTCATCAGCCAAAGCGGCGCCCTCTGCACGGCGGTGCTGGACTGGAGCCTGAAGGAGATGGTGGGCTTCAGCGCCTTTGTGTCGATCGGCTCCATGGCGGACGTGGGCTGGGGCGATCTGATTTACCATCTCGGCAACGATCCGAAGACGCGCTCCATCGTCATCTACATGGAGACCATCGGCGATGCACGGGCTTTTCTGTCGGCGGCCCGTGAAGTGGCTCTGAACAAGCCGATCATTCTGCTGAAGCCCGGCCGGTCGGGCGCGGGAGCAAAGGCTGCGGCTTCCCATACCGGATCTCTCGCGGGCAGTGACGAGGTGCTGGAAGCGGCCTTTCGCCGCAGCGGTGTGCTGCGGGTGAACACGATTGCCGACCTGTTCTACATGGCGGAAGTGCTGTCAAAGCAGCCGCGGCCGCAGGGTCCGCGGCTCACCATTCTCACCAACGCCGGCGGTCCGGGAGTGCTGGCCACGGACGCGCTGATTCTGGGCGGCGGCGAACTGGCCGAACTCTCACCTGCCACCATTGATGCCTTTAACGCCGCTCTACCGGGCACGTGGAGCCATAACAATCCCGTCGATATTCTGGATGACGCATCCCCCGACCGCTACGCCAAAGCGCTGGAAATCGCGGCCAACGATCCCAGTAGCGACGGCATGCTCGTTATCCTTACTCCGCAGTCGATGACCGACCCCACTCAGACGGCCGAGCGGTTGAAGCCGCTTGCCCGCCAGGAAGGCAAGCCGGTCATCGCCAGCTGGATGGGCGGAGTGGACGTCGCGGCGGGCGAGGAAATCCTCAATCGCGCCAATATTCCGACATTCCCCTACCCCGACACTGCGGCCCGTGCCTTCAACTACATGTGGCAATACAGCTCCAACCTGAAGGCGCTCTACGAAACTCCCACCATTGCTGACGCCTCGGGCGAATGGACGCCCGACCGCGACCTCGTGGAGCGCATCATCGCGCAGGCGCGTGACGAAGGTCGTACTCTTCTCACGGAGTTGGAGAGCAAGCAGGCGCTGGCGGCCTACGGCATTCCGGCCGTGCAGACGATTTTCGCGGGCGATCCCGAATCCGCCGTCGCGGCTGCCGCCCAGATCGGCTATCCAGTGGCGCTCAAGCTGTACTCCCGAACGGTCACTCATAAGACCGAGGTTGGCGGCGTGCACTTGAATCTCTCTTCCGGCGATGCGGTGAGAAACGCGTTCGAGTCGATCCGTCTGTCTGTGTCCGCAAGAGCAGGGGCGGAACATTTCCAGGGCGTGACGGTGCAGCCCATGATCCAGTTCAAGGACTCTTATGAGCTGATCGTGGGTTCCAGTCTGGACCCAGCATTCGGACCCGTGCTGCTCTTCGGCACCGGCGGACGGCTCGTGGAGGTATTCAAAGACCGGGCGCTCGGCCTGCCCCCGCTGAACACCACGCTGGCCCGCCGCATGATGGAGAGCACCAGGATTCACCACGCGCTCAAAGGCGTGCGAGGACGCAAACCAGTGGACTTGTCCGCGCTGGAGATCCTGTTGGTGCGCTTTAGTTCGCTGGTCGCCGAGCAGCGTTGGATTAAGGAAATCGATATCAATCCGCTGCTGGCATCCGCGGAAGGCCTGGCGGCGCTCGACGCTCGGATTGTCGTTCATGGTCGCGGCGTTTCGCTCGAGGACATACCGAGGACGTCGATCCGGCCGTACCCGTCGCGCTACGTGGCGCAATGGACCATGAAGGACGGCACCCCGGTGACTATCCGGCCGATTCGTCCGGAAGACGAGCCGCTCATGGTCCGTTTCCATGAAACGCTCTCCGAACGGAGCGTGTACCTGCGCTATTTCCACCTGATGAACCTGGAGCAGCGCATCACCCACGACCGGCTTACGCGCATCTGTTTTATCGATTACGACCGCGAAATGGCTCTCGTCGCCGTGCGCAAAAGCGCCGAGAGCGGGGAGTGCGAAATACTGGGAGTCGGCCGCCTCACCAAGATTCACGGCGTGAACGAGGGTGAGATCGCCGCGCTCATCAGCGATCACTGGCAGGGCCGCGGACTGGGCAAGGAACTGCTCGCGCGCATGCTGGCGGTAGCTGCCGACGAGCGCCTCTCGCGCGTTACAGCCGATATCCTGCCGGACAACCGCGGCGTGATGCGCATCTGCGAGAAGCTCGGTTTCACGCTTCGCCATACCCTGGACGACGACGTAGTCCGAGCCGAAATCACGCTCTGACCGACTTCGACATCGTGCATCCGAATTCGGTATCAGTCACTGGCTGCGGAGTGTATAGAGGATAACTATATCTGCAATACTGATATATTGTGGGTTCTGGCAGGAGGTCTTGGCTGATGAACGAGTGTTCCCGTAGAAAATGGTTGCAACTGGGCGGCGCGGCGGCGTTCGCTGGCACGGCTTTGCCGCGACGTCTTGGCGCACAGGAATTTCCCCCTCCGGTGACGACCACTCCGGTTTTCCCCTACAACGACCGGTCGCCGGTCTCACTGGTGAAAGGAGACGATCGCCGGAAGAACGTAACTCAGGCCCTGCTCGCCGTCGATCGCGAAATCGGGCCGGCATTGAAGCGTAAGAAATACGTGGCGATCAAGGTCAACAACGTGACCGGCAACAATCAGCTGGCCGCGACTCACGTGGACGCGCTGCGCGGCATTCTGGATTATCTGGAGCCCCGGTTTAAGGGCGAGGTGATGATCGTCGAATCCAGCATGGGCGACAGCATGGAAGCGTTCGAGTTCTACAAATACGCGCAGGTGATCCCCGAATACAAGCAATTCAACATTAAGCTTGTCGATCTGAACCGCGAAGCCAAGTACGAGACCTTCGGCATCATCGACAACAATATCCGTCCGGTGCCGGTACGGCTGGCCGCGCGACTGTTGGATCCTGACGCGTACATCATCAGCTCCGCAATGTTAAAGACGCACGACAATGTGGTCGCCACGATGACCGTGAAGAACATGGCAATGGGCGCGCCGCTTCGCGGCACGACCGAAGGCCAGCCGCGGGGTTGGAGCGACAAGAGCTTGATGCACGCGTTCGGCGCCAGAGGGGGCGGCGGTGGCGGTCGCGGCGGAATGCAGGGACGCGGCGGAGTTCCCGGCGCTGGCGCAGCGCCGGCCGGCGTTGCTCCCGGACGGGGCGCTGCGCCTGCCAGCCGTGGAGCCCGGTTCCACGCTATGAACTACAATCTGGCGATCGTCGCCAAGCGGCTCAGCACGGCGTGGGGTTGCGGCGTCATCGACGGCTGGGAAGGCATGGAGGGCAACGGACCGATCCGCGGAACTGCCGTTCCGGTGGGCGTAGCGTTGGCGTCCCCCGATCTGGTGGCAGTCGATCGTGTGGGGCTCGACGTGATGGGCGTTCCGCACCACGCAGTCGGATACCTGCAATACGCAGCCGGACTCGGCGTGGGGCAGTTCGATATTTCGAAGATCGATATCCGCGGCGAAAGGCCCGAAAGCGTGCAGAAGAAGTTTAGGTTACAGGACAGCGTCCAGCAGCAACTCGATTGGCTCAACGACATCGCGCGCCAGGGCTAAGGGGAACTCGTACAGCCCGATAATGGCGTAAGGCGCGTACCGCCAGCCTGCCCATCGTTGGCGTACAGCGGCCAGCCGTTTGTCGCCCTTGTTGCCGTACAGCCCTTGAAATGAATGGTGGGCGCGACAGGCGTGACTTCCGATAAATGCCAGTTGACGCGCGCGCCGGTGCACCGGAAGTGGCGATATGCCAGCGTCGCGGCTTCCGGCAAGGCAAGCGCGCCCAAGATGCCGGCAGACCGAGGCGGTACTCTTTACTTCGCCGATGCGTCTTCCTTGGTTAAGGTGATCGCTCCGGTGCGATCATACTGCCACTTCGCCGGGTTGTGGTGCGTGCACTGGTAGACGCCAACCAGTTTGCCGTCCTTCAATTCCAACTTCCAGCGAAGAGGCTCGCCACCCTCCAAAGGTAAGAAGCGATAGAGGTTGACCTTGTTGCCGTCCACTTGTACTTCCACGGGCGACGAAGCGCCGCTACTGCCCACCTGCCCCGCGACCAACTTGCCGTTCTCCATCTTCAGCTCGATCGTGTGACGCTCGTACCGATGCACGTTCACATCATCGATGGTTTCCGTGTCGCCGACCCACTTGCCTACGAACTGTTCCTGTGCCGCAACCAAGCCCGCCATCAACAGTGTCGCGGCGAAATATCGAATAACCAGGCGCATGTTCCCTAAACTATACACGAGGCCTTTTCGCCGTGTGCGATCCTCCGGGCTCCGTACCACGCGAAGCGAGCTTCTCGCCGCTGGACCGCATCGGACAGCTCACGGCGGGCCATCAAACCATGAATACCTGGCGCACACGACAATGGGATGTGCCTACTTGGCCGCTTTAACGTAGTTGTCGAGGATGGAATTGGCTTTCGCAAGCGCGATCTTGGCTTCGCCGATTCGAGGATTCGTCGATGAAGTCCTATTCCGGCCAAGAGGCCTCTAACGCCGTCGTTTGACCGCAACCACGCGGCCCGATACCATTTGACAGGGTAACTCTGAAGATGAAATGGCCCGCAGGCATCCTCGTTGCCAGTTTCGGCACACTGTTCGCATCGGATGTGCTGCCTCTAGACAACAAGCGGCAAGCCCTCACAGTCGCCGGCTTCACATTTTTGAAGTCCTACGATGAAGCTGGGCGACGCTGGACGTTTCGCGCTATGGACGGAAGCCGGGTCCTTCAGACTTTCGGTAGCGTCGAATCAAACGAACTCGACGATGCCTTGCACCTGAGTATTGGAACCGCCCGAGTGGTCGCGGGCTACGGACCCGAAGTCATCATTCGGCTTTGGACAGGCGGTAAGAATTGCTGCAATATCTATTGGATCGTTGGCTTTACGCCTAAACTCCGTGTTCTCTTGGACACAACGCCGTACCGTTTCGACGACCTGGAAACAGCCGGGGATATCGACGGTGATGGTGATGTGGAGTTCTCGTTCGGCACCACGACTTTCGATTACTTCGCTGCCGGTCACGCATCCTCCGCCCGGGCGCACGCCTGGTTTAAGTTCGACCGGACATCCAGCGCCTTCCTCCCTGCAAACGGCCTCTGTTTCCCCGAAATCGAAAAAACCATTCGGGCTGACGAGGCGAAGCTACGTCAGCATTCAGCTAGGGACGCTGTCGCGCCCGAGAACCAGGAGTTTCGGCAAATAGTGCTGGACATTGTGTTGGCATACCTCTACGCGGGCAGGCAGCGTGAAGCGTGGAGCTTCTTCGGCAGCGAGTACCGTCAATCGGACGCCGACAATCTGAAAACAAACGTTGAGCGGAAGGTGAACAGCGACCCATTCTTCCGCGCTATGAATCGGCGCGGTCTGGGCCAACAATAGCTTACGGCTGTAGGTGAATTTGCCATTCCCGGCTGGCGCATTTCCGACCTACCGGCAAGTACGGCGCCTTTGGCGGATTCTCAACGGCTCCGTGCGTTCGCTTGAGGGCTAAGCCGGCCCCGAGGATTATCGGCGCCAGATCATCGAGCCGATAGTAGGGGTACTCCGTCAGCCAGAGGAATCAGGAAGACAGCGAATCCGGCAACCCAAGCGGCTATCCACTCATGGAGCACGCCGCCCGCATGTTTTGACGAACCGATGGCCGGTCCCCGTCGTCTTAACCCTATGCTATTTCGTACTGCCGCAGTCGTACTCCTGAGTTTCGCCATGCTGCCGGCGCAAACGCCATCGGGCCGGCCTACCTTTGAAGCTGCCTCCATCAAGCCCAATACCTCGGGCAGCAACAGCAGTTCCTCAAATGGCACACTGGGCCAGACGGTGATGGTGAATCAACCGCTCAAACGGCTCATCGAGCGTGCCTACGAAGTTCCGCCGAATCAAGTGATTGGCCCCGAGTGGCTGGAGGAGGTCCGCTTTGACGTCAGCGTTAAGAATCCGCCCAACGTAAAGCGGGAAGACCGCGCGCCGATGCTGCAAGGCCTCTTGGAAGAACGATTCAAGCTCGCCGTCCACAAAGAGACCAGGGACTTCCCTGGTTTTGCCATGGTTCCCATGAAGAACGGGTTCAAATTGAAACCAGTGGAGCCAGGCAATATGGACTTCAACAGCCACGGTAACGGTACGGTCACCACTCTTTCCGTGAAAAGAGCGTCACTGTCGGTCATCGCCGATACCCTGGGACGCGCTCTGGGAATGCCTGTAGTCGATAAGACCGACATCCAGGGAGTCTTCGATTTCGAGATCCGCTTCACCCGCGACGATCGCGAACCAAACGGCAGCGACGCCGATACGGTGCCGACCCTCACCTTCGCCATCCAGGACGTTCTCGGTTTACGACTGCAGCCGCAGAAGGTTCCGCTCACTGTCATTGTGGTAGATCGAGTGGAGCGCGCGCCAACCGACAATTGACCCTGCCGGGGTCATTTGGAACTTGGTGTCCTCAACACGGGCAGCGTACAGGTATGAGGTTGAGCAATCAATTCATCTTTCGCAGACTTCGGCATACAGTTACGCAACACGCCTCAATGCTGGAGGAAAGGTCGCCATGTCCACCGTCGTGAACTTGGTTTCGAGAACCGCAGCGCCGGTACACGAGGGCTCCTCTGGCTCGGCATGGCGCTTCTATGTGACCGGAGGGCCGCCCCTCGACTTTGACGCACCGCACGACGGTAAGGTCTCCGTTCACATCGACGTGCTTGGCAGAATCCCACCGGACCTCTCAAGAGTTCGAATCACAAACACTGCCAACCACACCGTGGTCTGGGATGTGAAAGCGCTGTCGAATCAAAGCCAGTGCTGGAAGAACTGTTGGAACCTGAATTCCAGATTGGGCCCAGGCCGTTTCGAGGGGATAAGGTTGAAGGGTGACGGGTCCTGGAATACCGAGGGCAATCTGCTCAGCAATACAGCCGGTACCAGGCACGGTCAATGCGAATTTCACTCAAAAACGATGTTTTCACGCTGTGGCACGATCCAGTCGTTATGCCGGACGGGAAAGCGCCGGTCACGACGACTTATCAGACTCTCCCTCTGATCCATTGACGCCAACTGCAACGTCAACACGCGGTCCGTTTCCGTGGGACCCCCTAGTTAATCCAACACCCGCTCCGTTGCGTGACATTGCGTGCGCTATTGCCGTTGAGCTCCTCCGGTACGTTCGCGGCTCCAGCGATCTAAATCGTCGATGTCCTCAATGTTGAATTGTTGTGTAGGGATCATATCTCCGCACCGGCGGTCCAGGTGCATCGCTTTTCCACTTGTCAACAGGACAGGAAAACTCGGCAGTTGGACACTTGCTGCACCGCTATAGACTCTGAATCGGCAGTCGTTTTCACCGTACCCTGATTCAGGTAGGGCGTGAAGGTCGAAGCGGAAAACACCGGCATCGAGTTTCACGGTGTCTTCGCAAACTGCCAACGCGCTCCCCTCGCGGTCCGTCATGAGAACGGCCGAGCCGCTCAGCACTTCCAGTCTGTTGAAGTTGGACGGTCGATTGTCGAAGATGCGGACAGAGCTGTTCTCCCCAACATACAGCGCCCCACCGCGCAGGCGGATTTCGACCCGGCTGGCCGCAGCCGTCCGAACTACGGAACCGTCGAGAAGCGTACTAAGTTGCAAGAGGGGCTTCTCCTCGACGTAGACCGTGCCTTGCCATTGCGAGATCAGCGGCGGATTAAGCCGCGGTTGCGCATAGGCGATCAACGCACAGAAAAGGGCAGTCAGCCATGAAAGACGCATGGACACCATGTTTGCCTCCCTGCCCGATATTCTCATATTTTGGCGAGGCGTCGCGTTCTGGCCGAAAAAGTTTGCCTTGGGCGGAGAACCAGCTACAATACTCTCTCTTCTGTGCAGAGAGTGTCTTGCCGGAAAAGGCTGCGTTCATGTTGTTGCGAAAAACATTTCTTATGGGCGGAGTAGTGCTGATCGCGTCCGGTGTCGCACTTGGTTCGTCCGCCCCTAAGCTCGTTCTGCGCGTACTCTCTGGCACCCCTGATATGGTTACGGGCGGGGAGGCGTTGGTGGAGGTGCGCGGTGGCATCGCCGGCAAGACGCGCGTCATGCTGCACGGGCAGGAGGTGACGAACCAGTTCCGTCCCGGCACAGATGGAACGCTGCTGGGGATCGTGAGTGGGCTCAAAGCCGGGAGCAACGTCCTGGAAGTGCGCGTGGGCAGCAAGCGCGGCACGCTGCACCTGGTGAATCACCCGATCACTGGCCCGGTGTTCTCCGGTCCACACCAGACACCCTTCATGTGCGAAACGAGTGCATCAGAACTCGGTGCGCCGTTGGACGCCAATTGCAGCGCAAAAACGGTGGTTCGCTACTACTACCGCTCCACGTCAACTCCGCAAACCCCTGGCGCGCCCCTCATACCCCTCGACCCCGCCGCATCGCTGCCCAAAGACATTGCGCAAACGACGACGACCGAAGGGAAATCCGTGAATTTCATTGTGCGCCGCGAGACGGGCACGATTAATCGCGGCGTATACGAGATCAGCTTCCTCCATCAACCGGGCGAGCCGTTGCCGGACCCATGGACGGCCTCGCGGGGATGGAATCGGCGGCTGGTGTACTTCTTTGGCGCCGGTGTGGGCAGTGGCTTTCATCAAGGGAGGATGAATCCGGGCTACTGGACCCCGCCCCGCAGCGCGCTGGATGTCGAGATCCTCGGGAAGGGCTATGCTGTAGCATCCTCGTCTTTGAATCTGTTTCGCAATACCTCCAATGACGTGATCGCAGCAGAAACGCTCATGATGGTGAAGGAATACTTTACCAAGACATTCGGGGTTCCGGACTACACCATCGCGTTGGGCGGCTCGGGCGGAGCCATGGAGCAGTACCTCATTGCGCAAAACTATCCCGGCCTGCTCGACGGCATCATTCCCGCTAATAGCTTTCCCGACGTGTTCACAACGGCCTCCGCGGCCATGGACTGCGGGCTGCTCGCACACGCCTTTGACACGTCCACACAGCGGTGGACCGACACCGAGAAAGCGGCAATCTCGGGCTTCGCGATCTGGGGGACGTGCGTCAACTGGACCACTTCGCCGCTATACGCCAGCGCCCTCGGCCAAGGGGCGTGTGACGCGTCGATCCCGAAGCAGCAGCTCTATGATCCGGAGACGAACCCACAGGGTGTCCGGTGCACGCTGCAAGATAATCAGGTGAATATCCTCGGACGCGAGGCCGCCACGGGCGTTGCGCGCAGGCCGTTCGACAACGTCGGCGTGCAATTTGGACTCTCCGCTTTGAATGCCGGCATCCTCAGTGCTGAGCAGTTTCTCGATCTCAACAAGCGCGTCGGCGGGTACGACATCAACGGGCGCATCGTGCCCAGGAGAACAGCCGCCGATGCCGCGACGCTGCGCATCGCCTACGAGGCAGGGCGGGTGAATGCAGGCAGCCGGTTAAGCACCATTCCAATTATTGACGTCCGTCAATACCTCGATCAAAAGCAGGGTGACGAGAACATCCACGACCGGGTCCGCACACTGATGATGCGGGAACGCATTAAGATTGCGACGAAGTCACCAGCCAGCAATATGGTGATGCTGCTGCACGAATCACTCGCAGGATACACTGCTGCCCTCCTGCAGGCAGTCACCGACATTGACCAATGGCTTGGGAACATCAGCCGCGATACCTCCAGCGAACGTGCAGCAGAGAAAGTAGTGCGCAACAAGCCAGCCGGTTTGACGGACGCATGCTGGACGGCTGACGGCAAGAAAATGGAGGAAAGTGGAAGCGGCGTGTGCAAGCAGCAGTTTCCCGCGCACGGGACCCCGCGCATCGCAGCAGGAAGCCCGCTCACCGACGCCGCGCTCAAATGCACGCTCAAGCCCATCAGTGCGGCAGACTACCAGCGACCATTCACTCCCGACCAACTGACGCAACTCAAGGCGATATTCCCCCACGGCGTCTGCGACTATCATCGTCCCGGCAGCCAACAGACGCCCGATAGCCAACGGTGGAGACGATACTAGCGGCCGGAGAACAAGCGCCGAACGCGTTGTTTCGGCTTGCCGGGGTGACAAGTTGCAGAGCAACCTTTAATCCGTATCGTACTCTGATGGCGGCGATGCGCAACTACATCGAGGAATTGACAGCTCGCGTTGACGAAGGAAAGCGGGCGGGCAAGCCCTCACTGAATTGAAGAGGAGCATCTTGCTGGCCTCGCTGAAGTGGCTCTGAGCGAATGGTTACCGCAAACGGCATGTCCCGAACAGACTTCGGATAATGCTAGTTAATGCTCGCGCCGGTACACAGGAAGTGGCGATTCTCGCGACTGTTTCCCGACGTGCGTTTCCGTGTGACTAAGGACGTAGGGAACTGTCGATGGCACGCGAGATCCGTTTGGCGATGACAGTCCCTCTCGTGTCCCACGACCAATGCGGTCCCTACTTCACGTCGGCGATATCCAGCTTTCCCTTTTCCAGCGCGACCCCGTAGACGATGAGGTCGAAGTCGCCGCTGCCGGTGTTCACGAATGAGTGCACGTCCTTGGCGCGAATGGGAACGGCATCGCCCTTTTTCAGGGGCGCGTTTTCGTCGTTGACCTGCGTCGTGCCGTCCCCTTTGATCACCAGATAAACTTCCTCGACGCCGTTATGCACGTGCGGCCCGATGGAGGCGCCGGGCGCAACCGAATAGTAATCCACGTACGCCCAATTCGTCTCGAATACCGATGGACCAAGCAGCCGCCGGTACATCACCGTTCCTTTGCCTCCGTTCATGGCATTGACCGGACGCGCCGTTTCCTTGAGGATTCTCCCGGTGTTCACGAATGTGGGTTGCGGTTCCACCCGGGCTCCCACGCGATCGTCGCCCAGATTAAAGGTACCGGTCGGGTCGCTAAGAAACGAGGCAAACCAGCCCGTCACGGATGGCCGCGGCCGAACCTCTCCCATCCGTACATTGAAGTTCACCCATGCCGCCGGCGTATCCCCGGGATTGTATACGGCATGTGCGTGCTTCAACTGGCAAGGGACTCCCACTGGCGCCGGCAAAAGCGCCGTCTGGCCATTGATCGTAAACTGACAGTCTGTGTCGAGGAGCAGGAACATTTCCTCGCTGTCGTTGTGGAAGTGGGCGCCTATCGAACTCTTGGGGCCGAGGGGCCCATAATGCATGAAGTTGAGGCCAGCAATGGCGTCCCGGCCCAGTAGGGTCTGAATGCCGAGCGTTCCCGCTCCGCCGTGAATCTTCGTACTGGTTCTAGCCTTGGCCCAATCTCCGTGGCCAATACGCTGTGCGAGTGGTTCACGCGCAATCAGCGGAACCGAAATCAAAGCAACTATCCAAAGAGTCTTCATTTTGGCGACGCCCCTTTTGGTCTCGCGGGAGACGCCTTATTTTATATCACGCCGGCAGACAGGCGATTGCCCAAGCGCAGCGAAAGAGATGGGCGGCTTCCAAAACGGATCAGGCCCGGCAGCACAAAGAACGGACCCGAAGCCGAAGCAAGCTCTCACCTGCGGCCAGAAGGGCAATCATCGCCGCCGGGAAGAGGCGGTGGGCTTTGCGAGGTAGACAGCCGCGAAAGCTCAGCCAGCGGGCATCCAGTTGGGATGGAGCCACCGGCTTGCATCGATGCGCCCGACGGCTAGGACGACTCTAGCTTACCGATTCGCGTTTGGCGGGCCGAATGGATCGAGACCTTGTCGAAGACGAAGGTGGCTATCGCGGCAGGACCACGTGGAAGGGCTCGCATTTGCGCAACTTTCGCCCGGCCCACTGGCGGCGCGGCTCGCGATGTACATAGGTTGGCTGTGGGCCGGCCGTGAGGGGACTGCGCTGTTGCCGGCAGCATTACTGCGCGGGAGGACGCGTCTTCCGCGGTGGCGGTTGGAGCTTCACGCCGGGCATCCGCAGCGCCGGCAACCGCATGGGGACTTGCCGAACCCGTGCAAACGTAGCGGTGCAGCCCATCGCTCTAGCCGGTTTGATAGGATGGTCGCCACGTGACACGCAAAGCCCGATTCTTCTCTGCCTGGCCTGTCCTGGCCGCCGGACTCGCATTACACGGTATGGCAGGACAGGCAGCAGACGCGCGTTACCGCGTGGTCGAGAATTGGGCGCAGTTGCCGCCCGGAGTCACCAAGTGGGGCTCTGCTACCGGAGTAGATGTCGACAGAAACGACAATGTTTACGTGCTCCATCGCAATGAGTCGATGCCTATCATGGTCTTCGACCGCAAGGGCAAATTCCTCCGCGGCTGGGGCGAGAACATGTTCAAGACCACGCATTTTCTCCGCGTGGACCGTTCGGGCAATGTTTGGGTGACCGATCGGGGGGATATGCAGGCCTTCGCGTTCAGCCCGCAGGGCAAGCTTTTTATGACGTTGGGTAAGAAGGGCGTCACCGGCGGTAACGAGTCGAAGGACGCTTTCAACGGAATGGCCGACATAGCGATCGAGAAGGACGGCGGCATTTTGATCGCTGATGGCGAAGGTCCAAATACGCGCGTCGCGCGCTTCACCAGGCGCGGCCAGTTCGTCCAGTGGTGGGGCGGCAAGGGGACGGGCCCCGGCCAGTTCGATGTGCCGCACAGCATCGCGGTCGATTCCAAAGGCCGTATCTATGTCGCGGATCGGTCGAACAATCGCATCCAGATCTTCGATCCAGCAGGCCGTTTCCTCACGCAATGGACCAACTTCGGCACGCCGTGGGGTCTCTTCATCAAGGGCGATCGAATCTACGTCGTCGATGGCACCGCCAATAACTGCCTGCTCATTGCGAGCATCAAAGACGGTAAGATCCTAGAGAAGATCGAAGGACTGAACAACGCCACGGCTGTCACTGTCGATTCCAAGGGCGCAATTTATGTGGCCGAGGTTAACGGGAACAACGTGAAGAAGTTCGTGCGGCAGTAACCGCGCCGGAGCTTCCTGACCGGAGAGCTGAATCGACGCTGAATCTCTGCGTCGCTTTCTCTGTGAGATCACAGGTCGTTGCTGCCCGTTGTGAAGTCCAACTGGCGTCTACGCACAATCCAGCGTAAAGCTGTTCAGTCGCTCAACCTGGTGACTGACTGCCATAAGATCTTGTTTTCGGCCGACCTTTTGACGACACAGCCGATATTGCCCCATAATACTCTGCTTGCCACCGCCCGGCTATCGGAAACGGACGGGCATGCGCAGTTGGCAGTGTTCTAACATCTTGCGCGGAATCGCGCGCGGGAATGGCTCCGGCATGGCACCGCTAAAGAATTCGGCGGCGATCCGTCCCATAATGGTTGGACAGGAATGGATACCACTATGCGCACCCTGGCCCTGTTGCTCTTCACCGCGGCACTTTCCCTCTCGCAAACCAATGGCGGCGAGCGTCCTGCGTTCGAAGGAGCGGACGTTCACTCCGCTTCGCCGAATTTCTTTGTCCCCGTCATGACCGGACCGTTCTTCGCGGCGGGTAGATACGAAATTCACTATGCCACCATGTTGGACCTCATCCACACGGCCTACGGAGTGGATAATGACCGCATCTCCGGCGGACCCAGTTGGCTCGAGTTCAACCGCTACGACGTGGTGGCGAAGGGGCCGGCGAATGCCACTCCGGAAGCGCGCCGCCTGATGCTGCAATCGCTGCTGGAAGATCGTTTCAAGCTGAAGGTGCATCGTGATTCGAAGCCGATGCCGGCGTACAAACTGACCAGAGGCAAAGAGCTCAAGATGACGGAGTCGGCTGGAGGCGCATCGGGATGCGAACTCAAGATCGACCAGATGCGCACCCCCCAGTCGCCCGAAGGTGGGACGCAGGTCATCCGCTTGCCTCTCATCAACTACATTTGCCACAACACTAGCATGGCCACCCTTGCCGAGGCCCTACCGTCCGTTCCCACAGCCAGCCAATACTTCGACAACAAGCCTGTTGTAGACAAGACCGAACTACAAGGTGCCTGGGACTTCACTCTGAAGTTCTCGCCGAAATTAAACGGCATGCCGAATGGCATCATAATCAGCGGCGAGAACATTCCGCTCTTCGAGGCCTTGGAGAAGCAACTCGGCCTGAAGGTGGAAGCCGCAACGGTGGATATGCCGGGAGCAACCGTGGATAGCGCACAGGAAAAGCCGTCGCCCAATCCGAACGGCTTGGAACAGCTGTTGCCGCCTCCGCCGACCGAATTCGATGTTGCGGAGGTCAAGCCCGCCGCGCCTGCGCAGGGAGCCCAATCCATGGCGGAGATCAAGAACGGCCGCCTGATGCTTCCCAACATGCCGCTTAAAACCTTCCTCGCGCTGGCATTTGAACTCAACCCGCAGAGCGATATCGCGGGCGCGCCTAAATGGCTTGACACCAATCGTTATGACCTGATTGCCAAGGCGCCTGCCGGTGTGGCGATGGGCGATCTGATGCAATCCAACAGATCCCTTTCGGTGAACATCACAGCATTGACGCCCATGCTGCGTACGCTGCTCATCGACCGATTCAAGTTGCAGTACCACACGGAAGACCGCCCCGGCACGGTATACACGCTATTAGCGGTTAGGCCGAAAATGCAGAAGAGCGACCCCACTAAGCGCAGCAAGTGCAGTGACCCCACACCGCCGCAGAACGTCAAATCGGGCGGGTCCATGGAATTCACAGTCACGTGTCAGAACGTCACCATGGCGCAGTTCGCCAGCGTGATTGCGCAAGCGTCGAGCGGTTCCGTTCGCGACCAGGTCCACGATGGCACCGGCTTGGAAGGAGGTTGGGATTTCACGCTCAGCTTCAGCCCGAGTGCATTGATGATGATGACTCGCAACGGCGAGGCTGCGCAGATGCCTGGCGAGCCGATGGGCGCAGCTGAACCGACCGGCGGCATGTCTTTCGAGGATGCTCTGCAGAAGCAACTCGGCATCAAGCTGGACAAGCAGAGGAAGCCGGTGAAAACGTTCGTACTGGATCACATCGAGGAAAAGCCGACTGGGAATTAGCGTCGAGGCTAAGGCTGCCGTTTAGTCGATACGGTCATTGAAGGAGTCCAACGAAGCGAAGCTGCTCGTGCTGACTGCATCCCGGTCGTAGTGGGTGCCACAACGCCGGTGAACGTAGAAATCGTAACGATCGAGTCGCCTCCCTCCGATCCTCAACCAGAATTATATCTGCCCGTCATCCGCAATCGCGTTTTGAAAAAGAGCACGCTGTCCCCGAGCTGCAAGATCGTCGATTTAGGCGTTCTGGCCCGGGGCAGTAATGTTCCGAACCGCCGCCTCGCCCAGCCGCTCGCGTAGCTGCGTCAGATAAAGACTGCGCGGGGCGACGTGAGTATCAAGCGACTCGATATACCCACCGTCCTTCGTCAAATCCTGGAGCGCGAGGTTGAACGACACCGCATCGACTCCGATATGGCCGAACGAGAAATTCTGGGCGGCCGGCGGCTTTTGAAGCAGGAACGGTCCCTCGCAGTTCCAGAAAACGCAGTTCGCGCCGGCCCATCCAATATTGATGTCCTTCCAGAACCGGGCCGTCAAAGGCGCATGGACATTATCCCAAAGCCCGCCCGTCACCCACGGCGCGTGCGCTTCGCTCGAGGAAAACGCGTGCGTCGCCGTGCAATCCAGGAACACATTGCTGGTAGACGCCGTGCCCATGATGAACGAGTGGCGTCCCTCGTCGGAATGGCAACGCTGGACGAGCGCGAGCTGTCCCTCCAGCCGGAAGGTGAACCTTCTGCCCCCCACCCGCGGCGAAACCGGCGCCCGGGACACGCAGTCTTGCACGGTGACCCACTTGGCCCCGCGCAGAACCGCCGTCAGGCTATTGACGAAGTGTATTCCCGTCACGTTCCGAACCCACGCGTGCCTGGCGTTGTCTATGGTGATGAAGTTGGCAGTATGATTCTCGTCCGAGTAGTACTCCTCGAGAGCGTAATTCGGACGATCCATGTTGCCGTAAGCCTTGGTGCGAACCATCGGGTTGAACTCCGATACACCGCGGAGGTTCTCCACGCCCACTTTCTCGATGCGCCCGGAGTCGTTGTACTTCAATACCTCACCGCCGCCCCAACGCTTCTCAATGGCGCACATCACCGGAGCATCGATCGTGATCGTATTCCCCTCGACGGCCACTACCACCCGGTCCCAGTCCACATTGAAAGGGCGCCAACCAAACCGGTTACCCTGGCCCATGCCGAGGGCCTCAATCCAATCCTGATTCCCGATTCGCCGCACAATCACCGTGTCGCCCGGCTTGAATCCACTCGCGGCCGCCACGCTGAAAATCCGAGCGCCCACCGGCACATAATCGTCGGTGACGGCCTGCCTGGTCGCGTCGTTCGCAACCCGACCCGACTGCCCGGAAATGATTACGAGAGTCTGTTGTGCACGAGAACTCCCGGTGGCGACTAAGATCGTGCCGGTGTCGCCCATACCCTGGCCCCGCAGCACCACACCGCTGGCCTGGATCTTCAGCGGCGTCGCCATCGGGTAGTAGCCCGCCCGGAGCAGTACGGCGCCGCGGAAGCCGAGTCTGTCGGGCGGCAGAGCCGACACCTTGTCGATGGCCGCCTGCACGTTCGCCGCATTGTCCCCGGCGACCGGCCAGACCGTTTCCCGGACGGGGACGGTCGGAATTACCGTTCCTCCTCCCCCATAACCCACGTAAGAGCAATCAGGGATGATGTTTCCTTGCTCGTCGGGGACGTAAACAAGCTTCCCGTCCGATCCCGGATAGACCCTGGAAACGGTCGGGGGAATGTCCGCTTGTTGCGCGCTGGCCAACGCCGCTGGGGCCAGCGCCATCCGCATCAACATCCGCCGAGATGCATCCATATTTTTGATCGCCTTTCCGAAGTCCATATTAACTCGTCGCGCATTCCCTGCAAGTGTGGACTCTCGAAATGGAGCAAACCTGCTCGCGCGCACTCAGAATAGTCGCCACCTTATGCCGCTGGCCATCCGGTATGGCAACAACCCTGATCACGTGGAGTTGGCGGTTCGATGTTTGCTACGCTTTCCCAGATTCTCCTGAAACTCGGCGACAAGAAACCGGAGTCCCAAAAGGCCTACCGCAATGCTCCCCGGGCGGTACACGGGCAAGCCCTCGCCCGCCTTCAACAGGCCCGGCGTGCTCCATGGATCTTACCTGCCCGATATGTAGGTGTGCAGGTGGCCGATGGTCTCCGCCTGCTCGGTGATGATTGCGTTGACCAGGTCGCCGACTGAAATCACACCCAGAAGTTGGTCCCCGGCGAGCACAGGCAAATGGCGAACGCGATGCTCAGTGATCATCTTCATACAATCCTCCACGGAGTGATCCGGCGTAACGGTGAGGACCGAGCCGGTCATGATTTCGCGAACGAGTGTATCGCTGGAGGATCTTCGCTGCAAGACCACCTTGCGGGCGTAGTCCCTCTCGGAGATGATCCCCACAAGCTTGCCATCGGACACGACCAGAAGCGCGCCGACGGATTTTTCAGCCATCATGGCGATAGCCTCATAAACCGTGGCAGTGGGCTGCACCGACCAAATGGCAGCACCTTTCCTCTTAAGGATCGAAGCGACTGTTTCAGCCATCGATTGCCTCCATGCTTCTCTCTGAAAACCGTTCCCAAATTTCCCCAAAACAGCATTACAGTGTTGGGGCTAAGACCCAGCGGGTAGATTCCGAGCTTACACCTTTTCTACAGCAATGTGGGCGATCTGATGGTGAACTCCCTTGCCACACAGTGCCGAAGGTGCATCGCGACGTGGAGACCGGAAAAGGTCCCTGCGATGAGCGGCGTGGCGGCGGCGTTTGGCCCCGCGATTCGAGCAAGCACCGCCGAATCCCACGCGCTGGCGACAGCCAGCGTCAACGACTACAACACCGAACGGGTCACACCGCTCGTCAAGCGCGGCAGGACCGGCCGAGCAGGCCAATTCCTCCGATATAATGTTCTCCAAAATGCGTATCAATAGCAGCTCTCGGCCGACATCCAAGCCCCTCAGTGAAAACAAGCACCTTCTCCGCTGGGTAGAAAAAATGGCAGCGCTCACTAAGCCTGACACGATTCATTGGGTGGATGGATCACAGGAAGAATACGACGATCTCTGTAGCAAGCTCGTGGAAGGCGGCACTTTCATCCGACTGAATCAGGATTTGTGGCCTGGCTGCTTCTACGCACGCTCAGATGCTTCCGATGTAGCGCGTGTGGAAGATCGCACATATATTTGCTCGCTGTCGAAGGACGCTGCGGGGCCAACCAACAACTGGGAAAACCCGTACGATATGCGCCGCAAGCTCAAAGCTTTGTTCGACGGAGCCATGAAAGGCCGGACGATGTATGTGCTGCCGTTCAGCATGGGCCCCATCGGATCGCCCATGTCGCAGATCGGCGTCCAGCTCACCGACTCGCCTTATGTCGTGGTTAGCATGCGGATCATGGCTCGCATCGGCATCGAAGTATTCCGCGAAATCGATAAGAACCAAAAGCGCGTCGTGCCGTGCATGCACACCGTCGGCGTGCCGCTCGGGCCCGGCCAGAAAGATGTGCCGTGGCCCTGCAATCGCGAAAAATACATCGTGCACTTCCCGGAAACACGCGAGATCTGGTCGTATGGCTCGGGCTACGGCGGCAACGCGCTGCTGGGAAAGAAGTGCTTTGCGCTGCGAATTGCATCGAACATTGCTCGCGACGAAGGTTGGATGGCCGAACATATGCTCATCCTCGGCGTCGAAGACCCGAAAGGTGAGAAGACCTACATCGCCGCGGCATTCCCATCGGCGTGCGGCAAGACTAACTTTGCGATGCTGATCCCACCGGCGAGCTTTGAAGGGTGGAAGGTCTGGACGGTCGGCGACGACATCGCCTGGATCAAGCCCGACGCCGACGGGCGGCTACGCGCGATCAATCCGGAAGCCGGCTTCTTCGGCGTTGCGCCCGGCACCGGCACGCGCACCAATCCCAACGCAATGGAGACCCTCAAGAAGAACAGCATTTTCACCAACGTCGCTCTCACGAGCGAAGGTGGAGTGTGGTGGGAGGGCATGACCGACAGTCCGCCGGCCGAATGCACCGACTGGCAGGGACAGAGGTGGACGCCGGAAATCGGGGTGGAGACTGGACGGAAAGCGGCGCATCCCAACGCGCGCTTCACCGCTCCCGCTTCACAGTGTCCCACCATCGACCCTGCGTGGGAAAGCCCAGAAGGGGTGCCCATTAGTGCGATCATCTTCGGCGGCCGCCGCGCCACGACGATGCCCCTCGTCTATCAAGCTTTTAACTGGAGCTCGGGTGTGTACGTTGGAGCGACGATGGCCTCGGAGATGACCGCTGCTGCCGTTGGAGGCCTGGGGCAGGTCCGCCGTGACCCTATGGCAATGTTGCCGTTCTGCGGCTATCACATGGGCGACTACTTTCGTCACTGGCTGAAGATGCCTCGCCTGCTGACCGAAACGCCGAAAATTTTCCACGTCAACTGGTTCCGCAAGGACAAGGACGGAAAGTTCCTATGGCCGGGCTTCAGCGAGAACATGCGGGTATTGAAGTGGATCGTCGATCGTGTGCACGGCCGCGTACTCGGTCGCGAAGCGCCGATTGGCTGGATGCCTCGCTACGCCGACATCGAGTGGAAAGGACTGAACTTCTCTAAGGAAGCCTTCGACCAGTTGCAGCACTTCGACTCTGCAGCATGGAAGCAGGAAGTCATCGGCCACGAAGAACTCTTCATCGCGCTCCACGATTACCTGCCGCCTGAGCTTGTATACGAACGGGAGCTGCTCATTTGTAGGCTGTAAGCTGTGGTGCCAACTTCATGCCGCAGTACGGCTTGACCAAGCCGGCCCGCAATTCCGCGACCGGTGCTGTGATGGTGCTCGAGGCTGGGCTCGCCAAGACAGGGAAGCTGCGGCCGGAGGTCGCCGACGCTAACGTTCCGTGAGACGGAAGCCGGACGATACCGGATGAAGGTCCATTGACCTTGACGGCGGTTGGTCTCAGACTCGAAGCCTGGGGCAGCAGGCGTTTGAGCGACCAGTCGGAGAAGGCCGGGAGCGGGAACGACCTATTGGTTGGGTGCCTGAACCCAGAGACTTCAGTTCTCCACCGGGGTCTTCTCGGCGGCGTCAACCACCACCAGATCCACGACGGATTTGCGCGGTTCGAGCCGGAGCCCCAACTGCTCCTCGAGCGCGTTCGCCAGGGCAGGGGCCGGGAAGCTGTCCGGTGCGTTCGCAAACATGTCTTCGAAGCGGAATTCCAACTTGACCTTGTACTTACCAGATAGTTTTGTGTCGTCAATTACCGGCCGGACAGCAATTTGCGATAAGTAGTCGCACAGGATACTCATCGTGGCATCATCGTTATGGTAGCGGCTGAGGCCAACCGAAATGCCGGTTTCGGCGGGCATCGCGATCGCCGTCCTGGGGATGAACCCCCCTACGCTGCCGCCGCCCCCACCACTGCCGGAAGAGGAAACGGCTGGGCCGACCGAGCCTGAAGTGCCTTTAAAATTATCAGAATCCGCCTCCGCCAGTTTTGGACCCCCCTTGGCAGGCACCAATGCATACACCGGAAGTTCCTTACTTTCGCGGTGGACCGTTAGCTTGAACCGCTCGGCGAGCAGGTTCTGCCACATTACGTTGACCTGGTCCGTAGTGGAATTGGCCGGAATCTTCGCAACGATGTTGTAACGCGCTCCCATCATCCATTCAGGAGCAGTCAACTGATAGGATTTCAGGCCATAAGCTCTCAGGATCAAAACCCTCAGGGACATATTCTCAACGGTGATCTGACCGGGGCTGGACGATCCTGGGCCGCCGTTCATTCCCATCCGGATCATGTTGCCACTGGGCGCAGTTTTCACCGACGCGACATCGAAATTGTACGTGCCGGCGGGTTGGCCCCACGCGGCTGTTGCCATCCAAAGGGCCACACCGACGCCCGTCACTACTCGTAGCTTTCGCATGGCCCTATTGAAAGCCGGCAGGCTCGAAGTTCCCGAGATCCTGGGTTTTTATCAATTGCATGGATCAGTTGCTATTTTCTTAGGCGGAGTTCGAAAGGTGCGTTTGAAAGGAGAATGGTCCATACAGAGGTTCTCTTTTGAGTGACGAGAAGCGACTGGCTGGGTCCACTGATTACTTCCGCAGGGTGCTGACAGCGGCGCCAGGTGTCTGTTGCAAGCGCACATAACGCCGACATCAGCGCTGTAGGCGTCCTGTTCATTGGATCTCCAACCATAGTAATGCGGGCGCGTCAGTTATCGCGCAAAATGGTGGCGGGCTCCTCCCGCAGCATCCGGGGCGCCTCTTGAGTGTGCCTGATTTCGCTCGATCGGCGAAGCCCCTCGGCCTGCTATTGCACGGGCATTAGCCGGATTACCATGCCCGGCGAGTTTGCCAGGCTCTGCGAGTTCTGCAGCAGGATGTAGAGGTAGCCATCCGGACCCGTGATCACCTGGCGTGTGCGCCCGAAGCCCTGGTAGACCACTTCCTCGTGGGTGATCTGTCGCCCCTTGATTTCGTAGCGAATCAGCTTCTGTCCGGCCAAGGCTGAGAGGAACAAGTTGTTCTTCCAGCCGGGATAACGATCTCCCGTATAGAAGTTGATGCCGCTGGGTGCGATGGCGGGCGAATAGTAGGTGATGGGATCGTCCATGCCGGCTTCATGCTGACGCGTGATGCCCGGCTGCAGTCCCATGGACACAACGCCCCATCCGTAATTGTGGCCTTTTTCCAGGATGTTGACCTCGTCGCCGCCGGTGGGACCGTTTTCGGTTTGCCATAACAGGCTCGTGACGGGATCGAACGCCATGCCTTCCGAATTCCGATTGCCGTAAGTCCAGATCGACGGAATCGCGCCAGGAGTTTTCACAAACGGATTGTCGGCCGGCACGGAACCGTCCAGGTTCATTCGATGCGTCTTGCCGAGCGGATTGGAGAGATCCTGCGCATTGGCCATCTGGCCGCGCTCGCCCAGGGTCCAGAAAATGTGACCCTTTCCATCGAACAGGAATCGCGAACCATAGTGAATCACGCTCGTGGTGTAGAGCTTCGGATCCGCCTTAAAAACATCCTGCTGGTCAACCCATTCATTTGCGGCGTTGATATGCGCCCGCACCAATCGCGTCATGTTCGGCGGAGACGGCGCTCCAAATCCTCCACGTCCAGCTTGCGGGGCCGCCGGCGCCGGTGCGTCAGCTCCGGGAGCAAGCTCGGAATACGACAGGTAAATCCAGCCATTCTTCTCGTAATCGGGATCGATCGCGATATCGAAGAACCCGCCATCCTGACGCACCCACGGAACAGGCGTGCCCTTCACGGGCGCCTCCACCAGTTTGCCGTGATCGATGATGCGGATGCGGCCGGGCCGCTCAGTCACCAACATGCGGCCGTCGGGCAGAAAGACCTCGCCCCACGGCGTCTCCAGATTGGCGGCGATAACCTCAATGCGGAACGTCTGTTTCTCGCTCTTCACCACCTGCCCGTCGGGATTCGGCATGAAGCTTGGCCGTCCGCGCATTTGGCCGCTGCGGATACGCAGGTACGCGATCATCTGCCCTATCTGACCGTCGCTCAGTTGACTCTTGAATGCAGGCATGCCGGAGTCGGCGATGCCTTCCTGGATCGTCTTCGCCAATTGCAGGTCCGTGCGCTGCTGCAGAAGGGCGTCCGCAAACAGGCTGGGACCGCGCGCGCCCGCCAGATCGTTGCCGTGACAGCTCGCGCAGTGGGTGGTGAAGTCCTGTGCGGCGGCGTTCGGCGACTGTGGCCCACGCCCGGGCGCGACCGGCGCCGCCCCGGCCGGTGGAGTGGCGGGCGGCTGACCCTGGCCAGATACCGGCGCCGCGCATGCTAGAGCGAGCACGACAGCGACGCAAGTTACAGTCATTTGCCAACGCCTCGAGGACTTCGGAATTTTCGGCGTTCTGTCCACGAGAGGTCGGCGCATAAAGTGGTATCCAAAATATCATAAGCTGGTTTGATGAGCCACAGCGAAATAGCGGTGGTCCCAGGATGTGCGGTGCCGTGGTGCTGGAGGCGAAAGCACTCGCCTCAGGACGGTTCCGTCCTTCGCCGACCCTAATTCGTTGAGTCCACAGTGTCCCTTACCAGGGAATTTCGTAGGACGAGGGAGTTGCGAAAACTCATCCCAGACTGGCGCGAGCCCGCCAGCTACTCGTAACGAAGAGCGCGGACGGGGTCGATCCGGATCGCTTTGAGCGCCGGGCGAATTGCGGCGGCCAGCGCTGCGACAACCACTATCAGGGCGGCAATCCCGAGAGAAGCAGGATCGTGGGGCTTTACGCCAAACAGCTGATTCTCGACAAGGTGGCTGAGCGTCCAAACCGCCGGAAGGCCCAACGCGACACCCACGAGCGCAGCGAGCGCGACCTGCTGTAGAAGCATCCGCAGTACGGAACTACGGGTGGCACCCAACGCTATGCGCACCCCAATCTCGCGGGTTCGCCTGGTCACCGCCGAAGCGACCAGACTGTAAAGCCCGACGCATGCCAAGGTTAGCGAGATGGCGCCGAAGATGCTAACCAGGGAAGCGAAGAGCCGCTCCTGGGCAAGAGTGTCCTCGAGTTGCGCTTCCATTGTCTTCAGCCGAACCAGCGGGAGATTTGGATCGATTTCGGCCATTGCTCGCCGGATTCCGGAGACCGACTGCACAGTACTCCCCGCGCTTCGGACCACGACGCTCATCGGCGGTGAGGTTGGGGAGAACGACGGATAGGGAAAGAAGACCGTTGGAGGCGGTTCGTTGCGGAGACGATCGTAAACAGCATCCCGAACTACCCCGACCACCTCGGCAGTCGATTCGCCGCGGCGATAACGTCTTCCGAGCGGTGCACCGCCAAAGCAGGCGCGGGCAGCAGTTTCATTCACCACAGCACGAGTTGGCGCGGCAACCATGTCGCGCTTCTCCAAGCCGCGGCCGGCGACGACCGCCATTTGATGTACTTCGAAGAACTCGGGACCCACCCAGTTGAAGAAGACACTGCATCGTGCGTTGCTGGCGCCTTCCACGGTGATCCTGCCGTTGGAAAAGATCCCATCGATTAAACGTTGGCCCGCTAGCGTGACGCCCGTGACGCCAGAGACCTGGCGGAGCCGATCCACCAGATGCGGATAGAACTGCACGAGGCGCTCGTCGCGGTATCCGTTGGATGCGGGGTCGATATCGAAAACAACGAGTTGGCGTGGATTGAATCCCAGTTGTACAGATCGTAAGTTGGAAAGGGTACGGCTGAACAGCGTCGCACCGGACAGCAACAGCATTGCCACCGCTATCTGCAAGGAGACCAGGACGCGGATTGCGCCGAAGCGCGTGGCAGACGAGGCTGGCGTGTCTTCCCTGAGCCCGCGGGCGAGGTCGACCGCGGTGGCGCGAACGGCCGGCGCCACGGCGAAAAACATGGTAGTGAGCAAGGCAACGGCAGTGGTAAAGCCGAGCACTCTCAGGTCTTGAGGAACGTCCATCAGGATGGGTGTGCGGCCCACCGCGATCAAAGCGAGCAAAGCCCGCACCCCCCAGGAGGCAAAAGCCAGACCGACCAAAACGCCGCCCGTGGACAGGAGCGCAGCTTCAACCAGCAACTGGCGGATCAGCCGGCCGCGGTTGGCGCCGCTGGCCAGCCGGATCGTGATTTCCCGCTGCCGAGCCCCTACATGAGCGAGCAAGAGAGCTGCGAGATTGGTGCAGGCCATCAACAAGGTGAGTCCGACAACGACGAACAGCACCAGGAGCGGCTTCCGGTATGTCTGACGCAGCATGCTCAAACCCTGGCTGCCGTCCTCGAGGATGAGGTGGGGCGGATTGATTGCCATTTCGCGTCTGGTCACTTCAGTGGCATTGACAACAACAATCGCCGCAAGTTCGGCCGCCGCTGCGGAGCGCATCGCGGGGCTGGTTAGTCGGCCCATGGCTTGCACCCAATACAGATCGTCACCGAACCAGGGGGCCTGTCCGGCATGCCGCTGCGTGTCGAACTGTTCGCGGGCGACGATCGGCAGGGTGACGTCGATGCGGGGAGCACGCCAGAAGCCGCCCATGGAGACACCTACGAAGTCCCGCGGTGTCACGCCAACGATCGTGCAGAGTTGGGAGTCGATGGAGATGCTTTTGCCGACAACGGCCGGGTCCAAGCCGAAGCTGCGCTCCCAAAGGCCATAACTAATTACTGCGGCTAAGCCGCCGTTGGCCCTGTCGTCGTCGGACAGGATGGGTCGCCCAGCGGCCATCCGGACTCCTAGGCCCTGGAAGTAATTGCCGGTGACTGCCAGCCCGCCCGTGACGATTGCCTGACCATTGGCAGCAACGTTGAGCTGCGGCATCTGCGAGAATCCGAAGACGCTCTCGAAGTGAGGACGACGGTTCCTCATCTCCTGAAATATGCGCCAGGAAAAGACGTTCTCAGTCCACTCTTGTGCATTGCTGCCGCTGCTCGAATAGCTCGAGTTCAGGGTGGAGTATCCTTTCTTCGCTCCCCACTGGAACACCACCAGTTGCTCGGGATTCTTCACCGGCAGGCGGCGCAGCAGGACCGCATCGACGAGGGTGAATACCGCGGTATTCGCACCGATGCCGATAGCCAGCGAGAGAACGGCGACCGCCGTAAAGGCTGGCGATTTTCGGAGCATGCGCAAGCCATAGCGCAGGTCTCGGCCAAGGTTCTCCAGGAGGAGAAGACCGCGGACCTCCCGGCATTGTTCGCGCACCTGCTCGACTCCTCCGAAGGCGGCGCGCGCCTGCGGTTCGGTGAGACCCTTCCGGCTGCGCTCCATTTCCAGATGGAACGCAAGTTCTTCGTCCATTTCCTGTTCGGCCCGGCGCCGTGAAAGCAAAGCGCGCACACGCAACCATAAATCCGTCCACCCCATCACGGCATCTCCAGGACGCGGGCGATTGCAGCTGTGAGTGAGTTCCAGGAAGCAGTTTCCGCTTCAAGCAACTTGCTGCCACGCGCCGTCAGTTTGTAGAACCGGGCTCGCCGCCCCAATTCCGAGGTGCCCCACTCGGCCTGGATACATCCCCGGTGTTCGAGCCGGTGTAGGGCCGGATACAAAGAACCTTGATTGACTTGCAGGACGTCCCGCGAAACTTGTTGAATGCGTTCCGAGACTGCCCACCCGTGATGCGGTCCGGTTTGGAGCGTGCGCAGGATGAGGAGGTCGAGCGTGCCTTGCAGTAGGTCCAACTTCATGTTGTCGAATGCCTACAACAAGGACGACCGAGGGGCGGGGATGGTTAGGGAAAAACTTCCGCGGATTCCGCTGGAGTTTGCAACTGTGCACCGACTCGCGCGTCACAGGAACATCGCCCCAGCGGACCGAAGTTCTGAATCCCACTTCCACGGAGCGCAGCCGAACCCCGCAATGGCTGGCGTTCTGAAGGCAGCAGTATCGGATCTTTGTGAACAATCGGCCCATGTTCAGTTGACCTCTGAAGGCTGTTCGAGCGCCGATTATGTAAGCACTTAGACTCTGCTGCTCAGGTAGCGATATCTTCCGCACCGAACAAACGGGCTAAATGGCTCACATCCAACTAAGTTGGTTACGAACAGCACGGCTCGGGTATTGCAAATGCTTAGCTATCATCTTAGAATCAGGCCCAGAAGCACCAGGGAAAATGCCACCTGCTTGATTGCGATTCCCTGTCGGGGAGGTATATGAAACCTACTACGAAGTCGATGCCACTCCTCCGTTTGTCTGCCTGTATTGGTTTGTTCTGTACAGGTACGGCTTGGAGCCAGGCGACGAACTCCGCCGATGTCAACGGAAGCGTCACAGATCCTTCGGGAGCAGTAATGCCCGCTGTAAGTGTGACCATAAGGGACCTCGACAAAAACACCGAACGCACGATCACTACAAACGATGCAGGCGTTTACGATACCGGCCCCCTTGTTCCGTCAGACCGTTACTTGTTTATCTTCAAGAAAGAGGGTTTCACCTCGCTCCAGCGCGGGCCCATGACGCTCAATCAAGGGGTCACAGGCCTCAATGTCCAACTGACCGTGGGCCAATCCGCGCAACAGATTGTGGTGGAGGCAGCCGCTCCGCTTCTCGAAACTACCACAGCTGAGCTTTCCTCAACGATTGGACAGGAGACGCTGAAGAACCTCCCGCAGTCCGGGGGAGTTCCCGATTGGCAATCCTTCCTGACGTTCCTGCCGGGCACTAGAGGGAACGGCTCGAACAACAGCAATCCCGGAATGGGAGGCGTCTCGGTCAACGGAAGCATGCCCTTTTCCAATGCGCTGCTCGATGGCGCGTCCACCAGTTCGCCGATGAGCAATAACGTCATTAACACTCCGATCTTCGACTCCATTGCGGAAGTGAAGATGAGTGACTCGTTATTTTCGGCGCAATACGGCTCGGGAGGCGTGCTCTACAATCAGATCAGCAAGGGCGGCACGAACCAGTTCCACGGAATGGGGTACGACTACTTCCAGAATACCGCTCTCAATGCAACGCCTTTTGGATTCAATGGCACCGCCGGCCGTAATAGTCCGATCCACTTTAACGATTTCGGTGGGAACTTCGGTGGTCCGGTGATTAAGAATCGGGTGTTCGCCTTCTTCGCCCACGAACGCGTCGTCAATCACGGCACTCCAGCGCTGGCGTTCATCACGGTGCCGACACTGGCCATGCGGCAGGGCAACTTTGCTGGAATGGCTCCGATTTACAATCCGCTCACCCAGACCGTGAATGCCAGCGGAATCGTTACCCGGCAGCCGTTCGCCAATAACCAGATTCCTGCGGATCTGTGGGATCCGGTCGCAAGAAATATCCAGACCTACTACCCTGAGCCGAATATGCCCGGCACTGTAACCAACGGAGTTACGACCAACAACTACGCATATCAGTTGCCATCTATCCGTCCGAGGGTTAAGTACTTCGGCCGTTTCGACGCCGATGTCACGAAGAACAACCGCGTCACGGGTTCGGCAGCCTGGAACGACTCCACCACGAAGGGGGTGGGGCCCGTGTGCCCGCTGAACTGCACCGACTCCGACATTATGAACACGAACAATCAGTTGTCGGATTATTGGACGATCAGCGCCCATCTCATTAACGAAGCCCGGATCGGGTTTATGGGTGAGTACGATTTGATTGTGCCGCAGACCCTCGGGTTGGGTTATCCATCCAAGCTCGGCCTCAACATCGCCAGGGCAGATGTTTTCCCGTCGATTTCGATTACAAGCGTCTACGGTTTGGGACCGGGCTCTCCGAGTTTTGCAAATTACAAAGAGAACAACTTCGACATCTCGGATCAGGTGACACTCATCAAGGGAAGGCACCTTCTGCACTTCGGTGGGGAGTTGATCGTCTTCCGCGCCGACTCGACGGCCTGGGGCGCGATCAACAGCGCCAACCTCGGTTTCACGGGCGTTTACACGGCCGGTAGCAACACGGGGTCCCTCGCCACCTCGAGTGGCGTCGCTTATGCCGACTTCCTCTTGGGCTATGCCAGATCCTGGTCGGCCTCAGTTTCTCCGGAGTATGGCGGCAGGCTTAAGAATCCGTCCGTGTTCATCCAGGACGACTTTAAAGTAAGTCCGAAGCTCACCTTGAATCTCGGCCTGCGATGGGAGGGAAACACCGGCTGGTCAGAGGTCAACGGGAACGAGCGCTCATTCGATCCCAACGTCCTCAATCCCGCTACCGGCACTCTCGGCGCGATGTGGTTTGCGAACACTGCTGCCAACGGTAGAACTACCCTGCAGAAGCCGGTGTGGAACGTGTTCATGCCGCGATTTGGTTTTGCTTATCTACTCGGGGAGAAAACAACGATTCGCGGCGGATTCGGGTTGTACAGCTTCCCATGGAACGTCGATACGTATGCCAGTGCAGGTTTGGGTAACGCCTTCACCGCCAGTGGTAACCAGACCGACTCAACTAATAACGTTCAACCGGTTGTCATCCTGAGTTCTAACGGAGACATTAACTACCAGGGATCCAAGGGTTCGTCGATCAACAGCCTTTTTAGGCGCGCTGCGACGACGCCCGAGGCCTATAACGGGTCATCGGTCGGATTCAATCAGTACACGTCCCCCGTTCCAATCCTGAAGTCTTGGAACTTCACGGTGCAGAGGCAATTAAGCGATAACCTGATTGCCGAGATCGGCTATATCGGCAGCCACCAAACCCACCTTCCGTTCACCACCGATCTCAACCAGGTGCCGGAAAACCTTTTATCCCCGAATGACGCGGCATTCCGTCCATATCCGCAATTCCAAAGCCTTACCGGATACACAACGGACGGCATTTCGGACTACAACGCTCTGCAAGGTCAGATCACGCACCGTTTTCACAGAGGGCTGATCTTTAACTTCAACTATACCTGGTCGCACATGCTGTCCAATCAGGACTCCTCCGGTTGGGGCACTCTCCAGGGCTCCACTCCCTACCAGCGGGCGCACGATCCCATGGCCAACTACGGCAATTCCAACTTTGACGTTCGTCACATGTTCAAAGGCCATACATCTTATGAGCTCCCCTTCGGGCGCGACCGGAAGTACTTGAGAACCAACAAGGGCCTGGACGCCGCCTTCGGCGGCTGGGTCTTCTTTGCAGAACTCGCTGCGCAGTCCGGCAGCCCGTTTACCCCGACTATGTCGACCAATAACAGCTACTCGCTTTCCTCCAACGCCGTGTGGTATCCAAACGTGGTCGGAGACTGGAAGGCCGTGCCAGGCGGTCAGAGCATCGACTCCTGGTTCAACGTCAACGCGTTTGCGGCTCCTACCCCGGGCACGTTCGGAAATCTAGGAAGGAACAGCCTCGTTGGACCGAAGCTGGTCGTGGCGAATGCATCGCTGAAGAAGAACTTCAGATTCACTGAGCGCGTGGTTCTGGAGTTCAGTGCGAACGCCACGAACGTGTTGAATCATCCGTCGTTTGCCCTGCCGGATCGTCAGATCGGCCCGGGCCACCGCGGCCAGATTAACGGCACCGTTGGCGGCCCGCGCACCATGGAACTCGTCGCCAAGATCCGGTTTTAGAGCGATGCTTTCTTCCCTTCCCACGCAGTGCAGAACAGTAAAACGTTCTGCACTGCGTTTCTGTCTGCGGGTCTCGCGGGTGGAGCGAAAATTCCGGGAGCCGGAGCTTGCAGGGCATTGACGTGTTGACCAGGAATTGATTGCGTATTCCACCGAAGGCGAACGGCATTCCGGAGGCAAGGTGAACGGGATTCCTGGATGATTCCGAACACCAACCGGAGCGTAGCGACGCTGGCTTCTTGATTGTCCAGGAAGTGTTCGACTTCGTCAAGAATCTATCCGTAGCGAAGCGAAGGCAGAATGCCGGGAGCTGGGAAAGGGGTGCGGGGAAAGGGACGCAGGCCCTTGCCCCGCCTCAGCACGCAGCAACCCCGTAGCGCAGCAGTTGCGCTACGGCTTCGCCCGTTTGCGCATGGAATCTCCTTTCATCTCGATGCGGTGAGCATTGTGCACCAAACGATCAAGGATGCCATCGGCCAACGTCGGATCTCCGATTTGTTCATGCCAGCGTGGAATCGGTAGCTGCGAGGTCAGAAGAGTCGAACGACGTTGATAGCGATCCTCGCAGATCTCCCAGAAGTCGCGTCGTTCCGATTCTGCCAGCGGCGCCATTGCCCAATCGTCTATGACCATCAAGTCGATACGTCCCAGTTTGGCGAGCAGATGGCGCAGGCTGCCGTCAGCGCGCGCCAGCGCCAGATCGCGAAACAGAGATTGCGCCCGCGCATAGAACACCGAATATCCATCACGGCATGCTTTCTGCGCCAGCGCCGAGGCCACGAAACTCTTGCCTACGCCGGTCGGTCCGAGCACGAAGATATTCTCATGCTTCGATACCCATGTCGATTCCTGTGCCAGCGCCCGGATGACGCTCTTGTCCATTCCGCGCGAGGCTCGGAAGTCAATGTCTTCGATGCAGGCGTTGCCGCGTAGTTTCGCTACCTTGAGGCGCCGCTCCAACGCCTGGTTCTCCCTCCAATTCCACTGCTGATCTACCAGCATCGCCAGCCGTTCGTTAAAACTAAGTTCGGTAGCCGCAGCATCCTGCTGCTGGGCTTTGAGTGCATCCACCATACCTTGCAACCGCATGGCTGCGAGTTTCTCCATCATGGGTTCCATCAACATGCCGGCTCTCCTGAATCGAAGTAGGACGCGCCGCGGATGTTGTCATGGGACGATGGCGGAACCGCATCGGGAGGAGATTCCAAGGGCTGTCGATCAAGCGAGTTCTTCAGAATCGATTCGATGCTCTTGAGCCGGCAGGCTCCGGTGAGAAGTGCCCGCAACGTGGCCGACTCCATCCGCTCATGCGAGTACGTCTTGGCCAGACGAATCACGCCCAAGCAGGCCCGGTAACCCATCTCCGGGTGCGGCTTGTCCTCCATCATTCGTTCCACCATACGGGCTGTATTCGGGCCTATGGTTCTAGCCCAGTTCACGATTCGCGACGGCGTCCAAGCCAGATGCTCCTGATGGCTCCTGGGCCGGTGCTCGTTGATGGTCATCGCTTTGTGGGTCTCGCGGCTGCGCAGGTGTGAAGCCACCCGCTTGCCTTTATGGAAAATCTCGACTGTTGCCGGTAGCGCACGAACCTCCACGATCTCACCCACGAGGTTGTGGGGGACGCTGTAAAAGTTGGAGTCGAACGCAACGTGGTAGTCGATGTTGACGCGAGCCTTCAGCCACTCACTCAGGTCGAACCGGTCGAGGGGCAATGGCGAGAGTGCCGGTTGTTCGAGAGTCTCGAACAGGCTGGCGCGACTGCCAGCACGCTTTCGAAACGGTCGCTGGTTGAGCTTTACCAATAGCTCACGGACCGCTTGGTTCAGGTCCTCCAGGGAAAAGAACCGGCGATTGCGCAACGCCGCCATAATCCAGCGTTCGACCACCAGAACACCGCATTCCACTTTGGCTTTGTCGCGCGGCTTGTAGGGTCGTGCCGGCACCACACCGACGCCGTAATGCATGGCCATCTGTTGGTAGGTAGGGTTGATGTCGGGGTCGTAACGGCAGGCGCGAGTGACGCCGGTGCGAGTGTTATCGGGAACGATCAGTTGGGGAAGGCCGCCGAAGAACTCGAAGGCGCGCATGTGGGCAGTCAGCCACGAGAGCATCTGCTCATCCACAGCCGCTTCGGCATAAGTGTAAGAGCTGGCTCCCAGCACAGCCACAAACAGGTGGGCTTGCTGAACCTCGTTGCTGGTGCGGCTGTAAATCGGAATGGTCGGCCCGGCCCAGTCGACGAACATTTTCTCGCCGGCCTTGTGTTCCTGCCGCAACACCACGTCGCGGCTTCCACGCCAACGCTGATACAGGTAGCAGAACCGGCTGTACTGATAGCCGTCCGGGTTCGCAGCTCGATACTCCTCCCACAGAAGATGCAGAGTCACGTGCCGGTGTTTCTGGCGCTGCTCGTGCATGGCGGCGAAATCCGGCAGGGTACGGTCAGCATCCCGAGGACTGGCTGGCTCGGAGCCGAACAGTGCCGCTTCGACGCGCGCCTCGTCCCAGTCTTCGGGAAGTGGCCACTTCACCCCGGCCTTATCAGCCCGCTGCAAGTAGTCGTGAACCGTGCCGAGTCCGATGGAACAGCTTCTGGCAATCTGCCGTTGTCCCAGGCCCAACTCGTGTCGTAGTCGTAAAACTTCTTTAATCTTGCGCATGGACAGTCTCCTGGCCGGCAATCTAATCCTCCTTTTGGAAGGATCACCTGCCGGTGATAGTGTCCAGCGCCGCTAGCCTGTGGAAATCATTCCGGGATGATGGTGAACGCCATTCCGGGACTGCTGAAAAGTGTTCGGCTTCAGCCCGGAATCCCTGTTCACCTTCATCCCGGAATCGCGTTCGGAATCATCCAGGAATCCTGTTCACCTTCACCCCGGAACACCGTTCACCTTGGCCCGGAATACGCAATTGATGTTAGGATTCGCGAGGCACCCCGAGAAATCAACGAACGTTAGTGCGTCGGCTACATTGGAGCGCGCTAACCTTAACGACAGACGATTCATTTTCCAATGGGGAGCATACCGGGGTGAATGTCCGTACATGGCACAACGCCCGCACCCTCCTTGACGCAGTGAAAGTGATCGCATTGGAGATTGGATAGAACTTCGGTCCTACCTGAGGGCCAACGAATTTCTACCCGATCCGCTTTCTGATGATTGCCCATGCCAAAGTGGAGTCGCAGATCGTTCTGCGAAAGGTAGCTGCCTCCGCTCCTCACTTCATCGAGTTGCGTCAGGTCGCCGCTGATCACTTTGACCACCGCATTCAGCGCCTGCTTGTTGCTTTTCGTCCCGGCGAGCTCGAGGCTGACCCAGTGATTCCGCGGTCCCCCTGCCGGACGAAAAATCACCGGCTCGCCTTCGAGGTTCTCCACCACTACTTCCTGAACTCCGTCGTTGAACAGGTCTCCGACAGCCAATCCCCGTCCCACGCGCGGTACCTTCAGCGCCGCTCCCATCTGTTCGCTCGCATCCTGGAAAGTGCCGTCGCGCCGATTTAGGAAAAGCTGCGACGGCTCGCGAAAGTGAACTCCGATGTTTGCCTGGTCCACCTGGGGGTACACATGTCCGTTCACCAGAATAAAGTCGAGCCACCCGTCGTTATCGACATCGTAGAAGGCATCTCCCCAACCGACGTAATGTACGGTTGGTTGCGCAATTCTTGAGCGGAACGATACGTCGGTGAAGCTCAGATCTCCATCGTTACGGAAGAGCTGCAGGTATTGATCGCTGAAATGGCTGACCGCCACCGAGAACCGTCCGGTGTGCAAGTAATCGCCTAACGCCACTCCCATGTTGGCCAGGGATTTGCCGTTTTCGTCGAGCGCGACGCCTGCCTGGTAACCCGATTCGGAGAATTTCCCGTTCCCATGATTTCGATAGAGATGATTGTTCGCGCCGTCATTCGCAACGAAAAGGTCAGGCTTTCCATCGTTATCAAGGTCCGACCAAACGGCAGTCAGGCCGAGCAGCATCTTTGGATCGTCCAGCCCCGTTTGTTTCGAAACATCGCTGAAGGTGCCGTTGCCGTCGTTATGATAGAGATTGTCTGGAGATCCCTTCAGTCCCGCGGGGCCGCACTGCACTTTGATTCCGTAGTATTGGCAATTCAACATGGAACCGAAGGCAGGCAGATCGTCCAGATCATAGGCCGCGTAATGCGATACGAACAGATCCTGTAGTCCGTCGGCGTCATAGTCGCCGAACGCGGCGCCCATTGCCCAAAGGGTATCGTTCGCCAACCCTGCCGGTTGCGTGACATTTGCGAACGTCCCATCGGTATTGTTGCGATACAAAACCAGGCCGCCAAAACACGTCACCAGAAGATCGGGCCAGCCATCGTTATTGTAATCGCCGGCAGTCACGCCGTTCGCCCAGCATGGGTAGGCGACACCCGCCTTATCCGAAACATCGGCAAACGTGCCGTCATGATTGTTGCGAAAAAGCGCGCTGCGGGCTTTCTTGCCTGCCAATTGCATGTCGATGTCGGGCGCATTGGTGAAGTAGATGTCGAGCCAGCCATCCCGGTCGTAGTCCAGTAAGCCCACACCACCGCTCATGGATTCCACGATGTACTTTTTGTCCGGTGACGCCAGGTGCTTGAAACGGATCTTTGTGGACGCTGTGATATCCGCCATCTGGAGAGCCGCCGGCTGCGACTGCAAACCGCTCTTGCCACCGGCTTTGGCCGGGGGAGTGGATGGCGTGGGATCCTGTGCCTGGAGCCAGACTGCGACAACCGACAATCCTAGAATCGCACCGATTGCCGGCCCGATCGGTTTCTCCATGCACACCAGTCTAGTCCTCATCCGGCTGCGACTTTGGTGCCGCGGTTCACATCCGGTCGCCCGGCGCCGAAAGCTGCTTGAACGTCTTGCCCAACTTGTCCTTTACGTCCTTGTAATGCTGAAAGGCATCCATTTCCCGCTGAGCATCCGCTGCCCGGCCGGCGCGTCGATACAGTCCACTCAAGCGGTAGTGGGCCGCCAAATTGGTGGGATCCAACTGAATCGCCTCTTCCAGAAGCGGTACGGCTTCCTGGGTGCGATCGAGAGAAATCAGCGCAATTGCAAGTCCCGCTTTTGCTTCAGAATCCCTCGGCTGCAGCGCTAACGCTTTCCTGTAATTCTCCTCCGCCGTCTTGTTATCACCTTTGGACGCCTGAACGCCCGCAAGCTGCCGCCACGACAGTTCATCGTACGGATTCACCTTAAGCGCGGCCTTGTACTCGTCTTCGGCTTGGGCGCTGAGTGCGGCATCGGGCGAAGTCCGCAACTGCTCCGCCAGTTCGAAGTGCACGCCGGGCAGCATGGGATTCAAGCGGATCGCTTCGCGAAAATGAGCGATTGCATTCGTCCGATCACCCTGGCGCCCCAACTCTCCCGCCATAAGCAAATGCATCTCGGCGGACTCCGGCGCAGCCACCATCAGGCTCAACAGGCTTTGATTCATCATCTGCCGCGAAAGCTGATACGCGGCAAACAGGATTTGCGGGTCTTGGGGCGCCAAGTCCTGCAACCTTGCCGCAACCGTCAATGCCTTGTCGAGTTGTGCCGACGCGGAATGGATCTCGATAAGTTCCAATCCGGCTTGGATCTGGATCTTCTTATCTGTGAGATTGTCAAACGCTCGCTCAAGATCGCTCTGTGCCGCTTTGGTGTCCCCTGTCCGCTTCTCCGCAATGCCCAACAACGCCGCGACCTTCCAGAGAGCGGGCTGCAGTTGCATAGCGGTGCGCATGTGCGGAATCGCTTCCGCATAATTGCCTTGAAAGAACAGCAGCACGCCGAGATTTCCCTGAGCATTTACGTTGTTTGGATCCAACGAGGCAATTTCCCGCAACAGAGGAATAGCAAGCTGCGGCTTCTGATCCTGGAGGAACTTTTGCGTCTGCTGTTCCAGCGCTTGTATTTTCTGCGAAACATCCTGAGCGTCCTGAGCCCTAAGAAGAACCGTTGAAGAGAGAATGACGAGAAGGGAGCGGCCGGTCAAACTGAGATTTCTCACAGCGATTCACCTATATCATGTTATCTGAGCGGTAAACAATCGGGCTGTGGCCGCGATCACTGCAGCGATTGGCGAATCGTGTCGACGTTCTGCCGTTATGTTCTTAGAAGGTCTTGGGATTGGGGTTTGCCCCCGTTGTTGGCGTACAGCCTACAGCCTTCAATATCAGGATGTTAGGTGGTGGGCGCGACAGGACTCGAACCTGTGACCTCCTGCGTGTGAAGCAGTCCGGAAGCGCTATGTGCCTGATTCTACTGCGCGTCTATTGCGGCGCTTAGCGTATATTCTGCCGTGTTTGGCGAGATTTGCTCCAAAGACTGCTCCAAAAAAGCTGTTGGAGCAGCAACTGGTCAAGTTCATGAGAAGTCCGTGCTGCCGCCAAGTCGTTCGGACAACGCCCACCTACTTCGACGCAGAATCCACCAACACCAAGACGTCCGCGTGCTCCACCAGCAAGCCGGTCCGTAGCATGCTGTTGATCGCTCCCTCCACAACTTCACGAAGATTCGAGCTCGTCGTTGAATACCCTAGCCGTCTCAGTACGGTGCTTACAATTTCCTCCTGACGGGCTCCGAAGTTTTCAGCCACGACAGCTACTACGCCAGCGCGAATCTCCGCTGGAGGAAGCATCTCCGGAAGTCGCAGCGTTCTGGATGCTACATTGCTCCTGTTCCGGAGACGTACGGACCGTCCGGGAACACTCAAGAACTTGCCCTCACGCTCGATCCCTCGGGAAGCACGCGCAATTCGAATCGCCTTCACAAGGTGTTCCTGAATGCGCGGGCCCGTTCTCAGTAGCCCCCATGCACTTCGTACACGTGCCACGACTTCGTCCTGATGAATCGGTCCTTCAGTCTGCACTACCTCTGCTACGGCAGTGGCAATCGCCTGCGGCGGTGTGGCGAGCAAATCGTCAGATCCAAAGGGTTTACTCAGTACAGCCTCTACATACATCACGGCATCGATCTGCGGTTCGGCGAGCGCTCCGGTCGTTTCGTCGCGCTCCACAGCGGGCGCCAGGGGCGCATCCGCTGTCTCCTCCGCCTCTATGTTGAGTTGCTGCTTCTCAGCTTCGATCACCGAAATCAGGCGCTCGAGTTGTTCAAGCGGCCGCTGGTACCATTCCATGCTCCAAATCCGATATAGGATCCAGCCCTGTCGTATTAACGACTCCCGTCGCAAGCGGTCACGGTCGCGGGCCGACCTCGCGGAGGAATACGATAGCCCGTCACATTCGACTCCGAGGATGTATCTCCCGGGATTCTCGGAGTCCAGCACCGCAATGTCAACGAATGCTCCGCTGACCCCAACATGCATATCAACGTTATAGCCACGATCGCGCAACCGGCCAGCTATGTCCTCTTCCATCGCTCTTCGTGTATCGTCGCCATGCGCCTCTCCAACTCCCTCCATCTGACCCGTGCGAGCAAACCGGAGGAACAACTGGAACGTGGTGACACCCTTGCCTGGCGCGCGCTCCACGTCAATGTCGCGATCGGTGATCGAGGCGAATACTTCACACCGTTTCCTGGCCCGGGTAATCAAAACGTTGAGCCGTCTCTCGCCCCCCTGGCTGCTTAGCGGACCGAACCGCATTGCCATCTGGCCTTGCGCGTTCTTTCCATAACCGACCGAGATGAAAATGACGTCTCGTTCATCGCCCTGAATATTTTCCAGATTCTTGACGAAGAACGGCTCATTTGGATGCGATGAGAAGAAGACTTCGGCTTGCGCGTCTGATCGTCGCAGAAGCTCGAGTTGATCCAGAATCGCACGCCTCTGAGCCACCGAGAACGTACCTACTCCCAGCGTCTGTCCCGGATGCCGGTGAGCGTGATCCATCACGGCCTCGGCCACAGCCCTGGCCTCGATGGGATTTGTGCGGGTGTTCCCCGAATCGTAAACGCCCCGCTGCACGTAATGAAACTTTATACCTCTATCTGCCTCGCGAGTATAAGGGCTTGGCAAAATGCAAAGCTTCCGATCATAGAACTCGTTATTCGAAACCGCAATCAGCGAGTGATGCTCGCTTCGGTAGTGCCACCGTAGCGTCCGTGCCTGGGTGCCTCTTGCGAGGAACAGGCCGAGGATGCTCTCGACGTCGGCGACCTGCGCGGCCTCGGAATCTTCCTCATCAGTTGGGCCACCGGTCATACGAGCAAAGAACCTTGTCGGAGGCAACTGCCGTTCGTCACCCACAACCACTGCCTGTCTGCAACGCGCGATGGCTCCTAGCGCGTCCACGGGTTGTATTTGGCTGGCCTCGTCCATTACCAGGAGATCGAATTTCACCTCACCGGGCGGTAGGAACTGCGCCACTGAGAGCGGACTCATCATCATGACCGGCTTCAATGCCTGAATCGCCGCGCCCGCCTGGGAAACCAACTGCCGGATCGGCATGTGGCCACGTCTCCGGGCAATTTCCGCCCTCAAGATGCCGACCGGTCCTGCTCCGCCATGAGGAATCCGCTCATAGTGTGCCCTCATCGCGCCGACTCGTGCAGCTTGTCTGTGCTCGCCCTCCAACCGGACGAATTCATCTACCTTTCCCGCATGTGTGGCGCCATCGAACCGAGCGAAGTCTGGATCTGCATTCGCGACTGCCACTAGTACGGCCCAATAGTAGGCTCGCTCGACCTGAAAGAGCACGTCAGACGGTGCGAGCGCACCGGATTCCAGCCGATCGACTGCGTCCCCGAGCCCGAGCATCCGTGCTCGTTTGGCTCGCGCAGCATGCGCGACCCACTTGGACAAGTCCTCTCGACTGGCAGACCACCGTTCCAAGAGAGCGCTGATTCTGGAGGTCTCGACATCACGAAGCGTAGCGACGCCGAAGAGGCACTCGCAATCTACAACGAGGTCCGCGAATAGCCTCGCTATCGCGCTGAGCGTCCCATTCAGCCGCGCGTTGGAACTCTCACTCCGTTTAAACGCCTCGCCGGGGTCGGAAAACTTTGCAGCCACATGCCGGATATCAGCATTCAACTGAACCCAACGAGCCGCGGTGCCGAGAAGGCTCCAGTCCGAGTCGGCCGATTTCCATAAGTCACCAAAACATCGGAATCCAAGTTGATCCCCCTCTGTGACCGTCTTGGTGGCTTGCCTCCAAGAGCTTAGCTGCGTTAGTGACCGAACTAACTCCGCTAGCGGCTCAGGTGTGTCCACAAATAATTCCCGGCAAGCCCTGTTTGCGCCGATCACACTTGACGTTCGATGTTTCAGATCCTCCAGCCTGACCTGTTCCGCACCACCACGGGACTCGAATAAGAGTCCAGCTGCTGCTTCGTCCAATAGCGCCTCAAACTCCACCCAGATGGCTTCAAGGCAGCTAACACCCACGCGCACTGGCTTAAGATCCGGTACTCCGGCGACGAGTTCGCGAAGTTCGCGCGACCGAGTTCCTAAAGACTTCACCCAATCCAACAGAGCGTGGAGTGCCGCCGAACTCGAACGATCTCCCCGCCACTGAGCTCCGAAGGCCGCCGATCCGAGCCCATCCGCCTGTTGTATGAGCGACAGCAATTTTCTCCCTTTCGCTATATCGTCAAGCACTATTAGCACGTCTGAAAGTGGCATCTCCGGTTGTCGCAGTATCGATTTCACGTTCCTATTGGCACGACGCCAGTCAGAACTCAGCCACCGCAGCGTTCCCCCTCCGTGGGCCGCCAATGTTTGACGCAATGCAACGCAATCCAATTCCCACACGGCCTCCGAGACTTGATCCACAGTCCTTTGTCGAACTGCGTCAAGTGATGCGACGGCGTCAACGAGATCTCCCACCTGCTCGATGCCGTGATCCCATGCGGCTGCAGCGAAAGTCTCGGGACTTGCGGCGGGCGCTGCGGCCACGTGTTTGGCGGTCTCGAGCATGGTCCGAATTGACGACCCGTTTGATATGTCAGTCGCTAACCCAAGACTGTTACGAACCGCGTTCGCCGCAGTGATCAGTTGAGGAATCAAGTGGTCCAGCCGTTCCAGGCGTGTGAACCAATCTGAATTTAGGTGCCCGGGCAGAGAGTCCAGCACCGACTGCTCCACTGCGGTGTCATTCTGCCAGCCGACCTTGGAGAGCCGGCCTTGCAGTGCCGATCGCAGGCCCGAGGCCCTGTTGCCCAGTTCCAGCAGACTGGCGATGTCTTCCGTCTGCGTCCACTCGGCTGCTCCCAAGTTCACTCCGACCGACATGGGCGCGGTGCTCACGCGCTGCGCTCGGCGGGACACATCGTCAAACTCTCGTGAGCGAACGGGGACACAAAGTTCGAGAGTGCGAGCAATTTCTGCTTGGTCCGCGGAAATCTCGTTGAGTTGCCTACTGAGTTCGCCAGCCAAGCCGCAAATACGGCCCGCCTCGATCGGCAATATCGAGTCAATCCCGGTGCCCCACCATGGATGCTCGGATGGCTGCCCTTCCTGTTCGATCCAGCGGATGAGTTCTTGTAACAGACTGAACCGTTCCCGTCGGTCATCCGCATTCCATCGTTCGGCGCCATGTAGTAATAGATCGCCGGTCGCCCCGTTCAGGCGCTGAATGCGCGCGAGTTGTCCAATGACCTGATAGAGGGTAAGTCCGCTCTCCGGAAGCGTCTGATGCATTCGTTGGGCGTGCCGGTTCAGCAAGCTCCGCGAGCGGTCCAGCGCTGCGTCAGCCGCGTCGATGGACAGCCCCTTCGGTGCTCCCAGGTCCCAGGTGCGACGCAGTTCGTCGAGCAGCATCCGCTTGTTTGCTTTGTTGCTATGCAATTCCAAGCATGCTTCACCGACGCCGGCGGCATCCAAGCGACGTTTCACCACTTCCAAGGCCGCCATCTTCTCCGAAACAAATAGAACCGTCTTACCATCAGCTACGGCTTCACCGATAATGTTCGCGATTGTCTGAGATTTTCCAGTGCCAGGCGGCCCCTGAATGACTAGGTTATCGCCGCGTCTTGCTTCGTATGCGGCCAAGACTTGCGAACTGTCACTGTCATGGATGTGCCGCATGTCGGCAGGGCGGATTCTCTCATCTAGCTGTTCATCGTCAGCGATACGCTCGCCGTGTAATGGAAATCCGTCCTGTAATAGAGCTCGAATCAATCCGGATTCCATAAGCGTCCCATCAGTCGGCCAGTTTGCCGGATCCAGGTCTCGGTACATCAGGAATTTGGCATAAGAGAAGAAGCCAAGGACGATATCGTCCGCGTTTATGGACCATCCTTCCTTCATGGCCACCACGGCAGCCACGCTGTTTGTGTAGGCTGTGAGGTCGAAATCGTCCCCTGGGGCGAACGGGGGCAGTTTCAATAAATGAATTCGGTCGACGAAAGCCTCCAGCGACAAGTTGGCAGAGCAGTCCTCTTGCCTCCACTTCAATCTGAAGCGCTCTTTGGCACTTGCGCGTTCCAGGAACACGGGAACCAGAACGAGTGGCGCTAGCCGAATCAATGCTTTGTTATGCGGATCCACCCATCGCAACGTACCTAACGCTAGATAGAGAATGTTAACGCCCTGCTCGTCTTCAAGGGTTCGGGCATCCAGGTAAAGCTCGAGTAGTCTCTTCTGCAGGCCGGCGGGCGTTAGCCTCGTCTGTAGCTTGGTGTCGGCGTGCCGATCCAGCACGCCCCGTTCGTCGCGGGTATCGTCCTCGGGCTGGGCTAACTCCTCGATCTCGTCGGCTTCGGGCTCCGGGGTTCCCTGCTGCGGGCGCCCTGGCAGAAAAGTGAACGCCTTGCCTTCTCGCACAAGGAGCCGGTAAACCTCTGCCGACTTCTCATCCACCGCCTGGATTGATCGTGAAGTCCGGCTGCTGCGGGGCATGTTTAGGAGGCGGTTTCGGGCCGACAAATCCAGCAACTCGTCTCGAGCGCGGTCGAGCTTCCGAGCAATGGGCCCTTCAGCAAGAAAGATAGACTCCACCTCTGGTATCATGCTTCACTCGCCGTTGCGGTCAGATTGTGCTCTTCTTCTAACGCTTCATTTAATAGGTCGACACTTCTGTCAGTCTCGATATCCCGAAGCACCTTTTGCAGCCGATTTGTTCCCTTTTCGGCGGCCTCCACGGTGTTCGTCGCCTCCTGCAATCTCTTCTTGACCTTAGCTATGAGTCCCGCGTACCCAGCGAACGCTGTCTTCACGAGGGCAAGCCGTTGGGCAACCTCGCCAGCTTTCTGCTCGATCGAAAGCGTTCGGAATCCGACCCGCAGGCTCGTCAGAAGTGCGGCAATCGTGCTTGGGCCGGCGAGCATTACGTTGAACTCCCGCTGCAATGTCTCCGCAAAGCCGACTCGACGCAGTGCCTCAGCATACAATCCTTCAGTCGCAAGAAAGAGCACCGCGAAACCAGTCGTCCGGGGCTCGGAAATGTACTTGTCCCGGATTTCTTTGGCGCAGGTTCGCAACGTTGACTCCAGAGCTTTGCATGCCTTTTCAACAGCGGCTCCGTCCCCAGTCTCCGATGCTTCCAGTATTCTCTGATAGTCCTCGACCGGGAATTTGGCGTCGATGGGTAGCCACCGAGGTTGACCGTCGTTGCCTCCTGGTAAGCGGATTGCAAATTCTACGCGAGTGTTTGTGCCGGTGACGGCAACATTCTTGCCATACTGCTCTGGCCTCAGAATTTCTTCCAACAGGCTGCCCAACTGCACCTCGCCCCAGGTGCCGCGCACCTTCACATTCGTGAGCACCCGCTTCAAATCACCGACGCCAGACGCTAGGGATTGCATCTCACCGAGACCTTTATGAACGGCATTCAGCTGTTCGGTAACCGTGCGGAACGATTCGCCTAGCCGCGCTTCGAGTGTAATCTGCAACTTTTCGTCGACGGTCTGGCGCATTTGCTCCAGCCGTTCGTCCATCGACTTTCGAATGAGATCACTGCCCTGGCTGACGCCAACGCGTACTCTTTCGAGCTCAGCGCTCACCTGTGATTGCAGCTGAAGGCCGGAATCGGCGATGGCCTTCCGGAGCATCTCAATCTTTTGATTCGCATCGTTGTTGAAGCTGTCAAGCTTTTGTACCATCATGTCGCTGATCTGCCTAAGGGCGGCGGCCACCTCCAATTTGAATGCTTGATTCTGACCAGCCAACTCTACCCGAAGACGGGAAAACTCGTCCTTTCCGCCACGCTCGATTAGCTCAGTAGCGCCTTGAAGCTTCGTCACCGCGGCCCGAACTTCGGAGAGTCCGTGCACCAACGTCACACTCTTAGCCTGCTTCATCAATACCAGCTGGAGAACGACGATCGAAACTATTCCGATTAAGACCAATCCGATAAAGACTTCACTCACGGTTTCCCCTCTCCTTGCAGATTCGGCTCGACACTGCTCCTTGCCGGCCGCAACTGCGGCGCGTTAAGGATACTTCGTAAGAGATAATAACAACAGTAGACGGTAGATTGTTTCCCTCATCTTCTAGGCAATTTCAATCGGGGCATGCGTTCGAGCGTGAAGGTTCGTCTCAGCCTGTCCGGCGCACCACTCTGAGAGTCGATGGATCAAAATAATAGCCTCTTCCACTTTCTGCGGGATAGGATCTCTGGGGTTCGAGCCAGGGCGATCCCAAAGACCACGGATGCCATCATTCCGGAACCTGGCGCGCCAGAAGATCACGCGAGAGCGATGCATACCAACATCCAGGCCGATGGTGCAATTCTTTGCACCATCTGCCGCCATCAAGACGACACGAGCTCTCTTCTTCACGTTGTCTGGAATCTGATCAGAAGCAACAGCCGCTTCCAGGATTAACCGCTCCGGCGGCGATACCGCCAGCGGAGCAGCAAGGCGAGGCATGGGACGAGCCTATTGTAGCGATTGGCTGGAATCTCCGCTAACGAGCAATACAGCAACCAATACAGCAAGCAATACAGTCGTACAGCACCTACTTGCACACGCCCACGTACACCAGTTAGCAATGGGTTGAGATTTTCCTTCTGGGCCGCCTTGGCCATATGGGAGAGGATAGCTGACCTGGCACACAGGACATGGGAGTGACGATCGTGAGGGCGTGTCACGGCAGGTTCCGGCTCGCCATTCCTGTTGACCTCAACCGAAAGATGAACGATCCATACCCAGCTCCCGGCCAATAGTGCATTTCTTTGCACCATCTGATGCCATCAATAGAACACGAGCTCCCTTCTTCACCTAGTCTGAGACTTGCGTGAGACAACGACGGCTTCCCTGATGGATTGCTCCCGGTATTGATGCCACCAGCGACCAGCAAGGGGAGGGAGGGGTCGAGTTTATTGTAGTGATTGGCTGAGACAGAGGCCGTGGGCGGGGTGCGAGGGGCGAAAGTCCTGGGTTACTTCCTAAAAGTGCATAGTGCAGAAAATTGCACCCCTTGCAGGAGGTGAACGATCTTGGCCGTCGGTATGCAGAATTGCCGGCCGAGATCGAAGTGGGAGATCGTTGTGTCTCCAACCCGGCGAAGCAGGAATTGCTCTTGGAATTGTGCCAGGCGTTTCATCCGTATTTGATGAAGTACCTGGTGATGATTCGATGTGGGCATGTGCCGGTGATCGGGGTGGGGAAAGAGCGGAATTGCATCAGCAAGGATGTGGTTCCGTTCTTGTGGTACTTCATGCCTAAGGGCAAGAAGCTGGATCGCGTCATTGCTCACGGAATTGTTCGTCATTTCCACCTGGCCTTCAAGGGAATGGAAACCGAGGAGATGTATGACGTTTTGATGGAGCAGCTGGTGCGCGCCATCAAACAATATGACCCTACGTATACCGAGAAGGTGAAGAGGGTTGTGGAGGTGATTGAGAATGAGCTTTCGACGCGGCCGCGGTTCACAGCCGCCGACGTCAACCGTTACCTGGACATTGATTGTGATCGCTATATCCGCCTGTTGTGCCGCCGTGGTTTCTCTTCTACGTCAGAAGTCGGCCTGGAAGGAACAACAATATTTCTCTCGCCCCGGGGCCGGGCAACGCTAACGGCGGCGTAGCTGCCGATCAGCCCGTGTTCACGCATCACGCTGCCTCTACAAGGCAGCGATTTCAGCAATCGCCGGCATGGAATTGCCGGCTCAACAACCGTTACACATTGGAGGATTTATGAACGATTATCCGTGCTTTACCACCGGCGAGCCGCCGCTGAACATTTTGCTGCGCCGGCGCCGGCACGAACTGAAGATGTCGCAGGCAGACGTAGCGGAAGCTCTCAGCGTCTCGCCCGAAGCCGTTGTGCTTTGGGAAGGAGGTCGCCGCCGTATGGAACTTTCCCGGTTGCCGCGCATTGCCCTTGCGCTGAAGATGGATCCGAAAGATATCTGTATCCGCGGTCTCTCGGAATATCATCCGGTCTTCTACGCGACCTTGTTTGGCCCGCGCACGCAGACGCCGGCGGCGGTGTCCCCGGCCGCGTGAGAAATCCGCGACGCATGTTGCGGCCGGTTCCGTCGCATGGCGGGATCGGCCGTGCAGGTCTACAATAATGGCGCATGCCTCTCACGCCAGCAGGCTCCAAACCGAAAGTTCTTCTCAAAGACGCGATCGCCGATATCGCCATCGTCAAGCCCGAAACCTCCGCCTGGATTGATCCCGAAAGGTTGCAGGAGACCTCCTCGCACTGGCAGGAATTGGCTCCAGGCCAACAGTAACAACGGATCTACGTGGCCGGCCCCGCTGCCTCGCGGAAGCGATCGTAATCGTTGCTGGCCGCTTGAGCGAGTTCGAAGAGCTTGGATAGCAGATCCTCCGTGCCGGAGAACGCGATGTGCAACTCGCCGGGTTGCAGCGCCACTCCGGCCGGCAAGTCTGCCAGCTTGTGGCTGAACACATCAGACGGCACCGGAATACGGACGCGGGCCGCGGTCTGGTAGCGTCGAAGCCGATCGATGGCTCCGTCCAGGCGCTCCCTACGGCGGTTCTCGCGTTGGAAATCCTCACCCTCTGCGACACGTCGCAAATTCGCCATGAGTACCTGCCGGTCCACCAGGAAGGTCCGGCCGGCCTGATATCCACCGAATCGATGCAAGAGTTCGATCGCCTGCCGCCGGCGCAAATTGAAGAGGCGCTCGACAATGGCGCGGTCGACCACCGGCACATCGAACGTCTCGAGCATCGACAGAATGTCAGGAATCTTCAATAACCATGCGGGTTTGGCAGGCATTTCGAAAGGAGCCTCTCCCTCATTGTGTTCCCGCACAGTTGTGCACGAGGAGGAAATTTCTGGCTTATGATAATGCTGCTTATCGACAATTGAGGATGAATGATATTGGGATGGACAAAATCTCGGAACTCGAAACACGCGTCGTTCGCCAGCCGTCACGATGACTACTCCAGAGACGCGAATAATACGCTGGCGCGAGCCGCCGGGAAACACGCAAGGATCACCTACGTCTGCCTGCGATCCGAGCTGGTATGATGCGTAAAGTGTATCATTCCCACAATTCATTGCCGTTTGAAGTCGTGGTCGCCGCCAATTGTCTTCGGCACCCGTGCTCGCGTTGGTGTGGGCTTTCGACCCCATCTTGTCGATTGCCTGCAACTCGCTCTGCATTGTTGAAGTTCATTCACCGCGGCCAAGGTCGCCGGCAGCATCATAAGACAGACAACGCGATGAGAACGCACACCTTTAGGACTGCGACGCAGACCACCATCAACGCCATAAGCTAAGCCTACGGGCGGAACTGTAAGGACGGCGATACTCACGAAGGGTATTTCAGCGTCCATGACACGCTAGAGCCGAAAGCATCGGGGAGGTCCAGATAGAGACGCGAATCAGGCGTACGAACGGCCCGCCCGCGCACTGCCATCGCTCCACCGTGAATACACCGTGTGCGTGGCCTGCCGGCAACCGCGCGCACCATGCAAGTGCCACATGCGCGGCAAGTAGTGGCCGAGGAACGCGATCCGCACCGGCTTGCTCGTTTGGTTAACGTCGAGTCCTGCCGTCCAGTCTCTAAGCGTCGAAGAACTAGCGGGCTCTGACGTCTACCGAGCGGACGTCGCCATCTCGCAATTCCACGTTGCAGGAGAAGCTAAAGGAGTCGGACCGCATACGCACGTCGGCTCGAACAGTGCCAACAACCCAATCGTTGCGGCCGGGACGGTCGTCAATCCGGACGGAGAAGAAGTCAACGTGTTGGTAGCCCCTCTGGCGAATCCTGTCTTCGACGGCGCGCTGGCAGTTATCCATCGCAAGGCGCGTAGGCGCGCGATCAGCTCCGTAATCGGGATCGAACGGCTCGATCTGAACATTGCGGATCGAGCCCGACTCGAAGTTCACCGAGCAGGTATAGCGGAAGACGGCGTCTCGATCGTAACCACGACGAATGTCCATGATGCCGCGAACAACGTCTCGTCCTCCGGCATTGTCTTGGGTACCAGTGCGGCGGAAGGCCACATTCCAAGTGTGGAAGCGCTCATAAACCTGACGCTTCAATTCATCCTGACAACCGCGCACGGAATCGGCTACGCTGTCATACGGCCGGCCTCCCCTGTTATTTTCCACGTCGGAACGGCGTTCGGGAGGATAGCCGCGCTGCGGACCACCATAACCTGGGAGGATGCGCTCACCGCCCCAAGTGAGATCGAAGGTGTAGCCTTCGGCGCCTCCCTGCGGGTCGTTAATGCGAACCACAGCTCCGCCGCCACGTTGAGGTGCACGCACCAATTCTTGGCCGCCGCGTCCGTCAATGCCCGTGAAGCGAAAGTCCCGTGGATTTGCGGGCACAGGCGAGGTACATTCAAAGCGTCTCCATTGCGGGGCTTGTCCGGAGAGATCGCGAAGAACTCCGCTGTCGCCGCGTATTTCAACTTCCGCAGCTCCGTCAACCACTACCTCAATGGTGCAATTCCCGTGATCCGGAGCGCCACCTCCCACGATAGTGGCCCGACGACGAGAAGTTTGACTGGCAGCGATTCCGGCGAACAGGGTCAATGCCGTCGCCCCTATGGTTACGAAACATCTATTCATGCTTTGTCACCCTTGTCGCAGGTAGCACGTCGTGAACCACCGTGGCGACGAAGGTGTACGATTTATCCCTGGGATCCATCTTGAATTCCCCACCAGCAGGAAAATGTTCGCGCTCCGGCGGAAACATGGAGCGGCTTTGCGCAAATGCGACAAACCGGCTGAATAGGCACCCCGTCAAGACTGCGCGCGGTCAGCTCGCGCAAAGCGTCGGCAGCCAGCCCCGCGAGCCGGTGCGGTTTCATGGTTGTTGTGCCAGGATTATCGGCGTTGCCGTGGCTACCGAATTGATACTTAATGCTGCGTTCCGAGTAGCCCGTATCGGACCCCCAGCCGACAGATCGGCGGATGACGACTACCCGCGACGGCTGGGCACTTCGGTGGTTCGGGCGTTTCTCGTCAACTTGGCGGCTTTGCCCACCTTCCGGTTGGCGCGTCATACGGGAGCAACCCGGAAGCGGCGAGCAATTCTTAGGAACACTGCGAGGACACAATCCGGAGTGCAGGCTGTGCGTGTGGCGGTGGGCTACGTTGGATGTCAGGGGCGCCCCGCGTGCGTCACGATCATGAGCGGAATCGCCGCGAGGGCAGCGAGTGTGATCAAGACCAGGAAAACGGAACCCATGATCGTATCTATTTTGCTGTTGACGTGCTTGCCCATGACACTTTTGTCGGCCGCGACTTTCAATATCGGATAGTACGTCAGTGGCATGACGACCATTCCAAAGACGACCGAAATGTTAACGAGCGTCAGCGGCTGGATTCCCGTCAGTGCGATCAATACGGCGAGTACGAGTACACCCGTCCAGGAGCCGGTGAAGAACGGGACCGAGCTCGCCGGCCTATTTTTTCCCCAAGCCAGATTAAAAAACTGACACCCGTTATACCCGCTGGACAACGCCGTCTCGATTGTCGCCCCGCCAAGACACGCCAGGCTTCCAGCGAGAGCTAGCACAAGCGCTTTTTGCCCAAAAGGAAACGAGCCGGCCATGGCGGTTGTGCTGAGGATCTCGGGGAAGACCTCACGCGGCAGAAAAACGAGTGCGCCGAGGACCATCAAACTCGCTGTCAGTACGGCTCCCAGAATAGACCCTAACGCCGCCACCAACAAGTTTTCGCCTAGATCCTCTGGAGTCCAATCCTCTTCGATCGCCCCGGAGGAGTAAAAGTGCACTTCGTACTCCATGAGCAATGCGCTGAAGAGCCCAACGGCAAAGTACAAATAAAGCAGAACGTGCTTCGCGTCGGTGTGTGGAAGGGTGGGTATGAATCCCCGGGCAAGTCGATTCCAGGAAGGGGCGAGAGCAACGGCGGACACGGCGAAGACGGTCATCAACAAGCCGGAGAGGCCGAATATCCGCTCGATCCATTGAAACCGAAGCAGAAGCACCATCACGGCTAAGATAAAACCGGCTCCGATCAGGGCGGTCGTTTCCGGGCTGCCAGTCAAAAGATGCAACAAGATGGCGATTCCACCCAACTCCGCCGTGCAGGTGACAATGTTGAGTAGATTCGAGGCGATCAACGTCAGCAATCCCAGCGGAAAGCCGAGGCGGTTACGAACAACCGAGAACACAGGCTCCTTTGCCACAACCGCGATGCGGCCGCACATTTCCATGTAGACGATGATCGCGGCTGTACCGAGAGCGAGGACCCACATCAGCTCATAGCCGAACAGCGCGCCGGCCTGCATGGTGAACACGATCTGCCCGAGATCGACGAATCCGCCGAGCGCGGTCATTATTCCCAGAGTGATACCGAGGAACTTTTTCATAGATGCGAGTTCAGGCGTTCGAGGCTTTGTCGGATTTCGGCCATTTTCGCCATGGCGGCACCGAGTTTGCCACTATCACTGATCGCCGAGCGAATGACAGAGAGCTCAACTACGATTGCATTGAGCTGAGTCCGGCAGTCGTCAAACGCCTGCTTTGCGTCCGGTTCTGCCACGGCATTCTCGAACTCTTTCGCCGATTGCCGCATTTCTTTTTGAAGGTAAGCTGCGTGTCCCTCGGCGTAGCAACGGGTAGCACGTCCTTGGAGAACGAAGTCGATAAACATCTCCGATTCAGCGGCGGTCGATAGAGCCGATCGAATTTCGGACCGTATCTCGTCGCGACCCCTGGCTTTCGCATGCGAACAGCCGGCCGAAAGCATCGCGGCGAGCGCCAGCACAGTAAAGGAGATGAGCGGCTTGCGTCTCATATCACTACAGGTATAGCGCACAGGTGGGTCGCAGTGCGCCGCCTTAGGGCTTTCTGGGTTCTTTATCGATGGGCCGTTTCCGGATCAGCCGTTCCGAGCGAATCGTCGGCAAGCCGGAAGCAATACAGATGAGCGCCTGCCGGACCGGGCGTGGTGAGCGGGAAGCTGCGCTACCAGGCGTGCAACAACAATGCCTGTTTCCCGCCCAAAACGGTAGACGTAACGGTGGGTTATCAGGTTCAGTAAGGCAAGCCACGCCACCTATGGTGCGAACCACTCGCGGCGTACCGTGTGCGACCACAATTGGAGTGTCGTCCTCAACTACCTAGCCTTGATGACGAACCCGAGCCGCGTCGGGGTGGCATTGAAGCTCTCCGTGACCCGCAAAGGACGTTTCGGCGTGGGCAAAGCCGACAATTCGAATGTAGTGGTCTGGCTCAAGACCCTTGGCGCCGATTCCTCCAGGCCGAAGGATGCGCAGCGACCGGTGACCGGGCAGGTTCTCTGCTCTGACGGAACACCAGCAGCGTCAGGCATTCGCCGAGAAACGGCAAGGGGCTTATGGCCTCAGCTACACGCACTTCAATCCGATGGCCGTTTTCCGCGTCTACTCCGGCGCGGATTGGAGTGTGATTGGTTGGAGCATTTCCAAAATGGGCAGGGACATCCGCGCTCAATAACAGTGTTCGCAGGTGCAGTGGCTTTTAGGCCCACCGCTGGCAAGCCAGCCAGACGTACACCTGGGCGACCCATGGTGGGGCACGCGGCTTCCACTTGCGCATTCAGGACATCCTGGAACGGCATCATCTCCGACGTCAGGAGTCATCTCTTCGATTGCCTGGGACTCAATAAGCTTTTGGCCTTCCAGATCGTCCATGACGGGAAACTCACGTAAGCTAGCCTTGATTCCCCTTCGCACGATCTTGATGTCTTGGGCCGTTGGAAGCGATTCGGGCGTGACGCCAGTCTGTTCGATCATGGTGTTGCGAACTTTACGTCCTACGTCTTCGGCAACGTGTTCGGCATCTGCCTGGTTTGACGTTCGATCCCGTTTCAATCGACCTTCAGTTAAGGTTAGGCGGAAGAGATTCGCCGCAAGCTCTTCACGTCCCATGAAGTCATAGACAGATCTTCCCGTCTTGTCGGCCACTCCTCGAAGCTTGCGAAGCTCAGAGTAGGGCATATCGTACATTCCGCGATATCCCGCGCTCTTGAAGTAATCGAACCGAACGACACCGGCCGCCGCCGCCGTCTTCGTAAGATCGACTTCTTGGGCTGAAATGTCTTCCCGGGTAGCCAGGCGATCCATCGACTCGTCATGCTCGATCGAATAGCCGACGATAATTTCGGCCAAAGCCGCAAAATACGCCTGTGCTTGGGCCACCATAACCTTTTTTGTTCCGGTTCAGCTGGAAATGGAGAAAGCGTTCCCCCATTAAGATAGTGGAGCGAACGCATGAAAAAGCAACGGAAGCACTATACGCCGGAAGAGAAAGTCGCCATCCTGAGGCGGCATCTGTTGGAGCAGGTTCCGATCTCAGAATTATGTGACAAGCACGGCCTCCAGCCGACGGTATTCTACCGCTGGCAGAAGGAGTTCTTCGAGAACGGAACGGCTGCCTTTCAGCCGAAAGGGCGGCCCAACCATTGCGCCGAGCAGGAACGAATCGACTACCTTGAGAAGAAGATTCAGACCAAAGATGAGGTCCTGGCCGAATTGATGGCGGAGCACGTCGCGCTAAAAAAACGCTTGGGGAACTCTGACCGGGGTCTGGGTTCCGCACGATACCCGGGATCAGATCGTTGACTTTGTCCGGCGCTGGTCGGAGAAGACCGAGATCCGCGCCGGGCGGTTCATCGAGTGGCTCGATGTGACTGCCAGCAAATTCTACGACTGGCGAGAACGCTACGGCAAGGTGAACGAGCACAACGGCTGGGTTCCCCGCGATTTCTGGCTGGAGGATTGGGAGAAGCAGGCCATCATCGGCTTCCATCTGAAGAACCCGCTGGAAGGCTACCGACGGCTGACATTCATGATGCTGGATGCCGACATCGTGGCGGTGAGTCCGACCAGCGTATGGCGCGTGTTGGGGCAGGCGGGGCTGTTGTCGAAGTGGAACGGTAAGCCGTCGAAGAAGGGCACGGGTTTCGAGCAGCCGCTTGCCGCGCACCAACACTGGCACATCGACGTGTCATACATCAACATCAGCGGGACGTTCTATTAGCTGTGCAGCATTCTGGACGGCTGCAGCCGATACATCGTCAACTGGGATCTGCGGGAATCGATGACCGAGGCCGACATCGAGATAATCTTGGAGCGGGCCAAGGAGCAGTACCCGGAGGCGCGGCCACGGATCATATCAGACAACGGCCCGCAGTTCATCGCCAAGGACTTCAAGGAGTTCATTCGGATTTCGGGCATGACCCACGTCAGAACTTCGCCCTACTATCCCCAATCGAACGGAAAAATCGAACGTTGGCACAAATCGCTCAAGGGAGAGTGCATCCGGCCGGGAACGCCGCTGTCGCTGGACGATGCACGGCGTCTGGTGGAGGGCTACGTCGAGCATTACAACAACGTCCGCTTGAACAGCGCCACCGGCTATATCACGCCGACGGACATGCTGGCGGGCCGGCAACAGGAAATCCACGCGGAACGCGACCACAAACTGGAAGCGGCCAGGCAACAACGGCAGAGTCGGCGCCGGCAAGCCGTATGAAGTACAAAAGGGCAGTCTATGCGACCCTACTGCTGCTGTCTGGGCAATCTCGCCCTACCGAGAGGCGCGGAATCCCATCTTCCGTTTTTGCTGACAATTCGAGCAGGGCCTGCGAGGCCTGCGCTATTGGTTGCGTGTTCAAACCATCAACAAAAACACCGGCACGGGTGTCGGGAGGCAGAGCAACGTCGGCGGCCCACCCATGTTCCGCTCAAAGGTGGCTTAACAATTCCATAACATCTTTGGGCCTTGGTTCACCTATGATTAGAAACTTGCGGGGACATCTTTCCGATCGTCGAAGCTTGCTCCTCATGGGCGGTGTGGCGGCGCCATGCGCCTTACTCCTCGTTCTGGGAATCTGGATCATCCGTCAAGACCGCGAGCTCGCTGAAAAGAGGGCGGCCGATGATCGTCAGCACGGCGCGGTCTTCGCCGGCCAGGAATTGTCCGCGCGGCTCGAGACCTTGATGCTGCGAGCCATGGCGGGACGGGTTACGCCTGCCGATCGGGAGATCGCGCTAGTTGGCACGCTTGAACACGGCAGCGTCCGTTTTCCTTGGCAATCCGCCGTCCCAGCCGGCGTGGACGACCCTGATTTGATCCAGGCAGAGCGTTCAGTGCATATCGAACCAGCTATCGCAATCGAACGTTTGCGGCTGGCGTCAAAACGGGCCCGCAGCGCGACGTCCCGTGCAAGGGCCGCTCTGTTGCTCATGACGGCGCTGGATAGGGCTGGCAAGAGCCGCGAGGCGGTGGCCGCCGAGAGGGACCTGTGTGCGATACCCGCCAATATTGTGGATGAATACGGCGTTCCTTACTTCCTCTATGCTGCTAAACGCCTCGCAGGTTCTCCCGAAGCGGGTTCCAACCTTCCCCGGGATCTCGACGACGCTTTGACCACTGCCTGGCTGCCGCCCTCGGCGATATTCATGATCGCCGATATCGCGCGTCAGATGGGTTCGGCAGGCGTTGCGCTCGAACAACGTGCGCGAACCCAGGCGAAGGAGACCGAACGCGCGGCCAGCTTGCTTTACGAAACCGCGCGCGGAGGCGCCACGCCTTGGCACATCGCTCCGGAGGCGGAAGATCCGCTCATGGCTTCAGCCTCCGGTGCGGACGGCGTAACCCGAGCCGTGGCGGCGGTTCGGGCACGCATCGTGCTGAGTTCGATCAAACTTCCCGCGGGCGCGAGTTGGGCAATTGGAAGTGGCCAGCGCGGCGTGGCAGTTAACGATACGGTGCCGCAGGTCAAAATTCAGTTCGCTGCCGCTGCGCCCAACCACAACTCCCTCGCCCGGCAGCTCCTCTATGGCGGCGCTCTCGCACTGGTCTTTCTCGCCACCGCGCTCAGCGCGTTTCTGCTTTACCGTGATATCCGGCGTGAAACGGGTCTCGCGCTGCTCCGTTCGGCCTTCGTCTCCAGCGTTTCCCATGAACTCCGCACCCCGATCGCGACCATCCGGGCCTACGCTGAGATGCTCGATATGGGTCGTATTCCCCCAACCCAGTGGCCTACATACTTGAAGACGATCATTGGTGAGAGCGAACGTCTCAGCCGGTTGGTGGAGGGAGTGCTGGAATTCTCGCGCCTGGAGCAGGGCAAGCGAACTTACCGCTTCGAACCCGTGCCGCTGAATGAGGTCATTCAGTCCGCAGCCCAGGGAATCCGGTTCGCACTGCAACAGAATGGATTCGATTTGAGGATTGCCACACACGCAGACCTTTGTGTCACTGCCGATCGCCACGCCCTCGAACAGGTCTTTATTAATCTGTTGAGCAACGCAATGAAGTATTCCGGCGCGCGGCGCGAAATCGACCTCGGGGTACGCCAGGACGGCCGCAACGCGATCGTGCAAATTCGCGATTACGGAGTCGGCATCGCCCCCGAGCATCAACGCCGCATCTTCGAGCGGTTTTACCGGGCGGATACGCCGGAAGGACCCAAAGTGCCGGGTGTTGGTTTAGGCCTTTCCATTGTGGAACAGATCGTCGCAGCTCACGGTGGACAGGTTGCCGTCCAGAGCGCGCCGCATGAGGGCAGCGCCTTTTCCGTGACGCTGCCATTACGCGCATGAGCCGCATTCTCATTGTCGAAGACGAACCAGCGCTGCTTCGCGCCGTCGCGGACAATTTTCGGTTTGAGTCCTACGAAGTGATCGAGGCGGCCGATGGCGAGTCCGGTTACCAGAAGGCGGTCCAGCAAAATCCGGACTTGATCATTCTCGATATCATGTTGCCGCGCATGAGCGGCTACGACGTATGCCGCCGTCTGCGCGCCGAGGGCGTGCAAGTTCCGATCCTGATGCTGACTGCGCGCGGCGATGAATCCGACCGGGTGATCGGGCTCGATCTCGGAGCCGACGATTACGTCACCAAGCCGTTTTCAGTGCGCGAGTTGAGCGCCCGTGTGCGCGCGCACCTTCGACGGTCGCATGTCAGCACAGCCCAGCCGGATGAGCTGAGGATCGGCGAGGTCCACATCGACTTCCGGACCTATGAGGCCCGGCGAGGTAAAACGCCGCTCGATTTCACACGAAAGGAATTTCAACTCCTGCGACTGCTGGTTTCGCGGCAGGGAGCGGTCGTCAGCCGGGACGAACTTCTTGACGAAGTCTGGGGACAGGAGTCCTTTCCGACTACGCGCACCGTCGACACGCATATCGCGAACCTGCGCGCGAAAATCGAGCCGGATCTGCGGCGTCCACAACATTTGATTACCGTGCATGGCGTAGGCTACCGATGGGTTGCATAACTCCACAAACACTTGACAAACGCAGAAGGTTATCGTGACAAGTCGGGAATCGAGATCCGGCACACTTCCTCATATGCAGTTCACTGAAAGGGCAAAGACGATGAGATTTCGAAGCGTACTACTGGTATGTGGGGTGGCCGGACTGATTCTGGCGGCCGAATCCGGCAACGACTTGTTTCAGAAAGGTCTCGCCAAAGAGCGCGCCGAAGGCGACGCACGAGGCGCCATTCAGATTTACCAGCGTGTGGCATCGATGCCGGGCATCGAGCGCAAGCTCGCAGCCGAGGCGCTGTTCCGAATCGCCGAGTGCCAGCAGGCGATTGGCAATGCCGAGGCGCGCAAAACGTACCAGCGCATTGTGAAAGATTTCGGGGATCAGCGCGATGTCGCCGTGCGCGCCGGTGATCGCCTGTTGGCCCTCGAACCCGCGGCCAGCCACAATCCCACGGAATTGTCCACTCGCCGCGTCTGGGTTCCGCCCTCGTCCAACATGCGTGGGGGAAGCCTGTCCGCGGACGGCCGCTTCTTCTCCTATGCCGACTATTTCACCACCGGCGATCTCGCGGTTCGAGACTTGGTCACCGGGGAGACGAGGCATGTGACACACCAGGGGTCGTCTCCGGAATACGCCACCGGCTCGGTCATCTCTCCCGACCAGAAGAAGATCGCGTTTGCCTGGTACGGCAAGAACAGAGAGCTGAGGGTGATTGACTGGGAGGGATCGAATCAGAAGACTCTGTACTCCAATTCGGAGGGATACGCAGTTCCGGACGGTTGGTCGTCGGACGGGCGGGAAGTTCTGGCCACGATATCGACCGGCCAAGCCCGAACGCGGCAGCTCGCCTGGATACCAGCGGCGGGCGGAACTCCGCGCATTCTGAAGACATTTCCCTGGGAGGCGCTGGGTACTGTGCAGGTCTCTTCCGACGGACGCTACATCGCCTACGATGCCTCGGGCAGCGATATCCAGAAGCGTGCGATCTACGTTCTCAGCACCGACGGCGCGACCGAAACCGCACTGACCGACGGGGCTGGGACCGATGAGGTCTTCGGATGGATGCCCGACGGAAGGACGCTTCTTTTTGCCACGGATCGTACGGGCGCCCGCGAACTCTGGGCACTGCCGCTTCATGAGGGAAAGAAAGCGGGCGAGCCATTCTTAGTCAAGCCGGACCTCGGCCGAGTCGATCCGATTGGGATCGGAAAGGATGGATCCCTCCTCTATAGCCGTCATAACGAGGCGGGCCAGGTATACACGGCATCACTCGACTGGAACAGCGGCAAGCTGTCAGACACAGTTCCCTTGGCCAAAGGTGTGGTTGCGGAAGGCGGGGCGGACTGGTCCCCGAATGGGAAAGAGCTAGCCTATGTCGCTCACCGTGGTACGGAACACCAATCCAATGGGCGCTTCATAGTCATCCATTCCTTCGAAACTGGACGGGATCGGGAGATCAGTCCGAAGCAAAACTTGAGAATCAACAATGGTTATAGCTGGTCGCCGGACGGGAAGTCGTATCTGGTCACAGGAACGGACGTAAAGGCACGATATGGCGCGTACGCGGTCGATCTGGAGGCCGGAGATGTCCGCACTCTGGTCCAACGCGAAATCTGGGTGGATCAACCGCAATGGCTGCCCGACGGCAAGCACATGCTCTATGTGTTGACGGAAGGGCGCGGTGTCTTCATCCGGGACCTGGAAACCGAAACGGATCGTGAGATCAAGCTTGACATTCCGGGGCTGACGCGCGTGAATGTCGCGGCCTCGCCGGATGGGCGGCAGCTCGCATTTTCGCCCCAGGTTGCAAATCGCTATCGCACTCTCTATGTGATGCCGCTTGAAGGCGGGGTGAAGCGGCGTGTATTCGACCTGACTACCGGCGAAAGCATGGCCATAAACGGCTGGACCCCGGATTCCCAGCGCATCCTGCTCGCATCGGCTCAACAAAAAGGCGAAAAGGTGGAGTGGTCGCCGTTTTGGATTTCTGCGAATGGTGGGGACCTGCATCCAATCGGAACGCCCGGGGCACTTATCCATTTTGCTGCCCAAGGCCAGCGAGTCGCATTCACACATAGGGAAATCGGAGTTGAGTTCTGGATGCTGCAGAACATCACGGCGGCAATGCGGACTCGGCGGTGAGCCCCGATGACGACAAGGATTGCGGGGCTGCTGTTTGCGGCAGTGTGCGGCACTTCGGATCTCGTTCCGCTCGGGCTGGACATCTTCATGCCTGTGCCAGAGCAGAATCCACTCACTCCGGAAAAAATCGCGCTGGGGCGGCGGTTGTTCTTCGACCGCCGCCTCTCGCGTGATGATTCCGTCGCCTGTGCCACTTGTCATGATCCCAACCACGGCTTCGCAGACGACCGGCCCCAGGCGTCGGGCATCTTTGGCCGCAAGGGCGCCCGCAACGCGCCCGCTCTCATCAATCGCGCCTACGGCGCATTTTTCTTCTGGGACGGCCGCACACGCAGTCTCGAACAGCAGGTGCTACAGCCGATTCTTAACCCGGATGAAATGGATTTGTCGCTCGAAGAAGCGGAACAGCGCACCGGTCTTTCCCGCGCGGAGATCGCGCGCGCCCTTGCCAGTTATGTCCGTAGCATCCGATCCGGCGATTCACGCGCCGACCGCTTTGTGGGCGGCGAAACGGCTGCGCTGTCGGAGCTTGAGATCAGCGGGCTGCAACTGTTCCGGGGCAAGGCGAACTGTGTCGCCTGCCATCTGGGCCCGAGCTTTACCGACGAATCATTCCATAACACCGGAGTCGCCTGGCGTGAGGGTCGCCTGACCGACCAGGGACGTGCCACAGTGACTGGCAGCGTTGCGCACCGCGGCGCTTTCAAGACACCTACCTTACGCGAGATCGCGCAAACTGCTCCCTACATGCATGACGGAAGTCTTGCGACCCTGGAGGATGTTGTGGCTTTCTACGATCGCGGTGGCAACCCTAATCCGCAACTCGATCCGGAGCTTCGGCCCCTGCACCTTACCCCGAATGAGAAGACCGCGCTGATCGCATTCCTGCGGAGCCTCTCGGGACGAATCAATGAAGGATGCTCGCCTTAAACTGCCGGAGCATACCTCCCCGAAAGTTCAGCGTAGACATCTGGCCCGCGATCGAGTGCACCGCCCGAATAAGGCGCCATCCGAAGTTGAGAACGCAGGGCGCGAGCGAGCTACATTGGCCTTGCCATGCGCAACGGAAGCTGGCGATGCGGGGACGCAACCATGCGGAGGGATTGCATGGCGGGCTCACGGATGCGGCGTTTGCGCTGCCAGGCGAACGCGGTATCGACGACGGCCCTGGAGGCGACCTCGCCGATTCAGCCCGCCGATCCTCGCGAATCTGCGCCCACGACGTTTATGATAGCGGCGAGTGTGTGAGGTTTCGGGCAGTAATGGTTCATTTCCTAGCGAGTTTCGTTTTGCGCCCGCCAGCCCTGTGTGAATGGGTGTGAATCGGGGGACCACCCCAGGTGTTTTCCTTTTTGAAACCAGTTGCAGTTTCAGCCGCTGCACGTTCCGCCAGCCCCCACTGCGTTGGGAGATGTCGTCACAAACTGGCTCGCCCAAAATGGCGTTATACTCGCTAACAGAGAACGCCCTCTCTCCATTTCACGCTGAACAACACATTTTGGGATCGGCGTTGAAAGTGGTCATGAAACAGGCTGAACGCGTGAGTCTGATGTCCTCCAGCATCTTTCCGTCGATTTCCCTGTTCTCTTCATGGAACATCTCCAAAACCTTGATGTTTAGGAGTGCGCATACCGATATGGTTTTGTTGATAACTTTCTTGAAAGCCGGCCAGTCGGTGTACCCCAGGAAGGTCATCAAGTCCCGCGCCCACCAGATTCGGGTTCCATTTGCCTTTGCAAGGCCCTCAAATGTCTCCGCGGCTTCCTCAAAGAGGCCAGGCAGTCGGGAATCGGAGTCGGATTCAACCATCATTCAATTGTAGAAGGAATGGCGGCACACCGGGAGACGCCTTAACGCGGGCGACGCGACCCTGGTCGCGCTTATGCCCCAGGAGGTGGAGCACCGAAGCCACGCTATTGGCTTCGGGACCCAGCCCTCGGTTCCCAATCATGGGCTTTGGCTCTCGGCGGGTCAGTCCGAGAACGGAGCCGAGATTGCACTCGTCACGCAAGCGAAACCGATGGTTGCGGAGTCGCGCAGTCCCGTCGCGAATCATTCTACGTGCTGAGTCTTCGGGGTTCGCCGGAAGTTCCCCGGTAGCGCTCGGTTGAAATGACCCAGGCTTGGAGCAGGACTCTTCATCCACACCCAAGAAGCCGACGGCGATTTCATCCACGCCGAAGGCGTGCGGGTTTGGTTTCACACTACTTGCGCCGAGGCCCGCCGGCGTGCGCGGTGGCACCGAGCTGATTGGGAAGGGTCTGGTCGAGGCTTAGCGGGCTTTGGATCGCGCCCTCGACCTTCTGACGGAGATAGCGGAAGTAGTCTGGACTTCCGATATTGTCCGTTAACGTCCACCGTATCGTGCGTTCTCAATAGGCGGGAGGGGCTTAAACACGGCATTACGCCCCGAGGAACTCGCCGGCGCGGCCTGACGCTCTAATCTCGCATCAGATCAATCCATCCATTCTGAAGGAACCATTCCGCGAGAAACGAAATCAGTAAAGCGTTTAAGCGCCGCGAGGTAAGCAATACGTGCCGCAGTCTTCTCTTCTGCCCCGGCTTGCGTGTACGAAAGGCCGGCATTGTCCAGTTGAGCTTTCAGTCTTTGCTCGACAGCCACATGTCGATCCGCGCCAGAGCAGCAACTGGCGAGTGGACCATCATTCCGAAACATTTAGGTCCAGAATATCTCCAATTTGAAACTCTACTCCTCAAGTAGATGCGGGGAATTGAAAACTCTTTTGAGGTTAGGAAATGTCTGTAAGGGAAAAAGGGAATTTATACTCGACGTCATTGAAGCGTTGTCCCATGAGGAACTGAACGGCCCGGCTGTTTCTTTCAACAAGAGAATCGCCGCGCTCGCGGGCAGAACAGCATGCGCCAGAAGGATGCCAGCATCGACTCTCAGGTAAACTCTTGTGCGTGTCTTCACCATTCACTGTGCCTCCCTGGGCTCGCGAATATGTCGAACGTGGCTATGCGCCGAGGTGGGGCCTTCCGCCGGTATCAGATCGAATTCGATTGGAGGCTGGGGACCTATGGGACCGGCTTCAGTTGACGCCAGGCGCGCGGGTCCTTGACATGGGTTGCGGACATGGCAGACATGCGCTTGCGTTGGCACAGCGTGGTGCGAATGTTTTTGGATGGACTTCGCAGAGACCCTTTTGACGCGAGCCAAGCTCCTGGGATCGGATCTAAACATTCCGGCTCACTGGCTCCGCGGCGACATCCGCCGCCCGCCACTTCGATCGGGGAGCTTCGCTGGCGCCATATTGATTGACGCCTTTGGATTCTTCGAGAACGGATGAAGAGAACGAAGCCGTGTTAAGTGAGGCCGTGCGCGTACTGGCTCCCGGGGGCAGGTTAGGGCTGAAGGTCCTGAATGGCGCTCCTGTTCTTGCCGCTTTCCGCGAAACCGACCGTGAAGAGCGTGAAGGAGTAATCGTGACCATCTCGCGGTGGCTCGAGCCGGGACATGCGCGGATGATTGAAAAGGTGATCGTCAGGGGACCGCGAGGCAACGGTGAATACGAGCGAAACCAGCAGCTCTATCGTGTGGATGAACTGTGTAGTGCGCTAGAGCAAACAGGTTTAACGGGCGTCCAAGTATTTGCGAGTTCCAATTTTGCAACCTTTGAACCCACGGCATCGGAGACCATGTGGGTGTTCGGCGAGCGGCGTGCGAGACGACGCCCGAAGGGCGGCGACTTATCTGCCATTCTGCCGCCCTGCGGCTTAGTTCGATAACGCTACCGGCCGGGCAATGGCCGCATTAGGATCGCAGCGTCCGGGAGGTTGGCCAGCGCTTGGGCAAAACCAAGCTGTCGCGGCTTGCGCGTGCCAGCATCATCAGGCCCAGTACGTCCTCGGATGTTCCTGACTGTCAGAATCGCGAGTATTTTATCTCACGTTCAAAGCGATACACTGACGATGCACACGCAACGAGTTGCCCGTTCTCTCGTGCTCGGACTGCGCGGTGCATCGAGGCCCCAGTGGAACGCGGTCTTTGTCTGGTCCTGGACGACGAACCTTCAGTTCGGCGATATATCGGAACAATCCTTGATTCGGAAGGCTACCAAGTTTTGGAGGCTGCCGATGAGGTTCAAGCTTCGCATTTGGCGAAACAACTTGGTGATGTCCTAGAGTTAATCGTAAGCGACATCGAACTGCCGAACGGCAATGGGCTGGCATTCGCCTGCGCCTGCAGAGAATGGCAGCCATCCATTCCTGTAGTCCTCGTTTCGGGAGTGGCAGATGTTATTCGCCAAGAGAATCCCAGAGCCACTTTTACTTTCGTGCAGAAACCATTCACGCCCAAACGGCTGTTGGAAGGCGTTCAACAGGCAATCAACGGTTCGACGTAGATCCGTCAAAAAGGCAGAGGCCAACCGGACAGCCCATGCAGCAGGAGGCTGACGAGCGTTGCACGTCGGTATATTTCGGTTCTTTGAGGTTGGAACCGCCCTTGGCGGCTATCAGGAAGTTCGGTGCTCGCGAGAAGTTACCCGCGTCCGCTTTCCAAAAGTTAACCGTTGACGGTCGCGTAGCCGCAACAGCGAATTAAGCCATGCTCGGCCGCCGGCACAGCACATCAGAAGTGGGGCATAATGCGCACCGGTGATCTTCTGTGGGGCCAAACGCGCTCCCAGCGACCAACCCAAATCCGATCTCGACACCCACGTCAAATGCATTTCCTTTGGAATGTGCACCTGGATTTCCGTAGCCGCCGACCCTTCAGATGAAGGCTCCACGAAACGCAAAATCGGAGCGGCATGATGATTGCAACGCAGAGTGTCGGATTTCTCCACAAGACAGCAAAAATGACGACGAGAGCAATATTACTGATCTTGTTCGTAAGCGGTTTAACGCAAGCCCAGCCCGCCGGCGGCTTGCAAGGGGTGTGGGTGCTCGATACGAGCAAACGCGATGCTGATGCTTTGCCGGACGCGCCCGTCATGATGAAAGTCGAAACGACCAATGACGGCATTAGGGTGATCGAACTTTCAGCGGTGACCGGCGGGCGGCAGATTGTAGTCGTCTACTACGTGCTGGATTGCGGCAATGGTCATGATTGTCCGGCATCTTCAGGATTCACTCCGCGTAAGCCGATAGTCTATTGGGTTAGGCGCATTGATCAGCATCCGTCAGCGCGCAGGCGGTGGGCGATCTCGGCTGATGGACTTCAACTTACGATCCAGCGGTCAACATCAAGGAACGTCAGCAAGCGATTGAAAACTCTAACCTACAGACTGGCTGATGACTTGAGGTCGGAATGAAGACGGATGCCGGATGCTTCGCCTCGCCAGATTGCACCGGCTGGGCCATTTGCGTTTTGTCCGTGAGCGCCAGGCGGGATACGATAATGGCACGGAAGGTGGACCATGGCAGCAATCAGACGGACTCTATGGATACTCTCGATGGTTGGCGCAGTAATGGCCATGTATGTCTTGGTCCAGGCTTTGCGTAAAGCGCCGACAGAACAGGATTTGGCGAACTGCGCGATCATCGCGATTGCCTGTGCGCTGATTCCCTATTGCTTGGCCCGTGCTGTCGCTGAGAGCAGCAAGAACAATCCCTAAGAACACGCCGAGGTCTCCTCTCCCCCCGCTCTCCAATTAGGGTACTTGGCTATGGAATCTGAACTACAATGGACGGGGCCACCCGCCAGCCAGGCGGTGTTGCGGCGCAAGAAAGAGGCTGGTGTTAATGTCGATAGGGATCTATTTCTCTCCTGCCGCAATGTCGGCGGCAAAATACGACGAGTGCATCAAATTATTGAAAAAAGCCGGAGCGGGGAACCCGACTGGACGCTCGTACCATGTAGCCTTTGGCCCGAAAGACAAACTGATGGTGTTCGATGTGTGGACATCCCAGGCGGCGTTCGACAGGTTCGGAAAGACGCTGATTCCCATCCTTGAACAACTCGGGATCGATCCGGGACAGCCGGCCGTGATGCCGGTGCACAAGGTGATCGGGCCGAAGGCGAAAATGTCGTCTGCTGGGAAGCAGCCGAAGGTTTCCTCCCGCCGGCAGAAGCGCTGACAGCCCACATGTATCCCGCCCCAACGGGGCAAAGGGATCGTAGCCCGTCCGACGGGTCTACTCGGGCCCGTTCCCGGGTGTTCGTTAGCTGGGTCCGGATCGCGGATTGCTCACGAATCGCCGTCGCCGAGTCCAGCCGTTTCGCCGCCCAAAAAGTCTCTACGCGTCAAGGGGAGTCGCACCTATTTCCTTTCCCGCCGAGATCCGCTACTTTGAATTCGTGCGCACATCAGCGAAAGATAACCTTGAGGTTTATGCCATAGGAACCTTCCCGGATCCGAACTGGAGCGACTCGAAGAGCACCTGCTGATTTGCTCTGAGTGCCAGGAACGGCTCGAGGGAAGCGATCGATACATCGTCCTATCCGTGCGGCCGCCGCAAAGATTGCGGGAAAGTAACCGAGGGCGTTACGGCGGCCTTGTCGCAGTGGGGCCATTTCACGTCGGCCAGCAAGCCTCAGCATGGCTACCCATCTTGGTGAATAACGCTTTGCGGCGCGCTTGCGTTGCAATCGCTCCGAATCAACCTTCGGCTCAGCTCTCCGGCACCTTAGTATCGGTCTTGTTCTCCCAAAGGACTTCGTCATCCCCGGCACCCGACGCCAGCTTGCGATAGAGGTCCGGCGTCCCCTTGCGTCGGAGGTGAAGACAATATAAACGGCCGTCTCGAGACCACAATGGGTGGTATCGTCTGCTGGATCGAAGGTCAGCCGGTAGCTGCCCCGCGAGCCAGGTCGAACCCCCAGATGTCCAGCTTTCTGGCAAATGCGGTCGCCCACCGCCACTGCCAATCGGTTGCCATGGGGAGAGATCGCCGGATTGGTGTAGGTGTTCAGTCCACTATCTCGCCCAACCTGCGCCCGGTGCGATTCGAACTAAGTAAGCCGCTGTCCCGCGCTGATGATGCCGGGCAGGAACATGAGTATGCCGTTCGGGGAAATGTGGAACAAGTTGTCCCTACACCCTGAAATACCCTCAAATAATCCAGGCTTGACCCGCATTTCCTAAATCTAACCAAAGCTACGGACACTATAATTGTTGAATAAGGTTGACTGAAATGGCCGATTTGGCCGAACAGATTCAGTTCCCAAAATGTCCGGAGATCCTCTTCACGACCAGATAATCAAAGCGGGCGCTGCTCTGGTTGCGGCGCTGGCGGAGGAGGCGAGTCTGTCGATGCGCTGCTGCAAGCACCCAGATGACGACGCCCTATTAGTTAAGTGGGCACAAGCACGTCAACGAGTGGAAGAGTGCAGACGCGCATACTCCGGGTCTGTCGAGGAAGCGGACTACCCGGATCTTGAGATCCGCTCGGTGGTAGAGATTCTGATGAAGCCGGAGCCTTCGACATAAAGGATGGACTAGGGATCATCTGCTGGTGAGACCGACCGTGAGTTCACTCCGTGCCACCCCTTCCGGGCCCACCGATATTCAAACCTGCTATTCTCAATCCTGATCCTCACTAGCCGAGCCATCGCGCGCCGTCAGCATTTCCCTTGGGCCGTGGCAAGGGCGCGACTACCGATATTGCGCGACAACGGAACTGATGGACCGCACGCCCGAGTGCGCTAACCGAATCTGGCGGGCGCACAGCCGGCGGACAAGAAGTGGAAGTCGCACCGAACGCCACCGTGTCAGTGACTCTTCAGGAGACGGCCGCGCTGTCAACCGCGCATTAGGGCGCCGTATCAGACCTAAATTGTGCACAGCCCCTGTTTCAGAGCGGGAAGATCAGAACCTGCCGACGGCATCCAACATCTCATCAGTCCTCGATGGCCGCTTGGCGTCCTCGCTATCGATATTGCCCATTAACGCGCGGTGCCGGGCGATGGCCAGATTAGGGTCGCAACGTCCAGGAGGTTGGCCGGCGTTCGAGGCCACGAAATGATAGTCGAGGAGACTCACTCGATTCCAGGGTTTCGGCGAATCCATGCGGGAAGGCGTTTTTGATGACCGAAAGCCCGTGATTAAGTCTGCGGAGCGGGAACATGACTCTCGTGGAACTAAGGGGTGCATTTCGCGAACGCCTGGCCAACCCGATGTCTTGAAACCAGGAATGATAGGGACAGCCTGTTCTAATATCGGATTGCATTTGAGTGCGCTTGGCTATAGGGCGAGTGGAATAGTTCCGACTGCTATGATGCGGAACCTGAGTCGGTTGTGCGGCGGTTCCCAAGGGATCACGGCAACAAGACACCGACGGATGGGATGGACCTGGAACCAGCTGTCTCCTCGCCAGGGAGCTTCTCGGCATCGAGTTGGACTTCGCCCGGCTGTAGTCCGTGTTTGAGTTCGATGTGGCGATTTCGGAACAGCGGCACTATGCGGATGAACTTGCCACCGACCTGAAACAACGTAATATCCGGGTCTTCATGACGGGTATGATCAGGCAGATCTTTGGGGCAAGAATCTTGTTGAGCACTTGCACGAAGTTTATGCTCAGGGTGCGCGCTTCTGCCTGATGTTCGCTTCCAAAGCATACGCAGAAAGGTGTGGCCCACCCACGAACGCCGTGTCCCAGTCCTGCTCAACCGTGCCCCCCGGAATCTGATAGGATTCTTCAGATCACCTGATGAGCCCCCAACATTCCATCGGTCATTACCGCATCATTTGCAAGTTAGGCGAAGGCGGCATGGGCGCTGTCTATCGCGCCGCCGATACCAAACTCAATCGCGAAGTGGCCATCAAGGTACTGCCGCCAGCATTCGCCGAAGATGCCGCCCGCATGCAGCGCTTCGAGCGGGAAGCGCAAGTGCTGGCCTCGCTAAATCATCCCAATATCGCTGCGATATACGGCATCGAGACGGGCGCCATCGTCATGGAGTTGGTGGAAGGCGACACGCTCGCCGGACCGCTCCCCGCTGCCACCGTCATCAACTACGCTCGCCAGATCGCCGCCGGCCTCGAAGCGGCCCATGAAAAGGGCATCGTGCACCGCGATCTCAAACCCGCCAACATCAAAGTCACGGCCGACGGCGTCGTCAAACTGCTCGACTTCGGACTCGCCAAAGCGCAAGGCGAAGCACCTTCGTCCCCCTCAGGCGCGAGTCCCACAATGTCCCCTACGATGTCGTACGCCGTGACGCAGGCTGGTATGATCCTCGGCACCGCTGCGTACATGAGCCCCGAACAGGCGCGCGGCAAAGCCGTCGACCGTCGCGCCGATATATGGGCGCTCGGCGTGATCCTCTACGAACTGCTCACCGGCCAGCATCCGTACGAAGTGGGAGAGACAGTGACCGACACGCTGGCCGCCATCGTGCTCAAGGAACCCGATCTCGGCGCCCTCCCAAGCGATACACCGCACGGATTACGCCGTCTGATCGAACGCTGCCTGCGCAAAGATCCCAAGCGGCGCCTTCGCGACATCGCCGATGCTGAGTTGCTGCTGGAGGAGGCTGCGCCGCCTGCCGCCCTCACCGTAACAGCGCCGCCCCTGTCGACCGCGCTCACCTGGCTGCCTTGGACCTTTGCGGGTGTCGCCATCGCGGTGGCGACCGTCACGCTCGCCCTCAATTGGAAGCGCCCCGCGGCAAGCCCCGCTGCCATGCGCTTTTCCGTTCCCTTGCCGCCCGGTACCGTTTGGCCTTCCGCGTCCTTCGCGACCCAATGGATTCCTTCGCCCGATGGCCGCAATCTCGCCTTGGTTGCGACGGAGCACGGCAAGAACTTCATCTGGCTCCGTCCCCTGGAATCGCCTGCCGCCCAGCGGCTCGACAAAACCCAGGGTGCGAATTTTCCGTTCTGGTCGCCGGACAGCCAGTCGATTGCCTATTTCGCGGATCGCTCCATTTGGCGCATTTCGCTCTCCAGTGCGGCCAGCGTGAAGGTCTGTGACGTTGAGGCTTTCCAGCACAGTGGGATCCGAAGCTTGGAATTCACGTGACTTGAAGTCGCG